>PPYE01000028.1_pt1 | contig 112348 bp, 71 predicted proteins | sample 1559881 | NCBI WGS metagenome assembly PPYE01 (sample SAMN08240022, study PRJNA423297) | Human gut metagenome, whole genome shotgun sequencing project.
ACAATATACTAATTATCACGGAAATAAACAAAGATTTTGAGATAATTGATACGATGATTGAGTTGTGCAACAGGCACCATACCTGACACCCGGGTGTCAGACGTATTGAGACCCGGGTGTCAGACAACATTCCTTTTAAACAAAAATAGGAATGGTAATAGGCAAATAAGAAATGGATTACTTATAAAAATTTTTTTGGAAAGCCTCAAACTCATCCTTCCCTCTGATACAACGCTGCCACCATGCGCGCCAAAAGCCTGTACCATAGCCGATAAGCTGTATAAATGCGGCGGCAATGGAATAAACGCCAATAGACAGACTTTTATTCTGAATAGTAGAATCAATGCATACGAGCAATGCATAGAGAATGATCGGCGTGAAACTGAAGAGGCAGAAGGGGGTTCCTAATAATAGAAGCGCCACTCCCAATGTAAATACGGCTGGAAGCAAATGCACCAGTTTCAGAGAATCCGGATATTTCTTATAAAGATTAATACGGGCAATGCCGGAGTTATGCACCTGCTTGAAGAATTTCTTCAAGTCAGTCCGACGTTTATGATATACCCAAGCATCAGGAAAAAGACGACAAGTGTACCCATTCTTAAAGATACGGATACTGAAATCAATATCCTCCCCAAAACGCATCTTTGAAAAACCTCCCAAAGCCTCGTACACTGTCCGGCGAACTCCCATATTAAAACTACGGGGATAGAATTTGTCCATCTTCTTTTTTCCGCCACGGATACCTCCGGTCGTGAAGAAAGAGGTCATGGAATAGTTAATTGCCTTCTGAATATCAGTGAAAGAATCGTGTGCACGGTCGGGGCCACCAAAAGCATCGGCAGGAGAAGTGGTAAGCTCCTTCTCTACCGCATCGAAGTAGCCTTCGGGAAGGATGACATCAGAATCCAATATAATAAGGTATTCGCCTTCGCTACGTTCTGCTCCGTAATTACGGGTTTGTCCCGGACCGGAATTGGGTTTAGAGAAATATTTTATATTCAACCGATCTGCATACCGGTCTACTACTCCTTTGCAGGGAATGGAAGAACCATCTTCAACAACAACAACTTCAAAATCCTTAAAGTGTTGCACAGTAAGACTTTGCAATAATTCATCCACTTCATCGGGACGATTATAAACGGGAATTATGACGGAGTAACGCATAGTAAATTCGTTTTAAGAATGAATTTGAGATGCAAATTAAGACAAAAAAAGGGAGACTACTCCCAAATCTGCAGAAAAAACAAAAGAACTAAATATACCCCCTGTCTACTTTTTAACAAGTTTTTCATAGTTTACCATTTCCCGTCAGAATCATCATAAAAGGAAATTGAGTTTCTCAAACTATAAACCTTTCTTTGTTATTTATATGATAAAAAAAGGGCGTTCCAGGGAAATAAGGGAAAATTGGAACGCCCTTCGAAATAAAGGTTCATTATTAGACCGGTCTTTCACAAGTACGGTCCTTACCTTTTTTTTCATTTAATAAATTAAGGATGTCAAAATCCTTAGTGGGAAATAATATATCCACCTTTTCACAAAGATGAATAATTCGATCAATCATATCCGACGCCACCACATCGGAGCAATTATATTATCAATAAAAGGGTAACTCCACACAAAGGAAAAAAGTTACCCTTTCTTTTTATCTAAAACATAAATATGGGACTATTTCAGAGAAGCTTTCACTGTTATTCTCTTAATAGTTTCTGTACCCCAGTTATGTTTTACAGTTACTTTCACATAGATATCCAATGACTGAACAATCGCTGTGTTGTTACATGTAATCACACCTGTTGACGGAGCAATAGTATAGGTACCCTCATTTACAGTAGCACTATATCCATCAATTGCATAAGTAATAGCAGCAGCATCAATGCCATAAGCAGTAGCCCAAGGAGCTTTCGCTACACCCTTTTCAATAACTACATTCTTTTTAGTTACATTAATATCCTTGTCAGACATCTTGATTTCTGCTTTCTCTCCTACATTGATAGTCTTATTCTGGTCACCATCAATATTCCAATCAATAGAAGACTTGTAAGATAAAACATCAAGCGGAGAACGCAATACTGGTTCACAATAAGTCACATCTTTTCCATTTATATCAAGAATAGTAGCTTCAATATCGGTTCCTTGTATTTTAGCTCCGATCTTGATAGCCCCTAAAGTCTTCACATCTACATCCGGAGTTACAGTAATGACATTACCAGCAATATTTATCTGACTATAAACAGCTTTAACAGCATCAGATTGTTTTTCTTGCGGAGCCAGATAATATTCGATCACTTCACTAGAAGCACTGTTATCTGTATTATATGCAGCATAAAGAACTTTCAAATCAGCAGTCATACTGAATGACTTATCAGCTTCAGTCCATGCACCGGTAATAGTTGTCTTACCATCTACGACAAATGCACTATTTTGCTTGATAATTACTTTACGCTCGCACTTAACAAGATCCTTCAATTTCAAAGTATACTGTTTGTTAGAACCGTTAACGCGATGAGTTGTTGTGGATTTACGCCATGCATATTCTTCAGAATTTGTAATTTCATATTTTGAGCTTCCACCACCTGGCCATGTTTCGAATGAATACAACTGCTGATCTCCATTGATAACAGTTCCGGCAGGGAATATCAATTTAAGATTATCCAAATCTGTGCTTGTACCCGGCGTAAATTCAATATATGCATTAACCTTATTAGCATAAGTCTTACCATCTTCAGTAGTCAAGTAATACAAACCATATTTAACAGGATCTACGTTTTCATTGTCAGACATATAATCACGTCCACCCAGTGAGCTCAAGAATGCACGAACATTCAAGTCAATCGTTTGTTCACTTGTGCTATACTGCAATTTAGCTAACTTATCAGCTGCGGCTGCATCTTTCGTTTCTACATCAATATCAACCAATGCCGGAGCCACTTGCTGCTCGCGAACAGCTTTCACTGCAAAATCATAAGAAATGATTTCCGTACCCTTTTCATTCTTATAAGTTGCTGTCACATAGCATAATTCATTGATAGCTGAAGCTTGCTCACTAGATTTAGCTGTAATAACACCGTCTTTAATTTCAAAGATACCTTTTGCCTTATCAGCTGTTTGTTTGAATTCAACAGTGATACCACTAAATCCTAAATCAGCCATTGAAATAAAATCCTCTTCTACCCCATGTCCTAAAGCTACAGAATCATTCAAATTATAAGATTTATTATAAACAAATGTATATTCAACATAAGATGAAAAATCGGATTCGGTAGTTGCATCAGCCAAAATATCAGTAGGAACTTCAACTGCATCTTTTGTATGCACAAAACTCAAATCAGCCGGAGTCCACTTTTCAGCTTTGAAGTTGAAATAATCAGAGGCTGTTGTATGACCGTTAATTGTTACATCCAAAGAAGAAGCGTAAGGTTTATCAACTTCAATGTTTTCGGAAATCATATTTACACTCAAGATACCTTGCCGATTATCCACCCATTTTGCACTACCTTCTACATATTTCAATGCAGGAACAAGTGCTCTGGTTTTGTATGTATCGGTAAATGCAAATACAGCTTTACCTAGATCCAGTGTAGTAGGCCATACTTTAAAAGTAGCCACAGAAGCACTGGTTGCCAATAACTCCGCATCAGGATCATTGGACGACATCAACCCGATTGATTTTACAAAATCATCTTTATCATTAGCAGCTTGTCTTCTGTAAATAATGCTTTGCAAACCATTATAAGCAGAACCTTCTGCCAACATTTTATATTCTTTACCGTCAAGAGTGATGACGTACAAACCATCTACCTCATTTATAACAATAGAAGGAACTTTAGTATCAGTTTTCAAACTTGTTACCACATCACCAATAACGATATACCCATCTTTATTAATAGACACGTTAGCTGATGCATCCTGACCTGGTTCACCAGGCTGACCAGGTTCACCTTGTTCTCCCTTCTTCCCAGTAGCATTAACCTTATTTCCATCTGCATCCAAAACATACTCATAGGTTTTACCATCATCAGTACTTACCTGCCAATAGTTGTCACTAGACACTTTAAATTTAGGAATTACCGTTTCGCCATTTAGTCCAGGCTGCCCGTTCTCTCCATCTTTACCATTGGTGATAGTCAATTTAGAACCATCAGAAAGAGACAATTCATAACCATTTGCTACGGGAGTATAGCTGACAATAAATTTACCGGCTTTCATTGCAGCTTCCACCTCTTCAATTTTACTCTTATTGGCGTCGACCTGCTGTTGCAAACCATCTATATCATCATCGTAGTCTTTGCATCCTACGTAGCTGATAGCAGAAAGCGCCAGCGCCCCGAAGAGCATCACTTTTACAAACTTTTTCTTCATAACTACTTAAAAATTACATTAATAATATATTATTAAACACTAAGTTTCAATAATAGCATGCCCGTTACTTTGTAGGTAACAGGAAATACTTTGTACCTGCTCTTTTTAAGTAGTCAATACTAGAAAACGATATGATATACAATGAAACTTTTTAACCCCTACTTCGAGAAAGAGGTAGAGGGGAGGGAAATCTCGTGCAAAATTTAGAGGTTGATATGCCCTAATACAAAGAATCCACGTGTTTTATCTGTTTATGTTCTTCTTTTGAGTGCTTTATTAGAAAAAATGTGCGATTTCGTTTGGTTGTTTTAAGAAATATGCTCATATTTGCACCGATATTTATTCCCGTTACCTACAAAATAACAGGCTTATTTTCAGCAAATTGCATTTCTAACCGAATATCGGATAAAATCAATAACCCGTTTGTTTGCTTCATCTATTTTCTTATTCTGAAAAGGTTTCAGATAAGTCTCCGTCACCGTAATGGACGAGTGCCCCATCGCTTCGGAAATGATGCCCGGATGAATTTCACAATAATACGCTGTTGTAGCCCACGTATGGCGGGCACTGTATGAACTCAATTTATCACCTAGTCCCAACAATTCACCCAACAACATCAATTGCCGATTAAATGTGCGTAATGCCAACTGATATTCTCGATATGCCTCTTTTGTTCCTTCACGGCTTTTCAACAATGAGAAAAGGTAAGGAGAAGAAATGTCACGATTCATGTATTTCTCCACCAAAATCATTGCCTCCGGAGTCAATGTCACTGACAAAGTACGCCCCGTCTTACGCCTGCGATAAGTAATCACATTATCACGCAAATCATCCTTTCGCAAATAAGCGAGATCGACAAAAGGCAAACCACGAAGCAAAAACATCAGAGTAAATAATTCTTGTGTACACCGCAAAGCCGGAGTTGAAACTGATGGATGCAATTTTGCAAATACTTTCTTTATATCCTCCTCACATAAAGCCCGTTTACGATCAGCACGCGTACCGGTATAAACCGAATGAAACAAATTCGGTACATAAGGTGCTTTTCGAAGATTGACCGCACGATTATAGACTGCACGAAATGTACGCAAATAAGTTGAAACAGTGTTCCAGCTACAACCACGACTACGAAGATGTATCTCGAAACCTTTCAACCATACCGGAGTTACTTTATCAAAAGTAAAGTCTCCTTTCCCACAATAAACAATAATGGCATTGAGACTGCTACGATATACGTGAGCCGTCCCAAAGTTTCCCCCCATTTGTAGCCCATTAGCCACTTGCCTCATAAATGCTACTACTTTTAACATGTTACTATTACTTAATTTAATTACACAATAAACATACAGGAATTTTTAAGAACAAACAAACCTGTAAGCTACAAATAACAATAACAATGACAATGTTGTTTTTTAAAAGTAGATGATAAAGAGTAGCGATGTAAAAACTAAACCAAAAAGACGGGGATGCACCAATCTTGGCACATCCCCGTACAATATAAAACCAGTTCAGTTATTATTTTTTCAGAATATCCATTGTATCTGATGCGATCAACAGTTCTTCGTCTGTTGGAATCACTACTACTTTCACTTTAGAAGCAGGAGTAGAAATGATTGCTTCTTCACCGCGAATCTTAGCATTTACTTCGTTATCAAGTTCGATACCCATGAATTCCATATCCTTACAAACTTCACGACGACATTCCATCTGGTTCTCACCTACACCACCGGTAAACAGGATAATATCTACACCGCCCAATGCTGCAGCATAAGCGCCGATATATTTCTTAATACGGTAATAGTACATCTTTTCAGCAAGGATAGCTTTCTCATAGCCAGCTGCACAAGCAGCCAAGAGTTCACGCATATCGCTTGATACACCCGAAACACCCAGTACACCACTCTTCTTATTCAACAGATTGGAAACACCGGTTGTGTTCAAGCCTTCTTTTTCCATGATAAATGTTACTGCACCGGCATCAATATCACCGCTACGAGTACCCATCATCAAGCCTTCCAATGGAGTCAAGCCCATAGTAGTATCCATACATTTACCATCTTTGATAGCAGCGATAGAACCACCGTTACCAATGTGGCAAGTGATAATTTTCTGTCCTACCGGATTTACACCCAGGAATTCACATACACGTTTTGACACATAACGATGAGAAGTTCCGTGGAAGCCATAACGACGTACACCATACTTTTCATACAGTTCGTGAGGAATAGCATACATGTAAGCATAATCCGGCATTGTCTGATGGAAAGCCGTATCGAATACACCTACCTGCGGAATGTTAGGAAGAATAGCAGAAACTGCATTTACCCCTTTCAAGTTAGCAGGATTGTGAAGCGGAGCCAAGTCATTGCAAGCAGCGAAAGCTTCCAGCACTTCCTTGTTCAGCAATACAGATTCGCTGAAACGCTCGCCTCCGTGTACCATACGGTGACCTACTGCATTGATCTCATCCAAAGATTTAATAGCGCCATATTCAGGATTAATCAGCGTGTTCAGGATAAACTCTACTCCTACTGTATGTTCAGGAATATCTTTCTCCAATATTTTCTTTTCACCATTCGGCAAAGTAAGTTTCAAGAATGATCCTTTCAGACCGATTTTTTCGATACCACCTTGTGCAATCACCTCTTTGGTGGTCATATCGAACAATTTATATTTAATAGATGAACTTCCGCAGTTCAATACCAGAATCTTCATGTCGTTGTCGATTTATACTTAATACTTTATATCTAATACTTATTTATTCGCTTTTGCTGCAATGGCCTGATTAGCTGTGATAGCAATCATGCGATATACATCTTCGATAGAACAACCACGAGACAAGTCGTTTACCGGACAGGCAATACCCTGAAGAATCGGACCAACAGCGTCAGCATGTCCCAGACGTTGAACTAATTTATAAGAAATATTACCAACTTCCAGACTTGGAACGATCAGCACATTTGCTTCTCCGGCTACTGGAGAACCCGGCGCTTTGCTAGCACCCACTTCCGGTACAAGAGCAGCGTCAGCCTGCATTTCACCATCCAAATCAAGAGTAGGAGCCATCTCTTTTGCAATCTTAGTAGCTTCTACCACTTTATCCACTACTTCGTGTTTAGCGGAACCCTTGGTAGAGAAGCTCAACAGAGCTACTTTCGGATTTTCAATACCGGCAACGGCTTTCGCTGTCTGCGCAGTACAAATAGCTATCTGTGCCAGCTGATTTGCATCCGGAACCGGAGTTACAGCAACATCACCCATGACCAGAATACCATTCTTTCCGTATTCAGGAGCATGAGTCAAAAGCAACATAGCACCAGACACGCAAGTGATTCCCGGCGCAGTCTTGATAATCTGCAAAGCAGGACGCAATACGTTACCAGTAGTGTTACGGGCACCAGCCAACTGACCGTCAGCATCACCGCTCTTAATCATTAAACAACCATAGAACAAAGGATCGCTCGTCAATTTGCGGGCTTCTTCGATAGTCATCCCCTTCTTTTTACGAAGTTCACACAACAACTGTGCATATTCTTCGTGTTTCGGAGAAGTTTCAGGATCAATGATAGTAGCTTTACCGATGTTTCCCAATCCCCATTTTGTAGCAAGTTCATTAATTTCATCCGGTTTACCCAGTAAAATTAGATCGGCTACTTCATCTGTCAAAATCATATTGGCAGCTTTCAATGTGCGTTCTTCAGTTCCTTCCGGAAGAACAATACGTTGGCGATTTGCTTTCGCACGCGCCACGATTTGGTTGATTAAATTGAGCATAGATATATTGAATATTATTATAAAACCTCATTACAATTTGTAATTTGCGGTGCAAAAGTACTCAATTTTGCAATATCCACATTACAATTTCGCCTATTTTTCTCTTTCAAGTCTAAAATATTGTAATATTTAACACTAAAAGATAATCTTAGGCGCCACACTCTTATATCGTTCCATACAAGTACCGATAGGTGCTCCTATATAAGTAGGGTCACAAATCAGATATTTAACGCCATTTTCCAGCACAACATAATCCCCGGGAACCTCTTCCATGAAACAAACAGCAGAAGCTATATGATTAGGATAATCTAGCAGAATAGTGTCCAATTTCAATAAATCTTTTACCAAAATAGCATAAAGCATAGCCCGGTCTTCACAGTCACAATAAGGATAGTAGAAAGTCTCATCCGGAAAATTCGGTTTTTCATAACCGAATTGTTCACCATCTGTCTTATATTGAAAAGCAGTTTGCACAAAGTTCAGGAGCAGATCAGCAGCATCGGCTTGAGATTTGCCATCAATCGCTTTTTTCAGTTGTGAATATAAAGAAGAGTGCAATTCCTCACTCATCGGAGTCTTGTAATGTGTCGCCACATCGCATTGGGGATAATCATGATAGAAATCTATCAGATTCTTGTTAACCATAACCCGCACTTTCAGTTTGCTGTCCGACGAAGAAAGCATACGTTCCTGCCTTTCCATTGAGAATACTGGAACATTTCTTATTTGGAGACAAACCAAGTTTTTAGCATCTGCAAAATTCCGACGATAGGTATAAATGCTTGTTGAACTTTTCGGGTTTGGCTCAAAAACATAATATTTATCCCCATCCATTTCCAAGAAAGGAGCAGCATAGATAATTCCTTCTGTGGCAACCAATAGCTTTAGTTTATTATCAATCTTAGCCAAACGTACCTTATAACCGGATTTATTAAGCAGAAACATTTGTAGGAAAACAATATCATTGGTACAATCCTTCCCACACACCTGCTCGCCAATGCACTTTGTAAAAAGCAAATAGGCCCAGTCGTTCAACTTTCTTTCTTTTTTGAGGGTCAGACAATCACTTAGCAATTGTCCATAATCCTTTCGGCATAACTCTTTCCAAGCATCTGCCACACTAGCTTCCTGATTATCCAATAAAGAAACATGACCAATAACATCAGTCGCTACATCAAAGTCTGTTCCGTAAAAATCAATCGTAGTACGGTTTACACTTCTACCCGGCTTTATCAACGGTATTTCCACTTTCACTGGAATATTAGTTCTTCTCTTTACGTTACCTCCAGAAATCGGTTTGACGACTATCGGAGGTCGGACTGTGTTTGTCTTATCAAATATCACTGGTCTTGGAGGCTCAGGGCGTGTCGGAGCAGGAATGGGAGTAAACGCATCATATTTTGTCCAAGTTTCCCGGAGAAACGTTTCAAACTCCACATCTGCCTTACTCCTAAAATCGTTGAATTCCATCTGTTGTTTTTTCCTAAATTCATCGAAATCTTTCTCTATGTTTTGTGCGTAAAGAGACGTCACTGATAAAAAATAGACAGCACAAGCCACCGCCCCCTCCTTCATCTTATTCATTTGCATCATAGATTTATAAGCAAATACCCCTATTAGTAGCCCAATTTATCCAACTCTTTAACCAAGTCTTCTGATTTAGCAGCCAGTTCTTTACGGATAGCATTGACAGCCTCTTTATTGGCCTCCTGTATGCTGTAACCTATTGTTACCATTACTTCCACATTATGGTTGGGCAATGTCCTATAAACTTCTACCAAAGGAATGATACGTCCCAACGTTGAAAAGATAACGCTCTTACTGGCAGCTACTACGCTCGACAGCCCAGCAGCTTCTTCTTGCCCCATATCATCATTGGCTACTTTAGCTTCAATCAGTTGAGACACTTTAGTTTGGATCTGTCCGGCAAGCTCTATCTTGGCAGTATTAGTAGCTTGCATAGCAGCGGCAGACTGATTGGCACCAATAATTCTAGATGAAGCGACATACCAATACGGATTTCCATCCATATCCAATTCTGCCTGTTTTTCCCATGACGTTTCTATTTGTTTAGCCAAAGGCAATTTACCCACCGGTGTCTTGAAGCCTTCTTTCTCCAGCTTCTTGGCTTCACTACGTGCATTCTTTATCGCCTTCTTTCGCAAATCTTTATCCAGAACTTTTTCACGCTCTTTTAAGTTCTTAAAATCCTTTCCGGTTGCTCTTTCTTGCGCAGCAACATTGACAGCCAACATCATAACAAATGCCACAAGGGCATTGATTAACAAATTCTTTTTCATTGTAATTGTTCTTTTAATGATTAATATTGTTAGTGAATCCTCATTTCACCGATTATACTTATACAGTCAGTTCATGACTAAACTAAAAATAGCTCAGATCAATCAGTCCAAAGTTTGGATCTTTCTCAGGTTGCCAAGTACGAACATGAATGAGCGGTTCCTGCGGATTATTTAAATCTACCATCAAAAACAAATATCCTGTATCACCATAGCTGGATGAAAAATAATCTTGTTTAATCTGAATACCGTAAATTTCACCTCCCACGCCCGACTTTCGCACTTGATTGTCAGCAAAACGAAGATTGACGAACTCGTTACTCTTAAAAATATGATTCAACTTCTTTATATACTCCTCTTTACTTTGCCTGGTATATCGTACTAATCGCTTATTGAGCAATTGCTTCTCTCCATAGCCGGAATTCTTCAGAACAGAGCCAGTTATTATGAGAGCATCATCCGAAAAAATACTATGAATATATTCCAGTCGTTTCAAGGCATAAGCAGTTTTATAGTTCTCCAAAAAGTTAATAAGCACTTGTCGTGCAGTGTCCCCCCAAGCCGTTTGATTCATAATATCATCAACAGCAGTTTTATTCAATCCAAAAGAAAGTTCATCGATTTTTCCTTCCCTATTCAACCGAAATACAACATCCTCCACAAATGTCCGATGATTATTCTTAAAACTGAAACTCATGACAAGACTCCGGCATGTCACTCCGCCATTGTACTCCAAAAACTTAAAATCAGGCTGACGAATAATCTGTCCATTTCCATATTCAATGAGATGTTTGAACATGTTATATCCTCTTTCAGAGCATAAATTTTTCAAGGCACTATAATTGCGATTACGAATGATAGCCTCCACCTGCCGCATTGTTTCCAGATAAGGAGTAGCTTCTTGAAGCATCAGATAATGTAATCCACTGTTTTTCTTTTCTTCATCAACTGCAGCAGACAAAATTTCATTTTCCATTTTTGTTTTTTCACCTTCAAGCTTCAGATATGAATTTCGCATTACAATAGGTGTTACACTTCCCATCACTTCTGCCAATTCATTGTCTATATTGGATTCTCCTTCAAACATATATTCCGTTTTCACAGGAAGATTGTCTATATTAGCCATCACTGGTAGTTCTATGATACCTGTACCGTCTTTAGCAGAATAAATATTCGACCAGTCCCGCCCATCAAAATAAGAGTAATCGTAATTACAGGCAGGTTTTCCTTTATAAAACACCTTTACAGTTATTATCTTCAAGTTATTCTCTTGCCTCACAGCCTCAGTAGACAGAGTGATATTCGTAAAAATCTCATTCATCTGCCGGGGTATCCACGAAACTAATAGTCGTTCAGTGCCACTATCATCTTTCATTGTCAAAAAATTGCCGTCAGGATAGCTCTGTAACAACACGAACGCCCAATAATAATAGCGCAAAGCATCAGCTACTTGCATTTTCTTTTCCAACCGTTCCGCTTCGCTAGTAAAATCCAGCAGTTTATTCCTCCTTCCCTCGAAGATTCTCTCTATTTCTGATTTTTTAATATAGCGCATGACGGCAGCATCAGGCTCATTCTTTATAACAATACGCAGTGTATTGTTCAGTGTGGCACGGGAATAAGTCTGAATAATGGACTTAACTTTATCGTTTGCTATGATTTTATCCCCATTAGCACACGACTCGGTCAACTGCTCAAAGCGTGAAGAAACACTCGTAGAGATTTGGCTAACTAATGAAACCAACGCATCATTATCCGCTTGTTTCAAAGTCAGAGCATTCCCTGTACCCCAAAGATATTCATCGCTTTGCTGAATCTCTTCTACCGTTTGGGCACAAATAGTAGAAGAGATCAGCAGGATAACTGAAATAAAAAAAATATGTTTATTCATTGCAATATAGAAAGTTACATATCATCTACACTTGGTTTATTCCCGACTGTGCGGTAACTTCGCGTCGCAACTTTGCCCCCTATACTAAACATGAACGGAGATTGCAAAGAAGTGATTTTATTAATTACATAAGCTTCAAAAGCATAAATATAAGGTTCCGAACGAAGAAAAACACTTCCAGGTTTTAGTTCAGAGTCCTCCTTATTTAATGTATAAATAGAGGCACTTCCTTCACCATACTTATAATTAGTACAAAACATAAAATCAGGTCCTTCTTCTTTAGATAATGAAGGGGTTATAGGAACCGTAACATCTTTGGCAGAAAATGTCACTTTTCCTTTCAAATTAAAATCTGAAGTATATTTGTTATTGTTAGGCATCGCAATAATATAAGGTATATTTGCCTCAATAGTAGTGACATCTTTAAATCCGTTAAGCGTCAGCCTGCGCAGCCAAAAAGGCTTGCTACCATCAACGTTGCTATTAAAAGGTGCCAAAACTCTACCATCTTCATGCGTGACACGAGTGACCGTAAAAGGTAATGAAAGACTTTCCCATCCAGCTGCCTCTCCAGGAAAGGTATTGTATTTAAAGTTCTTCGTATATGATATATTGAGGGCTTTAAAGGATTGTGGACAATAAAAATCTCCTTCATCCGAAGAGAGCACTATCTGGTCGGCAACTCCATTTATGATAATATTTTTCCAACCTTTATAATCATTTTTCGTATTTTCGTCCGCCAAATAGAGTAAACAGTTTAAATTTCCTCCATTAGTAATTTCCCATTGACTTTGATAATAATGTATATTAGGAAATGGAATGGAAGTGTTCCAGAAAATAGACGTCAGCCCATAACAGTAACCGTATTTACAACCGATTATTACTCAATATTTTATAGATAATAAGTCAGAAATATGGTTGTTATTTTTAATTGCACATTCTAAAAGGTGAAGATTTAACGCTTTTATTGATTATTAACTCAAAAAGGACATCAACTTGGGTCGTTTCTTCTCTTTTCCTTGCTATTCGTTTCCGATATTCCACTTTTGTTTTGGTCTATCTCATATGTACTGCAAAGGTATTGATTTTTGTTTGATATTGCTCCTTGCTTGCTCCTTGTCGTAGATTAATTTTCACACAGGAATTTTTGTTCTCTTTCTATAGGGGCTTGAAACAATCCATTTATTGGAAACAATTAAAGACGGAGCTGGTTTGCCCCAGTGCTTTTTAAGAAACAGGGCAATTATTTTATCTCCACAAAGGCTCTTGTTCCCAATTATGAGGAAAGCCTAATAAACGAGTTCTTACTGATGGGTATTTCGATAAAAGCTGCTTGAAATCTGCAACAAAAGTGTTGCCCATAGAAATGGAGTTAAGCCAATACACCACATAGCAGAGTTGCGGATAAAGTGTTTGTTCACGGAACGAGAAATCCGTAATCCATGTGTTTGGCATACGCATAGGCATCATTGGCTTGACAGGAAAGACCCGATTTGACAGTCTTGAATGATGGGCGCAGCAATTACGAAGTACGGGTCTGGGTACGGATTAAAAGGCTAAGTGATTATTTCCAGTCATTTAGCCTTTTTAATTATCTAATTTTTCCCCACATTTTCCCCACAGCTGTCTATTTATATATTTTTATATATTTTAGAAACATATTTTTCCGTAAAGTTATGTACCTTTGTCGGCAAATAAAGATATTCTCGTCAAACAAATATAAATAATATAAACATGGAAAAAAACAGAAAAAAACAAATCGTAGTTTTGAGTATAGCTTTAGTTTGCATTTTCATCTTGGTATTTTCATTGTTCCATAAATCAGCGACAAAAGATAGCGCAAATCCTCCTTTAACAAATGTTTTGACTGATAGCATTTCTCAAATTGTCTCAGCTTGTCCTGGCGAAATTGGTGTGGCGGTTATTGTTAATAACAGAGATACGGTTAAGGTCAATAATAAGAGTGTTTATCCTATGATGAGTGTGTTTAAGGTTCATCAGGCATTAGCTCTTTGTAATGACTTTGACAATAAAGGAATTTCACTTGATACCTTAGTAAATATAAATAGGGATAAACTTGACCCAAAGACTTGGAGTCCTATGCTGAAAGATTATTCAGGGCCAGTCATATCATTGACAGTGAGAGATTTGCTGCGTTATACTCTTACTCAGAGTGACAACAATGCAAGCAACCTTATGTTTAAGGATATGGTTAATGTCGCTCAAACAGATAGTTTTATAGCCACACTCATTCCTCGTTCAAGTTTTCAGATAGCTTATACGGAAGAGGAAATGTCGGCTGACCATAACAAGGCTTACTCTAACTATACATCTCCTCTTGGTGCTGCAATGTTGATGAATCGTTTGTTTACTGAAGGTCTTATCGATGATGAGAAACAAAGTTTCATTAAGAATACGTTAAAAGAATGCAAAACAGGTGTAGATAGGATAGCAGCTCCACTTCTTGATAAAGAAGGGGTTGTTATAGCGCATAAGACAGGTTCAGGTAATGTTAATGAAAATGGTGTTCTTGCAGCTCACAATGATGTTGCCTATATATGTCTGCCTAATAATATCAGTTATACCTTAGCGGTATTTGTTAAGGATTTCAAGGGAAATAATTCACAAGCGTCACAATATGTTGCGCATATATCAGCTGTAGTATATTCTTTATTAATGCAAACTTCAGTAAAATCTTAAACTGCACTTGCTTTGATAATTAATGATAAACAATCTAAAAGCACTCTAATCGTTATCGGAGTGCTTTTAGATTACTAATCAAATTGCTTCTATTATAATTTGAATCCTCTACTTTTTCTTTCTTCCTGTTGCGGCACTCTTGCTCCATATCTAAGCCTGTGCCATTGCTCCCTGAACCAGTCGGCAATCGGCTTCCTGTTTATTGTCAGGTTCAGCCTGCTTTCATCGTCAGGGTCATTTTCCACCCTTAAAATATCATCCTTTATATCAAAGTTCCGCCTGTGTTGCTCGGAATAGATTTTACCGCTACATTTCAGGGCTTCTTTTTTGACTATAAGACTTTCAGTCATTTCTTTAGAGAATCCCAGCATGGCACAAAACTTTTCCATGCGCAGCATTTCCCTGAACATCGGAAACCACCTGAAAGCCTTGTCTATGATTCTGGCGAGCCGTGACAGTTCTTTTTCTTTCATGTCAAGTTCCTGCCTGTGCATTTCTCTGAGATTGTGGATTTGCGTATCATGCTGTTTCTGCATCTGCTGTACTTGGCTCTGCAATTTTTCAATATTGGTGTTCCGTTTTGAAACCTCGTCTTGCAGTTTTTCGTTGGCACGTTCCAGTTCTTTCAGTTTTCCACTCCCGAAAAGAGAAGCAACTCCACTAGTTATGGCTGTCGCTGCCGTGGTGGCTGTCTTCTTTAACTTGTCAGTGCGTATTTCTGATTTCACCTGTTTCAGTTCCTGCTCGGCAAGATTTATCTGTTCTTCTTTGTGCCGTTTGGCTGCATCCATGCGTTGCAGTTCAGCTTTCTGCTTCTCAATGATAAAGTCGTTCCGTTCCAGATGCTCCTTACCAGTGACAGCCTTTGACTGCCCGCGTTCCATCAGCAGGATGTCGGATGCAAGGGTCTGCATCTGCATCATGTCATCGTCATTGAGCTTTCGGCTCTTTCCTGTTTCGTGGTTCATCCAGTCGAAAACGATATGGGCATGATAGTTCGGCTTGAACCATCTGTCCCCGACTTTGAAGCTTTCCCTGTCTTCCGCTTCCGGCTGACCGTTCAGCCAATGCCCTTCATCCTTGTGCAGGAAGATTTGCAGCGGTGTGATTCCCCAGCGTCTTTGACACTCCTCACCGAATTTACGCACGTCTGCCAGTGTGGTGTCCGACCTGACAAGCAGCACTCCTTCACGTATGGGGGAGCATCCCGCAATCTTGACTATTTTACCGTTCTTGCCTTTGCGTTCACGCTCCTTTTCCTGCATGGCACGTCCGGTCTTTTCCTTTACCATCTGTCTGATATTGTCATAATGCATCCGCAAATCCGGACTGCCGAAGTCGGGATTTATCCACTGTTCGTTATCGGTGGATAGTTCAGGAACGACATAGATTCTGGACTCTCCGATGTGGCGCATGTATTCGGCAGTCCTCCTGTTGTGAGCCTCGCTCGATGCGATGTTGCAGGGCTTGATATGTATGCTTGATTTTGTTGCCATAGATACTTGTTTTTTGGTTTGTACTTTATTGTTTGCTTTTCCGCTGTCCGTAAACGCATGGGGTTCTTAGGGGTGCAACCCATAAGCGGAGATTGCAAAGAGAGGGTCACTCTTTGCTCTGGGTTCTCAGGGGAGAAACGCCCTGAGTGGGTCATTAGGGTAAAACCCTAATCCCCTCGGGAGAGCCCACAACTACGTAAGCGGAGCGTGTAGTTATAGTGGGCTATATCAATGGCAAGCCATTGTCTGCAAACTCCAGCCTACGGCTTCCGCTCTCCTCCGTCAGGGAGGTTTTTCATCATCGTTGCCGATTGGAGATGCACCGACCAGCACAAGGTCTAAATCGTCTATCAGTTTTTGCAGGACGGGATTCTTCTCTATCATCCGCTGGAGGATTCTCTCAGCCTCGACCAAGTGGTTGGCTGTACTCATCACCTTGCCCTCCCGTATCTGAAAGATAATCCAATCGGCTATGTCGATATGGGCTTCTTTTTGTTTCGGGGTGGCATTCCTTTCGATGATGTCCGAAACCACCACCTTACAAAAGTACATGCTCTCGGCTCGCTGTTTCCACTCGGCATAAGCATCGGCATCGGGAAAGAGAAGCACGGTTCGCCCTGACAGTACACGGAGTTTCTCTTCTCTCATCTGACTCTTACCACCCGTAGCCAGCCATACATAATCGGGGAAGATAGCAGAACCGATAACGGCACTCTTCTCGGATTCCACCAAGACCACCACCTTGTCGGGATGCGTTTTCAACAAGTGTTCCCCGAAAAGGCATTGGGATAGTTGCCAATCCTCTGCCAACACACGCTGCTTTTTCAATATGCTGTGTATCCAGTTCACTGCCGATGTCTGTCCTCCCTTGATACGGTGTCCGTCTTCGGGATTGTACTGCATCACCTTTCCCGTGCGTACCTTGCCCGTCCTGTCTATCTGCCAAAAGATAACAGAGCCGTCACGGGTAGCCCCCAAACGGTATTCCTCCAACAACCGCTTCAACACCTCTTTCGCCTTGTCGCCATAGTAGGAAGTAAGGAGTGTGAAGAGGAAACGGAAGAAATTGCTACGCTCGCTTTGCGACTTCTCCACATAGTGAGGGGGAATATAGCCGATGGCTGTCGGCTTACTTTGCTGCTTCACTTTCTTCTGCTCTGCTCTTTGCCTGTCAAAAGAGAAATCATTGGTAGTTCTGTGTTCAGGATGCTCTTGAAAATACTCTTTCGGAGTGTAGTGATACCCACAACCGCTTTCGTGGTTACATCTGCCGACCGATGGATGCAACGGCACATTATTTTCGTCCACGTAATAGACGAAAGAATGCCTGTCTCCGCATTTGGGGCAGGTATGCCGTGTTGCCGTTCCTTTATACTTCTGTAATGAATAATTGCCCATAGCTTAGTCCGTTTTTGATGGTTGATTGTCGGCTGTCCCATCCTGTCCCATTGTCCCACACTCTAAGGGTTGGGACAGTGGGACACTTGGGACACCTGCGTTTTTACTCTCTTTGCTGCGCTGGATGATACGGTTTACGGTGGACTTGCCACAATTCACCTGTGAGGCTATCTCCCTGACGGACTTGCCCGATTGGGAGAGTTGCAGAATTTGGCAATCCCTTTGGCTTGATTCATTGTCGCCCAATTTTTTCAAGTGTTCCTTTTCCGTGGAATAGCCCCTGAACACGAACTGCAAGAAAGCATCCACCTTGTCAATCTCGTAAACGATTACATTATCCGCATCATGAGAGAACGTGCCATAGCGCACTTTAAGCTGCTTCACATAGCGAAGCCCTCCGTCTTGGGCACTTTTTCCAATGGTGAACACGCTGTCAAAGAAATTGTAGAGCCGTTTGCTTCCGGCAAGGTCGTTGGATGTGATGGGACAATCCAAAGAGCGTTTGGGCGTATGTGCTAGGACAAGGATAGAGAGCGCATATCTCTTTTTGAGATTGTTCAGCTGAATCATCAGCCGTCCTGCGGCATCGCCTTTCTCCATGGCGCAACACAGGTAGGTAAGATTGTCAATGATGAAAATCTTGCAGTCGGTCTGCACAGCCATCTGTTCAATGCCGCCTATGATAGCTTCCTCAAAGTTGGCATCCAAAAGCTGGTTGCAGTCAATAGACACCCGATAGAGTTTGTCGGGAAAGGTGTAGAGCTCTCCATGCTCGTTGGTATAGCGGAGCTGGAACTGCTTTTCGGACAGTTCAAAGTCCAGATACAGCACATTGTCGGTTCGGGCGATGCGGTCGGCTATCTGCACGGCAAGGATGGACTTGCCCACGTTGGAATCGGCAAACAAGCAGGAGAGTTCCCCCTCGTACCAAAAGCTGTCCCACAGCGCACGGGGCGTAGGCAATAACGATGCTTCAAGAATGGTTTGGTTTGCCGTCTTGATATTCATCATGCCTACACTGTCGGGCATACCGTTATGCGCTTGGGATGCTTTTGTGAGGTCGCCACGTATCAGGTTGATATAGTTCTTATCCTCTTCCATATCATTCACCAGTTACGTGGGTTGGGCTTGCGACGGTGGGAAGAGGATAAGGACTTGTTCAGTTCCTCGTCTGACAACGGTATGGGATTCTTTCGGGCGGTTTCCAGCCACTTGTCCAGTTCGTCACGGTAAAGGCAATAGCGTTTGCCGGGCTTGGTGGCAGGGATTGTCCCTTCTGACAGTTTCATGTAGAGCGTACCCTTAGGGATACCTAAATACTCTGCTGCCTCGTCCACAGACATGGGCACGTGGGTGTCCACCGTTTTGGCATTGTTCACACTGCGCTGCTCGGCGAGCAGGCTTTTCAGGCTCATCACTTCGTCTCGAAGCTGAGCGACAACCTCGGGGAGGTCGTTGAAGGTAAGAATTGATTTTTCCATTCGCGTACTCGTCTCTTTTGTAAGACTTGGCGCAAAGGACTGAAATGATATATCCGTGAATATCTCCACGACACGTCATTGCAAAATAATTCCCGAATAATTAAGCCCAGCCATAAATGACGGGTAAAATTACTCGGGAAACGATGTAAAACAGGCGGTTATGAGTTACCGGATGGTTGTCGTTGGTGTCGTGATTATCCTAATTCCGCACATAATCCTCGGGATAGTGGAAATCAAGTTTGCCGTTTTCGGGTTCATCAATGGGAATTTCCGTCTTTAACGGCTCTACCTTGAAATTCTTGATGGTTGATAAGTCTGTATCAGCAAACGATTTCGGGAAAAGGGCTTTGATGAACTTGGCACGGTTATCCCCATTGTAGTATCTCTTGTACAGGAAACGCTCAGAGATATTCCATACGAAGTGACGGAGTGGAATGTTGTTGATGTCTTTGGTAAACGGTCTTTGTATGGGCTTCGGGGTATAAGTGTTAAGATTCATCCATTTGTCCACCTCAGTACAGATGTGGTTCACGGTTTCTTGGTCGGCAATGCGAGGCAGGTAATAATGGCAATACTCCATGACCATGCGGATGCGCTCTTCCTTTTCCCGTTGCTCTCTGCTTGCGTAATTGGCACGGTTCTTTTCGTGAAGATCCGGGGCGATAGTAAGCTCTATCGGTTGTGTTTGGATAAGTGTCTCTTCTTTTGTCGGGGATGATTCGGGTACAGGCTCAGGGACTGATGTAGGTCCAGGCACAGATGTGGCTTCTTCAAGTGTATTTTGTGACAGTTCTTCCTGCACCTCTATGGCTTCGGCAATCGTTTCTTTCTTGCCGAACTTGATTTTGTAGATTTCGTATGTATCAAAGATAAGTGTCTGAAAGGAGAGATAGAGCAACCATCCCAACAGGTTACAGCATACGAATACTATCCACCTGACAAAGTTGTCTTGGTTGAAGCTGTCCGCTATTACCAGCGTGGCAATGGAAGATATTAGGACGATGGCGAAGCCGACAAAGCCCAAGATGATGTATTTGTCCTTGATTGATGATTCCATATTTCGTTGAGAGATTGAATGTTCCTGTATTATTTTGTGCAAAGTTAATGCTATTTTTCCCAATTACTGCCCGTTATTTGCGGTTAGAACGGTCTTTTTCAATGTATTTCACGAAATGTCATCATATCATACTCTGTTTCATACTCTGAGGGGCTTATAAATGGTGGCATCAAGCCAAAAACATAGAGGGGCGATTATAGCCTTGTAGCCATAACCGCCCCTCTGAATACCTGTCAATGTGAGACATTTATGCCTCCTTGCGCTTCAAGGTTATCTTGTCCACCACCTGACACATCTGCTGCGCTGCTATCTTGGAATAGATTTGTGTGGTGGTAATGTTCTTATGTCCGAGATAGGCTTGGATGACAGCCATGTCCGTTCCCATTTCCACGTGCAGGCTTCCGAAGCTGTGGCGGGTACAGTGAAAGGTGATTTTCTTGGTTATCCCTGCTGCCGTGAGCCACCGTTGGAGTGGTCCTTGCAGCATCTTGTCCTTGAAATCCTCAAAGATAAGTCCCTCGCCCCGTTCTCCCAGCAGTCCATAGGCTTCATCACTGATGGGGTTATGCACTATTTCTTTGGTTTTCTGCATACGGGTGGTAACGAACATCCTGCCGTTGGTGTATGGTTGTATCTGCTGCCACGTGAGCTGTCTGATGTCGCTCTTTCTCAGTCCCGTAAGACAGGCGAAAAGAAAAGCTTTTTTCAAGACCTCCTCCTCACAGGGTGTTTCGGCAAGCCGTATCAGTTCCTCTTGGCTCAAATGCTCCCTGATGGTGGGAATGCACTCGATGCGGTCTAAGAAGCCGTTTGGGTTCTCCTTTATCTTCCTGTCACGGTAAGCGGTGTGCAGCACGGCACGGAAAGTTGACCAATAGCCTGCTGCGGAGTTGATGTGCAGCTTTTGGTTGGTGTGGATGGATTGGGGTGCATCAAGCAGGTATTCCATGAACTTGCGGCACAAATCCACATCCACCTCCTCAAAGGTGCATTTGCCGTTCACGAACCGCTGGAAATGCTTGTATACGTGCTGCCACTTGATATTCTTGCGGTCAGCCAGTCCTTTGAAATAGGCAAGGAAATCGCCCTTCATCTTGGTCTTGTCAAAAAAGCCGTTGTTTTCATTGAAAATGGCTTCGTAGCGCTGGTTGCGCAGGATGACCGCTTTCTTCATCATGCGTGCGTTGAAGTCCCGTTCCTGCTGGTTTGCAGGTTTGGCGAAGATGTAAATTCCTAAGGCTTCACGTGTAATCACTCTCATGGTGACATTGTCACGGTAGCCGGGATAGTAGTCAAGGCATAGTGAATACTGTGTCCCGTTCTTAATCTTGCGCTTACGCAAGGTAACTGTTTTGCATTTACTCATAATAATTATGTTTTAATTGGTTGTATACATTTTGGAGTTGTATCCATGTTTCCGATGGCAAAGGAACAACGTGAAATATCCGTGAATACCTCCACGATACATCATTTTGAAATAATTTTCGATAATCCCGATTTTTCACGGTTATTTGTTCCTTTCAGCCATGACACGCTCCACATCTGAGCGCAAAAGCAGGTTTTTCACACCCACCTTTATCTTTTCGATGTGCTTCACCTTGACGATATGGCAGATGTTGGCTGACGAAAGACCATAGATTTGCTGCACCTGCTCAACGGTATAGTAGCGTTCATCGTTCACAAGGTCAGTTCTGCGGAGTTCGTTCAAATGTGATTTGGAGTAATAGGTACGCCCGTACTCTCTTTTAGTGGGTATCTTATGGCGATAGGTGTAGGCACGGAGTGCGGTCGGCTTCATGCCGAACAGTTCCTCCACCTCCTCGGTCAGTAGCCAGTCGGTAATTTCGCTAATATCAACTGCCACACCGAAAAACTCGTCAATATGCTTCTTGCTGTAATAGTTCTTTCCTGCGATACGGCAGATGGGGATATGGTTACGCTTGGCGGAAGTGTAAAGCCATGACTGCTTTACCTTAAAAAGGGACATCACCTCCTCGCCCGAATAGAAGTCCAACACTTCTTCGCTTTCCTTTTCCCTTTTTTCTCTTTTGGCAGGTAAGGAAGATGAAGATGATTTCCTTGGTGTGGAGGTGTTGCCGGGCAGGATGCGGTGATAGGGATTGCCCTCCAACATCTGCTCGATGTCGGCTCTGCGGATGAATGCCATGCGGTTGCTGATGCGTGAGGCTTTCAGCTTGCCGATGGCTACAAGTTTGTAAATGTACTGTCGGGAACAGCCCATGAGGATGGCTGCTTTGGAAAAGGTGAGATACTCCTGATGCTGTATCTCCATCAAGGGTTGGGCGACTTTGAAGAGGTTGTTCTTCTGCATCACTCTGGCTCGTTTGGCTTCTGCCTGACAAGCCTCACTGCAATATCTTTGCATACCGCTTCGGGTTACAAAGGACTTGCCGCAAAAACTGCATTTTCTGGTTGCTTTCATACCGTTTTATCGTTTAATGGTTCATTTCTTCAATCCTATATCTCTGAAATGGTAAACGGATGTGAACGGAAGTCAACCATTGTCGCTTTTCTACACAGTGTGACTGTTTCCGCATATCGGGGCGGTTATTGTCGCTTGTCGTAAACGGTTGTAAACCCTTGTCAACTGTCTGCACGGTGTGACAAAAAACAAGCCCCGCAAATTCTCCACGTCAGAAATACGTCTCAAAAATATGTGGAAATTTGGGAAGCGACAAATGGCAACCGAAAAGTGTTAAATTTTAGAATATGCTGGTAATTAAAGATTTACACTCGGATATTTCTGATTAGTTTTGGTTGTTCTATGGTTATAAATACAGCGCCGAAACGCACCTCCTCCAACTGATGTTACACTCTTTGGAATAATTATACTCTTTAGTTTCTTGCAGCCAAGGAAAGCCCTAAAAGCAATATCCGCCAAACCATCAGGAAGTATTATGTTTTCAATAGGAGTATAAGCAAAAGCATATTCCTTGATACTGTGCAAAGTATGAGGTAATTCAATATTAGTCAACCCAGAGGAAATAAAGCACGAATTAGAAATAGCCAATACACTTTCAGGAATCTTAATAGCTGTCAATGCTGTACAGTTAGCAAATGCCCTTTTACCCATATCAGTTAATGTATTAGATAAATTTACCAAAGACAAGGATTTACATCCTTCAAAGGCACCCACAGGATCAGTGATTCCAATCGGCTTACCAGATTCTATTTTTGTAACTCCATCAGGTATAGTAATAGAAGTAAGTCCACTATCCCAAAAAGCTCCGCCAATGTACTCTAACTTTGATGGTAAAGAAATACTTTTCAGTGCCAGGCATCCAGCAAATGCACTATTCTCCAACCTTTTAACATCTTGAGGTATTTCAATATGTTCAAGACTTGAGCAACCATGAAACATAAATCCCGGAATACTTTCCATAAAGCTTGGTAGCGTAACCTCTTCCAAACTACAACATCCATGAAATATTTCCTTCCCAAATTCCTTAACTTGTTCGGGCAATATAATTGCTCGTAGCTTTTTACATCCACGAAAAGCCGCATCTCCTATGCTTTTCACAGTTTCCGGAATCACTATAGTTTCAAAAGTTTGATGACTATCCAAGCCATTATCTGCACCAAAAGCTATTGCTCCAATTGAAACAATATTGGATGGAAGTATTATTTCCGACAACTTCATGCCATTGAACATATAGTCACCAATAGCATTGTCCTTTAGCTTTGAAACTATTCCATTAATTGTTGAATGATAAGTCTTATTACCTCCTACAATTGTAACGTCCCTCATATTTAAAGATTGCAAATTAGGCAATGCCCGCAACGTAGTCACATCATCCGCATCAAAAGATCCTGAAATGATCAATTTCTCCACCACAGCAGCTTTATCGCCAAGCTTTTTTGATAATATACCAGGTGTTTCTAATACTATTTCTACCGTTTCCCAATTTGCATTTCTCGTTTTCACATCTTCCACTTGAGGATTTTCTAAATCCATTAAATTCATACAAGAACTTAAACACAAAAAACTAATGCTGATTAAAATATATATAAAATTTCTCATAGCTACTTTATTATTTATCAGGTGACACATTATCATCCACATCCGGTTCATTAGATACCGCAGTCATAATTTCTATAGTCTCACTATATCCTACTTTTGCTTCATTGATAGCGTAAGCCCGGATATAATACTTCGTCTCTGCTTTAAGCCCGGATATATTGCTATTGAATGAAATTCCATCCAAAATAGCTTTTATCTTATCATCTATAAGAGTAGGCGTAGAGCTGGTAGACCAACAAAAGCCAACTTCGCGCACTATGGAAGATGTACCTCCTGCATTTTGAATAACAGCTGTTGCAATTACAGAATGGGTCCCTGGGTCCCCCATTGTCAATGAAACTTGGGGAGCTTTCTGTTCCAGAGTAGTAACTTGACAACTTGCTCCATATCCAGTTCCCATGCTGTTTACGGCAAAAGCCCTTACTTCATAAACCGTTTCCGGCAAAAATCCCGTTAATGTATATTGGAAAGTTCCATCTTCTTTCAGTTCTAAAACAGGAACTTCTTTCAGTGTTTCAGTACCGTTGTTTCCTATCTTATACGCAAAACCAAACTTTGTAATATCATGACCTCCATTATCTAGTATTTTACTTTGCAGCGTAACAGATGTTTCTTCAATAGCTACAGCCGTGGTGACATCCAGTTTGGGCACAGCCGATTTTGTAGTAGTAAAGGTTATCACATTGCTATATCCTATCTTAGTACGTTTATTAATAGCATATGCACGAATATAATAGGTAGTTTCAGAAACCAGTTCTTTAACAATAGAACTAAATCCCTTTCCATTCAACTGGCTGATTACTTTGCTATCATCCATAGTCGGTTCTTGTTGATCCTTACTCCAACAGAAGCCGACTTCCGTGAGGCTGGAAGTAAGATCATTATCATTCATCAACTTAGCCGATATTTCAATAGATGCACTTCCCGGCTCTTTAGTTTCAGCCTGGAGAATAGGAGTTTCAGGAGCAGAAGTTACCAATATAATTTTTTCTCCATATCCTGTACCTTTTGCATTAGTTGCAAAAGCACGTACATCATAACTCGCCTCTGCAATCAACCCGGTTATAGTGAAAGTGTACCTGCCATCATTTGTTTTGTCTAAAGCTTCCACTAGCTTTTCCGCATCCGATGAGTCAGTTTCCTTATATGCAAAACCAAACTTTTGGATACTACTTCCCCCATCATCTACAATTTTACTTGCCAAAGTGAGAGAAGTTTCCGACACCGAAATTGAAGTTGAGACTTCCAAGGCAGGCACTCCGTCAATAGCCGTAGTAAATTCCCGTATACTACTCCGAGTTGTGGTATATCCACTGCTGGCATACAAACAATAATAATACTTAGTATTGGGCGTAAGCCCCGTAAGTGTTGTCTCATAAGTATTAGAAAGCCCTTTCAATATAACACTTACCACTTTAGAATCAGTCTCTGGCAATGAAGAAACTGTAGAATAAAGGAAACCACAACTCTTGATTTCTGTTCCTTCCGGCACCGAGATGCTCCCCGAGATAACCGCTGTCTTCCGGCTGATAGCTGAAGCCTCATCAACAGTCAATGTTGGCATCTCATTTTCCGATACAGAATCTTTACTACAACCGAACATACATAGTAGCAATACGCCACATGCGAAAAACAAAACCTTGTAACACATAATTATAAAGAATTAGTTTAGACAGCTAAAACATGACACCGACACTTGCACCAAGCTCATGATTCTTAAAGCTCACCGTATGGTATCCCAAGGAAAAAGCCAGTTTTCCTACATTCAATAGAAGCCCCATTTCAGCAGCCACTCCGGAGGCAGAATGATCTATATTTTTAACCAATTCTCCATCCACAGTTTCCCATGCTAATGTCCGTTGCCCATATCCCCCACCAACATAGACATAAATCGGTTTCCACAAATGGCGAAGATAACCGGCAACAACCGACATACGAGATTTCTGTTCTACACCTGTATGATAGTAAGGTTTTCCCTCACCACCTGACACTAAAGTACCCGTATCATCACATTCTAAATGGGTGGAAACAGAACCAAAGTCACTGCGAAAACGGATATAAGCACCATTGTCACGGACAAAGCCAATCATTCCACCATAAGACAACTGAGAAGATTGATAACCCACATCCGCCATCACCAGCATACGCCGGGAAGAACGCGGCTTAATCGTTGAAGTCATTTTAAACGACAAAGTTCTTGTCTCGCCAGCTGCAACTCCCACAACGCTATCCATCGGGAAGAAAAAATCTTTCTCTACCCTTATCCGATAGTTACGTAACGGCATACGGTCACTCTTGTAAGGAGTCACTCCAACCTGCACACTGTCAATATATACTTTTGCTTCTTGTTCGGGAAGAGAGAATATTTCTAAATAGCCAAAACGGGGACGCAGGGTTACACTCATTACTTTTTGCTCACTACCAAGATCTATAACGCCAACTTCAGGAGCATACATCGGTGCCTCTACCCGATATGTATGCATCCCCTTCTTCATTGTTGCCGTAAACAATCCATTCTCAACAGGAGCTTTTTCTTCATCAATATATATATCAGCCATAATCGGTTCAGGACGCATTACCAACAATTGCGTATTGGTATCACTTACCACCCTCTGCACAGCATCTCCCACACTAAGTTCCATTTCATAGACAACAGCTTTCTCAATAATATCAGGATAGAAGTAATTACGGAGTACTCCATAATCATTGTGCATAATCGAAATACGACGAGCCCCACGCGGTACATAAATCCAGATTTCACCTGGTTTATTTTCGCGTGCCGTGATGCCTAGCGCATCAGCTTCAAACATCAATTCCTTTTCAGTAGTAACAATGCGGATAAGCGCACAAACCTCGCCGTTTTGATCTCTCTTTGGGGAAGTGATACGAGCGGTAACATCTGTTTCCATACGTTGGAAAGAATTCACTCGTATCTTATTTTGGGCATCTATTTCAAAAATACTCAAAAATAGAAAAAATAAGAACCAACCCCACAACACAAATCTTTGTTTGTTTTTTGTCATGTGTATTTCAGTTTCTTCCGTCTGTCCTCCATGGCGGAGTTATATATAAAGAAAGCGCGAGGACTGTTATTGTCTATCTTAGAATTCGAGGCTCTGGTAAGCCCAATGACCTAAATAGACAACAGTCCCCACGCCTATTTATAACATAGACGTGAAGCAACTGTTGCTATTATCCCGGCCATTTTTTGAATTTACCAGATTCCGAATTCTAGGATAATAACTTTTCGCTTCTTGCGTTTTTTCTTAATCTTAAGTCTTTTTCTCTCCGGAGCTATCTCAAAGCTCGCAAGACTTGCTGCAAATATAGAACAAATTCTCTTAAACAATATAAATACAAAGCAAATTATTTCAATAGTAATGACTACCTATATCAAACCTACAGACTTCGTCATCCAGTATTTTTTCCACTTATTCACAGAAATCAACCTTTTAAACCAAGTATAAAGCATTTTAGTCAAAATGAAGCGGCAGACTAACAAGACAAACAAAAAATGTTAATGTAGATTGCAAACATATCATTCACAGAAAGCTAGTCTAAGAGAATACACTACCTTTGCAGTGTTTTCAAACAAAATCAATAGGTTATTAGTTATGATACGTCAGTGCGCCATTTTATTTGGCTGTTTGGCTTTGGGTGAATTAATAGTTTATCTTACGGGTATCAAGCTCCCCTCCAGCATCATCGGTATGCTGCTGCTCACCCTCTTTTTAAAATTAGGTTGGATTAAGTTACACTGGGTACAGGGATTGTCCGACTTTCTGGTTGCTAACTTGGGATTCTTTTTCGTTCCACCCGGTGTGGCTCTTATGTTGTACTTTGATGTTATTGCAGCTGAATTCTGGCCGATTGTGATAGCTACCATTGTCAGTACCGCACTTGTACTTGTTGTAACGGGATGGGTACATCAGATCGTCCGCAAGTTCAGGCTGGCGCGTCAGATCAAACTGGCACGCAAACTTCATCTGTCAGATTTCCATCTGCCGGAGAAACTACACCTTAAAGATAAAATCAACTTAACGAATAAAGACAAATGAGCTTCTTAGAAAATAATTTCTTCCTGCTAGCCATTACCTTCGGGATTTTCTTCTTTGCCAAACTACTTCAGAAGAAAACAGGACTGGTATTATTAAATCCTATATTGCTGACCATCGCACTATTAATCATCTTCCTTAAAATGACCAATATCTCTTATGAGACATATAATAAAGGAGGACATCTGATCGAATTCTGGCTACGCCCGGCCGTTGTGGCTTTAGGCGTACCTTTATATCTTCAACTGGAAATGATAAAAAAGCAGTTATTGCCTATTCTACTGTCTCAACTGGCAGGCTGCATCGTCGGAGTTATTTCAGTAGTACTGATTGCGAAATTTATGGGAGCCTCACAAGAGGTAATCCTGTCACTGGCTCCGAAATCAGTTACGACCCCGATTGCGATGGAAGTAACCAAAGCGATCGGCGGTATTCCGTCACTAACGGCGGCAGTTGTTGTTGCAGTAGGTTTATTAGGGGCTATCTGTGGCTTTAAGACAATGAAAATCATGCGTGTAGGCAGTCCGATCGCCCAAGGGCTTTCGATGGGAACAGCCGCTCATGCCGTCGGAACCTCCACTGCAATGGATATCAGCAGCAAATATGGAGCATACGCCAGCCTGGGACTGACACTGAATGGAATATTCACTGCACTGCTAACACCTACTATCCTTCGATTATTAGGTATCCTGTAAAACAAAATCTCCTATTTTTCCGTTATATAAGGAGTTAAACACCAAAAACAATTTTATGATTCCATTTAAAGACATCACGTTAGCAGACAAAGACACAATCACCTCATTCACAATGAAAAGTAATCGCCGTAATTGCGATCTTTCATTTTCCAATCTTTGTAGTTGGAGATTCCTATATAATACTCTATTTGCAGTGGTCGACAATTTCTTAGTGTTCAAATTCTGGGCAGGAGATCAACTTGCTTATATGATGCCCGTAGGTACGGGAGATTTGAAAGCAATATTGTGGGAACTGATAGAGGATGCCCGCAAAGAGAACCAGCATTTCTGTATGTTGGGAGTGTGCAGTAATATGCGTGCTGATCTCGAAGCTATCCTTCCGGAACAGTTCACATTTACAGAAGACCGCGACTATGCGGATTATATCTATTTGAGAAGTGATCTTTCAACACTGAAGGGTAAGAAATTCCAAGCGAAAAGAAATCATATCAACCGGTTCCGCAACACTTATCCGGATTATGAATATACACCGATCACTCCGGACCGTATTCAGGAATGCCTGGATTTGGAAGCGGAATGGTGTAAAGTGAATAATTGCGACCAACAGGAAGGGACGGGCAATGAACGTCGTGCCCTGATTTATGCCCTCCACAACTTCGAAGCACTCGGACTGACGGGTGGAATTCTTCATGTGAACGGTAAAATCGTAGCATTTACATTCGGTATGCCTATCAATCATGAAACGTTCGGCGTGCATGTAGAAAAAGCGGATACCAGCATTGAAGGCGCGTATGCTATGATTAATTATGAATTTGCCAACCGGATTCCCGAACAATATATCTATATTAACCGGGAAGAGGATTTAGGTCTCGAAGGTTTGCGCAAAGCCAAATTGTCTTACCAACCGGTGACGATTCTGGAAAAATACATGGCTTGTCTCAAAGAGCATCCCATGAATATGGTTAAATGGTAAACTCTTTATAAATATGATGATAAAGGAGCAAGTAAAAGCATTGTGGAAAGTCTGTTTTGACGATAGTGAAGAATTCGTCGAGATGTACTTCAGACTACGCTATAAGACAGAGGTGAACGTTGCCATCAAAAGTGGTGATGAGGTAATCTCTGCCCTTCAAATGCTTCCTTATCCGATGACTTTTGGTGGAGAGACTGTACAGACCTCCTATATTTCAGGAGCCTGTACGCATCCCGATTTTCGAAGCAAAGGAGTCATGCGCGAGCTTTTATCACAGTCTTTCGCCCGGATGTTACGGAATGGAGTACACTTCAGCACATTGATACCGGCAGAACCCTGGTTGTTTGATTATTATGCCCGTATGGGATATGCTTCGGTATTCAAGTATTCAACTAAAGAGATCGTTTTGCCCGAGTTTATTCCTTCTAAAGAGATAGCGGTCAGTGTTGTTTCAGAATTTCAGGAGGAAGTCTATTCTTATTTGAATAAGAAGCTTTCCGAACGAGCTTGCTGCATTCAGCACACATCGGAAGACTTTCAGGTTATTATGACCGATCTTGCCATTAGTGGAGGTTATTTATTTGTAGCCAGACAGGAAAACGAGATCAAGGGACTAGCCATTATATATAAAAGAGAGAGACATATCATTATCAATGAACTTTGCGCTGATGATAAGGATGTGGAATATAGTTTATTGTATGCGATCAGGCAACACACCGGATGCAAGCGCATGGTTCAACTGCTGCCTCCCGAAGATAAACAGCCTCAACATCCGCTAGGCATGGCACGTATCATCAATGCCAAAGAAGTGCTGCAAGTCTATGCTGCGGCTTTTCCCGAAGATGAAATGCAGTTGGAATTATCGGATAAACAATTATCTGTCAATAACGGATATTATTACCTATGCAAAGGAAAATGCATGTATAATACCGAGCGACTGCCCGGTGCACACATACAAATGAATATTAGTGAATTAACCAATAGAATATTTCAGCCGTTAAAGCCATATATGAGCTTGATGCTGAATTAAAATACGCTGTTGACTTATATTAAGGCATGCCTCTAAGAGCTGTAAAATCCGTGTAATCCGTGCCTGTATTTATTTATTCAAATAACGAACCCGTTCGCAGGCTGCCAATAGAAACGCACCTACTCCAAAATTCGAAGTTGAGTTTGCGTCTACCACCTGACCGGGTATCGCTTTCTCACCAATCGGTTGCACATAACCAATCTTGCCATCAGGCTGCAAAGCAACTGTTGAGAGATATTTCCATGCTTTTTCAACCACCGGCTGATATTCTGTAGCATCCAGAAAACCGTTATTGATTCCCCATTGTAAACCATAGGTAAAGAAAGCCGTTCCACTGGTTTCCGGTCCCGGTGCATGCAGAGGATCGAGCATACTGCGTGTCCAGTAACCTTCCGGCTGTTGACAAGCAGCAACCGACTTAGCCAGGGTACGGAAACGATCTATATATTCCGGACGATACTTATCTGTTTCAGGAAGTTCTTTCAAGACTTTTGCCAATCCGGCCAATACCCAGCCGTCTCCACGTGCCCAGAAATCCTTTTTGCCGTTCACACTCTTGTGTTTAGGATACACGTATTTTCCATCCCGGTAATAAAGTCCGGCCTCTTCATCATACATAATACTATCAGCATAGGCGAGGTATTCATGCAGTTTCTCCAAATAGAGCGGATTCTTAGTTATGTTATACATCTTTGTCATGACCGGCATGACCATATATAAGCCATCTGCCCACCACCAATAATCATGATTGGGGGTACTCATCTGATATTCCATCACTTCGCGGGCGCGGGCTATTTTCTGTGTATCCGGTTCCAGATTATAGAGATCGGCATACGTCTGAAAACAAATCTGATAGTCACCGAAAAGCACATAATCATCACTTTCACCGTAACTGTACTTCCAGTTTTCCTTATGCTCTGATTTTGCCCCTTTCCATTCATTATGTTCCGCCCAGGCTTTCGAGTATTCCAAATACTCCGGCTGCTTAGTCAAAAAATAAGCTTCCATATTTCCGGTGTGATAGGCGGCATTATCCCAAAAAGAACGTCCGTGTTCCGGATGATTCGTCTGCCAATAATGATTCACTTTATGAATGGTGTTTATCACTTCTTCAGCAGAAACATCCTTCTTATCCGTACAACTTGCACAGATTGCACCGCCTAGAAAGAGTGCAGAAAAAAGAGTTGCATATAGTTTCTTCATATCTTTATTTATTTGTATCCATATTCGTTTCCAATACATATATCATTTGAGGCTCAATTTCCGCTGTGCGTTCACCGTCTCCCTGACGGGTGTGTTGTACAAAGAGATGCAGTTTCCGCTGCTTTTTCCAAAGTTCCGTATCATGAGAGGGTTCCCAGGCATCCACCGAAAAATCCGTCAGATCCGTTATCGTCCACTTACTGGTACCCACATCAGTCGCATGTGCCATCGACACACGGCTTCCCCGTTCTTCGTCACGGAAAATATAAAAGACTTCTCCACCTTCTACCACAATACGCGGACGGGCAATAGGGATCATTTTCGTACCTCCGCCCTTCAAGGTAAAAGGTGTCCGGCGATCGGTTATCTGCCGTTGATGCCACATCTTCCCATCATTCCAGACGATGCGGTATTGAGGAACATCACTATCGGGTTCCCGCCAATAAGTAGCTATATACGGATTTCCTCCCGCATCGGCACTCATACTCGTCTGATTTATCAACTCACAGTTTTGAGGTAACCGACAGGCATACTCCGCATTGGACAATTTGATCGGGAGTTCATATCGTTCTCCACTCGTCTTATACCAAGTTACCCCATTATCAAAAGAACGGGCATAACAAATATCATGGTTTGTTTCCACATGCCAAGTCTCGCGCCATACCCATGAAAGATGAATCGTCCCTTTCTCATCAACATATAACTGCCAATAGGCATTCCGTTTATTTTCCCCGTCGATCAATATATCCTGCACACGAGTCCATTTATGTTCTTTCAGCGAATAACGGTTCATTACCAGATTTCCACGACCCGAAGAACCGGAGCGGTAAACAAACAATAAATCTCCTCCGGATAAAGGATAGAACTCCGGATAGGTGACATTTCCTTCGTCAACTCCGGTCATGGGCATTTTATCCCCCAGTTCCAGAGAACCGGGAGCAATGCTCCGGCAGTAATTCAATGGATGTCCATGATGGTCAAAAGATACGTGTATATATCCTTCTCCATCTATCATCATACTAATTATATTATGAGCATCCTTCACATTTCCCTGATATTGGGTGCGATGTAATGTCCATTGTTCCGAATCCAGTTTCCGCTTCCCAAGTACCAGATAGCCATCGTCATCGTAATAACTGATATATTGTTCATCACCGTGTGTAACCAGCGAGTTATTCCGAAAGACCGTCGTATTGACCGAAGTACAGCTATACCCCTTTCCCACTTCAACCAAATGCTGGGAACAGGCAATAACGGGAACGAGCATTATTCCGCAAAGTAGTAGCAGTATCCGTTTCATATTTATTTTTTATTTGTCAAAGATAGAAAGGTTCCATTTTTCATGCCAAGGGATAGTTATTTTCCCTTCTTTTACCAACACAGGCAACCATACATAACGGGAATCTTCCAAATCCTTCTTCTTCCAACGGTCGAACATGGCAATATATGCATCCTTCTTTCCGACAACAGGCTGGACATAAGTACTCTGGGCATAAAACGTTTTATCCGCATCCGGTCCCGTACAAGGATTTCCGATTGTCTTCCATGTTCCCATAATAGAATCGGCTACTGCGATCTCGGCTATATTAGGATCCCAGCCAGTACAACCGGAGCTTAACATATAATATTTACCATTATATTTAAATACTGCCGGAGCCTCTCTCGATTCTTTTACGAAATTGCGTGTAAAACGTCCGCTCGGTTTCAGATAATCATCAGTCAGAAGGCTGATATACATCGTTTCATTATTTTCTGAAGAATAAAACTGATAAGCACGTCCATCATCATCCACAAAAACAGTCTGATCGCGGCTCATCGCATTGTTCGGACGAAAACTTCCCTGATAAACGAACGGACCGACAGGAGAATCGGAAACTGCCACTCCGGCACAAGCCTTACTGTAATCAGCACTTTCCACATGGGCCCACATTACAAATTTGCCCGTATTCTTATTATAAACCACTTTCGGACGTTCCAATACTTTGGAGGGATGCAGGTCATGATTCGGATCGTCTTTAACTGCCGGAAGTACAATACCCTCAAATTTCCAATTCAGCAAGTCTTTAGAAGAGTAACAACCTACTCCGGTCACATCCGTACGATAACACTCCCACGTAGCCCAGTCAGGCAAAATGGTTTTCCCTTTCTTGTATTCACCATACCAATAGTAAGTGCCGTTATGATATAGAAGTCCACCACCATGGGCATTGATCGGATTCCCGTCCGTATCTTTCCAAACTTCACCGGGGATAAACTCCGTATACTTCTGTGCATGCACTGATACAGGCAGTAATGATATACAAACCACCCCTAATAATATAAACTTAATTATTCCACAATGTCTATTCATATTCATGATATTAAATAAGATTTCTTGTCTGCAAAGATAGATGATACATAAAATATAAAGGTCTACTTATATGTCAAAAAAGGGCTAAAAACAATCATTCTCTATTAAATGTATGATATTATGGAAAATTTGTACTTCGAACTTAGTCCTCATTTATTATATAATACGATATAAACGAGGATTCCACTTATTAGCCTACTCCATAAAAAAGTTCGCTCGCTTTCAATCAAAGTCAATTCTCTGATCGAGCAAGTCATTTATATATACACATAAAACACCTTTCTTATATTCCATCCTCAAACGAACCTCTCCATATTTCTGCGGAGTATACCACTTGCCACCGGTTCCACGAGCCTGTGTTTTCCAACAATCCGATGTTCCCAATACATTTGTGCTGGTACATACCTTCCCTTTATATCTGATTTCAGGTTTCATCGTTTCTCCGTTTAGATAATATTCCAGATCACCGAGTTGCAACAAGCAACCTTGATAATTATCTGCGCCAAGAGTAATCGTCTGTTCCAGCACAAAAGGCTTTTCAGGATTAAATCGTATTTCTTTGCCGGATGCCGCTATCATCTTCTTCTTTTTTCTATCGGGGAATCCTTTGAAGTCGCAGGCTATTCCTGTAGAATAGCCTTGTGGATGTTGTAAACTGACAATCCAATCATAATAGTTGCCATACATCCAAGTCAGCCGCAATGGGGTACCCTCTGAAGCCGGTATCATATAAGGACGGACATTATTCAGTTGCGAGTCTTTTGTGACTGCCTCCTTAGAAATAACCTCTCCATCTTCACTCATGATAAATCTTACAATCTCATACACCTTACCATATTTTCCCTCTACCGGTAATGAGCAATATACCTCATTAACATTCGACGGATCGATAGCCATACCGGCACTATAACACTTTTCTAAATTCGGCGTCTGATGAAAATGTCCACCGGCATTAATAAGAAAAGTCTTTTTCCACTCGTGTCCGTTCCATTTTGCATAGTAATAATCATGAGATTCTTTATTATCGCTGATACGTACCATTGCTATCACCGGATTTCCGTTCCTGTCCGAAGCTATTTGCCATACCCAGTCACGTTCAGAAGGATTATCCACTACCGTAGACGGGTATTGCTTCGCATAATCACCTGTCTTGTTCACCTTAAATGTACCGTCGGCAATAGTAGAAAGTACGGTTCCCCTGACATCAGTCAACTGCAATGTTTTGATATCGATATAATTAAAATAAAGGAAGTTGGGAAGTTCATTATCCGGATGTCCCGTGGTGTAAGTCAAATAAATCTTATCTTTCCCGTTAGACATGTATTTCGCATACGGACGGGCGCCGGTAGATTGTACGATTTGATACGGTCCCCATACTACATCCACCTCATCTTTGTCGTCCGGTAATGAAAGCTTGGCAATAGTCGGATGCCAACCGATTCCACGCCAGCATAAATAAATATGTTCAGGATCATCCGACAGAATAAACGGAGAAGGATAAGTCGTATTATTTTTTGTTTCAATCCTCTTTTCTTCACCTAAAGTAGTAATATCCCCCGGGATTCGGGAGACTCTGTAATAAAAACAAGGTTCATCCGTATGTCTTGAATAGAAAATCATGATTCTTTCATCGGGCAATACAAGAAAAGTGGGATTGTTATGATCGTCCGGCTGAAAATACGAACGGATCAATACTTCTTCCTGTTCCTTCTTTTGAAAGTCATACTGCATCGCCTTTATATTACCATGAATATCGATGTAACCGATATATGTCTTATTTATAGTTCCCTCCTTGTTTTCATAATGCAAGGCTCTCGGATCGGCAAACCAACACCAAGCTCCTTCAGCTGCAACTTGATACCCACCGCCAGTAGGATTATTTTCTGCATTTTGGGCATTCAAATGAAAGCTACATAGATATAAAACGACAAAAATCCAAACAATCTTCTCTTTCATGATAGCAATATGTTTCTTAATTAAATATCAGTTACTTGAATGGGATTCATTACTCAAACGAAATAGTTTTTATTTCACCGTTTGATAAACAAACCGTCACCTGTTTCTTATCCTCTGACACATGGACAGATTTCACCGGTGTCAGCTCTTTTGAAGTAAAACCTCTTTTCTCATTCTTCTTCCATAATTGAAGTGTCACATATATTTTTTCACCGGATAACTGATCGGAAACCATATTTAATGCACATTTCTCACTTACAGGATGCACTCCCTCCGGATATACCGTATATGTTTTCTCCCAACCTGTCAATGGTATCATTGCCAATTCATATTTTCCGTTAGAGAGTACCGGAATATTCTGTTTACCCACCTTACAACATGTTTCCTTTATATCGGAATCCAGACGAGGCAGGGAATAATGTCCCAAACAAATCTCCGCCGGTTCTGAAACAGTCACCTTATCTACCCGCAGAATTCCATCCGGCAGAGGAATATCCGCCAACTGATACTTCACAGTGCTATCCGTTTCGAGCACAGCGTCACGACGATAAATTCCATTTTCGAAACTTTTGAACGTATACAACCGCAACACTTCCCATTCCCCTTTTTTATTCCTTGTTCCATAATTCATGGAAATCTCCCCATTCTTCCCATCTGCCATCCAGGGGAACTCTGTATGGTAAACCAGTTTATTATAATTCTCGGTACTCCGGAATTTCTGCCAATCTTTTGCCACAGTCTCATGACACCATGAACGCATTTCAGATCCGCCACAATTCGGGTAATTGGTTATCAATAGATTAGTTCCCTGCTGGAACTTATTATACACTTCCCCTTTTTTCAGTTCTTTCTCCCAAGGACCGTTATTTTCTGTAGCCGACCAATAGTTAGAGTTTTCCGGCAACAACAAACTAAGAAAAGCTTTTCCGCACCAATAAACACTACCCCGGCAACTATAAATCTGAACAGCAGGAGCAAAAGGTCCGTAGAAACCCATTGTCGGAACACCATCTTCCAGAAATTCCGGACGTTCTAAAAATTGCAACAACGTAGAAGAAGCTATCCTTCTCATCCATCCATAATTCACATTACCACTTTTGTCATATTCATACAAAGACAAAGGAGCAGTAACGGCAAAACGATAACAGATACTCCGCCCCCACATATTCATCCTGCCATCACGGCTGAACAGAAATGGATAATTATCAACCATGTCATGCTGATTTTCCATAAACTGCCTTGCATATTGAGGATATTGTTTCTTCCCGAACATTTCCGCCCAAATAGGTCCGTAAGTCTGATAAGCCCACGCACTATAATAGTCATAAGCCGGAGCATCATTGTACCAGCCTTCGCCCCGATAGCGTGCAAGAAGTTTTTGCAGGTTCGACTCCAGGTAGCTTTCATTCACGGCATATCCCTGATCTTTCAGAAAACTCAAGATAAAGACATTGAAAAACATCCAGTTGGAACCAATAGTCGGTCCCTCTCCATAACTCAACATGGTAGCAGCCAGTGAATCTTTCTGTTTCTTAGTGAGAGGATTCCATAATACTTCCTGTGCAGCTTTCATCGAGATTGCCAAAGAGCCCAGTTCCAACAATGTCTGACTGGGACCTCCCGTACGATGCGGAATATAACTTTTACTTTCAGGGTTAGAGATATTTATCAGTTGATAACGATAATAGTCTGCCACTTTTATCCCGTTCATCTCCAGTTCTGGATTATCTTTCAAAAGAGGAGCAGCTACAAATAGAGTCCGTGCCAAACCTTCCAGCTTTGCTACCGGAATTTCTCCCGTATTTCTCGGATATGTTTTATCCAGCTGCTTCGGAAAGTACATTTGATCGTCTAATGTGTGTATATAGTTAAATGCACCTTTTAATAAATACTCGCCCGCCTGTATCCAGTGCTGACGAGTCATTCCCGTATAAGGGCTTTTCTGATAATCCGGCTGCCGGACGGTGAATATGTTTTCCTGCGCAAAGACCACAGAGAGTTTTAATGATAAAATAGCAAACAATAAAAATAATGCAAATCTTGCTTTCATGGTAATGATATGTTTATAATGTCAGATTCATCGCAAAAGTAAAGCTTTATATACAAACATTCGTCTGAATATCATTCATAAAAGCCCAAATTTAAGTCAAAATGCCACTTTTTTCAGCTGAATGATAAATAACTGCCTTTAACAGATAGAAAAGTCGTGCTTCATAAGCCGACTTTTTTTATCTTTGTAATCTTGAAACATAGCCATGACTACCAATAGTTTGAGAAACATACGGATTCTGCTCTGCTTATTTTTCTGTTTCAGGATGACACCGTTCATATATGCCGGTGAATTCCTGTTCACCACCATCAATGCGTCGCAAGGATTGAGTGATAACCAAATACGTTATATCCTCCAATTGCCCGACGGAAGAATGGTATTCACCACCAGCGGTAATGTAAATTTATACGACGGTGTACATTTCAGCTATCTTCACCGCACCACGGAATACGTATATCCATTAAACCAATATAACGGGCATTACCGCATTTACCAGAGTGGGGATTCTCTTTTATGGATTAAAGATACTCACAAACTGATGTGCATTGACCTGTACAGAGAGGAATACATTCCTGATTTAGATGCTTACTTTAAGAATAGAGAGATACAAGCCCCCGTAGAAGACCTTTTTGTAGACGATTCAGGACACACCTGGCTACTCATTGCTAACGAATTACTGGAATTAAACAACAAGACCCGTATAACCTTGCCCGACAAGTATTCCGGAAAATTGCAGGACCTGAATGCCGACAGTACCTCCCTATATTTATTCTATGACACAGGCGAAGTGTCCTGTTATCACATAGCCGACCAAAAAACTGTATACAATATAGCCGCTTATCCTGCATCCGAACAGGCTGAATATCAAAAGACTTCTCTCGTCGTCAAAAGTGCAGACGGCTTCTATCAACTACGCAACGGGCGTAAAGGCGGTTTATTCTATTTCAATAGCCACGAGCGCACATGGAAAAAACTCTTCGAACAGAACTATACTCTCAACACCCTTATCATTACCCCTAATGGTGAGAAAGCCTATATCAGTTGCGTTCACGGGTTTTGGATGATTGACCTCCACACAGGAACACAAAAATACATTCCCCTATTGGAAACCGGAAACGGACAGATTGTCTCTACCGAAATCAGCACTGTCTTTCAAGACCGACAAGGAGGGTTATGGCTCGGAACTTTCAATCGGGGATTATTATATCATCACCCGTCCATGCATAAACTGACTCATATAGGTCGCAATGCATTTCCCGTCTCCCCCGAAGAAGAAATCAATATTGAATCTTTCGCCGAAGATAAAAATGGAAATATCTATCTGAAAGCTCATTCCCGAATTTATCGACTGACAGCTAATGAACAAAAATCCTATGTATTAAAGTCAGCAGCTATCCCGTCTGTCTCTCCTGAAATACTGAATCGGTTGAACCCCAACAAGAACCATCATTTCAGAAATAAAGTATACAATACATTATATACCGACACACGCGGATGGACATGGGCAGGAACTCCTGACGGGCTGGAACTTTTTACCAGCGAAAACGACTCTGCCCCACGTATCTTCTATCGTGAAAACGGATTGAGCAATAACTTTATCCAAGGCATTATTGAGGACAAATATCGAGACATCTGGGTAACGACCAGTAACGGTGTCACACGCATCCACATAAATCCGGAGAATAAGAACATCAGTTTCACCCGGTTCAATCAGTTGGACGGTGCTTTGGACGGCGAATACATAAAAGATGCCGTATTCAGTTCTTCCGACGGCACTCTCTATTTGGGTGGTATTGATGGCTTTAGCATATTCCATCCCGACAAGGACTCCATTCATCCGATGCTTCCTGATCCGCCTGTTTTCACAGCCTTACGCTTGTATGGAGAAAAAGTGAATACAGGAAAAGAATATGGCAACCGCATCATCCTGTCCAAGGCTGCTCCTTATACAACCGAAACCGAACTGGACTATAACCAAAACTTCCTGACTTTCGAATTTTCAGCATTGAATTATATCAATCATGAACGCACATACTACCGTTATCAACTGGAAGGTATCGACCCGCAATGGATGAGTACATTTGCAGGAAGACAGGGAAATGCGACTGTGGGGAAAGGTCTTCTTCAAGCTGTTTACACCAATTTACCACCGGGAGATTATACATTCAAAGTCATGGCCTCGGACAATCCTCTTCAGTGGAACGGCAAAGTGACAGCTATAAAATTAACCATCCATGCACCGTGGTGGAAAACAACCACGGCTTATATCCTGTATGCAGTCATTTTATTACTGATTGCTTTCACCGGTATCCGATTGTATATCTATTGGAGCAGAAAGGAAATGGAACGCAAGCATAAAGAAGAGATTCTATTACTCCGTATCCGCAACCTGATCGAACAAAATAATTCTCTAACCTGTGGCATAGAAGAAACGTCTCCCGACCATCAGCAACAGGATACGGAAGAGTCTGCATTTCTGGCACAAGCCATCAAACTGGTGGAACAGAATCTGCACGTCAATGGCTATTCGGTGGAGCAACTAAGCCGCGATCTCTGTATGGAGCGAACGGGATTATACCGCAAACTGGTGACTATGCTCGATCAGTCTCCCAGCCTCTTTATCCGTAACATTCGCCTGCAACGGGCAGCACAACTGATAACAGAGGGCAAGCTAAGTATTACAGAAATTGCGGAACACACAGGTTTTAGCAGTTCCAGTTATTTAAGCAAATGTTTTCAGGAAATGTATGGATGCCGCCCATCAGAATATGCCGAAAAAGCGAAGAAATCAACGTGATTACTGTTTGTTTCAACCTGATTGTTGTCCGTTTTGCTTGCCTCCGCCCTACTTTTGCTGCATCATAAAGCACTTAAAAAACCATGAAAATGAATCTTATTAGAAAAGCCGGTTTCTTGCTTGTATGTGCAACAATGGTTGCAGCAGGCAATGGTACAGCACAAAATGTACAGCGTACCTCACAAGGCATCAAGTGTGCCACACAGGGGATGGATGTCAACGTAGAGTTTTATTCACCCTCCATTGTCAGGGTTTATAAGACGCCCAGTCAGAAATCTTGCAATAAAGAAAGTCTGGTCATTGTCAAAACGCCCGAGTCGACTCCTGTTTCTTTCGGTGAAAAGGGGAAAAAAGTGACATTAAGCAGCCGTCTTATCCAAGTGGAAGTGAACCCGGAGACTGGTGGTATCCATTTTTTCGATTCGTCCGGCCAACGTCTGTTGACGGACAAGGATTACGGAACACAATTCACTCCTTTCAATGATGCAGGTGTTCCGTCTTTCAATGTCCGCCAGGCTTTTTTGCTGGATAAAGACGAAGTAATCTACGGTTTGGGACAGCAGCAGACGGGTAAAGTGAACCAACGCAATCAGAAACTGTTTCTCCGCAATCAAAATATGAGTATCTGTATTCCGTTTATTCATTCCGTCAAAGGATATGCCCTTTATTGGGATAATTACTCTCCCACTACTTTCCTCGACAATCCGCAAGAGATGTCGTTCGACTCGGAAGTAGGCGATTGCGCTGATTATTATTTCATTTACGGTGGCAATGCGGACGGTGTAATAGCCGGAGTGCGCGAGCTGACCGGTCAGGCCCCGCTCTATCCGCTCTGGACACTGGGATTCTGGCAATGCCGCGAACGCTATAAAAGTCCGGACGAACTCTGCGAAGTAGTAGACAAGTACCGTGAACTGAAAGTACCTCTGGACGGTATCATCCAGGACTGGCAATACTGGGGATGCAATGAAAACTGGAACTCGATGAAATTCCAAAACCCACGCTATATCAACAAAATGGGTGATCCGGAATACATGAAATTCCTCCCGAACGGAGAAGACAGAAATGCTAATTATGGAACGCCACGCATCAAAAGTCCGAAAGAAATGATCGACTATGTACATAAACAGAATGCACATATCATGATTTCAGTATGGGCCTCGTTCGGTCCGTGGACAGAGATGTACCAGAAAATGGATAGCCTGAAAGCATTGCTTCACTTCGAGACATGGCCTCCCAAAGCCGGAGTAAAACCTTACGACCCGTTCAATCCGACAGCACGCGATATGTATTGGGCAGAAATGAAAAAGAATATCTTCGATCTCGGAATGGATGGCTGGTGGCTCGACTCTACCGAGCCGGATCATCTGGAAATCAAGGACAAAGATTTCGATACCCCCACTTATCTGGGTTCATTCCGCAGAGTGCACAACGCTTTTCCTTTGATGTCCAATAAGGGTGTATACGAACATCAACGTGCCACCACTTCCGACAAGCGGGTATTCCTGCTCACACGTTCGTCTTTCCTAGGACAGCAACGTTATGCGTCACATTCATGGAGCGGCGATGTAGTCTCTACCTGGGAAGTGATGAAGAAACAACTGGCGGCAGGACTAAATTACTCACTATGCGGCATACCATACTGGAATACCGACCTAGGAGGCTTCTTCGCATGGAAATATAACAATAATGTACACAATATCGCTTATCATGAATTGCACGTGCGCTGGTATCAGTGGGGAGCATTCCAGCCGATCATGCGTTCACACAATTCCAGTCCGGTAGCTGTGGAAATATACCAGTTCGGCAAGAAAGGAGACTGGGCTTATGACGCACTCGAAAAATATACTCACCTGCGCTATCGCCTTTTGCCCTATCTCTACAGCACTTCATGGGAAGTTACCAACAAAGCGGGCAGCATCATCCGACCACTCATGATGGATTTTCCTAAAGATAAGAAAGTACTCGAGATGGATACAGAGTATATGTTTGGCCGTAATTTCCTTGTCCGCCCCGTAACTGATTCGCTTTATACATGGCAGGACGACAAACAGAACGGCTATCAGAAGAATATGAATAAGATAGGAAAGACAGATGTTTATCTACCCGCAGGTGCCCAATGGATTGATTTCTGGACTGGAAAAAGCCTGAAAGGCGGACAAACCATCCAGCGTGAAGTGCCTATCGACATCATGCCTGTCTATGTCCGTGCAGGTTCTATCCTACCCTGGGGACCGGCTGTACAATATTCCACCGAAAAGAAATGGGATAATCTGACACTTCGCATTTATCCGGGTGCCGACGCTGAATTTACTCTTTACGAAGATGAGTTCGACAACTACAATTACGAAAAGGGAGCATACACTACCATTGCCATGAAATGGAATGATAAAGACCGCACCCTGACGATTAACGACCGGCAAGGTAACTACAAAGGAATGCTGAAAAATCGTAAATTCAACATTATCATTGTAGAACCGGGAAAAGGTTGTGGTGACGGTGATGCTACGACATTCGATCAATCTGTTTCTTATAGGGGAAAGAGAGTAGACTTAAAATTATAAAGTTTCAACTTTACAAATACAGCCTTCACCCTTCACAATGCCCTATTCATCGGCATTATCGGGTGAAGGCTGCTCTTTCATCCGCCTTTCACCCTCCGTTTTCTTAACCCTGTATAATTCTTCTCCACCTGTTACTTCTAAAGACATATCTAACCTGTTTCCCACTCATTACTAACTAACTTCTTTTTCATTAATAACAAACTTTCTTTTGATTACTGGTAAACTTCTTATTACCAGTATGTAAACTTGCTTTTCATTAAATGCAATCTATAATTGCAAGTTGCGTTTATAAAAACAAAAGCTTTGATTATATAAATGCAAGTTTCATTTATACAATCAAAGCTTGCATTTATAGTTTTCTTATGATGCAAAGAAAGTTTGGTCCCTATACAAAGGAAGTTTATCCCTTATAGAAAAGAAGTTTTCCTATAATAGTCCGGAAGCTATCTGCTAACACTTCTTCTGCCAACTATAGATAAAAGATTTAGCAGAAGACAATCTGTGAAAGCCAGGGTAGAAAGGTGAAAGGAAAGTGAAAGCCTGCCCTTCACCCGCTAATGCCGATGAATAGGGCATTGTGAAAGGTGAAGGGTATTTTCTTGAATATGATTATTTTAGTATACCAGCGTAAGGCAATGTCTGCAACCACAATTCCATAAAACGGTCGTATACACAATATCCCTCTTCCGCCTTAAATACATATTCTTTATTAATCAAAAATTTAAGGGCTGCATTAATACTACTCGAACCTTTCAATCCATATTTCTTAATAAATATAGAACTATTAATAGCCGCTACGAATTGCTCCCGGGCGATAGCGCGCAACAAAGTTGATTGATTTTCGGTCAACATACCATATAAGCGCTGGTATTCATCCACCTCGGAACGAACTATATCTGCCAAACATTTCTCAAATATAGTTTCATTCAATATGGGTTCCTTTTGTTCATAAAGTCGGTTCAACACATACTGTATATACCATGTATGCCCATTAAAACGTTGATAAATTATCTGAAAGAGTTCATCACTCAAATCTTTTCCTCCGGCCTGCATCCAACGTATGGCAAAAAGAGAATAATGCTCTAAAGGGATGGATGTCAGATTCATCTTTTCCGTACTCCGGTAAAAAGGACGTTTTGCTGAACCAAACATTTCTGCCATCAGATGTTGTTTGCTTCCTGAGAAAATGAAATGTACATGAGGTAAAAACTGGATGTAAGAGCGCAACAAGCCTTCTACCCCTTTTTCCGGATATTCAGTGATCTGCTGAAACTCATCAATAGCGATATAACATTCTTTTCCCGAATGTTCCAGGTAATCAAAAATCTCTTTTAATGTTGCTTGTGCCTGGGAAGGTTGAAAATCAAGAGTTGCTTGTGGCACTCCCGTTAAAACATCGGGGGAAAACACTAAACGACAACTTTTAAAAAAGCCACTGATTGCCGCCAACGTCTTCTGCGATAAATTATCTAATTTACCAATCACAGTCTGCCCGAACTGAATGATAAAATCATCCAGACATGTCGTAGAAAAAATATCCATGTAAAAACAAGCTGTCTCCGGATACTCCCGTCGTATCTGATGAAAGACGTTCTGTATTAATCCGGTCTTACCCATACGGCGAGGACTCATTAAGGTCACATTTCTTCCATTCCGTAAAGCGGAAATCAAATGTTCCGTTTCTTCTATCCGATCACAGAAATACTTAGGACCAGCATAGGCATAAATCAAAAAAGGATTATTTACGTCATTCATATTCAAGCAATTATTTATAGCGTAATTGTTGTAGCACTTTTTATGCTACACAAATTACGCTATAAATATTGATTTTACCAAACTTTTGCCGAACAATCATTTCCCATATGATCCCGCCACGCTTCTATTCACCAATACAACGCCTCCCTGTGGAAGGATTTCCAGTTGCACTTTTCCGCTTTCTTTTACTTTCAACGGCACAAGTTGAGGTTCTCCTTTTTTATCATCCTTATACAGAGAAATGGTTTTTCCGGCAAACATATCTAAATCCAGTTTCAACTTTACGATTTCTTTCCCGGCATTCACAGCCGCCAAATACCAGGTGTCACCGTGGCGACGTGCCAAGACTACATATTTTCCCGGATATCCGTCAATGAAACGTGTCTCATCCCACGTAGTAGGAACCGCTTTCATATAGTCCATACAAACAGGGGAAACATCTTTCAGGTTGTTGGGGGCAAGCGCAAAATTCTGTACCGGATTCTGGAATAATACGGTAGTGGCTAATTGAAAGATATCAGTAGTACGGCGGGTAGTTCCTCCGTCGTTGTTGCGATTCAGGCGTTTGTTCAAGAAACAACCACCGAATTCCATGCAACCCACCGCGTTGCGGATAAACGGATGCAGACAGGCATTGAAAGCCTCTTCATCACAGAAGTGCTGGCCGAAAACCATATTTTCGGAGGCCAGTACAGCCTCGCTGCCTACATAGTTCGGGTACATACGTTCCCATCCGCGAGGGATGGTGCAACCGTGGAAGATTACCATCAGACCGTGGTCGTCAGCATCACTCAAAATATCTTCATACAGGCGCATCGTTTCCTGCTTGTCGCCACCAAAGAAATCAACTTTGATTCCTTTCACTCCAAGGCTTTGCAACCATTTCATTTCACGTTTGCGGATAATAGCATTGTCCATGTGATTCACCGGCCCCTGCTCAATATCATTCCAATAGCCGGAAGAGCTATACCATAAGAAGAGTTCCACTCCTTTGCTTCGTGCGTATTCTATCAAAGATTTCATGCGGTCACGGCCGATGTTCGTATCCCACCAGTTATCGATCAAAGCATACTCATACCCCATTGCAGCTGCAAAATCAATATAGCGCACCTGATCGTCATAGTTAATACTACCATCCTGCCAGAGAATCCAGCTCCATGTGCCGCGTCCGAAACGGTAGTCATGCTTCGTTTCATAAAGAGGACGTACGACATCCCATATAACGGTTGTTTCCACAATCGGTTTCAAGGTTTCGCCAACAGTTATGGTACGCCAGGGAGTAGCACCGGGAAGGGCAAACGCCGGAGCAGAAGTTCCGTTACCGTTATTTTCTGCTGCCATCGGGAAAGCAACCGTATACAGATTACCTTCGCTTACATCGCTCAAACGAGAACCGCAATAACGACTGTCCACACCTGTTTCGCTGACTAATACCCAACCATCGTCACCGATACGGAACAGACAAGGGAATGTGTAGCCATGCCCGTACTGCGAACGGTCACTCATGGGAGCATCTGCCTTATACTCTTCCTCATAACTGGGTTTGGTACGCTTCCAACCTATCATGGCATCGCTTTGCGGACATAAGAAAGTAGTTGTTTGTTGCGGAAAGCGAAAGCCGGTTTCTTCAGCAGTTACCGTTACACTTCCTTTTCCATCCTGACGCGGAAGAGTATAGCGAAAAGCTACATCGTGATTGCTGACACGAAAGACTACATCTATTTTCTGCCCTTTCGGATTCTCAAAATTACAAATCAGTTCGTTTGCCTGATAATGCACTTTGAAGGTTTTAATACGACCCTGATGATAGACAGTATCAATCGGAGTAACAGCGTGTCCTGTAAATTTCATGCCTTTTGCAAAGTCACCGATATTCGTATTCATACCCAAAGGAGATTTCTCCAACATTGTCTTTCCATTGTAGGTAATCGAATAACTTGGCTTTTCGGCTGGAGAAGCAGATACAACCAATTGCAGTTTTTCATCCGGCCCTTTCACTACCACTTCCTGTGCTATCAGAGAAGTCAGACAGCAACTAGCCAGCAGGGTACTTATTATCTTCTTCATATTATTTATGTCGTTATTATCTTCACTTTTTTCTGTTATTTCTCATTTGCCTTCTTTATGCGGATCACCGTAAAAGAATAGGCAGGTAATTGATAGTCAAACTTTTCTGCTACTTCCATCGTGTCTTCAACAGGTAGCGGGGTATCGGTCGGTTTGCCGGTCAGTACGGTTCTTTTTGCAGAAGACTGTATAGCACCGATTCCGGAAAGGTCGACATTCGTATTCACTTCTACGGGAAGTAAATTGACCAGTTTCACAATCACGTCACCACTTGCCGAGTCACGGACAATAGAAGAAGCAATGCGTTTCCGCACTTGATCGTCTCTATTATCAAGAGTGATCTTTGACGGCAAATATTCATTTCCGGCATTCTGTCCGTAGAGTTTCTGAACATAGTAGCCGGTGGTAGGTTTCACTTCCCGGTTATTGAAGTAAATCAAATCCGGATTCCACTGGGTATGTCCTTCTTTAGCGAGAAGAGGGGCATAGGAAGTCATGTGTACAACATCTCCATTACGTTCCAAGGCTGCAAGATAAAGAGCTTCTGTCAGTGCTGTTTCGATATTCGCCTTTCGTCCCGGTATGTGAGTTGCATATTCGCCCAAGTATACTTTTGTCTTTTTCGAACGATCGTATTTGTCGTAGAAATCCTGGTTGTTCAGGAACCATCCCGGAGTCTGGTAATAATGTTCGTCGACCATCGGAATACCCAGTTTGTCCGCCAGCTTCCATCCTTCCACGTAGTCTGTACCCTCATTGAACGGTCCCACTGTACCGACAACAATCATTTCAGGATATTTTTCTTTGATGGCATTGAAGATCATCGTGAAGCGTTCTTCGAAGATATCAGTGATAAGATCTTCATTTCCGATACCGATGTATTTCAGATTGAATGGTTTCGGATGCCCGGCTTCGGCACGTACCTTTCCCCACTTTGTCTTCTTAGCGTCACCGTTTGCCCATTCTATCAGATCAAGAATATCCTGAATATAAGCTCCCATTTCGCTCATCGGGATACCACCTTGTTGTCCTCCTCTCAAGTCGCCGTGACAGGCAGAGTTCTGGCAAGGAACACCGGCCGCCAGCACTGGAAGCGGTTCCGCACCAATATCTTCGCAAAACTGGAAATATTCAAAATAACCCAATCCCATGCTTTGATGGTATCCCCAAAGGTTACGCTGTGCTTTTCTTGCTTCCAACGGACCTACTGTATTTTTCCATTGATAAATGTTTTTCAAGCCATCACCATGAGCCACACAGCCACCGGGGAAACGGATGAAACGGGGATGAATATCAGCCAACACTTGAGCCAGATCTTTGCGAAGCCCGTTCTTACGTCCTTTAAATGTATTCTGCGGGAATAGGGAAATCATGTCCAGATTTAATTCACCAACAGATTGAGGGATGATTTCGAGATGAGTGTCCGCAGTAGCTTTAGCAGTTATCACTGCTTTATATGTTTTCCATTGACGGGAAGACACTGTTAGAGAAGTTTCTCCACACACATTTCCTTTTCCATCTACCAGACGAACCTGCAAATTATTTGATTTACCCTGCGGAACACGGGCGAAGATGGAAAAATCATATTTCTCTCCGGTGTTCAGTGCGATTCCATCAAAACCTGTATTTTCTAATGCAGCTCCCGGCTGTTCTACATTCAGCACGGCATAATGTGGGTTATTGATATGAATAGGGTCGGTAGTATCAATAGTGAAAGTCGTTTTCTCTCCTTTCAGTGCCCAGGAATGAGTGCTGTTCCAGTTCTTATCTCCTTCCCTGTCCGAAGGGTCGTACTCGAAGTCGCGGTTTTGGATAAGTTCTGCATAGAGTCCTCCGTCTGCAGAATAATTGATGTCTTCAAAAAAAGCGCCCAGCAACACATCACTAATGGCTTTTGCGCCTTCCGGTTGTACAGTGACCGTTGCTTTTACAGGCTTCAAACCGGCAAAACGTTCTCCATCCTGTACCGGACGTTCTCCATGTAATGAGTTCCGATATTGATTCCAGCCATAATTTTTATCCAATCCATCCACCAAGGTCCAAGCTACCCGGTTGATATTTCCTTTCTGCTCTTCTCCGGCAACAATAGCTTTCACTCTCACTCCGTCAAAATCCGGCGTAGTACGGGGATATTTCTGACTGGTCCAGTTGATTAAATCCTTGGAAGTAGCCTGGCCGTATCCATCATGGTCATTCAGTTTCCAGGTACAAATCCATTCGCCATCGGGCGATTGTTTCAAATAAGGATCGAGCATTTTCTTCTGTGATCCCCAGCGGCTATAATCGCACCGGAGATATCCGTAGTTCCGGCCAATTTCAAACCAATTTTCTTTATCTGTACTCCAGGCAAAACGGAGTCCGCTGCGTCCGTCGTCTCCGGAAGTTGCAAAAGAAAACAGATAAACCGAATCGGGTGTACTCGTCATTTCTTTGATTGCAGCTAAAGTGACCTGCTGAAACGACAAAAACAAGACAACTAAAAAGAGGAATAATTTTCTCATGGTATATATTGCATTAAGATTATCAATCGCAAAGTTAAGATTTTCATCATTCTAACAAGCGTGTTTCATATAATAATTGGTAATTATACACTTAAAAATATATAAGAAACAAGTAAACAAGGGTAAAATATACACTTTTTCCCGTATCGTATACTGTTTTCCTGGATTACAACTAGTTGAATCCATCTTATCAGAATAACTCAAAAGAAAACAAAAAGATGGGAATACTCACTGGGAAGCGAAGATTACCCGCCTGAAAAACAATTGGTTTAACAAATCTGGGACAGGTGTTTTTCTCCTGTCCCACGAGATACTTTAGTTCAGAAACCTTCGGGTTTACCATAGACCTTGAAGAGGCGTTTCAACTCTTTTGGGGTAATCGGTATGACAGTGCCATGGCGCGGATGGAAATCCATACTGATAGCATGGTCAATCACTTTGAAATGTTCCAGATCGGAACTTTCAGTAAACTGGTATTTACCTTTCGTATATACATCATACATCAAAATATACTTATCGGAACCAACCAGCGGGAAAATACCCGAACCTTCTACCGGATCCTTCGTCTGCTGTTTATAGTCATCCGATTCTGTCCATTGGCCGGAGGTTAGAGAGGAGGTAGTGGCCTTTTTAATTCCATTTCCATTCCCTTCCGTTTTGTAGAACAAATGATAGAGTCCATCTTTGTAAATAATGTCGCCGTCAATACATGATTTTTTGTTTTCCGGAAGAAACAGTGGCTTCGGCTCTCCTTCTATATCGGTAAAATCTTTGTTGGCATAAGCATAATAAATGATATCGGGACCATTGCCATGTTGCATGGACCAGTAAACCATGTACTTTCCTGCTTCCCTATCATAAATAGTTTGTGGAGCCCACACACGTTTCAAATCCTCCTGATTGGGATATTTTTTCTGGATATTCACGATATTGGAAGTCCAGTGTACAAGGTCTTTTGATTTCAATAATATCATGGCACGGTTAGAACTCCATCCATTGCCGGATACCATATCTGTCACCACCATATAAAATGTCTTCCCATCTTCACAGCGCAAGATATGGGGATCACGTACTCCACCTGTTGAACTAATCACACGGGAATCAAGTACCGGCTGATTTCCATTCAAGGCTTTATAATTATATCCATCGAGGCTAACAGCCATCCGAACGGCTTCTTCACTCATGCGATTGCCGGTGAAGTAAACAAACAGGTAAGCAGATTGCTGGCAATACCCAGTCAACACTCCCACAAATAGGAATGCGAAAAGAATTATATTTTTCTTCATATTCATCATCATTTCAATGCTTTTTCATCCATTGTTTTATTCTTGTTCATTCACTGTTTAGTAGTTGAAATCAGCAGGTTTCACATATACACGATATTCCTTAATCATACCCGGATACCCTTTTTCGGCGCGGGGCAGATAGCGGAAACCGGTCACATTTTCCACTTTGCTCAAGTCAATTACCAATTGATGAGGATAAGGAACATTGTCCACTGTCATCCAGAAAGTGGATTCCTGCAAGTCGAATATCTTGTCGGCTGTACGGTTGCCACTACGCGTTTCTTCACTATCGGCATAACGAATCTTCCAATGTTCGCGGGATACCGGTTTACCATCAGCTCCCAGGACATCAAACTCTGCTATCGCTGCGATGTTATCATTTGCTTGCGGAGAAAGTGCTTCCAGACAGAAATAACGTCCTTTCACCGGAGTGGCAAATCGCACTTCCTGCCAGCCGTTACCCGGAGTGAAAGCTCCTTCATGGGCCACTTTCTCACCCGTCAGTTTCAGTTTTTCTCCATCCTTGCGGTGTGTTTCGGGAGCTTTTTCACGAAGTACATTGAGAATTGGTTTCTTCAAACCTTTGATGGAAGCCCGGGTAGGACCTTTCAAATCCAGAACGAGGATTTCATTCTCTCCTTCTTTCAGCCAGCAACCCGGCATAAAGAGAGTCTGCTGCGGACCGATTTCCCAAAAACGCCCCATTGCATGACCGTTCACCCAGACCATACCTTTTCCCCATGTACTCATATCCAGGAAAGTATCTCCTACTTTATCCAGTGTAAAGGTACTCTTATAATAGGCAGGCATAGTCGGTAATATCTTTGTATCGCTATATTTCTTATCTTTTATAAAGGAATAATCTACCGGGAAGTTATACACAGTCCAGTTTTTCAATTCCTTAGTCTGGTTACCCGAAATAAGTTCCACCTTTTCGGTGATTCCTTTGCGGTCGTGGATGGATTTGTCAAAGTTAACACGTCCCATTGCTTCCACAAGAATATCCAGTTGTGTGCCTTTTTTCAGCGCGGGCAGGGTCGTTGTAAATTCTCCCTTACGACGATCCAAGCGTGCCAGCAGTTTACCGTCGGCATATATCTGCGCCCAGTCATGCACTTCCGTAATTTTCAAAGTGGTGCCTGCAAGAGTCGTTTCGGACAATGTGGTACGATACAGAATCGTTCCCCATCCCTGGTTGAATTGTTCCATCGGTTGAATATCCACCGTTTGTTTTGCCTCCGGCAGATTTGAGAAAAGCGGAGCCACTTTATGGAAATGAAACTCGGGGATTTCAATAACAGGCAGAGCTGCGGGCACTGCGGGCAACGTCTCACCTGCCGGAAGATAGTTTTTCAACAAGTCACGAAGCAAGAAAAACTTATCGGTCGTCCATCCGGGTTCGCTAATCGGAGCATCATAATCGTATGAGCTGCACATGGCGGAATAAGCTGGGTTGTTCGCACCTCCCCAATGTCCGAAAGTCGTTCCTCCGTGAGTCATATACAGACTGAAAGAGATGTTCCGGTCGAGCATATCCTTGATGCCCTGTACCATATCTTTTGCAGGACGTGTCTCATGTTTGCGTCCCCAGTGGTCGAACCATCCGCTCCAGAACTCGCTACACATCAACGGAGTTTCGGGACGAAGTTCTTTGAGTTTTTTAAATTGCTGGTCGATATTGGCACCTGTTCCAAAGTTCACGGTCCAAATCAGGTCATCGAGCGCGTTATTGGTGAAGTTACTGCTCCAGTCGCATTGAAACAGAGGTACATCGGTAAAACCGGATTCACGAACCAGGTCGCGCACGGCAGAAACATAAGGTTTGTCGATTCCATAAGAACCGTATTCATTCTCTACCTGTACCATGATGATATTTCCTCCTTTATTCACTTGCAGCGGAGCCAGTTGCTTACCGACCTCTTTCATAAAGATGCCTACCCGTTCCATATAATAGGGATCGAGCGTACGCAAGGCTATATCTTTTTTCTTCAACAGCCACCAGGGAAGTCCCCCCATCTCCCACTCCGCACATACATACGGACCAGGACGGACAATGACATACATACCGTGTTTCTGTGCCGCACGGCAGAAAGCTGCAATATCATTCTGACCGGAAAAATCGAACTTTCCTTCTTCCTGTTCATGGATATTCCAGAAAATATAAATACAAATAGTATTCATGCCTAACGCCTTGCACATCTCAATGCGATGCTCCCAATAAGCTTGCGGGATGCGGGTGTAATGCAACTCGGCAGCCTTCACCACAAACGGTTTTCCATCCAGCAAGAATGTGTTCTTGCCTGCCTCAAACTTCCGTGCAGTAGTTTGCGCCTGTGCAGTACTAAAGAAAATAACTGTAAAAAGTACCAGTAAAGCAATCAATCTGTTTTTCATGGTTTATTCAAAAATAGAATTTTAATAGTATACGGCAAAGGTAGGCGATTCACCTAAAAAGGAGGGCATAATTATCATTCAAAAAGGGTTGGAAATAAAGCAAAATAGCGCCAAATAGCAGATAAAACAACAATGGTCGGAAGATGAGCATGGTAAAATGCCTCTCATCTTCCGACCATTTGTCCGGTATGTGATTACAATGAAATCAGTTTTCTTTTGTCAATAGACTTTCCAGTTCTTCCGCATTCAGGCGGAGGTAGAATTGTCCGCGATAGGCTACGGAGATAGCGCCCGTTTCCTCTGAAACAATAATGGCATGTGCATCCGACTGTTGAGAGATTCCCATCGCTGCGCGATGCCGCAAACCAAGTTCCTTCGGTATATTCAAATCATGGGAAACAGGAAGGATACATCCCGCCGCCTTGATACGTTTTTTGCTGATAACCATCGCTCCATCGTGCAATGGACTATTCTTGAAAAATATATTCTCGATTAAACGCTGATTGATTGCCGCATCAATCAATTCGCCTGTACGAACGACTTCATCTAAAGGAGTATTATGCTCAATGACAATCAATGCGCCAACTTTTTGTTTCCCCATGCTTAAACAGGCCATTACCACAGGCATGATATCATCGTGCTTCAACGATTCTTTCTTCGATCCGCTAAAGAGACGGGCCAATGCACTGACATGCCGGTGAGATCCCAAAGTCAAAAGAAAACGGCGTATCTCATCCTGAAAAAGCACAATCAACGCTATTACACCCACATTCATCAATGTGTCGAAAATAGAACCCAACAGTTTCATCTCCAGCACTTGTGTCACCACCAGCCAGATCAGAATAAAAACCAAAATTCCGGTGAATACCTTGATGGAGCCGGAAGCTTTCATCAGTTTGTAGGTATAGTACAAAACAAAAGCTACCAGCAGGATATCTATAAAATCTTTTATGCCAAACTCAAAAAACATGCACCCTCCTCATATTTGTCATATCCACTCTCTATTTTTAATTTCTCTGTGATCCGGACAGCTTCCACCGCCTCACGCACATCATGTACACGCAGGATGTGCGCTCCTTTCATTAACGCAACAGTGTCCAATACGGTTGTCCCGTTTAATGAATCTTGCGGGGTTCCTCCCAATAATTTATAAATCATTGATTTCCGCGAAACTCCCACTAAAACGGGAAGTTCGAATATGTGGAATTCTTCCAGATGCGCCATCAGTTCATAATTATGCTCCAATGTTTTTCCGAATCCGAATCCCGGATCGAGAATGATATCTTTCACTCCCAAGTCGCGAAGTTGCTGCACTTTACGAGCGAAATACAGGAAAACGTCTTTAATCAGGTTATCATAAGACGGTTCTTTCTGCATACTTTGGGGAGTTCCCTGCATATGCATCATAATATAGGGCACTCCCAAATCGGCTACTGTCTGAAACATCCGGTGGTCCATTTCACCGGCAGCTATATCATTAATCATAGCAACTCCATAATCTTTCACACATTCTTCGGCTACATCAGCCCGGAAAGTATCAACAGAGATAATGGCTTCCGGATGATTACGGTTCAGGATTTCCAGACCGGTACGCAGTCTGTTCATCTCTTCTTCAGCAGAAATATGTTCGGCATTCGGCCGTGAAGAATAGGCGCCTATATCAATAATCGAAGCACCTTCATCAAGTATCTGACGGGCCCGGGCAGCAATGTCCTCTTTGGTCTGCATCCGGCTGCCGGAATAAAAAGAATCGGGAGTTACATTCAATATTCCCATCACCTGCGGAGTAGCAAGATCGAGCAACCGCCCTTTTACATTTATATAAATAGGAGATATAGGTTTCATCATTGACAACATTCCTTTTAGATCGCCTACAAATGTAGATAAAAAAAGCAAGTATTCGTACTAAAAAGAAGAAATAAACGTATATTTGCAAACTATAGAAGAAACCGAAAAATTCATACCATGAGCCGATTAACCCTATTTCACGTAGGATTTCTTTTCCTCATTTTGTTCTTTACCACTACTGCTAAAGCTCAAAAAGAGGCTGAAACTTTCAATGTTGACTCTACTCTCTATGAATATTATCAACGTTGTCAAGAATACTTACTAGAGCCTGTTGTGCTTAGCATGTCCGACACATTGTTCAGAATGGCCGGTGAACGGCATGATGAACGAATGCAGGCAGTAGCCATAGCCACCCGACTGGATTACTATTATTTTCAGGGAACCAATGAAGATAGTGTTATTCACTATACCAACAAAGTAAAAGAATTCGCCAAAGCCACCCATCAGCCTAAATATTATTATTTTGCATGGGCTAACAGACTTATTACCTATTATCTAAAAACAAGCAGAACAAACATAGCACTTTATGAAGTGCAAAATATGTTAAAAGAAGCTCAGGAAGAGGATGACAAAACCGGTTTGTCCCGTTGCTACAACATTATGTCGCAAATCTACACTATCAAAAGATTCGATTCGATGGCCTTCGAATGGCGGTTGAAGGAAATCGAACTAACTGAAAAATACAATATCGAAAACTATAATATTTCCCAGACGTATGCCCAGATAGCCAACTATTACATCAGCCAGAAAAAGCAAAAAGAAGCATTGAGAGCTGTGGAAAAGGCCGTTTCGACAGCCAATTCTTCTACACAGCAAATATCTGCCAAGTTGGAGTACGTTAACTACTACAGCAAGTTCGGTGACTTTCAGGCAGCCGAAAAAATATTGAAGGAATGTCAGATTGCATTCGAACAGGATAAAAGACTGGAATCGATCAAAAAGAGACTGTATAATATAGAATGTTTGTACTATCAGCAGACCAAGCAATATCAAAAAGCACTGGAAGCTGCAGAGATGCAAGAAAAGGAAGAGCACCGTTTAAGCGAAAGTATACTTAGCAGCAGTCACTATCGCACACAGGGAGAAATCTACCAGAAGATGGGGAATATGAACATGGCAGTCAAATATCTGCAAATGTATATCAACACCGATGACTCCTTAAAAATAGCCAATGAGCAAGTAGCCAGCAGCGAATTTGCCACCTTGCTAAACGTTGAGAAACTCAATGCCGAAAAGAAAGAACTAATGCTCCAGGCACAGGAAAAGGAGTTGCATAATAAAACAACATTGATTATCTCATTGATTATTTTATTAGGTATTCTATTCTTATTCCTTTATAGAGAAAACTTCCTGAAACGCAAACTGAAGGTTTCGGAAGCAGAACTCAAAACAAAGAATGAGGAACTTACGGTGTCGAGGGAAGAATTACGTAAAGCCAAAGACATAGCGGAAGCGAGCAGCCGGATGAAGACAACGTTCATCCAGAGCATGACCCATGAAATCCGTACACCGCTCAACTCTATTGTAGGCTTCTCGCAGGTGTTAAGCGATCACTACAGCAATAGTCCGGAAACACAGGAGTTTGTTAATATTATCAAGAGTAACAGTAACGACTTGCTCCGACTGGTCACTGACGTGCTCGCCCTGTCGGAATTGGATCAATATGAGCAACTGCCCACAGATGATGAAACAGATATGAATACGATCTGTCAGCTTGCCTCTGAAGTGGCCAAAGACAACAGGCAAAAGGATGTGGAAGTTCTGTTCGAACCTGCAAAAGAAAACCTGCTCATACGCAGTAATTCGGAACGCATATCACAGGTGTTGAACAACTTGGCGCATAATGCCGCCAAATTTACAACTCACGGCAGTATCCGCATAGCTTATTCCGTACTGGAAGCTGAAAAGAAAATTGAAATCAGTGTCACCGATACAGGAACTGGTATCCCGAAAGATCAGCAGGAGGCGGTATTTCAACGTTTCTACAAAATGAATTCTTTCACACAGGGCACCGGTCTCGGACTGCCGATATGCCGGAGCATTGCCGAGAAGTTAGGAGGCAACCTCCGGATCGACTCTTCTTATACGGACGGATGCCGGATGATACTGACTCTTCCTTTGGTATATGCCTAAGTAAAAATCTGTCCGAACTCCCATCAAATCCGAAAGAATAGCCTATCTTTGCAGCGTTTTAAATAAAAGATCAGGTTATGAAACTTTCTGCTCTTTACCAGATTTTTCTGGATTGCCAATCAGTAACTACTGATAGCCGGAACTGCCCGGACGGTTCTTTGTTTATCGCCTTGAAGGGTGAGTCGTTCAACGGTAATGCATTCGCAAAACTAGCGCTAGACTCCGGATGCGCATTTGCCATTATTGATGAAGCCGAATATGCCGTAGAAGGTGATAAACGATATATACTTGTAGACAACTGCTTGCAGACAATGCAGCAACTTGCCAACTATCATCGCCGCCAACTCGGAACGCGTGTGATCGGTATTACGGGCACTAATGGGAAAACGACCACCAAAGAATTAATATCCAGTGTTCTCTGCCAAGCCCATAACGTGCTTTATACTTTAGGTAATCTCAACAACCACATCGGTGTACCGACCACTCTATTGCGTTTGAAACCGGAGCATGACCTTGCTGTTATCGAGATGGGTGCCAATCATCCGGGAGAAATCAAGTTTCTTTGTGAAATAGCCGAACCGGATTATGGCATTATCACCAATGTAGGTAAAGCTCACCTGGAAGGATTCGGTTCTTTCGAAGGAGTGATTAAGACTAAAGGAGAGTTATATGACTTCCTCCGTAAGAAAGATGCCATCACCTTTATTCATCACAATAACGCTTATTTAATGAATATCGCGCAGGGATTGAACCTGATTTCTTATGGAACTGAAGATGATCTCTATGTCAACGGACAAATTACTGACAATTCGCCTTATCTCGCTTTCGAATGGAAAGCCGGTAAGGACGGTGAACGCCATCAAGTTCGCACACAGTTGATCGGAGAATATAATTTCCCGAATGCCCTGGCTGCCATCACTATCGGACGTTTCTTCGGAGTGGAAGCGAAGAAGATTGATGAGGCTTTGGCAAGCTATACGCCACAGAACAATCGCTCCCAACTTAAAAAGACAGAAGATAACACGCTTATCATCGACGCATATAATGCAAATCCAACCAGCATGATGGCTGCTTTGCAAAACTTCCGGAACATGACAGTCCCCCACAAAATGCTCATATTAGGAGATATGCGCGAACTGGGTGCTGAAAGCCCGGCCGAACATCAGAAAATCGTTGACTACATAAAGGAAAGTGGTTTTGAGAAAGTATGGCTCGTAGGAGAACTGTTTGCCGCAAGCGAACATTCTTTTAAGACTTATGCCAATGCGCAGGAAGTTATAAAGGACCTGCAAGCTGACAAACCCAAAGGATATACTATTCTTATCAAAGGCTCTAACGGAATCAAACTTAGCTCAACGGTAGAATACTTATAATTATACTATTTTTTCAGGCACGGATTACGCGGATTACACGGTTGCTTTATAAATGCTAATTCTAAAATCCGTGTAATCCGCGTAATCCGTGCCTGAAAATCCTTCTAGCCAGCAAATTTCAATCAGCCTTCATCATCCTCGGTCGTACGACATAATAGGCTATTAAACTAGCCAGAATCGCTCCCGTAGTATTAGCTGCAAAATCCAACCAGTCTCCCCCCCGGTAAGTAGTGCAATATTCCTGTAGTAATTCCACACAACCACTAAAAAGTACAGGGCAAAGGAATGCGCCTACCCATGCATGCCACATCGGAGCATGATCCCTGCGATGCGCACGCAAAAATTCCAACCACAACATTCCCGACATACCAAAATACATACAAACATGAACCAGTTTGTCGAGGTTGGGAATTTCATTTAAATCCGTCTTAGGCGGTTTAAAGAACGACAGATAAATCACTGTCAGAATGATAAAAAGCGAGATCGGATATTTCTTAATATAAGATAGCATATCTAAATAATGTCACAATTTTCGTGCAAATATAAGTATCATTTTCTATATTTGCACTTTAATACGTATATTTTATAACGATTTGTAAGATAAAACAAGATTTATGGCAAAAAATGATAGAGCAAACTTCGGCAGTAAATTAGGGGTCATACTCGCTTCTGCCGGCTCTGCAGTCGGATTGGGTAATATATGGAGGTTTCCCTATGAAACAGGAAACCATGGAGGCGCTGCTTTTATATTGATCTATCTGGGTTGCATTTTTCTCCTGGGATTGCCTATTATGATTGCCGAGTTCCTGATAGGACGTCGTTCGAGAGCTAACACAGCTAGAGCATATCAGAAATTAGCGCCTGGAACACATTGGCGTTGGGTAGGACGCATGGGAGTATTGGCAGGCTTCCTGATACTTAGTTATTATGCTGTAGTAGCAGGATGGACGCTCGAATATATTTTTGAGGCTGCTACTAATGGCTTTGCCGGAAAAACCTCCGGAGAGTTCATATCCTCTTTTCAACAATTCTCCAGCAGCCCATGGAGACCGGTTGTATGGTTGGTGGCATTCTTGTTGATTACTCATTTCATCATTGTGAAAGGGGTAGAAAAAGGAATCGAAAAATCCTCCAAGATCATGATGCCCACCCTGTTTATCATCATCCTCATACTGGTTGTTTGCTCGGTCACTCTGCCGGGAGCCGGTGCAGGTATCGAATTCCTGCTCAAGCCCGACTTTAGCAAAGTGGACGGAAATGTATTTTTGAGTGCCATGGGACAGGCGTTCTTCTCATTGAGTTTGGGAATGGGATGCCTTTGTACGTACGCCTCCTATTTCAGCAAAGAAACCAACCTGACTAAAACAGCTTTCAGCGTAGGAATCATTGATACCTTTGTGGCGATACTAGCCGGATTTATCATCTTCCCGGCAGCTTTTTCCGTAGGCATACAACCTGATTCTGGTCCGAGTCTGATCTTTATCACCCTGCCTAATGTATTCCAACAGGCATTTAGCGGAGTTCCCATACTGGCATATATATTCTCTGTCATGTTCTACGCGTTGTTGGCAATGGCTGCTTTAACTTCTACTATTTCCTTGCACGAAGTAGTAACCGCTTATTTACATGAGGAGTTCAACCTCTCCCGTGGAAAAGCAGCAAGATTAGTCACCGGCGGTTGTGTCTTTCTCGGAATATTCTGCTCATTATCACTGGGAGTCATGAAAGGATTTACCGTTTTCGGACTGGGCATGTTCGACCTCTTCGACTTTGTAACAGCTAAAATCATGTTACCACTAGGCGGATTGTGCATCTCCCTCTTTACCGGATGGTATCTGGACAAGAAGATTGTATGGTCGGAGATTACCAATGACGGTTCATTAAAGGTACCGGTATACAAACTCATTATCTTTATATTAAAATATATCGCCCCAATCGCCATCTCACTGATATTTATCAATGAACTGGGATTAATCAAGCTATAATGTGGAAAGACTTCCTTTATTATACTAAAACTGAACGACAAGGCATTATCGTCCTTGTCGTTCTTATTTTAGGAGTATATGCCACCCCTAAGCTCTTCTCCTTTTTCACACGCGCTGAAGATACCGACTGCAGAGAGAACGAGAAGTTCGATAAGGAATACAACGACTTTATTTCCTCCCTCCGGGAAACCCAACCTCACCAAAAGTCCGGTCATTCTTTTCAATCATCCCCTCAAAGGGAAATCAAACTTGCGGTGTTCGATCCGAACATCGCGGACTCTACTACTTTTCTTTCGCTTGGATTGCCATCCTGGATGATAAAGAATATCCTGCACTATCGCTATAAACAAGGTAAATTCCGCCACCCAGAAGATTTCCGAAAGATATATGGACTCACGGAAGAACAATACCGGACTCTTCGTCCTTATATACAAATTACAGAAGATTTCAGTTCGACAAATAAAGACACGGTACGATTGTTAACCACACCAAGCATACAACGGGACACCCTTGTGAAATATCTCCCGGGAACTATCATCAGCCTCAACTCCGCAGATACCACCGAACTGAAGAAGATCCCGGGAATCGGAAGCAGCATTGCCCGGATGATTGTGAATTACCGCGAACGGCTGGGAGGCTTTTTCCAGATAGAGCAGTTACAGGAGATTCATCTAAAGGCAGAGAAACTCCGTCCGTGGTTTTCCATTGACACCCATCAGACACGCCGCATCAATGTAAATAAAGCCGGTATGGAACGAATGATGCATCATCCATACATAAACTACTACCAAGCAAAGGTTATCATAGAATATCGGAAAAAGAAAGGATTCTTAAAAAGTCTGAAGCAATTATCTCTCTACGAGGAGTTCACTCCTATTGATCTTGAACGGCTAGAGCCCTACATTTGTTATAATTAATAAAAAAAAGATGCATTCCTATCACACCAGACAAGAATGCATCACACACAAACAAAACAAACACTCTACTATCATCTTCACAGACTTCCGTAGAGAAGCGACTATAAATATATAGCTAAAAGATAGAACACTTGCAAGGCTCTACCTTTTTGGTATACATTTTTAGAAATTAGGTTCTCTAATTAATCTTTTTTAATCATACCATCCACCATATGAACGGTCCGGTCCGTAATTTTGGCAAGCCCTTCGTCATGCGTCACAATGACAAAAGTCTGCCCTAGCCGGTCTCTCAAATCGAAGAACAGTTGATGTAAATCTTCTTTATTATGTGTATCCAGACTACCGGATGGTTCGTCTGCCAGAATAACTGCCGGATCGTTGATTAAAGCCCTCGCTACCGCTACCCGTTGTTTCTCGCCTCCCGACAATTCATTCGGTTTATGAGAAGCCCTGTCAACCAGTCCCATAAAATCCAGAATCTTCATTGCGCGTTCGTGCGCCTCCTTCGAAGATACTCCGGCGATTAGGGCGGGAATCATCACATTTTCCAATGCCGTGAACTCCGGCAGTAGTTGGTGAAACTGGAAAACAAAACCAATATTCTTATTACGAAATGCAGATAGTTCTTTCTCTTTCATCCGGCTCACCACTGTTCCGTCAATCTGTACCACCCCTGCGTCCGGTTCATCTAAAGTGCCCATTATCTGCAATAACGTAGTTTTACCCGCACCGCTCGGGCCTACAATACTAACAACTTCTCCTTTGTTGATTTCCAGATCAATGCCTTTCAACACCTGTAATGAGCCGAAACTCTTCATAATCCCTTCTAGTTTTATCATCATAGCCTTATAATCGTTTAATGACATATTCAGCCAGATAGCACCCAAACACGGCCGGCATATAACTAACTGTTCCACATGTCGATTTCTTATTCTGTTCATCCTCCGTCAGCAATACTGCTTTCGGATCGGCTTGTTCCGTACTGAATACCACCGGAAGTTTCCGTTTCATTCCCATCTTCTGCAAACGCTTCCGCACAGCCTTACTCAAACCGCAATGATACGTCTCCCAAAGATCAGCAAAACGAACCTGGGTGATATCACTCTTCGCCCCTGCTCCCATACTGGAAACTATCTTTATATGACGTTTCATCGCTTCATAAATCAGAAAACATTTCGGACTGATCGTATCAATAGCATCTACTATAAAATCATATTTATCGGCATCCAGCAGTTCCGGTATATTTTCATCCTTCAGGTAAACAGGCAGGACAGCCAGCTCAATCTCCGGATTTATATCTTTATAACGGGCTGCCAACACCTCCGCTTTCGTCCTCCCAAGTGTGGAATGCATGGCCGGCAACTGACGATTCATATTGGTGGGCTGCACTGTATCGGCATCTACAATCGTCATCCGCCCGACACCTGCACGGCAAATCATCTCGGCGGCATAAGCACCTACTCCACCCAGTCCCACGACCAATACGTGCGCGTTCCGGATGCGTTCCATCTTTTCCTCCCCTAACAGGAGTTCCGTTCTCTGTTGCCAGTCGTATCTTTCCATTAGTTTTTCTTTAACCATTTATAGAACCATTTGCCGACCTTCTCATAATGTTGAGACTCATTATGTCCACGAGGATCGGAGAATGACACAATTTCCTGCGGTTCGCCAAACTGGTCGGGATACAGGATTATCAAACTATTATTAGAGAAATATTTTCCTAATTGTGCCGGGAGACGTTCAAAAGAGGGATCATAAGAGATAGATCCGCGACGGGCAGAGATAACTACCAATAAATGGTCATAATTCACCTGCCCTGTCAACAGCAAGAGATCCTCCCACTCCTCCAATATGGAGAATTCCGTCGGGGTACCTGCATGTCGCTTTTTCACAAGTTGCTGAATACGCATCAACGTACGCTCATTGGCAAAGAAATGCACCCGACAGCCCAGGATACTTCCCATACGGCAGAAGTGTTCCACCCATTTAGAGAATCCCGATTCATATTCGGCCTTTGGCGGAACGGCAATATTGATTCGACGCAGGGTATTAACAGGCATCAGGAATTTGGCAATCATCACTTCACGATGCGTACCTTTCAACAGACTTTCGGCCAGATGTCCGAAGAAAGAGTCGACAATATTTGCTTTCCGGTGCAGACCGATCACAATATCCGTAGCTTCATACTCCTTGATTGTATGAATAATCCCCGAAGCAATATTCAAATCATAGCGGCTCACCATTGTAACAGGCACATCGGCAGCAGCGGCAATCATGGCAGCCTTTTCCAGGTTACGTTTACCCTGCTGCTCTTTCTTCTCCGAACTATTATTGTCATTGATAACGTTCAATGCCACCAATGCATTTTTCTGCTTGGCATCCTTTATTACTAAAGCCAGATTAATCAAATCTTCAATCGTCTCCGGGTTAGCCACCGGAATCAAGATTTGTTCCGTATTTACTTTCTTAGCTTCTTCTTCCGCCTGCACATTTTCATCCAGAGCAAAACGACGTGCCGAACGTTCGGTTACCAAAGAACTGATGACACAAGTGAAAAGTATCATCACTACCGTACCGTTCAATACATCATCATTCAGCAACCGTTCTCCATTCTCCATAATGATTTCATGACCGATCAACACTGCTGCCAGTGTAGCTGCGGCCTGCGCATTACTTAAACCGAATATCATGCTCCGTTCATTCGACTGCATCCGATAGATCTTTTGTGTGATCCAGGCAGCCAGCCATTTACTAAAGGTTGCCACCACTGTCATCACAATAGCCACTTTCAATGCTTCACCTCCGGTAAACAGGCTTCTTACATCAATAATCATTCCGACGCCAATCAGAAAATAGGGAATAAACAGTGCATTTCCCACAAATTCCAACCGGTTCATCAAAGGAGATACATGAGGAATCAGGCGATTCAATACCAAGCCCGCCAGGAAAGCTCCTAAGATTCCTTCCATTCCTACAAATTCCATCAATCCTCCTCCGAGGAAAACCATCGCCAGCACAAATACAAACTGCATCACGCTGTCATCGTACTTCCGGAAGAACCAGCGTCCGATACGGGGGAAAAAGAACACAATCAGAAATCCGAGGAAAGCCACTTTTGCCACAAGAAATACCCAGAACCAGCCATCGACAGTTCCCTTAAACATGCCTCCTATGACAGCAAGAATAATCAAAGCAAGGGTGACGGTGACAGCAGTACCACCAATGGTGATATTGACACTGCGCAAACGAGACAATCCGTAACGGCTAATAATAGGATAAGCAATTAAGGTATGGGAAGCATACATACTTGCCAACAGCACCGCCGTGAGAAAACCATATCCCAGCATACTCATACTACTCCATATTCCCAACGCCATAGGAATCAGAAAGGTGAGCCAGCCGAACACGAAACTTTTCGTCCGGTTCTTCTTAAAGTCCTCCATATCCATCTCAAGACCGGCAAGGAACATGATGTAATAGAGTCCTACTTTGCCGAACAGTTCAAAACTACTGTCGCGGTCGAGCACATGAAAGCCGTGTTCGCCAATCAGCACACCCGCCAGAATCATGCCTATAATATGAGGTATATGGAGACGCCCCAAAATCATCGGAGCAAAAAGAATGATAATTAGTACCAAAAAGAACACCCAGGTCGGATCAGAAATCGGCAGCGTTAAATTGAGATCAAACAGGTTCATAGGCTGTGTTTTTTAGGAATTTTCTGCAAAGGAACAAAAAAGTTTGCAGAATCCAATGAATGTCTAATGGTCATTTTACTCCAATAACCACGTCCAACTATACGGAAGCATGAGTAATCCGCCGAAAAACTGAAATATTTCTCTCAAAATCGATGTTTATATGCTAAATTGTTATAATTTTGCAGCCAAATCTTTTCTATTCGACAGGATAAGGAGAGAAATTCAATATTCACAATTTAACAAAAGAAAAAGATGAAAGTAGCTATTGTTGGCGTAAGCGGAGCCGTAGGACAAGAGTTCCTGCGCGTGCTCGATGAGAGAAACTTCCCGATGGACGAGTTAGTTTTGTTCGGTTCTAAACGTAGTGCCGGAACAACATATACTTTCCGCGGTAAACAGATCGAGGTGAAACTCTTACAACACAACGATGACTTTAAAGGGGTAGACATTGCTTTCACTTCTGCCGGTGCAGGAACATCTAAGGAGTTCGAGAAAACAATCACCAAGTATGGTGCTGTGATGATCGACAACTCCAGCGCTTTCCGTATGGATGCCGATGTGCCTTTGGTGGTGCCTGAAGTAAATGCAGAGGATGCATTGGAACGTCCGCGCGGCGTTATCGCCAACCCGAATTGTACGACTATCCAAATGGTAGTTGCACTGAAAGCCATCGAAAAGCTTTCTCATATAAAAACCGTGCACGTGTCTACCTATCAGGCAGCAAGTGGTGCGGGTGCCGCTGCCATGGACGAATTGTACGAACAATATCGTCAGGTATTGGCAAACGAACCTGTGACTGTAGAGAAGTTTGCCTATCAGTTGGCTTTCAACCTGATTCCGCAGATCGACGTGTTTACAGAAAACGGTTATACGAAAGAAGAGATGAAAATGTATAATGAAACACGCAAGATCATGCATTCTGACGTAAAAGTTAGTGCAACTTGTGTACGCGTTCCTGCATTACGTGCTCACTCTGAAAGTATTTGGGTAGAAACTGAACGTCCGATTTCCGTAGAAGAGGCTCGTGAAGCATTCGCTAACGGTGAAGGTCTGGTTCTGCAGGACAATCCTGCCGAAAAAGAATACCCGATGCCGTTGTTCCTGGCAGGTAAAGATCCGGTATACGTAGGCCGTATCCGCAAAGACCTGACAAACGAAAACGGATTGACTTTCTGGATTGTAGGTGACCAGATCAAGAAGGGGGCTGCCCTGAACGCTGTTCAGATTGCCGAATATCTGATTAAAGTAAAAAATGTCTAATATAGCGGACTGGAAATAATATCCGGACAACTATAGATAAGCCCAATAAATCAGCCGGCTTGCAATGTGATAGTAATCGCAATGCAAGCCGGTTTTTTATTCTCCAAGCTGCAATTAGGGAAAAAATACCTATTCGCAGGTAATGAGTCACTAGTTGTAGGTATCAGGATTTGCCAAAATAACTATTTATAGCGATTGATACAAACTCGGTTTTTATCGAATTTTGCGCAAAACTTATCTATGAAGTATTGTCTTTTTAATATAGCATTTTGGGGGCTACTATTTTTCAATTTATTTGAGGCCGCAGCTAATTCAAACATCTATACAATCTCGGGACGTGTGACCGAGGCAAAAACGAATTCCCCCCTGCCCGGTGCTTCTATTCTCATTAAAGGCACCTATTTATGGGCCGTTTCCAATCAGAAAGGAGAATTTATGATACAAGGAGTACAGGAGGGGAAATATAATCTGGAGGTCTCTTTTCTTGGTTATGTACCGGCAACAATTCCCGTAAATGTACGCAGCAATATCAATAACTTTCCTATCATACTCAAAGAAAATACACTTGCACTGGATGATGTAGTCGTTACTGCACAAGCACCCAAGAATGAATTAAACACGACGCTCACTATCGGAAATCATGCATTGGAACATCTACAGGTGTCCAACGTGAGCGATATCTCCGCTCTCCTTCCGGGAGGAAAGACCAAAGTACCGGATCTTACCGTCAATCATATCTTCTCATTACGTGACGGAGGCTCAACAGCCGGTAATGCCGCATTTGGAACAGCCGTAGAAGTGGATGGAGTTCGTATTGGAAACAATGGTTCGTTTGGCAATATGAGCGGAGTGGATACCCGGAATATCACTGTTGCAGATATTGAATCGGTGGAAGTCATCACCGGAGTGCCTTCGGCAGAATATGGAGACTTGAATAGTGGTATGGTCAAGATTCACACCCGGAAAGGGAAAACACCCTGGAACATATTGCTGTCTATCAATCCTCGCACCGAACAGGTTTCATTTGCTAAAGGATTGGATTTAGGAAACGATAAAGGTGTCATCAACATAAACGGTGAGTGGACCAAGGCTACTCAAAAGTTGGTATCTCCCTATTCTTCTTATACAAGAAGGGGATTCTCTGCCGGATATAGCAACACGTTCCGCAACGTATTGAGATTCGACATCGGTGTTACAGGCAATATCGGAGGAATGAATACCAAAGATGATCCTGATGCCTATTCGGGAGAATACAACAAAGTGAGAGATAACGTATTCCGGGCAAACACTTCACTGGCCTGGCTGCTCAACAAATCGTGGATAACCAACCTTAAGTTCGACGCATCAATATACTACAATGATAACAACTCCCACGCGCATACGTTCTACTCGTATGCATCGGAGCAACCGGCTGTTCATGCCACAGAGGAAGGATATTTTATGGCAAACAAACTGCCATATACTTACTTTGCCGACCAAATCATCGACTCCAAAGAACTGGATTATGCCGCATCGTTAAAATATGAATGGAACAGACGATTTAAGACTGTAAACAGCAACCTGAAAGCGGGCGTTCAATGGAAAGCAACAGGCAATGTGGGCGAAGGAGAATATTACAAAGACCCAGCATTGGCTCCGAACGGTTATCGTCCCCGTCCTTACACTACTTATCCATATATGCATAATGTTTCACTTTATGCAGAAGAAAGTCTCTCATTTCCTGTGGGAAATACCATGCTTAGACTGATGGCAGGGGTACGTTGGGAACATTTGTTTATCAAGGGAACGAAATATAAAAATCTGAATACTCTGTCTCCACGTTTCAATGCCAGATGGCAGTTGAACGAATATATCGCTATCCGTGGCGGCTGGGGAATTACCGAAAAACTTCCCTCTTTCTATACCTTGTATCCCAAACAGGAATATCGGGATATACAGACTTTCGGCTTTTCTTATAATAAGATTGAATCATCTTATATATATTATAGTCAGCCCTACACGTTATTGCACAATGAAAACCTACGCTGGCAACGGAATCAGAACGCAGAAATCGGTCTGGACGTCAACATCGCCCGTACCCGGATTTCATTAGTCGGTTATTTCAACCGCACCAAGCTGCCGTATAAGTACACAAGTACTTATACTCCGTTCTCCTACGATGTGCTCCAATTGCCGGATGGATTCACGATGCCGACTAACCCGCAAATCAATGTAGATAACCAAACAGGGATGGTTTACATACGCGACAATGCATCTAGTTACTGGACTCCTATGGATGTCAAAGTGACCGACCAGACTTTTGTAAAGTCAACGTCTCCCGATAATGGAATGGACGTGATTCGTCGCGGAGCGGAAATGATTGTTGATTTCCCGGAAATTACCCCGATTCGCACGCAATTCCGGGTAGATGCCGCTTATACTTATACGAAATACATCGACAACTCTTTATCGTATTATTATCAGAATGGATGGTCGCACACCAGTCTTGCCAATCGTTCTTACCAATATGTAGGTATCTACGCCAATGGCGACAACTTATCGACTACCGCCAACGGCAAGCGTACCCACTCACTGGATGCCAATATCACAGCCATCACCCGTATTCCGAAAGCCAGACTGATTATCTCGTGCCGACTGGAAGCTTCGCTTGTGAAGCGTTCTCAGAACATCTCCGAGTATCAAGGAAAAGAATATGCTTTCAATGTGAGCGAAAGCAGTAATACCCAAACCGGGGGAAGCATCTATGACGGTGACTCTTATACTGCCATCTGGCCGGTGGCATACCTCGACCTGAATAATGAGATGCATCCTTTCACATCAGCGGAAGCCGCGAATCCGGAATTTTCCTATCTGATACGTAAATCGGGCAATGCCTATACATTTGCAGCAGACGGATATGATCCTTATTTTTCTGCCAATATCAATATCACTAAAGAGATTGGAGACTATGTATCTCTTTCTCTCAATGCGATTAATTTCACCAACTCACGGCCTTATGTAAAATCTCATGCAACGGGTGTAAGCGCTCTCTTCACCCCGGATTTCTATTATGGACTTACTTGCCGTATCAAATTCTAACTATATGAAGCAATCCATCTACATATTATTACTAACAGTGACTGGCATCTTTGCAGGATGCACGGATATCGATAAAGAGAATCCGTATGACAACCAGTTGCACAGCCTGCAGGTTACTGCCGTATATCCGGACGGATACACGGAGCATCTCCGGGAAGGAGTGACCGTAAAGATTGAAGATGTCGACCGTGGGAATTCTTACAAGGCTAAAACCGACAAGAATGGAGTCGCACAATTCTCTTTGACCAAAGGTATATACCGCGTACAAGTCAGCGACAAAGACGGAAAGGATATTTTCAACGGATTAGCTGATAATGTCAAACTAACCAGCGGAGACATGTCTTTTAATCTCCCGCTCATTCATTCCAAGGCCGGGACGATCATTATTAAAGAGATTTACTGCGGAGGATGCACAAAGTTACCGCTGGAAGGAAATTATCAGTCCGACAAGTACATTATCCTGCATAATAACGACTCGGAAGTGCAATATCTGGATAGTTTATGCTTCGGAGCACTCGACCCTTACAATTCACAAGCCACTAATGTATGGGTGACACAGGATGAAGCAACCGGAGCAACCATCTTCAAGGACTTCGCTCCCATCGTTCAGTGCATCTGGCAATTTGGCGGTACCGGTAAAACGTTCCCACTTCAGCCGGGAGAAGATGCAGTGATTGCCATCAACGGAGCGGTTGACCATGCGGCACAATATCCGCAATCTGTCAACCTGAACAAACCCGGATATTTTGTATGCTATAATAATGTTTATTTTCCGAACACACAGTATCATCCGGCTCCGGGCGACCAGATCACACCGGATCATTACCTGAACGTAGTGTTGAAGACTGGCCAGGCGAACGCCTATTCATTCTCGATATTTTCTCCTGCCGCGGTTATTTTTAAAGCCAAGGATACCACGATACAGGACTTTGTTCTTAAAGAGGGAAGCATCATACAAAAACCGGGAAGCACTACGGATCAGGTGATAGCGGTACCACTCGATTGGGTGATTGATGGCACGGAAGTATATTATGGCGGTTCTTCCAACAATAAAAAGCGTATTTCTCCATCCATCGATGCGGGATATGTCACTCAAAGTGCCACATACAACGGACGCAGTTTATACCGTCATGTGGATGAAGAAGCGACACAGGAAGCGGGTTACGAAGTACTGGTAGATACAAACAACTCTTCTACCGATTTTTATGAACGGGAAAAACAATCTTTGCATGAGTGAGATGAAGAAAATATATATAACAGGTCTTTGGATCCTATGTCTGACATCCGGAGTTTCGGCACAGACTTATGACATCATCGAACGGCGTAACTCCTGGAATGCCGGGGCAAATGTCACAGGCATCATGATGGACAGTATTTCCGCTTCCTATGCCGAACTGTATGGAAAGAATAACCACGGTGATTTCCGCAACTATTACGAAGCAAAAGAAGCATGGAGTGCCGGAGCGGTAGCAAAGTCCATCACTCATCTGAAAGGCTATTCACTGACGGGTTCATTCTCATTCGATCATACTTCAGGCAAGGATATGAGCGGTTCGATGTTTATCCACCCGGGATTTTATCCCGTAGACCTCCTGGAGTTCACACCCGGACGTAAAGACTTGCAAACTTACGCTTTCATGGGTGGTATTGCAACTGATATTTCCCCCAACTGGCGATTAGGAGGAAAGATTGACTTTGCCGCTTCCAACTATTCCAAACGAAAGGACTTGCGGCATACCAATTACCGACTGGATTTGAAAATAGCCCCCAGCATCATGTATCATTCGGGAGATATGGCGATCGGCTTTTCCTATATTCTCGGCAAAAATAGCGAATCAGTAAAAGCAGAAGTCATCGGTACAGCCGAAAACTCTTACAATGCTTTTCTGGATAAAGGACTTATGTATGGAGCTTATGAGGCATGGGACGGGAGTGGAATCCATCTTAGTGAATCGGGTGTCAACGGTTTCCCCATCAAAGAATTGTCGAACGGGGGAGCCTTGCAACTTCAATGGAAAGGATTTTACGGAGATGCTGAATACACCTATTCTTCAGGTTCTGCCGGTGAAAGGGATGCTATCTGGTTTAAATTTCCAACCCACCGGATTACCTCCCATTTGAGTTATCATTTCAAACAGGGAAAGAAAGAGCATTTTCTACGACTGAACTTGCAATGGTCACATCTGGTCAACAATGAGAATGTGATAACCAAGGAAACGGTAAACGGGATAACGACCACTCACGTACACGGTTCCAATCGTATTTTTGAGCAGGATGTTTTCTCTGTCCATCCCGAATATGAATGGATTAGTCCCCGCACGGAACTTCGCCTGGGAACGAATATATCAACATTCAGACGACTGACCACACAGATGTATCCTTATGTGGCTTCGGAAAAGATGATTTGTAGCCAGACTTATATCTCCGGTGTATTTCATCTGGGGAAACTCGACCTGAAAGCGGCTGCATCCTTTGCCATAGGAAACTTTACCGAGAAAAACAGGACTACGGCAACAGATACGGAACCGGGTGATCCGCCTTATCGGCTGACAGATTATTACAATCTGAAAAATGAATATGCAACTACCCCACAAGCTACATTTCATCTCGGATTGCGCTATCATTTCAACTATGGAATTTATGCGGAAGTACAGGGTAGTTATACGCACGGTTTCAACCTGCAATATATAGATGGTTCGAACCGTTGGAACGAGACTATCAAATTAGGATATACTTTTTGAGAACAATGAATATATATAAACTAAATTATTAAGCAATGAAAAAGAGTTTGACATTTATCTTTGCAGCAGCACTTTTGGTATCTTGCCAACAAGAGGAGAACGAAGCTACGACTCCTGCAAACAGTCGCATTACTATCTCTCCTATTATTACACGTGCTACGGAAGTTAACTTTGAGACCGGAGATAAAATCGGTGTTACAATCACCCAAAACGGTGACTTCGTATATGCAGAGAATAAGCAGATGACATATAGTAACGGAATATTTGCAGGTGATTTACTCTGGTACCCGGAAGGAAATGACAAATCGCAAATAGTAGCCTATTATCCCTATAAAGAGGGCAATACTCCGGCTTCATTTACTGTAGAAACCGATCAGACTACCGGATACGGAGCATCAGATTTTATGGCAGCAAAGAAATCGGATGTACTTCCGACTACCAACGTTATAAGCATGAACTTCAAACACATGTTTACTAAATTAGTAATTAATGTAACAAAGGAAGTAGAAGCTAACATCTCGTCCATTGCATTGAAAGGTTCTATCCCGACTGCAACTCTTGATTTGAGTGCTCTCACAGTGACTGCTGATGCAAACGCCTCTGCTACAAGCATTGTTGCACAAGCCATTAAAGCCAATGAGACATACCGCGCTATTATCGTTCCCCAAACAGTAGCCTTGACGCTTGAAGTAGCCACATCTGACGGCAAAACCTTGTCACAGAAGCTCACGTCTACCACTTTGGCACAAGGAGGACAATACAGTGTGAACATTCGCGTGTTACCTGACGATATAGAAGTCAAACTTAGTGGTGACATTGAAAATTGGACAGATGAGGGCGAAATCGGAGCTGATAATGAGATTTCTTTCGAGGAACATCTCGATCAGAACTATTTCCTGTATGACAATGTGAAATATAAGACTGTAACTCTCTCAAACGGTACGACATGGATGGCTGAACCACTTATTTACTTACCGAAAGGACTGACACCGTCTACCGATCCAACTGCTGATAGCCATGTTTGGTATCCGTATGAAATTACAGCCGACGGTGCAACCGTAGCTACAACAAAAGAAAGTGCCATAAAAGAATTAGGTTATCTATATGATTTCCAAGCTGCACTGGGTGGTAAGGAAATCACAGAAAGTAATCTGACCTCCTTTGAAGGAGCACAAGGAATCTGCCCGAAAGGATGGCACATACCGACACGTCTGGAGTACTTTAATCTGGTAGGAAAGACTACAAATGATGTCGATGGCAAAGTACCGGCTGATGGTGATAAAGCTCTTTTTTATGATGCAACTTATGATGGCGCCAAAATATCAGCACTGAATGATGCAGAATTCAATTACCAATTCTCTGGTGTTCGTATGGCAACAAGTCTTACTGGTGCCGGCAGTTATCAAAAAACTGCGATAGCGGATGATGCCAATATTCAAGCTGCATGGCATGGAAAACCGGCAATGAATTATTATATGACTTCGACTGCCTACAAACCTATATACAATAGCACTAGCGGAGTACTTACCAATATACAGTTCTTTGGATTAATGAGTACAATCAATGCAACCAAGTATCCGGAAGGCAGATTATCATTATCTTATGTCAGCATTAAAGCCGGTATGCAAGTTCGTTGCGTAAGGGATCAAGCCGGCAACTAAAGGGCTAACATTTGTTTCGCACCGGGAAACCTTTAGTTCCCCTACGGGGAAACAACAGTTTCTCGGTGAGGAAACAACAGTTTCCCGGCATGAAACTCAAAGTCCCAAGTAAGGTTAAGACTCCTCACCCGTAAGGCGAACTATGATAAGCTATAAACAAACGATAAACAGATTACAAACTATATAAAAACGAAGCAAGAACAATGAAAACAAAAAAGCTAACAATCGCAATTGCCATCGTGGCAATGACTTTTATCGGAACTTCATGTGGTAACAAACAACAGAAAAGCGCATCAGAAGCAACTACAGAACAGTCTGCATCTTCCGCTTTGGAAATCGACTCTCTCCTTGCCAATGCCGAAAGCCTTGCAGGACAAGAAGTGACCATTGAAGGCGTCTGCACACACACCTGCAAACATGGAGCAAAGAAAATCTTCCTGATGGGTAGCGACGATACCCAAGTGATCCGTGTAGAAGCAGGAACTTTGGGAGCATTCGATCCTAAATGTGTAAACTCTATCGTTCGTGTTACCGGAACACTGAAAGAACAACGCATTGACGAAGCCTATCTCCAGAACTGGGAAGCACAACTCAAAGCACAGGCTGCCGAGAAACACGGAACCGGTGAAGCCGGATGCGACTCTGAAAAGAAAGCACGTGGCGAAACAGCCAACAGCCCCGAAGCCCGCATTGCAGATTTCCGTGCCAAAATAGCCGACCGCAAGGCAGAAACAGGAAAAGAGTATTTATCTTTCTATTTCATGGAAGCTAACTCGTATGAAGTGGAGTAGTAACATCCGCAAGTGGAGTCGACTCATACACCGTGACTTATCATTTTTCTTTTCCGGAATGGTATTGATATATGCCATTTCCGGAATTGTAATGAATCACCGTGACACGATTAACCCGAACTTCTCCATCACACGGAAAGAGTATAAGATAGCAGAAAAGCTACCGGATAAAGCAGGAATGAATAAGGAGAAAGTGCTCACCCTCCTGGAACCATTAGGAGAAAGCGGCAACTATACCAAACATTACTTCCCGAAAACGGACGTAATGAAAGTATTCCTGAAAGGCGGCTCCAACCTCCTGGTAGATGTGAAGACAGGGGAAGCGGTGTATGAATCCGTCACCCGCCGTCCGCTTATTGGAGCAATGTCCCGCTTACATTACAACCCGGGACAATGGTGGACTTACTTTGCTGATATTTTCGCTATCGCTCTTATTATCATTACTCTCTCCGGCATCATCATGCTGAAAGGAAATAAGGGTATTATCGGCAGAGGAGGAATCGAACTAATTATCGGAATCTTGATTCCCATTCTTTTCCTTTTCTTCTTTTGAATAGAATAACAGATAAAATCAAATGGAACATATTATCGAATGTAACAACCTGACGCACTATTACGGCAAACGGTTGATTTACGAAAATCTTAGTTTCACAGTACCCAAAGGACGCATCCTGGGACTGTTGGGAAAGAACGGTACGGGCAAGACCACCACTATCAATATCTTGAGCGGTTACCTGAAACCCCGTTCGGGAGAATGTCGCATCTTCGGACAGGAGATACAGACAATGGCACCGGCTCTGCGTCGCAATATCGGACTGCTCATCGAAGGTCACGTGCAATACCAATTCATGACCATCACCGAGATAGAGAAATTCTACGCAGCTTTCTACCCCGGTCAATGGAAAAAGGAAGCCTACTACGAACTGATGAATAAATTGAAAGTAGCCACCGGTCAACGTATCTCGCGTATGTCCTGCGGACAACGTTCACAAGTAGCCCTCGGACTGATTCTCGCACAGAACCCGGAACTTCTCGTACTGGATGATTTCTCTCTCGGACTCGATCCCGGCTATCGTCGCCTATTTGTCGACTATCTCCGCGACTACGCCCGTTCAGAAGGAAAAACCGTCTTTCTGACCTCGCATATCATTCAGGACATGGAACGGCTTGTTGATGACTGCATCATCATGGACTACGGAAAGATACTGATTCAGAAACCAATCGCCGAACTACTGGAAAAAGGACGTCGCTACACCTTCACTATTCCCGAAGGCTACGAACTTCCCGCATCCGATGATTTCTATCATCCTTCTGTCATGCGGAACCAGTTGGAGACTTTCTCCTTCCTTCAACCGGCAGAAACAGAAACAAAACTGAAATCCATGTCAGTACCCTACACTAATTTTCATAGTGAGCAGGTAAATCTGGAAGATGCATTTATCGGCCTGACAGGCAAATACTAGAATCGTTGATAATTGATAAAAACAATGTACGCTATATTTTATAAAGAATGGATAAAGACACGGTGGTATTTTCTACTTGCCGTGCTCGCCACACTTGGTTTTACAGGCTACTGTATGCTCCGCATCAACCGGGTGGTAGAAATGAAAGGGGCTGCTCATGTGTGGGAAGTGATGCTGCAACGAGATGTCATCTTCATTGATATGTTGCAATATATCCCTCTGATTGCGGGAATTTTGATGGCTATTGTGCAATTTGTTCCCGAAATGCAGCGCAAATGCCTGAAACTGACTCTCCATCTGCCTTATCCGGAGCTGAAGATGACAGGTAATATGCTGCTTTCGGGATTAGTATTGCTATTTGTCTGCTTCGCTTCCAATTTTCTGTTGATGGAAGTATACCTGAATGGAATACTTGCCCATGAACTGAAGAACCACATATTGCTCACCGCTTTAACGTGGTATCTTGCCGGGATTTCCGGCTACCTGCTTGTGGCATGGATCTGCCTCGAACCGGCATGGAAACGTCGTATTCTGAATCTCATTATCGCAATATTATTACTCCGAATCTTCTTTCTGTCGCCCACACCGGAAGCATATAACAAGTTCCTCCCTTATTTAGTGGTTTATACTTTGTTGACAGCTTCTTTCTCGTGGCTTTCTATCGTACGATTCAAGGCCGGAAAACAGGACTAGGAACAATTAAAAATTAAAGACTAAAAATTAAAATATTGAGTAATGAGACGTTTCAGTACTATATTATTATATGTAACCATCGCTTTTCTGCTTCTTTGGCAGTTGCCCTGGTGCTACAATTTCTTTGTCGTAAAGCCGGAGAAGACTCCCTTTACCCTGTACAGTTTCGTAATTGGCGATTTCGCACAAATGGGACAGGAAGAGGGAAAAGGAAGTGTGCGTCGCGACCTGGCAGGAAATATTTATTCGGAAGCAGCTTTCGACAGTATCCTGCCTATGTTTTATTTTCGTCAGTTGATGTCCGATGAGCGTTTTCCGGATACCATTAAAGGGATAGCAGTAACCCCCAAAATGGTACAGACGGAGAACTTCAACTTCCGTAGTGTTCCTTCGGATATCAATGCGCCTTCTATCGGACTTTATCCTCTGATGGAATCCATGTCAGGACGTGTAGACCTGAAAATGCCGGATGACGTATTCCGCATCACCTCCAAAGGAATCGAATTTATCGACATGGCCTCCAACAGCGTAAAGGAAGACAAGAGTCTTCAGTTTACCGAAGCTATGACTAAAAAGGAGTTTCGTTTCCCGGCAACGGAGATCGTAGGAAATCCTACGGTGAAAAAGGAGTATGACGAAGGTTATCTTCTGTTGGATGCCGACCGCCGTCTGTTTCATCTGAAACAGGTGAAAGGGCGTCCGTATGTTCGTGCCATCACCTTGCCTGAAGGACTGACACTGGAACATCTGTATCTGACAGAGTTCAGAAATAAGAAAACACTTGCGTTCATGACCGATGTCAACAATGCTTTCTACGTACTGCAGAACCGGACATACGAAGTAGTGAAAACAGGAATTCCTGTATTCAATCCCGAAACGGATGCATTAACCATCATCGGTAATATGTTCGATTGGACGGTACGTGTGACTACTCCAACCTCTGATAATTATTATGCATTGAATGCTGACGATTATTCATTGATTAAAAAATTAGAGAACGCATCGTCTACTCATTCCATACCTGGTATTACTTTCACATCTTATACTGATAAATATGTAATGCCACGTTTCGAATAGTATTCCCATATTGAATGTAACAGTTGCAAGGGACTATCAAAAGTCAATCTATTAAATATGACTTTGGGTAGTCCCTCACTGTTTTCTTCCCATACATGTATAAGAAACAAAAAGAATTACAATCTTTTCTTCTGTAAGTATGGGCTTTTTCCGGCAAGAAAGTTTATCTTTGCCGACTCATTCAAACATTCAGACCGCAATTGCTTCTGCATTATACACAAACAAATACGGTAAAACGAAAAAACTCAAATTAAAAACCGTATGAAAATTTACCAAGCATTTGCTTTCCTAAGTATCTTCATCATATTGTTCTATAATTGTTCGCTCCCTACTGATGACAAAGAAAAAGGAGATTCAGAAGGAGAAGATACAGTTACCTCCGAACTTCCTTGGGAAGGAGAAACTGATAAGTTCACCATCAATGCTAAAGAAGGAATTCACCTGAATGATCTACAAGAAGATGCCGGAACGGCTTATGTCACTATACCGTCTACTTCGGTAAAAAATACCCGTTGGGAATTTGGAGTTCACCTCACCTTCAACCCTTCCGCCAACAATTATGCACGGTTTTATCTAACCTCTTCCTCCAATGTGCTTTCCGATAAACTAAACGGTTATTATATTCAAATTGGAGGTTCCAAAGATAATATAGCTCTTTACCGCCAAAATGAAGACGGTTCCAAACTACTGGCTTCAGGTAGAGAACTGATGAAAGGTAATAATTCACCTAAACTATTTATCAAAGTAGAATGTGACAATAACGGTTACTGGACCTTTTGGACACGTCTCGAATCCGAGAATGAATATGTAAAAGAGAAGCAAGTGAAAGATATAGATATACCAACTTCTCTTTGCTGCGGTATATACTGCATCTATACCAAAAGCCGTTGTAAAGGATTCATATTCCACCACATACGATTGTCTAATGACGTAGAAACGACCACCACGCCCGACGTAACGCCTGAAGAACCCGGAACAGACATACCGGATAATCCAGATACCCCTGAATTACCGGAAGATGTGAGAGGCATGCTTCTTTTCAATGAAATAATGTATGATAATGCGAGTGATGGAGCAGAATATATAGAAATCTATAATCCGACCGAAACAACAATCAGCGTAACAGCCCTCTATCTCTATAAGATGTATAAAGATGGTACAATATACAGTACTACTACCCTTCAAAAGGAAGAAACTTCCATCCCTCTTGATATTCCGTCCAAAGGGTATCTTTGTTTCACCAAATACTTCAACAAGGTAGTTCAAAAGCATAAAGTCGGAGGAGAAACTCTAATTATAGTACCCAACTTCCCTGCTTTAAGTAATGATGGAGGTTATCTGGCACTTTCAAGCAGTAAAGAGACAGCAGTAGGGCATACTTTTGACACTTGCTGTTTCAGAGATGAGATGCATACATCAGAAAAGACAACCGGCGTTTCACTCGAAAAGAAATCCCCGGAGTTACCTTCTCTCAATAAAAATTGGCATTCATCAAAACATGTAACCGGAGGTACACCCGGAATAAAAAATATGTAAGAGTATGCATATCTATGATAAATTCCCTACATTTGTAGGCAAAGTAAACAAGTTCCGGATATTCATCCCCAAACGAATTAAAATAGCAGATATGAGTCCAGCCGTTATATCTATTACTATTGTGGCATACTTTATAATCCTGTTCACTATCTCTTATATAGCAGGACGCAAAACCGACAATGAAGGATTCTTTGTAGGAAACCGTAAATCAGCCTGGTATATCGTTGCCTTTGCCATGATCGGTTCCACCATTTCCGGAGTCACTTTCGTCTCCGTTCCGGGCATGGTACAGGCAAGCAGCTTTTCTTACCTGCAGATGGTGTTGGGATTCATAGTAGGACAAATTATCATTGCATTTGTACTCGTTCCTCTCTTTTATCGTATGAACCTGGTTTCCATTTATGAATATCTGGAAAACAGGTTCGGAAGCTCCTCCTACCAGACGGGGGCATGGTTCTTTTTCATTTCAAAGATGTTGGGGGCAGCCGTCCGGCTCTTTCTCGTATGTCTAACATTGCAGTTTCTTATCTTCGAACCTTTCCATCTTCCATTCCTGTTGAATGTGATCCTTACGGTATTTATCGTATGGCTTTACACTTTCCGCGGTGGAGTGAAATCATTGATATGGACGGATGTTCTAAAAACATTCTGCCTCGTAGTGTCGGTTATACTTTGCATCTATTATATTGCTTCCAGTCTGCATCTGAATTTCAGTGGTCTGGTTAGTACGATTTCGGATAGTGACTTTTCCAAGACATTCTTTTTTGACGATGTCAATGACAAACGATATTTCTTCAAGCAATTCCTGGCAGGTGTATTCACCGTTATTGCCATGAACGGGCTCGATCAGGATATGATGCAGCGCAACCTTAGCTGCAAAAACTTCCGGGACTCGCAAAAGAATATGATTACCAGTGGAATCTCACAGTTCTTTGTCATTCTGCTCTTTCTGATGCTGGGAGTACTCCTATATACGTTTATAGCACAGCAAGGCATCGAGAATCCGGGAAAAAGCGATGAGTTATTTCCGATGATCGCTACCGGAAATTATTTTCCCGACATAGTCGGAATATTATTCATTATCGGACTGATAGCCTCCGCCTATTCTGCGGCGGGTTCTGCCTTGACGGCACTGACCACTTCTTTCACCGTAGATATTTTACATGCACAGAAAAAAGGAGATGCGGCACTTAGCAAGATACGCAAACATGTACATATCGGTATGGCAGTTGTGATGGGGGCAGTCATTTTCGTATTCAATTTGCTGAACAACACCAGTGTGATTGATGCGATTTACACACTGGCCAGTTATACGTATGGTCCTATCTTAGGGCTGTTCGCTTTCGGCATCTTCACCAAGAAACAAGTTTATGATAAATATATTCCGTTGGTAGCTATCGCTTCTCCTATTCTTTGCTATATCCTGCAAAGAAATTCGGAAGCATGGTTCAACGGTTACCAAATTAGTTACGAGTTGTTGATAATCAATGCCCTGTTCACATTCCTTGGACTTTGTTTGTTCATCAAAAGACAGGACAAAGAAACATCTTACACAACTCATACTACAAAACAAGAAGTAAAATAATGAAAACAACAATCAACTGTTTTCTTCCTTTCAGCCGGTTGGAAGAAACTGTGCAAACAGTTAAGGAGTTACGTGCATCGACGCTGGTAGACAAAATTTATTTATTGGCATCACCAATTACCAATGTCTGTATTCCCGGATGCGAACTCATCTCTGTAGAGAAAATGCAGTCTACACAAGCGATGCGGGCTATTGCAGAACATTCTGATAAAGCATATACTTTACTTTATACCAAACGCACCGCACTAAAAATAGGTATGTTCGCTCTTGAAAGAATGGTTCAAGTAATGGAAATGACCCATGCTGGCATGGCATATGCAGACCATTACCAACAGATGGACGGTGTGCAAAAACCTGCTCCGGTCATTGATTACCAACCCGGCAGCCTGCGTGACGACTTCAATTTCGGATCGGTATTACTGTTCAATGCCAACGCATTCAAGGAAGTTATAGAAAATACGGAAGAGGAATATCAATATGCAGGCTTGTATGATTTGAGACTCAAAATATCCCAAAAGAGCAAACTGGTACATATCAACGAATATCTATATACCGAAGTAGAAAGTGACAAGCGGAAAAGCGGTGAGAAGCAGTTCGATTATGTAGACCCTAAAAACCGTCAGGTACAGATTGAAATGGAACAGGCATGCACCAACCATTTGAAGGAAATTGGCGGATATCTTTATCCTATCTTCCGTCCTGTAGACTTCTCTTCCCACACTTTTGAGTATGAAGCTTCTGTCATTATACCCGTACGCAACCGTATTCGCACAGTCAAAGATGCCGTACGCTCGGCACTGAACCAGCAAACGACTTTTCCGTTCAATGTCATTGTCATCGACAATCATTCGACAGACGGAACCAGTGAAGTTCTCCGTGAACTTAGTTCGGACAAACGGCTGATTCACGTCATTCCCGAAAGAGATGACCTCGGTATAGGCGGATGTTGGAACATAGGTATCCATCACGAGAAATGCGGAAAGTTTGCCGTCCAACTTGATAGCGATGACGTGTATAAAGACGAACATAGCCTGCAAATCATCATTGATACTTTCTATAAACAGAAATGCGCAATGGTAATCGGCACTTATATGATAACTAACTTTGATATGCAGGAAATTGCCCCCGGCATCATCGATCATAAGGAATGGACGCCCGACAACGGACGAAATAATGCATTACGTATCAACGGCCTGGGAGCTCCCCGTGCATTCTACACGCCCATTCTTCGGGAAATCAAAGCCCCGAACACAAGCTATGGAGAAGATTATGCCCTTGGATTGAAAATTTCACACGATTATCAGATAGGCAGAATATACGACGTGATTTACCTTTGCCGCCGTTGGGACGGCAATTCGGATGCCGCACTGCCTGTTGAGAAAATCAACCAGAATAATCTATATAAAGACCGACTTCGTACGTGGGAATTGGAACAGCGCATCCTGCAACAAGAAACGACACTAGAGAAAATTCAGCAAAGAATCGAACAGTTATTCCAAAAGCAAACTCTTTCTTGGGAACTAGCCAAAGAGAATTACCAAGCACTGGAACAGTATCGACCACGAACAAAAGAAATATCCAAATGGTTTGGTAACAATTGTTTAAGTGCGGAACTATTCCTTAATCCGAAACGTATTCTTTCGGCTACCGCACAGACAGATACTGCCTCCATTCACGCACGGCCTTGCTTCCTCTGCCAAACAAACCGACCGCAGGAACAAGAGTTCATCAGTTATGGAAATTATCAGATACTGGTTAATCCCTATCCCATATTTAAACACCACTTTACAATTGTAGATAAGGAACACAAGCCGCAATCCATAGCCGGGCGTTTTAAAGATATGATAGAACTCACCGACATAATGAAAGAATACTTCCTTTTGTATAATGGACCAGAATGTGGAGCTTCCGCTCCCGATCATGCCCATTTTCAAGCTTGCAGTAAAGAGGAAAGTATGCAGGGAGCATATTACGATCACATAAAATTAATAGATAACGACAAGGTACAAATTAGTTATGAAGATTTCCCGTACAGTTTCATCAGGATTCAGGCGGAAAATAAGAAAACAATGTCGAAAACCTTCCATCTGATTTACGACATCTTAGCTACCAAGGATAACGGAAAAGAACCGATGATGAATATTCTTGCCTGGTATGGTCTGGAACGCACCAAAGAGGATTTTGGAGAGTGCTACGACGATGAATTTGAGTCAGTGGCCGAACACCCTTACAATTGTATGATCTTCTTACGCAGCAAGCATCGTCCTGACTGCTATTACGCAAAAGGAGACGAACAAATTCTCATCAGTCCTGCTATTGCTGAAATGAACGGCATATTCCCTATAGTACGTGAAGAGGATATGGAGAAACTGACTCCTGAAAAGGTATATGATATCTATCAGGAAGTATCCATATCTAAAGAAAAACTACAAGAAATAATAGAACGCATTAAAGCCGCCTTATGACAGAGCCTCAAATAGCAGTTGGTATTCTTTCCGGGAAAGAGATTGAATTCTCTTTCCCTATAAAATTTATCTCTTCTGTCGGGACGGAAATTGCCGGAACACAGAAAGCTATTTATCAGAATGGAAAGATCCGGTGGCAAGAAAAAGAGTACGACGAATTATCTTTCACTCCCCAACAAGGTACACATACTTTCTTTGAACTAAAAAATGTAACCATCGGAATCAACTTCCATTGGGAACGCAAAGAAATCCAGAAATTCAAAGGGGAATTAAAGATCATCATCGAAGGAGAACAACTAACCGCCATCAATGTGATTGCCATTGAAGAATATCTCACCAGCGTAATTTCATCAGAAATGAGCGCAACAGCTTCTTTAGAATTACTAAAGGCTCACGCCGTCATTTCCCGAAGCTGGTTACTTAATAAATTGAGAATTGAGAATGATAAATTAAAAAAGACGATGCCGTCAAACAGCGCGGCCAATTCTCAATTTTCAATTCTCAATTCTCAATTTATAAAATGGTATGACCATGAAGCACATAAGAATTTCGATGTATGTGCCGACGATCATTGCCAGCGTTATCAGGGAATTACCCGAGCCTCAACACCACAAGCCATCGAAGCAGTCTCTGCCACGCGGGGGGAGGTACTGATGTATAAAGGAGCGATTTGTGATGCCCGTTTCTCTAAATGTTGTGGCGGAGCTTTTGAAGAGTTCCAAAATTGTTGGGAAAACGTTAAGCACCCTTATCTAATCAGACAACGGGATAGCAAGACTGAAAAACAACTTCCCGATTTGACCATAGAGACGGAAGCTGATAAATGGATACGTACCTCGCCTGTTGCTTTCTGTAACACGCAGGATAAGAAAATCCTAAGTCAAGTATTAAACAACTACGATCAGGAAACAGCAGACTTCTATCGTTGGAAAGTCAGTTATTCGCAACAGGAGCTTTCAGAACTGATTCATCAACGTTCAGGGATTGATTTCGGACAAATCATTGATTTAATTCCTGTAGAACGGGGAACATCCGGACGTCTTGTCCGGCTAAAGATTGTAGGAACCTTACGGACACTCATCATTGGAAAAGAGTTGGAGATACGCCGTACTCTATCGACTTCCCATCTTTACAGTTCCGCTTTTGTAGTAGACAAGGAGTACGGAGATGAACTCCCTTCTCGATTTATCCTCACCGGAGCTGGCTGGGGACACGGAGTAGGGCTTTGCCAAATCGGTGCAGCCGTGATGGGAGAACAAGGTTATAAGTATGAAGAAATACTATCTCACTATTACCCCGGTAGTACACTTGAAAAACAATATAAATAAAATCGAACGAATGCCATGACAACACCCACTATAAAAAGAAATCCCTGGAGTTGGATTCCAACCCTCTATTTTGCAGAAGGATTGCCTTATGTAGCGGTAATGACTATTGCCGTCATCATGTACAAACGTCTGGGATTATCCAATACCGAAATAGCCTTATACACTTCCTGGCTTTATCTTCCCTGGACTATCAAACCGTTATGGAGTCCATTCGTCGATCTGGTGAAAACGAAACGTTCCTGGATTATCGCCATGCAAGGGTTCATCGCCGCCGGATTTGCAGGCATCGCCTTTTTTATCCCAACGGCACATTACGTACAATTCACTCTTGCTTTCTTTTGGTTATTGGCATTCAGTTCGGCTACGCATGACATCGCAGCAGACGGTTTTTATATGCTCGGCCTCAACAACAAGGAACAATCTTTCTTTGTAGGCATCCGAAACACATTCTACCGACTCGCCAATATTTTCGGGCAAGGAATTCTCGTCATGCTAGCAGGATGGTTGGAAACCTCTCAAGGCAATATACCTCTGGCATGGAGCATCACTTTTTACCTTCTGGCCGGATTATTCCTGGCTCTTACTTTGTACCATCGCTTTATCCTCCCCCATCCCGATTCCGATGTCAAACGTCCCGGACTCACGGCAGGTAAGCTATTAGAAGACTTTCTCCTGACTTTTGTCACTTTCTTCAAAAAGAAACACCTGGGTCTCATGTTCTTTTTCCTGCTCACCTACCGATTGGGAGAATCGCAGCTAGCCAAAATAGCTTCTCCCTTTCTATTGGATACCGCTGAAAAAGGAGGACTGGCTTTATCTACGGCAACAGTCGGAATGATCTACGGAACCATAGGTGTCATAGCTTTGCTAATGGGAGGAATTATCAGCGGTTTTCTCGTTTCCCGTGACGGTTTCAAGAAGTGGATATTACCCATGGCACTAGCCATCAATATTCCCGACCTATTATATGTGTGGATGGCAGCCACTACTCCGGACAATACGATACTGATTGCCAGTTGCGTAGCCATCGAGCAACTAGGGTATGGCTTCGGCTTTACCGCTTACATGCTTTATCTGATTTATATTGCGGAGGGTGAGCACAAAACTGCCCACTACGCCATCGGAACCGGTTTCATGGCACTTGGAATGATGCTTCCGGGTATGCCGGCAGGATGGATACAGGAACATATCGGATATACCCACTTCTTTATATGGGTTTGTATTTGTACCCTGCCCGGTATTATTGCCGCACTAATGATTCGCAACCGATTAGAAGATTCTTTTGGAAAGAAATAATGAACTTACTTACTGAATAACTTAACACATTAAAAAGTAACAGTCATGAATGTAACAAGTAATAAACGCCTGTTGGCACTCGATGTAATGCGAGGCATTACCATCGCAGGAATGATACTGGTGAATAATCCAGGTTCATGGACGTATGCATATACTCCCCTCACACATGCTCAATGGAATGGTCTTACCCCCACCGATCTGGTTTTTCCTTTCTTCATGTTTATCATGGGAATCTCCACCTACATTTCACTTAGAAAGTATAACTTCACATTCAGCACCCCTGCCGCCCTGAAGATTATCAAGAGAACGATTGTCATCTTCTTGATCGGAATAGCCATCAACTGGTTCGCCTTACTTTGCTACACCCACGATCCGCTTCCGTTTGCGCATATCCGTATTTTGGGAGTGATGCAGCGACTTGCCCTCTGCTACGGTGCATCGGCTTTAATAGCTTTACTCATCAAGCATAAATATATCCCCTATCTGATTGTAGCATTATTAGTGGGGTACTTTATCATTCTCGTCACCGGTAATGGATTTGCCTATAATGAAACGAACATACTTTCCATCGTCGACCGTAGTATTCTGGGAGATGCACACATGTACCAGGATAATCACATCGACCCGGAAGGATTATTAAGTACGATTCCCTCCATTGCACACGTGCTTATCGGTTTCTGCGTAGGCAAACTACTGATGGAGGTAAAAGATATACGTGAAAAGCTGGAGCGGCTTTTCCTGATCGGTACGATTCTCACTTTTGCCGGTTTCCTGCTTAGTTACGGATGCCCGCTCAACAAAAAGATATGGTCACCCACTTTTGTCCTAGTCACTTGCGGATTAGGTTCCAGCCTTTTAGCCTTGCTTGTATGGATCATTGACATCAAAGGATACAAGAGATGGAGCCATTTCTTCGAATCTTTCGGAGTAAATCCCCTCTTTATCTATGTGTTGGCAGATGTGCTCGCCATCTTATTAAGTGTTATCACCATCACTTATCAGGGAGAAAGCGCCTCTTTGCAACAGGCTTTTTATGCCAGCACTCTTCAACCTGTGTTCGGTAATGAAGGTGGTTCTCTCGCCTATGCCATCCTGTTTGTCCTGCTCAACTGGGCAATCGGTTATATACTATATAAAAAGAAAATATACATCAAGATATGATACTTATTGCAGATAGTGGTTCTACCAAGACCGACTGGTGTGTCATCCTCAACGGCACACCTATCAAACGGATTGAAACGAAAGGGCTTAACCCTTTCTTCCAGTCAGAAGAAGAAATTCAGCAAGAACTGACACATTCCCTCCTGCCACAATTGCCGGAAGGGACCATCAACTCCGTTTACTTTTACGGTGCAGGTTGTACACCCGAGAAAGCTCCCGTTCTCCGACGGGCAATAGCCGACAGTTTACCTATTGTCGGAAACATCAAAGCCTACTCGGATATGTTAGCTGCTGCCCGTGGATTATGCGGCCATGAAGCAGGCATTGCCTGTGTTCTGGGAACAGGTTCCAACTCCTGTTTCTATGATGGAAAAGAGATTGTCAACAACATCTCCCCTTTAGGCTTTATCCTGGGCGACGAGGGAAGTGGAGCCGTCCTTGGCAAATTACTGGTGGGAGACATTCTGAAGAATCAACTTTCGCCTGCCATCAAAGAAGCATTTCTAAAACAATTCGACCTGACAGCTCCCGAAATCATCGACCGGGTTTACCGTCAGCCCTTCCCGAATCGTTTCCTGGCAAGTCTGTCCCCTTTTATAGCGCAACATCTGGAAGAGCCGGGGATACGACAATTAGTGCTTGGCAGTTTTATTGCTTTCTTCCGAAGAAACGTAATGCAATATGATTACACGCAGTATCCTGCACACTTTATCGGATCAGTAGCTCACTGCTACAGGGAGATATTACAAGAAGCTGCACAAGAGACAGGAATCAGAATCGGAAAGATTCTGCAAAGTCCGATGGAGGGATTAATTTTATATCATACCGCTTCATCTCAATCCTTGTAATTTGTATTTTTAGTCAATCACCATTATCAATATGCAGATAACCGAACAACCGTCGCTCTACGACAATCTGGAAAAGAAGTCCGTACGGGAAATATTAGAAGACATTAACCGGGAAGACCAAAAGGTAGCGTTAGCCGTTCAAAAAGCCATTCCACAAATCGAACTGCTCGTCAACCAGATTGTGCCCCGCATGAAACAGGGCGGACGTATCTTTTACATGGGTGCAGGCACCAGTGGTCGCTTGGGAGTACTGGACGCTTCGGAGATACCACCGACATTCGGAATGCCTCCTACCTGGATTATCGGATTGATAGCCGGTGGAGATACCGCCCTGCGCAATCCGGTAGAAGGCGCCGAGGACGATATGGGCCGGGGATGGGAAGAACTTGCCGAATATCACATCAACCCCAAAGACACCGTGATTGGCATTGCCGCTTCGGGCACTACCCCTTATGTAATCGGTGCCTTACGGGAAGCCCGCAAGCATGGCATCCTGACAGGTTGCATCACCAGCAATCCGGATTCTCCGATGGCGGCAGAAGCAGATGTCGCCATCGAAATGATTGTCGGTCCGGAATATGTCACGGGAAGTTCGAGAATGAAATCAGGCACCGGACAGAAAATGATTCTGAACATGATTAGTACGTCGGTGATGATTCAACTCGGACGGGTGAAAGGAAATAAGATGGTAAACATGCAGCTTAGCAATCATAAACTGGTAGAAAGAGGAACCAGAATGATTATGGAGGAACTGGGATTAGATCATGACCATGCACAGAAATTGTTGCTGTTACACGGTTCGGTGAAAAAAGCGATTGACGCCTATCAACACTCAAAAGACTATTAAGCACCCTAAAGTCCCCACACATACAAGATAAAAAGATTTTGAAACAAAATCAAAAACATTTATTGAGCAAACCTGTTTGTTCACACTCCCTCGTATTATCCATAAAGAAAAAAACTTCAAAAAAAAGTCGACAGGTATCAACAGTATAAATAATTGAAACATACCAAAAGCCCGTTCTTATCAATACCAACTATCTTTGCATCGTGTCACAGTACAAGTGGAATAATAAATGATTAACCACAAATTATTAAATATTGAAACCATGAAAAAGTTATTTCTATTCTTCTATCTCTCTGTTGTGAGTATAGCGGCATTTGCCGCTGAACCATTCGTAGTATTCACAGCAACCGGCAACCATTTCCCGTTGGTTGCCAACGGAGTTCCTTGTCCGATATACATAGATTCTTCCGAAGACAAAGGGGTAATGATTGCTGCCGGCAATCTTCAACAAGACATACTGCAGGTATGCGGAAAAAAGCCCGAACTCTTAGCAAGCGCAAGTTCGAAACGGTGTATCATCGCAGGTACTTACGGCACTCCTTTTATAAAGAAGCTGGTGTCAGCAGGAAAAATAGACAAAAAGGTATTGGATGGGAAAAATGAAAAATATATCCTGCAAGTCATCGCCAATCCTTGTGAAGGGGTAGATGAAGCGGTAGTTATCATCGGTAGCGACAGACGCGGTACTATTTATGGTATCTACGAACTTTCCGAACAGATGGGAGTATCTCCCTGGTATTGGTGGGCAGATGTTCCCGTCATGAAACAACCCAATGTATATATCAAACCCGGACAGTACTCGGACGGAGAACCGGCCGTAACCTATCGCGGCATCTTTCTGAATGATGAAGCACCGTGTCTTACCCGATGGGTGAAACACACTTATGGCACCAACTATGGTGACCATCGTTTTTATGCACGGGTGTGCGAACTGATACTACGCCTGAAAGGTAATTTCCTTTGGCCGGCCATGTGGAGTTGGGCTTTCTATCAGGATGATCCGCAGAACAGCAAGACAGCAAGTGAGATGGGAGTCATTATCGGCACATCCCACCACGAGCCGATGTCACGTAATCATCAGGAATGGTCACGCAAACGCAAAGAATATGGTGCATGGGACTATTCGACCAACCCAAAGGTCATCGATCAGTTCTTCCGTGAAGGTATCGAACGTATGCAAGGAACAGAGGATATCGTAACCATCGGTATGCGCGGAGACGGTGACGCGGCCATGAGTGAAAGTACCAATGTGAAACTTCTGGAGAATGTAGTGAAAAACCAGCGCAAGATTATTGAAGAGATTACCAAACGTCCTGCCAAAGAAACTCCGCAAGTATGGGCACTATACAAAGAAGTTCTGGATTATTATGATAAAGGTATGCGTGTGCCCGATGATGTTATCATGCTATTGTGTGATGATAATTGGGGCAATGTATGCCGCCTGCCGAATGCCAAGGAACGTAAGCATCCGGGCGGTTGGGGTATGTATTACCATGTAGACTACGTAGGCGCTCCGAGAAATTCCAAATGGCTGAACGTAACCCCTATACAAAATATGTGGGAGCAACTTCAACTCACATACGATTACGGAGTAGAAAAGCTATGGATACTGAATGTAGGCGATTTGAAGCCCATGGAATATCCCATCACGCTCTTCATGGATATGGCATGGAATCCCAAACAGTTCAACGTCTCCAACTTATTAGATCATCCCCGTCGTTTCTGCGCACAGCAGTTTGGCGAAGACCAGGCAGATGAAGCCATGCGAATCTTAAACCTGTACAGCAAATACAACGGTCGCGTAACGGGAGAAATGCTCGACCGGAATACTTATAACCTGGAGACAGGCGAATGGAAACAAGTATCTGATGAATATCTGAAACTGGAAGCGGAAGCTTTGAGACAATACATATCACTGAAACCGGAATACAAAGATGCCTACAAGCAGTTGATTCTCTTCCCCGTTCAAGCAATGGCCAACCTGTACGAAATGTATTATGCACAAGCCATGAACCATAAATTGTATAAAGAAAACAATCCGCAGGCCAATGAATGGGCCGACAAGGTAGAACAGACCTTTGCACGGGACAAAGCTTTGAGTGACGATTATAACAACGTTATGTCCGGCGGTAAATGGAAGAATATGATGATTCAGAAACATATCGGTTATACATCGTGGAATGATAACTTCCCCGCTGATACACAGCCCAAAATCTACCGCATCGAGAATCCGGAAAAGGCTGTCGGTGGATACGTCTTCACCGGACAAGACGGATATATAGCCATAGAAGCCGAACATTATTACAGCGCTAAAGCAGCACCAGGTACGGAATGGACAGTGATCCCCTATATGGGACGTACCCTTAGTGGCATGGCTCTGATGCCTTACACACAACCGACTGACGGAGCTTCCATCTCCTACAAGATAAAATTGCCTAAAGGCATCGACAAGGTGACTGTCCATGTGATAGTAAAATCAACTCTTGCTTTCCATGATCGCAAAGGACATGAGTACAGTATCGGATTTGAAGGAGGAAAGGATCAGACAATCAATTTCAATCATAACCTAAACGAGCTTCCTGAAAATGTATACAGCATATACTATCCGACAGTTGCACGACGCATCGTTGAGAAAAAAGCGAAACTGAATGTACCGAACACATCAGACGGTATGCAGACAATCACTTTCAAACCTCTTGATCCGGGTATCGTGCTTGAAAAGCTAGTCGTAGACTACGGAGGCTACAAGAAATCTTATCTGTTTATGAACGAATCGAAAAGCAAAAGAGAAAGTAAATAAAAAAAGATCAATCCAATCAATGCAGGAATGAGTTAATAACTACATCACTGATTGTATTTACATACAAATTTTGCAGTTCTTATTGTCAGCCCATCGTTTCTAGTCATTAGATAAATGATTTACAGTTCATTAGATGCTGACAATAAGCCCTGACAATAGGCTGACAATATCATTTTATATGTTTTATTGTCAGCCTGTTATTTTATGATTTTACTCTCCCGAATCTCCTATCCATCCAGCTTTACTTACCTTTCACGACAAGCCCCCATTAAACATCCGTCATACAACTGGCATACTTATATCATTCAATCACTATTGTTCGATCAGGATACCGATATACTTAATTCATCACGGCCGTGGTAGCTTCTTCCCACAGCCGTGAAGAGTTCCTACCACGGCCGTGGGAATATCTTGTCACGGCCGTGGGAAATTAGTGATACCGACACTTCAATGGAACGATACCGGTATCCCAACGTAACTATAGCTACAATTAACAACATGGATACAGGAAGGAGAACAAATATAGCCTAATGTAACATGAAAGATATAAAATGAAACCGACAGTAACCTCTGTGAAACAATCAGGTGCAAATTCAAAACATAGTCTATAAATAACAGGCTAACTTTGCCTGAAACAAAATTTCAGCAAGTATGAACAGAAAAAACTATGGAATGCTGTATAAAATTCTATTATGTACAGCAATGACACTATTCGCTACTCAAAATATAGTAGGAGCAAACAAGAGTAACAAAGAACATAATATCATAGGTACGGGAAATCCTTATCTGCCGCTTTGGGAACATCTTCCTGACGGAGAGCCCCGTGTATTTGAGGACCCGGATAATCCCGGCAAATATCGTATATACATTATCGGTTCACACGATGTTCGTTTCACTAGCTACTGTGGGGCAGATATTCGCATGTGGTCAGCTCCTGTAGAAGATTTAACCAATTGGCGAGATGAGGGAGCCATCTTTACGTACCACGTTCAAAACCAGTGGGACGTCATGTATGCTCCCGATCTGGTTGAAATAAAGAGAAAGGACGGAACTAAGGAATATTACCTCTTCCCGCATAGTCGTGGTCGTAACCGCGAGGCTATGGTTTGCAAAGGCAGCCGTCCGGACGGGCCTTTTACTCCTATCAATCTGAATGAAGATGGTACACGGACACTTCCTGGTAGCTTTCTTGGATTCGATCCATCCGTCTTTGTTGAAAACATCACAGATCCCAATGATCCAGATTATGAAATAGGGTTTCGTGCTTACGGATTCTGGGGATTTCAAAGATCGTCAGCAGCCCAACTAGATCAGAATACGATGTATTCCGTCAGACCGGGAACTGAAATTATCCCTTATTTTATTCCGGCAAGTACCAATTCCGGTATCATAAGAGATCCTGCCGGAACAACCTATCCTGCGTTGTATAAAGAGCAGAATCCCAAAGATTTCAATTTCTTCGAAGCATCGTCTATTCGCCAGATCGGTAATAAATATGTGATGATCTTTTCCGGGTACTCCGGACCGGAGTATGGTTTGGGAAATTCCAATTCAACCCTCCGTTATGCTTTTGGTGATTCTCCGTTAGGTCCATGGCGCAGCGGCGGGGTACTTGTAGACTCCCGCGGAGTAGTTCTTAATCAGAATGGCAGTAAATTACAGGCAACCAACGCAGCGCACAATACACATGGCAGTTTACAAGAGATTAACGGTCAGTGGTACGTGTTCTATCACCGCCCTCCACGCGGATTTGGTTTTGCACGCCAGGCAATGGTTGCCCCCGTCACTATCAAATGGGATAAAAGATCCGTAGCGGAAGGTGGAAAGGTAGTTATTCGCGGATATGATCCTTATGCAGAAGAAGGGATATGGGAAGCTAAAGCAACAAATGGTAATGAATATACAGGTGCGGAAGTCACTTCAGAAGGTTTTCAGATCTTTGGACTGGATCCATACAAATATTATTCTGCCGGATATGCCTGCTATTTATCAAATATCGGTAGCCAACAGGATTCCTGGGATATTTGGGATAATAATATGCCTGTAGATGTACGAGGCAGCGATATCATCGGCTATAAATATTTTGGTTTTGGCGGTTTGAAGAAAGCTCAAAAAGGATTAAAACCTTTTGAAGGAACCAAAAAGGGGAATAAGACATCATTCAATCTCTTTCTGACTCCTGTAACCGATGCTTCTTTCAAAATAAAGATTTGGTTGGACGGGCCTTGGGATAATAGTGTTTGGAAAGGGAAAAAGATTGGCGAAATCACTGTTCCTGCCGGTTCTATTCAGGAAATGACCCAATATACGATTGATGTATCTGAAGTTGTAGACAAGTTGGACAAAAAACACGCGATCTTCTTGGTTGCTGAAAGTAATTCTAAAGAGAAATTGTGTGTGCTTCAGGGGTTAGGTTTCAGCAAAAAGGGCAAAAGTCTGGAATATCCGACGGTTCCTACAGTAGAGATTATGGTTGACGGTAAGAAAGTGGATTTACCAACTACACCGGTAAGATCAACCAATGCAAATGGTATTACCGGATTTAATCAGTATGAGACAACGTACACCATTCCTGCCAGTACTACAGATATGCCTAGAGTCTCTGCTACCTCAAATAATCCTAGTGTCAGAATTGACGTCATTCAACCCACTTCAAGCAACAAGAAAGCAGTAGTAAACTTTGAATATAAGGGGACTGTCAAAACTTACACCATTCTATTGGCTGAATAGAATCAACACACAATAAAGCAATGAAAACCGGAACTTGAAGAATGATTTTCCACATTGCTTTTATAGCATATTATTATACTTCAAACTCATGCCAGAATCGCAGAGAGTTTGAAGTATAATTAAAACTTTTAGTCTTTCATCAAGTATTATACCCCTATGAGACTGTATCAATCCGGATATATACGACTTACAAAAGGCAAACAAATGTAAAGAGCCGAATGCCAGTATTCCCAAGTATGCCCGCCATCACGTACACGGAATTGACAAGGGATATTCGCCCCGCGCATCGCACGATAGAATTCAATATTTCGGTCAAGCAGAAAATCATCATCACCACAATCAACAAACCAGGCAACACTGCGCAGTTCTGTTTTTCGCCCTTCATCAGATCCCGTGATATATTTCACGCAACTCTTCTCTATCACCGAACGAGTCAATACTGCCAACTTTCCGTTCGGGTCATCAAAACGAGCTGCTCCTTCTTGCGGAATATCCATTAATGCACTCATTGCATAAACCGCGCAAAACATATCGGAATGGCGCTGGCCATAACTGGCAGCTCCGCCACCTCCCATCGAGAGCCCTGCAATAGCCCGATGGCATTTATCGCCAATAATACGGTAACGTTTCTCTATGGATGGCAAGAACTCCGTAAAGAAGAAAGTCTCGTACTTCCATCCCGGCATATCAAAATAACCGTTTTGGAATACATTCGGATCTCCACCTCCAGCATCAGGGGTAACAATAATCATTTCGCGAGCTTCTCCACTCGCTGTCAGACCATCCATTACATCTTTTACATGTCCACGATTCGCCCACACATCATTCTTTTCCCACATACCATGCAAGAGATAGAGAACCGGATACCTTTTTTCTTTATTCTGTTCAAAACTCTTAGGCAGATATACTGTATACGCACGTTTAGCCTTTAAGACTTCACTGTAGATTGTATCAGTGATTACCTTACTTTGATAGCCCGCCTGTCCATACAAGGAGAGTATATAAATAGACATGGCAACCCATATTCCTATTCTTTTCATTTTCATCGTTTTTCTATTTCTCTTGTATTTAATGTATTCACTCGTTATAGTATTAAAAATTGCCGGTCCCTTTCAGAACCGGCAATTTTCTTTTACCTAGTTTAGTTCTTCTTATAATTAAATGAGTCCACATCTATATAGCCTCCAAGTACTTTGGTAGCATAATTAAAGATGGCAAATCTAGTCCCCATAAAAAGCCTTTGGTAATCAAAGCGCATCTTGAAGTCAGTACCTATCTTTACCCAGTTCTTATTGTCCAAACTATAATAACAAGTTGCTATATCACGGTTCAGACGAAAGTCCCCGTCAATCCGCAGGTAAATGAGAGGTTGATTGATTTCCACCCGTTCCTTCTCTTCGTTTTTTACACCAAGAACAGCTTTGTTCGAGCTATCCAAACTAACGGAGATTTCAGACATGGTCAAACATTTCTGTCCATTCTCCATGGTAATCGACAGGAGAGCCGCATCTCCATTGAAAGCACTGAAACCAGCCACGTCTCCCTCCTTCATATTACTAATATCCAATGTTACTACCCCACTACATTGAGGTCCCTCCATTCGTTGAGTAATAGTATTCGGAGCTAAATAAAGATTATCAACCACCCTATTTGTTCTAAGCCTCAAGAAACCCGGGCGCTCTGTCAATGCCCATGCCTCGTTTACCGGATTGTGATTCCATTGCCAGTTAAGTTTCAAGGTCGAGTCACTGAAATCATCACTCACAACAAGCGATTTCTCCGGATAGCCCTGCACAGGCTTTTCCATCACCTGGGGAACCTTTCCATTCTCATCTCCTAATATCGGCCATCCGTCTATCCAGCGACAAGGCATCAAAGTAGCTACCCGGCCTATTCCCCCACGATCCTGGAAAATCATGCCGTACCAATTACCTTTCTCATCGTCTACGATACAACCTTGACCTACATAAGGAAAACCTTCGAATTTATCTTCCAGTATCACTTTTTTCTCATAAGGTCCGGTAATCTTATCGGCACGATAACATACTTGTCTGCGGTTCTCACCTCTCGGCCAGGAAATCATCAATAGATAATACTTACCATTATGTTTTACCACCCGGCTTCCCTCCAATAGTCCCGTCTCCGTCTCATCCCGCTCAAATATTTTCATATCAACCCCATCCGGTTTTACATCAGAAAGATCACCTTTCAGTTCCTTCAGAGAACCGGTACCGGAAAATACATATACCCGGCCGTCATCATCAAAGAAAAGAGAAGAATCATGAAAATGCTGGGTACGTGTCAGCAACTCCCACTTTCCTGCCGGATCGGTCGCTGTATAGATATACGACCGATATGGGCGATCATTGGGAGAAAAAAGTACATAGTATTTCCCCTGATAGTAACGAAGGGATGTAGCCCATTGACCACGTCCGTAAACGGTTCCATTGATAAGATCATAGTTGGACGTGTCCGTCAGTTTATCAAACACATAACTGATGATTTCCCAGTTCACGAGGTCTTTCGACCTCATGACTGGGGCACCCGGCATCAAGTGCATAGTAGTACTCATCATATAATAGTTGTCACCGACCCTGATTACGTCCATATCCGGAACATCAGCATTAATCACCGGATTAGTAAAAGTCGTAGAGACAGAAGTCATCTTACAACTTCCACACAAGGCAATAATTAGCAACAACGTAAATATTCTATTCATCTCAATTAGTTTATATAAACAGGATATACTACCTGCAAAATGTGAATAATCAAATAAATGAGAACTTCTTAAATCCTCTCAACAACTATGTTATCAAGATACAGATCGCCTGCGCCTGATGAATTGGCTTTCAATTCAAAAGTGTTCTTACCCTTTTTCAGAGATGCCGACATCGAAACTGTATACCAGGTAGTATTGTCATTATCAGTCTGTGCAAACTCCGGAGTACCTACCTTGGTACCATTCACATACATATCCACTGTGTTGACTGTAGCTGATGAAGCACGGTAACGGATGAGGAATTTATACACACCCTCTTCCACTGCAGTAATTTCATCGCGCACTGCAGCTTCAGCACCAGCACCAAAGTTTATGTATCCTTGTGCAGTATAGTTGCGTATTGCCTCACCACTACCTGCCGTAATTCTCTTAGCAACATTTTTAAAGTCAAAGCATTCAGCTTCATACTGATGAGCTCCCTGATAGATCTGTGGAGAAGCAGGGGCCGAAACGGATGCCGTAGTATATCGGGTCTCACGTCCCACTGCATTTCCTGAACAGTTTACACTCAAATCCAATGGTCCGTTATGACTCACAGTCAACGTATATACACCGTCTTTCCACTCTTTGGTAATCTGTGCTGTTCCATTCGCCCTGGAAGATATTTCACATGAAGGAGTAGACTTGCATCCGTATATTTTGATAACCTCTGTCTTCTTCGATCCGCCATTATCATGATTATTCATGTAAAAAGTAACTTTATCAGCGTATTCTTTCACAACAGCTACAGTATATTTAGAAAAAGCAAGTTCCATCTTGTCACAAGTATTATACTTGAATGGAATCGTAGCATTACGTGTACCGGCAAGATGATTGTAAATTACCCAGCCATTCTCTATACGCCCGGCATAGAGTTCACCGGTATACTCTTCCGGAAATATACGGTTGAATTTTCCAATTTTAAGCTGTATATCACTTCCCCATGATCCGTCAAAGCCAGATTGATTAATTTTATACGCGAATGAATTAGCTGCCTCATCACATAGTTCAAATACTACAGGGATAGTCGGATAACGGCCCGTCTTTTTGAAATAGCATTTATTGTCCCACAAATTGCCGTCATCATCACGTAAATAAAGTCCCTCGTATAAATTTTTAGGAGCGCAATATTGGGCATTGTCATCACCGGAATATACATCCTGAAGAATCACGAACTTGGTACGGTCAATGACCTCCTGACGGGAAGGTATACGAATCGTTCCATCAATAATCTTACGGAACATGTCTATATTAATATTGAAAAACTGCGGAAAGTATTCCCAGTTACGGCTTTGATAACCATTGCCTACACTGACAACACCGGTTTCCGTAAAACACTGTTGCCATATCAATTCAGGACCGTCGATAATAGTTTGCCCGGTCAGCATCACATGCTCAATAATGGGAAGTGCACCAGCAGCCGGTGGGAAATCTTTATCACCATTCTGCCCTACCTCTTCTGTCCAGCCACACTGGTCGAAACGAATACCGTATTGACCGGCGAAACCGGACAACCATGTACCCAGACACATACTCTCCACATTGAAGAAACCAGTCTGTGTCGTATATTTCTCACACATAATAAAGTTTTCAGGACACAACTTGGCAACCTGTGCAAAATCAGGATTACGTTTCACTAGCGCAATAGGATCGATATTAGCCGACCATGTATTACCACAGAAACTAACTACCAGATATCCTCCATACTTATGAGTAAGTTTCAAAAGTTGAGTCCAGTGAGCCACTCGTTGTAGCCATGATACAGAGAACTGGTCATCATACCCCCAGAACTGTTCGCAATAATTAAAACCGAGGAAGTTGGGATATTCTCTGAAAAACTCATCATATACCCGGACCTTATCGTCACCTTCGAATTGACTATATAAGCTGACATCCTTAAAATGACTGAAACCGCCACTTGATGGCTGTACCATAGCCCAGACATTGTTCTCGGCACAAGTCCGTAACCACGATTTTGCAATCTCATAACCATACTCGCTTACATTAAAAATCCCCGTAGTTTCATCATGACTTACCGACAATGAAATATTAAAAATAACATACGGACGAATATCAGCCGGGATAAGATCGATGATTTTCTGTGGATCAGCATAGTTCCATGAATCGATATGAACAAACCATGCAGGTTGTTCAGGAGAAATGGGACGACGTATACTTCCTATCAATGGAGGAATATCGGGCTTATCTCCCTCAAAAAGATGAAGTTCGATGACAGGTGTCTGATCAGTAAAAATAAAACGGACTAACTCGTCACCAACAGTACTCACCTGTTCAAACTGACTGGTGAGTCTGCCACTTTCCGCCTTATCAAGCGTACGAGATTTAGTCCCATATTTTACAGTCCAATAACCATCAGCGTTGATACCCACTATCGGTGTATCCCTATTGTTTTCATCGACTACCTTGACTTTTTCATCATTCTCAAATGTCAGCCATGCGTCATCAATAGTCCAATAATATTCATCATGCTCTATTCTGGCACCGAGTTTCGGAGAATACACTATAGTTTCTCCTCCACCTCCCAATGCTGCAATCTGGGCATACATACTAAATCCCGTGCCATCCGACAGTTCGATAGCATAGCTTGCCCCATTATTCACCGGATTGTATGTTTTTACAGTCAGTTCCTGTTGTTTGGCTTCAATAAGTCTGCGTAATGCTTTGACATTAGTATTAATATTCTCGACAGCCGTACCGGATTCCGATACAGAAGGAGTATCAGGATCAATGACATCGTCATCCTTACAGGAACCGAGAAAGCATGAACAACACATCATTCCGAGAAAAAGTAAGTATGATAGCTTACTTTTTGTATTTAATAAATTCATCATATTCCAACTAGTTATTATTATCATTTAAATATCAATCTGACTGAAGTTATACTGTTAGCAGATAACAACACCGTTATACCTTCAGCAGATTCCATCAAACCAGTACCGATAACTTCCATATTTTTTGATTCGTTCGTTTCAACGGCACTTGCTTTTTTTATCCCTGCTAATGGTATTTCCAACCACTGGGCAGCTCCATTCAGATTCAATAATACGATGGTCATTTCACCAGTCTTTTCATCCAAATAGGCAGTAGCACATACATCTTCATTACTAGTAACCGCCTTAATACGAGTTGTTTCTGTTGCATATTGAGCATAATGAGCCATAATGTAACCATTCTTTGTGATTTCTCCTTCACTCGTCGGACTCCGTTTATCCGTATCACCCATCAAACCATAGAACCGCTTCAAATACCAATATATATAAGCACTGCAATGCCCCTCCATACACATGTGAATCTCTTTTCCAAGATGATTGAGACTATATTGCCATTTCCGGAATTCCCATTTCGAAGAATCATCAGAATTCTCGCCGTCATTAAAAAGATGCTCTGTCATCCACCATGTCTTTCCTTGAATACGTGAATACACACCACAGATGTAATCGTGGCGATTTTTAACATATCCGCTACTCAAATCTGTAAATCCCTGATAGAGATGTCCGGCAAGAATATCCGTTTGAGCAAATGCTTCGGCATTGTTGATAATAGGATCGGTATATTCAGGCTGCATACCACAGGCTTCCGGTGACATCAGCTTCACCCCTGTCTCCCGTATCTTTGCTCCGTATTGTTTTACAAAATCCACTACTTCAGAAGGAGTCCAATACGTAAATTCCATATCCGGCTCGTTTTGAACGGAAATCGCATAAAGGTTCACCCCTTTCTCCTTCATAAATGTAACATAACGGATAAGATGATTAGCATACGCTTCATAGTTTTCTTTTTTAAGGTGTTTCATTTCCTTTCCATTCACCGTGATTTTATCTGCAAGCGCGTCCGTACAATCCCAAGGACATGCAAAAATGATTGCTCCGTTGGCTTGTGCCGCCTTTGCAGCTTCCACATCTGCACTCCAATCTGATTCATTGGGATAAATCATCAAACGAAGGATAGAATATCCCAAGCCACCTTCACCATACATTTTATCTAATTGCTGTGCAGAAAGGAGATTGTCGCCACACCAGATCTTCGGATTGTACATCCCGCCAAATCCTACAACCGGCTGATATGTCACCGTAGGATCAATATTCAGTGTAACAGACTTGAATGCAGGCGCTTGTTCCACCAACAAATCAACAGTTGTCTCATTGGTTTTATCAAATAAGTGAATGGTTTGCGTACGCTGTTTCATCGTACTGTTTGCATTACAAGATACCCGAACCTTCGTGTACTGTTTTTCCCCTGTATTATTCCCACCTGATGTAGGAGTAACGCTTTTTACAATATCCCCCTGACCTAAGGTTATCTCCCAAGATGTTTTTGCCCACTCTATTACTACATCAGTTCGGCTTTCACCGGCACTTACCTCTATCTTTTTTTTAAGGAAGAGCGCATAAGCGCCCTTCCCTTCATTTTCACCTACTCCTTCATCTCCTCCATCGGAGCAATTCCACAAAAAGATGCCCGCCAGAAAGAGACAAAATAAAGATACAATGTTCTTCATATATAAAGTTGTAAATTCTAATTATATGGAATTATATTCAAAACCACAGTAGACGAAGGAGCAAATAATCCTGTAATCGTTACAGTACATGGTTCTGTTCCTGTATAAATTATTCTGCCATACCCATAAAGGTAATTATCATCTGTTCTTGTTGTACCCCATCCATACAAATAGAAAACTCCGGGGTATTGCTTCACCATACCTTTAAGCATTTCATGAGCAGTTTGTCCCTCGTAAGTATCCCCTCCGAGATGTATAGGTAATCTCCATTCCAAAATAATCTCACGCCCCTGCTGTGACTTAAATTCAAAAGCACTAGAATACGCCTGTAATGTATAACTTTGTTGTGCAGAAACAGGTTTAGCAACAAACAGGAATGCTGTCAAGAGAAAAAAAGTACAAATAAAATTCTTCATAATATTCTTTTTTTAAAAGTTACACAATAAAAATATATTCATTCTATAATACATAACTTGGGAATAAACTATTTCGCTATACTTAAAAACTATTTCAATCCGTCCACTATACCTTCATACATTTCATTACGATTATAGTCTGATGTCCAAGGACACAGTTTATAGCCTGTATTTGTCTCTGTAATGCCCGATATAGAGATTCCATATTGCTTGTCAGCCGGAATAAGTCTTCGGTACTCCTGCATAATAAAAGCCATATAAGAAGCAGCGGCAGCTCTATCTTCTTCGGTCAATTTATTAATCGCAATGAAGTTTCCATCCAGTTCTTCGACCATCATGCTAAGATCGGAAACTCGTATCAGTTTGCCGGTCTTACCTAGTTTGTCAAACAGATTGGTAATCATCGTTTTATTGCCTTCCTGGAAAGTAACATCTTTGGAATAAATTGCATTAAGAAGAATATTATACCCATCAATTTTGGTAACGTTGTCTTCTTCCCAAGCATTAACCAAAGATATGAGTTCATCAGCCATATTCCCCATTTCATCATATTGACCGAATGTGTTGCTGACAAAAAGTTCAAGATCAACATTGGCATTCTTCACTGTATCACGGGCAATCTTCACGGCAGTACGTGCATATTCTACTTCACCTAAATATTCACCCCAGTTGAATGTTTTATCATTGACGGTCTTATCCAGAGGATTACCGATGATATTCCAAGCTTTTACACTCTTCGTTTCATTCACACCTGCATACACCATACCACCAATCCATTTTTCCATCTCCTTAGTGAAGATTTCCTTTTTCTCTTCTGGAGTTTTTTCTATATGCTGCGGCTTGGCTTCCCATACAAAAATCAAATTGTCAATGTAAGCTGTCCAGTTACCTGAACTGGAACCGATTGAAAATTCTATCTCATTTAGGTCTTTCATTGCATCAGGAATCTCAATCGTTGCTGCCGGAACCGTTTCACCCAAAGCAGTATAAGTACCCTGTTTTACAAATGTCACATAGACACCTCCACGTTTCCATGTATCATTGTCGTCACAGCCATACTCTAACGCATTCCGGTTAAGGGGAATTGTTTGACCATTCATTATCACACTCATCCCACCACCATATTTACCTGCAATGAGGCGCATATCCATTGACATACCGGTATAATCTCCAAGTGTCTTACCTTCATTTAGTTTTACTGTAAATTTCGGGAATGAATAGGCTGCATGATCAATGAAAAGTACCTTACCACTCTCGTTGGCGGGATCCTGTATTACAGTGGCTGTTGCGCCATTAGTCATAGGATAGGTCGCATTCAATTCGTCCTCTTCAAAATTAATAACCGTGGAACCTTTCCCTGACACTTCATAGTCCATAGAAATATTATCTATATAAAATTGCGCACCACCTGAATAAGCGCCTATCGCCAAATCAAATTCTGTCAGGTTTCCTAAACTTTCGGGTACCACAAATCCCGGAGGAGTAGTAGCATCTTTCAAATTAATTATTCCTTCTCGTTTCCATTTATCGCCTCCGCCACAGAAATCATTTCCATTTGTATTGGGCTTATACTCATTACCATTAATTAATACGCGCAAACCGTCTCCCCAAATTCCATCAGTTCCTACAAAACGCAAATCTATATTCAATCTAACATAGTCTCCGAGTTTTCTTCCTGCAGGCAAAACAACGTGAAACTTAGGGTAGGAATAAGCTGCTTTTACGTCATTTGTTCCCACATGCAAGACATGTCCACTTTCACCAGTAGGATCCTCTTCGACTACAGCCAAACTATTGCCAGTCATAGGATAACCTGTACCGATGGCATCATTTTCGAAATTAAACAACTTAGTCGTTCCTTTCTGGACTTCCACCGGAATATCTTTCGGCTCAATAAGTTTATTATAATATGCGGCACGTTGTCCTTGACTTGAACAAAGTATCCCTCCATAGAGAGTCACGCCAGCCTCTGCAGCTACATTGGCAGCCGTTTGCATGCCGCCAAAGTTGTAAGTACCGTCCTCCTTTAACGTATTTAGTGGATCGTAAGAACCGTTCATATCCACTGCATCAAAATTGGTAAACACTGTACTGAATGCAATTTCTTTCTTTGCAAACTCACTACCCGGTACATTTACAGCCAACTGGAAAGGTGTACCACTGCGGTCAATATACGACTTCAGCAGATCAAATTGAGCTAAATATTCGTTGATAGCTGCATTCTGTGGTTTCTCTACTTGAAGCTGGCAATCATATTCGTCTGTACACGACATTATTGATCCAACAATACATGTAAAGAGGATTATCTTGTTATTGATGTATTTCATATTCTCTTAGTTTTAATGTTCATATTAATTTAAAACATCATTTTTCACTACACCAAGCGACATACCACCTTGAACATTACGAGTACGTAATACCAAAGTATCTTTTGTTGCAACTTGGATGTTATTGTTTGTCAGATTGACCGTATAATCCAGATAAAGAGCATTCCGGTCTTTACCACCCAGGCTATTCTTCTCACCTTTTCTGACAAACTTACCACTACCACTCACAACAACATTTTCAGAGCCTGAACTAAGAGTACACGTACCATCATCAGTAAATGTCAGACGAACGGTATAGCTAACATCTTTACCTCCCGCATCTTTTATCTTCAATGGTAAAAGATTGTCTTTCAAACTTTTGGTAGATATATTCACAACTTCATCATTTTCCACAAACTGCTCATGACGAACAATATCTTTGGACACACCTCCTATAGCAGCATGGTCCACACCACGCCGTAAATACTCTCCATGCCAAGGATTCACATATTTCACGGCATAAAGAACAAAGTTTTGAGGCTGCACGCTCCAATCCCCACTATTAGTCAACACAGGATTCTCAACAACCGCTTTTCCCTGCAAAATAGAGTCTGCACCCTGAACAGCTGTCATCAACAAAGGAATAACATAATTCTCGCCAGTCGACTTTTCATCAGCAAAGAAAGCATCTGTAAGCTGCACCTCCACTCCTGCCATTATCTGTCCTTGAGGAATGGTAATCTGATCGGAAGCTAACTTGTAGTAAGAAGCCGGCATCGGCACAAGGGGTTGATTCGTGCTCTTAAAGTACAGATTATCGCATAGCGACTCGTCTATCTTGAAATCTATAATTACATTTCTTCTATTAGTATATCCTCCTCCCCAAGCAGCATTAATCTTCATCTTATGCTGATTGTCAAGAGTATTGTCTACAAACTCACTTTCACCAAGTTCGATAGTACGAAGTCCATACTGATTGGCAAAATATACTGTTTGGTAATCGAAATCAGGAAACTCATTGTCACCGCTTTCGCAAGATGCAAAAGCCATTATCAATGAAGCCAATCCGATATATGCTAAGTTCTTTTTCATAACGTACTTTTAATTAAATATACATTCAATAATTATTTCCATCCTCTGTTTTGGGCAAGATTGCTAAACTTGAGAACTTCAGAATTGGGAATCGGGCAATAATACATATAGTCCTCATAATCTCGCTTCTCGACTTCAAACTTTGTGAAAGTACTGCCATCTTTTCCCCAATCTATCCCCCATACGGTTTCATTAAGATCCTCTTTCCAGCGACGTAAATCCCAAAAGCGGAACCCTTCGAAACAAAGTTCCAAACGGCGTTCGTTACGGATAAGCTCGCGCATTTTATCTTTGCTTCCTTTACACACATTTTCCAAATAAGGATCAGACTCTCCACCTACACCGGCACGTTTACGGATAGCTTTGATTACATCGTAAGCTGAATAACCATGTCCGTTATCTTCCGTAGGTCCCCAAGCTTCGTTGGCTGCTTCGGCATAAGCCAGATACATCTCGGTATAGCGGATACGCGGAATATAGTGCTGTTGATTGGTAACCGAACCGATAGCACGGTTCACATCCATACGCAGCCGCTTCTTCATATAATACCCGGTACGCGTAGATTTTTGCTCTTTTACATTTATACCGTCATCCGTACCCGAATTACGACCTGTATATATAGGTGTATTGGATACTCCCGCCAAACTTCCGTTGTAGATGATATATTTTGCTAAACGAGGGTCACGTTTATTATAAGGATTAGTCTCAACATACCCACTTTTAGTAATATCTGATATAGGATATCCATTCTCCATAGGAAATGCATCGACAAGATTCTGTGACGGATTCATGTTGCCGTTTCCATTCAAAGAAGGCGGAAAATTGTTTGCCTCTTGCGAATTGGCAGCCTCACTATTACTGACATTCTCACGCCAAATGATCTCTTTAGGATTAATACCATCTTTCAGACTCTCTACCACATCTTTCGAATAATATTCCACTCCATCCGCCGCAAGTCCGCTTAATCCTCCATTATAGTTGAGTACTGCAGCAGCGGCATCAGCGGCATCAGCCCATGAAACCATATTAGAAGCATCTTGGAAAGCCGGGCTGGCAGCCAAAAGAGCTGCACGCGCACGATAAGTTCGTGCAATCAACCCATTGAACAATTGTCTGAATTTTTTTCCTACAGCATTATTGTATTTACTAGCATCTTGGGTAATATCTTGATAACTAGCGGGCACTTCACTAACATCTTCATATTCCAACGGAAGCAATTCTTCGGCTTTTTCCAGATCACTATAAATTTGTTCTACGCATGCTTGAAATGAAGCACGAGGCAAGTTTAATTGTGAATTAACGGTGAGATACTCCGGTAATATGGGTACTCCCAGCAATTCTCCATTTTCACTATATCCTGCATGTGCGCGAAGCAGATAGTAATAAAACATACCTCGCAAACCATAAGCTTCTCCTTTCGTACGACGAGCCAATAACTGTGCTTTTACCGGGTCTTCCGCCCACTTCACCTGATCCACATTCTCTAAAAAGAGGTTAAGGTACTGAATGGTACCAAAAGATCTGCTCCACTCGTCAATTGCTGTCCACAAACGAGAAGTCCATCCTCCTGTAGCCATTGTGAGATAAGAATCGTTCTTTTGATTAATAACAGCATCGTCTGTAGCATATTCACTATTATTATAATAACCCGGAATATTGCTGTATGCCCTCAACAGAAATCCTTGTGCATATGCTGCATCATCGTGCATCTGCTCTACGTCCTTGAAGTTCTCTTTGGCCGGTTCAAAAAGGTCATCACAACTATTCAGCATTAAAGCGGCAGCTACAATTAATAATATTTTCTTTTTCATAAATGTATTCTCTTTAAAAGTTAAATTTAGAATGCGGCTTTAAAGCCCAGATAAAGATTACGATACTGGGGTGATCCTAAACTCATCTCCATATATTCACGTTCTTTGGAGAGTGTTAGCAAATTACTTCCACCACAATATACGCTAAGTCCATGTATGAAAGTTCCTTTAAATGTATGTTCCGGAAAATCATAAGTGAGTTGCACATTGCTCAAGCGGAAAACATTATTCTTGTATGTCCAGAAAGTAGAGTTACGGTAATTATTGTCTCCGTTACTTGTGGAAAGGCGAGGATAAGTTGCTGTTTCCTTCGTTTCGTCAGTCCAACGCCCCCAGACAACTTCGGAGAACTTGCTTGTTCCTCTATTCCAATAGTAAGAATTGTTTTTGAAAGCCATTGCACCTGTCTGTCCGGATCCCATTGCAAAAAGTGTGAAGTTTTTGTACTTCAATGTCAGGTTCAAACCAAAAGTGAAAGGAGCAGCCGACCATCCGCCTTTGCCCAAGTCTATCTGATCATCACTATTGATTACGCCATCACCATTGATATCTTTGTATTTTAGGTCACCGGGACGTACCGTTCCAAATGTTTGTTTAGCATGTTTTTCAATGTCTGCCTCATCTTGGAAAAAGCCTTCACAAACATAACCAAAATTGGCATCTAATGCATGACCAGCCCGCAATAAATAATCTTCATTGGCTACTTCATCGCGAGTTAAAGCTTCTGAAGTAAACACCATTCCATTGAAGCCTAGAGTTACATCCAAGTCTCCGAATTTCTTGTTAGCACTAAGTGAAAAATCAAACCCAGTGCGCTTATCTTCATTATAATTTGTCCAAGGTAAGAATGAATGATCAGTACCTAGATTGAAGAACGACGGATACAAAGTAGTGGAACCTTGTGTAAGCAATCCACTCGTTTTTTGAGTGAAATAGTTTGCATTAATTCTCAAGAATCTGTTGAATAATGACGCATCAATACCTGCACGAATTTCCTCACGGGTAATAAAATCAAGATTTGGATTGCTTCCACGTCTTGAAATGGAAGTCGGACCGCCGGCAGCATCATCACGCCATTTAAACCAACCGGCATCTGGAGCGTAAAAGAAATATCCTTGATACATATAGTAATTAGCAATATCAAGGTCCTGATGCAGATTGGCATAAGAAGCAGTAATCTTCAAATCATCCACAAAATCCACATTTTTCATAAATTTTTCTTTGCTAAGTCGCCATCCCAAAGTGACCGACGGAGAAAAAGCATTGCGGTTACCTTCAGGAAGTTTGGCTGAATGCACCAAAGCTCCACTAAAATCAGCATAATACTTGTGATTATAGTTGTAAGAAGCCCGCAAACCAAGATTCACGTTACTTGTACGGTGGTAATCACTACTCTCGTGTCCCTCATCAGCAGAATTTTGTGTTTGATACCCCCATCCCAATAATGTAGCAGCCACATTGTGATATTTATTAAAAGTACGAGCATAATCAAACTGTGCGCTGAAAGTCATCGTCTGGTCATAAGTTGATTTACCTACATATTCACTGGTAGATGATTTGTCATCATTGAATTTGGAGAGCCCGATAATTACATCTTTACCATTTACATTGGACCATGTAGGCTGATAAATTGCGTATTCCTGTGCATACGCCTCCGAGTAATAAGATGTATAATCAACACTGTATGCGGTCTTGAAAGATAAGCCTTTTAGCAAACTTCCAAGATCTGCTGTCACAGCTACGTCAAACATGAACTTACGAGCCTTCTCTTTGGTATATCCGGCAGCAAGCAGTTCTGAAAATGGATTGGTTATGTCCGCCGATGTACCACCCAACAAATATTTACCATCAATCAAATGATTACTATTGGTTATATATTCTTGCATATACTCCACATTTGGATCCATCATATCAATAGGTAACAAGGGTGCAAACCAGTTAGGACGTAAGGTAGAAGCCGCTCCCCAGAAGTTTCCACGTCCCTGATAGCTGTTGTCAAAAATTATAGCGGCATTAGTACTAGCCTTCAACCATGAAGCCAATGCCATATCTACATTACCACGTACATTGAAACTCATGTCGTAGGCTTTCTTTGATTCACCATATTTTAATAAGCTGTTAGCATAGTTCATGCCGAAGTTCAAGTAATAGCGGGTTCTTTCATTACCTCCATACACCTCACCCGTAACATCGGAATTAGTGTAGAACTTCCTCAAATAATCTGAACTATAAAAGTCAATATCCGGGTAGCGATAAGGATTAGTGCCCATCGCTGTGTTATAGATAGTAGCAGGATCATATTTCTCTGCTATACCGTCGTTCCGGCAAGCCTCGTTGTACATGGTCATATAGCAATCCGCGTCCAAATACTTGGGGTAAGATTTCGGAATATTTACACCCACATTGGCACGTACATCAATATGCATAGGAGACTCTTCTCCGCGCTTAGTAGTAATGAGAACCACCCCTTTTGCTGCACGGCTTCCATAGAGTACCACAGCAGCAGCGTCTTTCAAAACTGTTACGCTTTCTATCTCCGAAGCACGTACATTACTTGCACTACGCGGCACCCCATCTACCAATATTAACGGAGATTGCCCCCAAAGACTTCCATTGTAGCCTCCTACAAAGCTTTCCAACCCTACAAGACTATAATTGTTTGCTGTTTTCTTTGTCAGTTCCGACGTGTGAACAGTAGAAATGGCATGTGTCAAATCTTCCTGAGCAACTTTGCCGAAAGCTACATTCACCAAGCTGTCATTCTGCTCCTGTGCCTGCACGCCTATCGTGTTCAACAGTGACATGGCAAAAACAGTACAGCCAATATATATAAACTTTCTATTCATATCTACGTTATGATTAAATTAATACGTTATGATTACCATCCTGGATTCTGACCGAAGCCTTCATACAGGTAAACATCATCCTTGAGCAACGGCAGCCAATAGTGGCGGTCAGTGAATTTCCTCTCTACCAACACCTCTTCGCGTAAATTCAATATTTCGTTTTCCTGCGGTTGTTCTTTATTATAGTTGTCGGTAGGCGCACGATTGAATTCAATCTTCGTCTTCAGAGTATAAGGTCTTTTATCGAGAAGCATCCAACGGCGAAGGTCCATAAAGCGGAAACCTTCAAAAGCAAGTTCAACAGCACGTTCGCGACGGACTTCACTAAGGAAATCGGTTGTATTTCCTGTAAATATATCAAGTACATCGGGCATACCGGCGCGCTCTCGAATCTTATTAATGGCAGCTTCTGCTGTCATATTGAAGGTGGTAGCTTTACCTTGAGGTGAACCATAGCCTACAGCTGCCGCCTCCGAATACATTAAGTAAACATCTGCCAAACGCATCAAACTCAATATCATGAAAAATTGCCCTCTACAATTGGCATTATTCACTATTTTCAAGCAACTTTTGCCATTCATATAACCAGTAAAACAACCTTTTTGCGTGTCTGCTTCTTCACTGTCCGCACCATTGGTATATAATTGGCAATATTGACCATTACCAGCCTCACCACACCATACGCCATCAAATATTATATCCTTATAAAAACGGGGGTCACGATTCTTCCATGGATATCTCGGGTCGTACCCAGATTCTGAATCCGCTTTTGTCATATCCTTAATAGGATATCCATTAGCCATACCGAAATAGTTTACATAGTTGGCTGTAGGATAGCATTTAATACCATCGTGAATCAGACTTCGTGGACGAAAATCCGTATTCATATTGTAAGCCCAACGCCCATCATATTCTAAAAGATTTTCACGAAAAATAGCCTCTTTCAATCCATTCAGTTTTCCTCCGGAATTATACACAACGAACAAGTCGTTATAATCTTCCATACTGGCCAGTTCATAACGTTTGGTTTCTTCTGTAATTTTCAGGGCTTCTCCAAGGGCATCAGCCGCGCGTTTACAACGTTCCACATCATACTCTCTTGCCCCCCC
>PPYE01482728.1_pt1 | contig 111898 bp, 80 predicted proteins | sample 1559881 | NCBI WGS metagenome assembly PPYE01 (sample SAMN08240022, study PRJNA423297) | Human gut metagenome, whole genome shotgun sequencing project.
GGAAAGCAATACTGTAAAGACCGTCTTTAGTAGCATCACTCAGGTGGGAAGCACAATACAGACTGCGTACACCGGTCTCGGATACCAACGCCCAGTTGTCACCCACATGAAACAGTGCCGGGAAAGTATAGCCTTCACCGTACTTGGAAGGGGTAGCCACCGGTTCATCGGGCACATATTCCTCTTCGTAGCTCGGTTTGGTACGCATCCAGCCAATCATCGGGTCACTCTGCGGAGAAAGGAACGTGGTAGTGGTAGAAGGAAAGTCAAAGCCGGTCGCTTCCTTTTCAATCACCATACAGGCCGTTTCGCCATACTGAGGCATCTCGTAGCGGAAAGCAATGTCGTTGTTGCTCAACTGGAACACGATGTCCAGTTTCTTCTTGTCGGCATTTTCAAGGGTTACAGTCAGCTTGTTGGCAGAATAATTTACCGTAGAACACTTGATACGGTCCTGCGTGTACGTCTTTTCCACCTTGTCCGCCTGCTGGCCGACAAAGCTCATCTGACGGCTGAAGTCGCCAATATTGGATACAAAGCCGAGAGGAGAATTCTCCAGTACGGTCTTTCCGTCGTATGTCACCGAATAGACAGGCTTGCCATCCTGCAACTGAAAGTCGAGTTTTAAACGAGAATCAGGACCGGTAACTGCTGCCTGCTGGGCAAATGCCTGCACCACCCCCGTAAATAATAAAGAAAATAAAGTAAGCTGTTTCATAGACAGTTTATATAACAAAAACACTAACCTATTTAAAACTAATATTCCAATTAGGGAGCTGACCAATCAGCTCCCTAATTCTATTTATTTTCCATATGCATAAACTTCAGACAATGAACAGTTCTGATCACGATAACTGCTAAGAATCCTGATTTTCACATACCGTCCTGTCGTCGGAATTATACCAAACACTTGCTTGTCAGTATTTTGCTTCATCGTGAAGCGTCCTACTGGTTCTCCCCAGTCATTTCCATCTGTACTAACATAAAACTCACCCGATCCAGTATCTGTAAATCCACCTCCACGCTGTACCATGGCAAACTGAGTAAACGTATAATTCTGTTTTGCATCCAACACAATCTCATACGGAAGTCCTCTTTGTCCACTACCATTCTGCCAAATTGAATGCCAATATGTACCTAAATCTCCATCCAAGACTTTATTTGCTGCTCCATTAGAGCCTTCACCAGTAGTTTCCTCCGAGTTTGCCGTACCTGTCCACCCCGTGCGGTCCAGTTCTTTCGCCATAACACGAATCTTAATTGGGTACACATTCATTGTAGCAGAAACCGCGAACTGAGAAACACTCTTTATTTTCACGGGCAACATATAATCGCCAGGAATAGCAAATTTAGAACCATCAATAGTAACCTTCAACTTGGATGTCGTTGTTCCGACGGGAAGAGAAAGTGATTCATCAAAAGAATAGCTACCGTCCGGCATCATTTGGAAAACAGTTCCATTCTCTTCATTATAGTCCGCTATGAAATCTGCATTTTCAACTCCTAGCTCACATGACAAATCCCATTTATTTTCTGTATCCAATCCAATTTCTATTTCTTCTGTAACCGAAGGAACCTCCCCAAACAAGAATTCTTTTACTTCCTCATCCTGAACAAAGAATCCAACATTTGGAGTCACAACACCTGTAATCTGAAGAAACAATTCATTCTTTGCCGCATTTACGGAGTCGGTCTGGCTAGTAACCCTAAGCGGTAATACCCACTTTGCCCCCGGATTGCTTTCAATCAATGCTTTTACTTTAGTAGAATTGACAGATACATTCACCGATTTTGAGTGATCTTCAGATGTAAATACCAAATCGGCAGTTTCCAAAGAAAAACTTTCTTCAGATAACACCCTATAGTTTACAGCTTCAGGTTCACTATATAGCTGATCTACCTCTTCCTGACTCAATACGTTTATCTGCGCATTGGCAGTCTGAGTAGGATCACTTCCTGTCTTGATTACCGACAAGGTATAGGTATAATCCTCACCAGTATCATATAACGTCATCTCTTGTTTTCCACTATTATTTACATACAATATTTTATGATATTCTTGTGGTACAAGATTTTCCAAGTTATACTTGGAGTTATTGCAGGCACTCAATAACATAAGACATCCTGCCAAACAAATTATATTCTTTCTCATCAGATTCATTTCTTAAAACATTAATAACCTGGAGCCTGTACTAACTGAGGATTACTATACAGTTCATCCATTCCTTGTCTAGACCAAATCGGCATCAAATAGAGACGATTATCCCATTTAAAAGGCTGATCAATCAAGGTTGGCTGATTAAATTCTTCAAAACTAGGATTTTCTGCCAATCCATTCAAACCGTATCTCACCCCAGCCTTCAACATAGTCGGAGCAATCATCCAGCGGCGCACATCATAATAACGGAAACCTTCTTCATACAACTCTACAAACCGTTCATTACGAACCCAGTCCATCAATGTCATATCACCTGTCAAATCTGCATCCGTCAATTCTTTCAATCCTGCTCTTTCTCTAATCTCATTCAAGTTGGCAAGCGCTTCCGTAGTATTATCTAATGCCGCATAGCATTCTGCCAGATTCAAATATAATTCAGCCATACGGATATAAGGACGTCGAGCCGCACGATGAGTTCTTGTTCCATTTGCCCCAAAACGAATGTTAGGATCAATAAATTTCTTAGACAGATATCCGGTTCCTGCACAGTTACGAGTATTACTCTGACTCCATCCATTCGTATTGGTATTCTTTAAATTCAACCAAAGAGAGTTTCCGTCATTAATTTTCTTCGCATATTCACATCCATCAAATGCAATCCAAGCATAAAAACGAGCTTCACGTTTTGCATTCAATTTTATGATATCATTCTTCACATCCTCTCCATCCAAGCGGTCAGTAACTAATTCCGGACTTTGAACGGCATCATTAAAGCGTTTATACCAATCAGATTCCGGATAGAAATTCACATCCTGACTAGGTAGTTTTCCATTCTCTGTATAGAAATGCTGCACAGCATACAAGGTAGGAGCCATTCCCGACCATCCACCGGCATATTGTCCATCGCTTTTCTTCACCACTCTACTCGGCAAACGAGAATCTGTAGCTTCTCCTCCGTTATTCACATCAGAATCAATACGGTTTGCCCAAATCAATTCTTTGTTGCCCTGCCCTTCATTAGCAGTTACCAGATACTGGAACATCCGTACTCTTCTTTTGAAAAGGTCATTTTCCTCTGTCTCTGTTTCTTTTCCAGGAATATAAGGTAAACCTAATCCGTCATTCTCCGCAATCTGGTCAGCGGCTTCTATACTGAACAATTCATAACCAGCTGCTTTTGCAGCAGCCAATGCCTCCTGCGCAGCAGTCAATGCCCGTTCCCACTTACTACGGTCATAAGTAGTACTTACCAGTTCCATTCCATATCCAGGAGTCTCAAAGTTTACATTCTTCCAGTTTGGATAAGGGAATGAACCGTTCCACAAAGGAGATGCCGCACACAACAATACTCTTGCTTTTAAAGCCTTACAAATGGTAGAAGTAGCACGTCCCAAATCATCCGTTTCTCTGACAGCAGGCAAAATCGTAGCAGCCGTATCCAACTTCTGTACAATATAATCTACACAATAGTCAAAGTGAGAACGACCAGGAATCTGGCTGTTTGTTATATTCGGGTCCACTTTTTCTGTGATAATCGGACAGGGGCCCATAGCCTGAAGAATCCGGAAATGATAATACGCCTCCAGGAACCAGCATTCAGCCTTGTATTCATCCTTATCCTCTTCTGTAACTCCTACAGGTTGAAGTTCATCTATCAAACTTAGAAAATGGTGTACATATCCTAGCCAGTTATACCCCGGTACCCAAAATCCAAAATCATCAAAGTTCTTACCGTTTCCCCAAGTCATATAAGTAGAAGCCGAAACTGTTCCCCAAGCAATTTGCTGTTGGAAGTCATTCCAAGCCTTCGGTGCTACAATCTCATCTGCAGATTGTTCAAAAGCATTGAAATCATAAGGTTGACAACGAGGCACATAACCATAACAAGTAAACAAAAAGTTTTCTACTGCATTTTGATCTTTCATGGTATCCTCAAAATCGGCTTGTGCGGGAGGAATCACATCCAGATAATTACAGGCAGTCAACATACAGCAAGGTATTACTATCATCCGTGCTGTCTTATATATATTTTTTATCAATTTCATAGTTTCATGTATTATTTATTAAAATGTAAGTTGTACTCCCAAGTTAAAAGTACGCTGTAAAGGATAAGCATTCCAACTTAATTCTGGATCCCACAATTTAAACGGACTGAACACAGCTAAGTTGTCTCCACTCAGGTATACACGGCAATAGGGGAAACGATAACCAATTTCCAGTGTCTTAAAGCGCAAGAAGTTTCCATTTCTTAACCAATATGAACTAGGCTGAGTATTATTAGAAACATCCGCTTCAGTAATACCTAAACGAGGATACGTTGCATTAGGATTCGGATTATCTACTGACCAGTGATCATCTGCAATCCACTGCATCAAGTTTCTTTCCAGCGTTTCTACCGTGATACCATCACCACCACCGGCAAGGAATGGAGTGTATCCACTATTAATCATAATCTTACGTTTGGCAGAACCATTAAAGAATACTCCAAAATCAAATTTCTTATACGATATATTCAAACCGAAACCATATTGGATGCGAGGAACCCCGTTATAAGGAGAAAGCATCACCTGGTCTTCTGTTGTAATCTGTCCATCTCCATTTATATCCCGATACTTGATATCTCCCGGCATGATGTTAGAACCTAACTGAGACTGGTCAGCCCACTGATCGATTTCTTCCTGACTAGTGAACAATCCTTCTGCTACATATCCAGTAAGTGTATTCAGCGGCTTACCTGTTTTAGTCTGCCAAGTATATGGATAGTTAGGTTCGTCTACATATTTATATTCGTTCTGGTTATAGGTAAAGTTTCCACGTAAATCAATAGACCAGTCCATTCCAAACTGTTTAGACCAGTTCACACTCAATTCATAACCTTGATTCACTACTTCTCCAATATTACTCCAAGGCAATGATCCCCAATAACCCAACATATAAGGCCAGGAAGCACGCGCCATCAAGATTCTGTCGCGCTTATCGTGGAAATAATCAAAAGTAATATTCAACTGGTTAAACAGTGACATATCAAAACCAATATCAAACTTCTTGACATGTTCCCATCCAGCATTCTGCACAGCCAATACATAAAAGGCAGGACCTTTTCTATTTATCTCACTAGTAGGTAACCCTGTCCAAAAATCATTAGCACTTCCTATACTAATATTATTTTGATACAAGAAATGAGGAGCCCCTCCGTTAAACTCATCACTACCTACCAAACCATAAGAAGCTCTCACCTTCAAATGGTTAACATAGTTACTAATTGGTTCCCAGAACTTTTCTGAACTGATTACCCACCCCAAAGAAGCAGCCGGGAAGAATTCGAAACGCTCTCCTTTTGCCAAACGTTCAGAGCCATTGTAACCAAAGTTAAATTCCAGCAAGTACTTATTAGCAAAATCGTACGTCAAGCGTCCTGAATACCCCTGGTTTCTATTAGGTAACACATCATTTCTGTATTCACGCATCATGTACATCAACATGGCTGACAAGTTATGGTCGCCAAAACTACGCTTCCAGTCCAAACGTGCGTCAAAATAGAAGGTCTGATCCGAATTACGGCTAATTCCCGACTGGCTAAGATATTGATCACCTGTTTGTAATAATTGAAGTTCGTACTCATCGGTATCCGGTAAATAACTACCATCTTTTACCTTATAATAATAAGGTTTGATAGAACGATTATAAGAAGACTCTGACCAGTTCTTGAAGTTCACCAAAGCTTTTAAACTCAATCCTTCCGTGATAAAGTCCAGTTTCTGATTTAAACTGATAGAAGTATTCAGTGTATTGTAGTTCGTTTCTTTAAACGAACCTAACATTTCTGCATAAGGGTTCTTTCCGAGTACATTTGGTTTTATTTCTGCATTACCAAAACGAATAAAACCATCATCCCCTTCCTGACTTGGGAAATAAGCAGGAAAAGCCACTGGATTCGCTCTCATTACAGTCTGGTACATATCCGACACACTGTAGTTAGGCCCCTGACGATTTCCAATCTGTGCCATCATACGAAGGTCAATCGTAGTTGTATTGGTTACCTTATAAGATATATTATTCTGGAAGTTATACTCCCAGTTATTGATGTTGGTATCATAATAATAATTCTTCGGTGCATCCAGCAAACCAGTATCATGATTGGCTTGCAAACTCATATAATATGTCACACGAGAACCACCACCTTGAAGATTAATATTGGCACGCTGATTATAGTTTCCTTCCTTAAAAATCAAGTCATACCAGTCCACATTCGGGTATACATACGGATTCAATCCTTTTTCAGTATTCAGAATCTGTTCTTCCGTATATTTCGGATTTGTGATAGGAGTAAGACTTCTAGCCTGAGCCGCTTCATTGTAAGTACGCATAAAAGTCGGTCCGTCTGCAAATTCCACTACATTCATCGGCCGGAAATAAGATGCCTCCAAAGAAACATTTATCTTCGCTTTTGAGTTTTCCGTACCACTTTTTGTAGTAACCAGCATCACACCATTTGCACCTCGGTTACCGTAAATAGCCGTTGCCGAAGCATCTTTCAACAAAGAAAAACTTTCGATAGATTCTGCCGGAATACGGTTCAAGTCAGAGGATGAAATTTCCACTCCATCCAACAGAATCAATGGTGTAGAACGTCCTCCGAATGTATTGATACCACGGATATAAAATTCAGAAGAAGATCCAGGTTCTCCACTGCTTGTCATAGACATAATACCAGCTAACTTACCAGCTAAAGAACTAGTCAGCGAAGAAGAAGGAACCTTTAGAGTAGAACCTTTTACAGTAGCAATAGATCCAGTTACAGAAACTTTCTTCTGTGTTCCCTGTCCTACAACCACTACCTCAGCCAGCATTTCATTATCCGGTACAAGCTTCACATTTACAAGTCCCTGATCAGTAATGTAAACTTCCTGTTTTTTATAACCTACATAACTAACCTCCAGGATGCAACTTTCCCCAGAAAAAGTAAGTGAGAAATTACCATCCAAGTCAGTAATAACACCATTAGTAGTGCCTTTTACAACTACATTGGCACCTATCACTGTCGAACCATCGGTAGCATCAGTTACTACACCAGAAATAGTACGCTGCTGTTTTACCGATTTAGCAGAGGCCTTACTTAAGATAATTTCTTTTCCATTTACTTTATATACAATTCCACTACCTTCAAATACTTCTGAAAGCACTTCTTCAATATCCCCGTTGAGATTATAGTTTTTCTTAGCACTTCCTTCCAAATCACTGGATTTATAAAAGAAAGAATAATCAGTGGTTTCTTCTATTTCTCTTACCACTTCCAACAAAGACATTGAATTTCCCCGTAAAGGAATCTGCCCGGTAAAAGGTACAGACCAAGCATCCGACGAAGGATACAACAAGAGCGAAAGAATCAAACTCCTACAAAACAAACTTCTCTTTTTCATTTTTCATGTGTTTAATTTATAGTTAACCATCATTCAAGAATTAGGTTTTGTAATAAATACACTTATCAAAGAAAAAAGACTACACATACAATAAGATTTTTCTGAAAATATTTTTATCTGTAGAAATAAAAAATCCCTGAAAAATTTACAAAATGAATTTTTCAGGGAATAAACCTTTGTATATCAACAATAAGCACTATTTCATCAACAAATAATACAAACCATCTTTTTTATAAGTCAGTTGCAAAGAAAAACATATTTTTTCTATTACAGCCTCTACACTCTCATCATTACGTATAGTACCGGTCAACAATAATTCATGATTTACATCTTGATCTAATTCCATCTCTACCCGATATTTTTTCCTAATGAAATCCATCAAATTATCAATTTGGATATCTGTAAAACGATAATTCCCATCTACCCATTGTATATTTTCCGAGAAGTTCTCTACATAGGTAGAACCAGTATTCACATCATATACCAAACGCTGAGAAGTGGTCATGCTAATTAATGACTGATTTTTCCCGATAAAATCAATAGCCCCCTCATACAGAACTATAATTGAAGTTTCCGGCGTAGGTTGATTTATCGAAAAAACCGTACCCTTAACCTCTATACAAGCGGTGTTGATATGAACTTTAAAATCTGAATTCGCTCTCTTTTTTACCTCAAAAACAGAGCCTCCAGTCAACCATACCTCACGTTTATTCAGAAACTCAGAAGAAATCCGTATTTTACTATCCGGTTCCAACCAAACGGTAGAACTATCAGGCAACATATACATCCGACCTTCCGCATAAGAATGCTCTATATAGGCTAAGTTGCCAACTACATGTCTTTCAGAAACCCTATATCCCCAATAAAACATTACTCCTACCAATGCGGCCGCAACCGCCCATCCTGCCCGTAAAATATAACGACGAGGAGAGAAAATTTTTCTATCTACCCCTTTCCAAATTTTCTCCTTAAGCTCATGATTTTCGACCACATGTTCATGTTCCACTTTTTCCCATTCTTTGTGAAGTTGTTCCACAAAAGGTTTCCAATTTCCTAAATTTTCTGTTTTATGATTTTTCTGACCCATGCACCTAACTTATTTTATTTACTATAAATACACATCATAAAAAGAATCGACTACAAAGCTATATCACTTTCTTGTTATTTTTTACATTCATATTCATTTTATTCAAAAGATTTTCAATAACAAGATTATTTATCTACATTTGCATGCATAAAATATTCAAAGAACGCTAATAAATTTTTCCACCTCGCAGTATGATTGATATTATTCGTCAAGTTAAACTAGGGAATTCCAAGGCCTTTAAAACGATTTTTGACCGATACTGGAACATCGTGTATCGCTTTACAGGTTTATACCTTATGGATAACTACGAAAAAGAAGAAATCACACAGCAGGTATTTATCAGGCTTTGGGAAAAGCACGAACTGTTGGACGAAGAAAAAGATTTAGATGGGCTCCTCTTTATTATTACAAGAAATCTGATATTCAATCATGTTCGTAAATCAATCAATGAAGAAAAACTGACTGAAACATTGCAGCTGGCATCAGAAGCATCAAGCGAAATTGAACAAGGAATAGAAGCAGAAGATTTAAGAAAATATATTGAAAAGCTTGTTCAAATGTTACCAGAACGGCAGCGTACGGCTTTTATCTTAAGTAAGAAAAAGGGATTAAAGGTAAAAGAAATAGCAGAAGAAATGCATATTTCAGAAAAAGGGGCTGCCAGAAATCTATATCTGGCAACCAAATTTCTGAAAAAACATATCTTATTCTTTTGGCTTGCATACTCTGTTTTCTCACATTCCTGCTACTCTTTTCAATTCTTGGAAGAAATCTCTCTAAATCCTTGGGGTGCTTTTCCTGAATGCCGTTTAAAGAATTTACTGAATGAGTCTTGATTAGCAAGTTCAGTATTACCATAATTATCTTTCAGTAATAAGTTACGTATCTTACTAAGAATCAGGATACAATAAATTTCACCCGATATTCGTATTGTCAGTGTTTCTGGCCTTGATTCTCTTCGAGAAGTTCTTAAATAAAAATGTAGTGGGGCGTTTGCCTCGCATCCGACGCATCAAGCAGATCATGAAACGTGAACATGCTTAATTATCAGCTATCCCCACGGGGAAGCAAAAAGCCGGACCGATACACTTGTATCCTTCCGGCTTTCATTTTTTTGTCTTTATCTGGGATATTCAGTTAATACTTACTTATTCAACTACTATCTGTGTATATTCCTCTTTAGAAAACGTCAATTCGTATTCATCGTACTTTTGTTTTTGTTCTGCAGTCAAAAGTATCTTCTTAAGATTTGGTCTATTTTTACATTCACAATAAGTCAAAGCTGTACAACCTCTTAAATCTAAAACTTCAAGTTTATCTAAAGGTTTTAAACTTTCATCATCCAAAACAACATCAATAGAAGTAAATTTACTACCTGAGATTTTCAAAGTCTTAGAGTTTGTATTAGTTTCAAACCAAGGCGATAAATTTACTTCACCAAAAATCAATTCCTCTAAATTATCATTTCCATTAATAAACAACCTATATATCTTTTTAAAAGAAGAGATATCAACAACACGTAAATCTTGATTTTGAAGATATAATTCCTCTAAACCTGTAAATGCCTCAAGCCCATCCAAAGACGTAATGCGTCCATATTTTAAATCTTCCTTATATTCCAATTCAAAAGATTTTTCCCACTCTATATTCTCATTTAGCACCTCACATTTATTATCTTTGTCTTCACGCAAGATAACAATCGTCTCATTCTCAAGATATTTTATCAAAATAGGATCAGCTATATCTATTAAAGCTGTAGGATTAGGATTAACTTGCGCTATATTCAAATCCAACATTATTTCATCTGTACCTTTTCTTTTAAATGAGATTTTCTTCACACGTGATTTTTCTGTATCTTTTGTTATTTTCATCTTAACCGTATAAGACATCAATCCATCATCACCAATAACGCCATCTGTTGTATGTTCAACATATTCCAACCATTGCACTTCCCACCAGTTATCTCTATAATCATCTACTTCAAATTCAACATTACTTTTTACTTTAACTTCTATATCTGTACTTTCAAGAGGATAAGTATAGAATTCTTGGTCTTTAATAACAACCTCATTATAACTTTGCTCGAAATCTATACTCACATTCTTATCAAGAGCAGCAATCGTCAGTGTTGTACTCCTTTCCTTATATTTAGAATTCTTTTTCACTGAAAAAGTCAAGCGTTTCTTTCCTTCTATAATATCTTTGTCTTCAACCAATTCAACCCATTCTTCTCCTCCATCAGAGAATTCAAAATTCAATTTTGGAACATTGGTTTTCACATATACCTCTACCAGACCACCTTCCATTTTAAGTACATTACTTGCTTCCGACTGTAATTCCAATTCCAACATTGGCAACAGCATAACAACAACATTCTTTACTTCAGTTCCAGTAAAGACCTTATAAGTAAACTCTTTTTCCTCTGTTATATCATTGGGAGAGACAGTGAATATCAGTTTATCTCCACTTTTACCTTTTGTAACATTCGTTTCAATATATTCCGAATATCCGCTCAGAAGCCATTCTCCTGAACTCTTGACTACAGTTTCAACAGAACCACCATCAGGGCCTACTATTAAAGTATCTTCGCTGAGTTCAATGAAATCCTCTGCAACAGGAGGTATAGCATTATTTTCTTTTGAACATGCCACCATGCATACGGATGCAACAAGCAGCACATATTTAAAAAACTTTTTCATAATTACTTTATTAATAACTCATTATAGACAAACTATTTTAACAAATCTATAGGATATCTTGTAGTATCATTCTTTTTATAAAAGTATTGAGGAGTAATAATATCTTTTCCATCATATAAACCTCTACATACATTCCCAATTTTTATAACTTGTCTTTCCCTTTCAGCAAAATAGAAATTTGGGTCTAATGCAAACCACATGTAATATCCATATCCTTCACTTTTCCTTAATTCTGCCCCTTCAGTAGTATCATCACCAAGGCATTTCCTTAATTCAACGGACATTCCTGAGCACTGACTTCTTTTCATCCCTTTCATTGGAGCAGCAGTTCCTGCAACTCCTGTTACTTTTGGATAGTCCGCTACTGCGATATCAACATAATTTCCTATACCTACCCCATTTATATCAGGACAGTCATAATCAATTTCATTAATATAATAAACAGTAACATATTTATCTGGCATCAACATCTTTGTTTCATATATCAATCTTGAAGCTGATGCTTTACTTTGTGCGGCAAGCCAAGGATTAGTCAAATCAGGCAAGTTTCTATACTCATCGTCAAAATTAACTCCATCCAGATTATATGTTTTGCAATATAAAGCCAACTCCTTCGCAAACTCTTTTGCACCCATTTCTGATAACTGAGCCAAACCTGCTACATCCTGAATACTATTTCCCAATACCCCTAAAAGGACTTTTATTCCTTTTTTCCTTAATGGCTGAAGATACTCTTCGCTATTATCCAGTAAGAATTGGATATTAGGATTACATCTCAAGGCAACCCTTTTGCTCTCCATATCCCAAGTAATATTAGCAGCAAATAATACTACATAATCAAAGAATAATTTTCCATCTTCTCTCTTAAATTCCAAAGCATTCAGTGGGTTTGCATCATTTATTTCAAAATAAACGAAATTTTTCATGTCATCCCCTTTATCACAATCGGACTCTGAAATGTAATTTTTTATAATGTAGAAACAGTGTTCACCTCTTTCTGATATAGAAATATTGGGATTCGCAGAAGTAATCTTTAATGGTAAAAAATAAGTTTTTCCTTCTTCCAATTTAGAATTATCTGATTTCAATTCCAGATTTACCATGAAAGAGTTCGGCTCTTTTGGAGCAACCACCACATCCAACATTTCTTTTCCACCAATTTTTACCAGTTCACTTGGAAACAACTCAAAATCTGAATTATGTTTTTTATTATAATCTTCAAGGCACTGAGTATCTATAGAAATATGGAAATCAAGACTTTGATTAACTGGTTTAGTCAAATTTATACTTATAGATGACTTAAAATCCTTCTTCCTTAATTCTACGATATTACTTGTGTTTCCTGTATTATCATCTTTCAATATGGCTTCTACTTTTCCTATATTACTATATGCATTTTCATCAACACTTGTCAATGTCAATTCATCACTACACGAAAAAAATGTTATTGACGACAAGAATAAACTAAAAATTAAATATACCTTTTTCATAAAATACTTTTCTTAATTTATAATTATTCAGGTAATGCCACTTTATTCCATACTAAATCTTTATTTGCGGTAATGTTATTTCCGTTTACAGACCAATCTTTAACAATTTTTCCCTTTCCGTCATTAAATTTCCAATATGCTATTAATCCCGGAGTAGTTGGATTTAAAGTGTAAATATTATTTTTTATTTCATCTTCTGTTCGTTTGATATTCCAGACTCTCAATTCAGAAATTTCACCTTCCAACCAGCGTTCATCATTAAACGATCTTCCTATGAAACAATCTTCACTTAAGTCTATTCTGGCATTCTTTTCTACGTTGTTACTTTTTGCTATTTCAACTCCGTTAACATACATAATCTGTTCACCTGTTTCAGCGCTCCAAACCACTGCGACATGATTCCAAACATTCTCCTGCAAACCTAATTCTGAATTATATTCAGGAAATTTCTTATCTCCAGGGCTCACCATCTGAACTTGATTCCTTGGGAAACCGGCATCACCAACTCTAAGCAAAAAGTAATCCTCTCCTTCACGTCCAAAAATAGTGCTAATATTTTCTCCTTTTTTACCTCCGGCATTACCAAAATCTCTGACTCTTATCAACGCTTCAACAGTTATGGTTTTCATACTCTTTACCAATGATTTGTCAGACCAGTTTACCGGAAAATAATTTTCTGAAATATCTGCAACTACATTAATTAGAGAAGCACCTTTGAAGACAAAATACTTTTCAGTTTTTGAGGACAAGACGTCAACTCCATTTATATCTACAAGAGATACCGGCATGACATATAGTTTATTTCTGTCCAGAACTTCCAGACCCTCAAACTTTATAGTAACAGGAGATGATTCAATCTCACCTTTCGGTATCTTTATTTCAGGTTTTTCAATTATACACTTTTCTACAGGAAGTAGCTCTGCCTCTGAACTGTAAATCTGATTGTATTTATCTTTCAATTCAGGACTTGCAACAAACTTTCCTGTCACTTCTTTTTCAGTCTTCAATGCCGTAGAAACAGTCAATTCACATTCCGCAGTTGAAGGCTCTTCTCCAGATTTAAAAACACAATTTTCTATAGGATCTTCTAAATTAATGAATATCTTATTTTCAAATCTATGTTCATTAACATCATCTGTACTACAACTACAAACTCCAATTGTAAGCCCAAACAATATTGCGTATTTTAAACTTTTCATATATTCGTTATTTTATAATTAATATAAAGGTGCAGGATTCATTATATTTATAGCCTCTCTAATAGTTTTATAATCGAATGTAGAATTATAATAATCGCTATTAGCTTTATCTATACATATACCAGCTTTCACAAATTCTTTGCTATATTTTTCAACTTCTATAGCAGCTCCTTTTATAGCTGTCATTTTTGCATCTCCGTCATCATATACCAGATATCCTATTTCATACTTTTCATCCTCAATGAACGGTACGGTTGTACCTAAAATAAATCTATCTGTAGGAACATCTTTTACCATAGCCCTGTTTATAGGTAATATAAAATCCTCGAAACAAACAGCATCTATAGCCGGAATTATAATATAAAGAGCCTCATTTAACAATTGTTTGCCTGATATTATATTTTCAGGGTTACCTTCAAACATTATAACCGCATCTTTATGATTAGCTTTCCATTCTTGTATTAACCCAAAGAAAAATTCTTGTCTTGCGCCCTCTATAATTTTTTCTTCTTCAGATAAACTAGCAGGTAATATTCCGGTAAAAGCAACGTTTATTCCATCGTATTTATATTTATCGTATAAACTCAAACTATAATCTGTTTTAGTTTTACAGAAGTCAAGAAAATTATCTGTTTCCGGATTTTCAGTTTCTTCCGACTCTGTTTCAGATTTTTCTTGTTCCTTTATCATTTTGTCATATTCATCTTTGATTACAGAATAATCAATCGTAAAAAAAACCTTAGTTCCTTTATCTGAATGAATAGCCTCCATCTCTTCTACGATGATTGGATTAAGATTATCCGCATTATTTAATATAACGTAATCCACGCTGTCCGGAAGTGAAACCAAATGTTCTGCCTGTCCTTCTGGATTTGCTTCCTTGTTATCAAATTTTATTATTACGACCTTATGCTTGCTTGATTTAAAATCTCTTAACGAATTAAGATAAGCCTCATATAATTCAGGATTCTGCGTTTCAAGCGAAGGTGAATTTATTTTCAAACTCTCCGTATCGTTCCAGTCAGAGCATGACGAGAGTATCAAAGAACAGCCACATATCATGGCTATTCCTTTAATGTATTGTCTGTTTAATAGTTTATTCATACAATTTAGATTTTACGTGTTTTTTAAATTCCTGGTTTACAAGCCCACCATACATTTGTACCCATATTATCCGGACCATTCAAATATTCAGACACTGCTTTCTGTACATTTTCTGTATTTCCTGTATATTCAGCAGCTGGATATGGCATACGTCTCGCTCCTTTATTAGAATCTACTATACCTCCACTTCTATTTCCATCGGCTGTAGCAGGGAACAGTTTAGGATAGCCTGTTCTTCTATAATCAGCCCAAGCTTCATTTCCGTTTCTCCAGTTTGCTATCCATTTCTGAACTATAATACGTTCCTGTTTAACTTCCTTATCTGCATCCTCATCCCATGCAATTGTTATAGAAGATGGAACACTATTTGCTGAATTTTCACCTGTCGGATCTTCATAAGCCATAGGCACTTTAACATTATCTAAAATATATGTATCAGCTCCCTGTACTCCCCACTGTTCAAAAGACAATCTGATTCCCTGGTTATAGAAATCGGCAGCATTTCCCTTCATATCAAATCCGAATATAGCCGTACCTTCTGCACGGAGGAATGAAACTTCTGCCGCATTCATCCATACAAGAGGGTCATTTGATGCAATCTTTATTCTGGAGTAACTCTTAAAATTACCGGATACCTGTTCATTCTTAAGATAATTTATACCACGGCGCAAACCTACATATTTCTCAGCTTCACCTCCAAACGAAGCCGGTTCAAAATACGCCTCACGACGAGGGTCTTCATATCCGTTCATATAACAGATTATATCTGCTGCTGCATGGCTGTCACCTCCGGTTTTATCTTCATTATATCGCACAGCTGTAAACATTGAGTTTGGAGAAGTTTTAAAATAGTCCCATGAAGCATTATCTTCATTTTTTTCTATTACACCATCATTGACAGCTGCTTCTGCCATAGCCTTAGCTTTGTCAGGGTTTGCATAAGCTATACGCATGGCAAAACGAAGTTTAAGAGAATTTGCAAACTTTATCCATTTGTTTAAATCGCCCTTATACACATAATCAGCAGTAGGAATAAGTTTATAATCTATGTTTTCCTTAATTTCTTTTATTGACAAATCCAATTCATCAAAGAATGTATCATAGACTTTCTCCTGCGAATCATACGGAACAGATGTTTTTCCATCTTTTCCTATCAATGTATATGGTATAGGACCATATGCATCGGTCACACGGCTCATTGCGGCAACCTTAATTATCCTTGCTATAGCATAAGGAACAACTTCGCCTGTATTTATTGATACGCCTTCAATCATAGACAAATTGGAATATATAACCGGAAGGACTTCGTCACTTACCAGAAAAACCCTTGTCCAGTCATCTTTAGCATCGAAATTAGAAATGGTATTTGCCCATCCTGTATTGGAATCTGCAAAATATCCACCCTGTGTACATCCGAGCAAGCAATCAGTAAACTGTAAAGTATTAACATCTGCAGACATTACGCAGCCTGCAAGATTATTCATAGCAGAAACTAAAGAATATCCGTCTGATTCCAAATCTCCGGGTTGATATGGATTTGAGTTAATATCCAGAAACTTGTCTGTACATGAACTTGACAGAGCAAGTGCAGAACCTAATAGCAATATACTTAGTTTATTATTTTTCATGTCATCTAAGATTTAAAATTTAAGACTGATATTTACACCTACATTACGCAGTGAAGGCATGATGAAATAGTCAATACCCTGATAGAAATTACTTGTAGAAGCTACGCTTTCAGGATCGAAAGGAGCCTTGTTGTATATCATCCACAAGTTACGCCCCACTACTGAAACTCTAAGGTCGCATACATTATTGAAAAGTTTTCTTGGTATAGTATATCCCAATGAAACCTCCTGAAGGCGTACGTTAGTAGCTGAATAAGTATAATACTGTGGAACTGAAGTACCACTACCTATAATTCCATACCAGTTTTCAGGATTTACATAATCATTGCCGTTAACCAACACATAACCATTGTCACGCGCAACTGCTGAAGCTTCAGAAACTCCGTAATAATCAAGCATAGCCTGAGTACGAGAATAAACCACTCCACCGAGACGTGCTGAAATCAGGAATCCCAAGTCGATATTCTTCCAGTTGAAATTGTTTCTCCATGCAAGGTTTCCATCAGGAAGTACGCTTCCCAACTTAATATATTCATCCGGATTCTGTATCATTTTTGTTACAGGATTACCATTAGGGTCTATATATACATTTCCTTTACTGTCGCGCTGCAAATCCATACGTGAGTATATATCCCCCATACTACCGCCTTCTTTAAGTACGAAACGTGTTTCTCCAAGTCCACCCATATCAAGCAAATCGCGTGAGAATTTTTCACCGGTAATAGGGTTCACGGCATTGTCTGCAAGAGTAAGGATTTCATTCTTGTTTGTTGAGAATGTTACTCCGGTATCCCAAGTGAATTTATTCCATGTATTCTTATAACCCAAAGACAATTCTATACCTGAATTACGAACGGCACCGGTCTGGATATACATTGATGACCAACCACTGACAGGTAACTGAGGATTGAAAGTCTGATTCATAGTCTTGGCATTATAATAGGTTACATCAAGGTCGAAATTTTTAAAGAACCTCATGGAAAGACCTACTTCGAATGAATGTGTACGTTCAGGCTTTAAGTTATAAAGAGGATACTGTGTAAGTGTACTCCACTGACCTGTCGACTGATTCCATTCATAACGTGGATTGGCTATAAATCTGGCAAAAGGAGTACCTACTGAAGCCCATGAACCACGGATTTTCATATAAGAAAGATAATCCTTATTGAGATTAGGCATAAGCTCAGACAATACTACAGAAGCACCTACAGAAGGATAGAAGAATGACTTAGACTTAGAATTAGGACCTGCAAGCTGTGAAGGCCAGTCATTACGTCCGGTAAGTGTCAGATAATAAGTACTCTTATAACCTAACTCGGCAGATGCAAAAACAGACTGTGTCTGCTCGCGCCATCCGTCTTGCATTCTCTTAGTAAGTTTCTTGTTGGCACTCAGGTTCTGGATAGCAAAGAAATTAGGATAACCCACTACTTCGTCCTTGAATGCATCTCCGCCATCGGCTATAGGGCCACGAATTTCCATTGCATCTGAACGTATATCAGATATTGACGCACCGACGTTTGCCTGAAAGCTCCAGTCCTCGCCAAAATTCTTATTAATATTTACAAGAAAATCTGCATAGAGCTGTTTGTCAACTGTACGGCATATTCCATAAAGACCGTTATTAGACTGCTCTGTCAGCTGTGTATTGGTAGAAGCATAGAATTTCTCTGTATAATCATTTGTAGAATTATCAAGACGCACACGACCACTTACACTCAACCAGTCGAGTATCTTATAATTCAATCCTGCACTCAGCATATAACGGTCTTTCTTATTCTCGCGCAAGTTTCTGTAATTTACCCAATAAGGGTTCTGCATAGTCATTGACTCGTCACCTACAGGCCAATACTGTGTATGAAGTTTTCGTGTAGGATCATAGCGCTCATACATCTCTATATCCGACCAGTCATTACCGCGTGGGAATAAATAAGCTCCAACTATAGGGTTACCATAAGTTCCCTGAGTAGTCATGTTACGGTCGTTCTGAAGGATATAGCTTGCACTTACGTCAAGTGTCATCTTATCATTAAGGAAAGATGTTGTGTTGCGTACAGTAAAATTGTACCTGTTATATTTGTTATTTGGAGTAATACCTTTTGAATTAACTGCTGCCGCAGATGCATATGTCTGGTTTCTTTCATTACCTACAGACAATGATATACTTTCTGTCCCTACTATACCTGTCTGGAAATAATCCTTTGCAGGATCGTATCCATAATAATTACTTTCATTAAGAAGAGCTCCCCAACTCTTTGCTCCTGACGTACTGTAAACTCCGTTAGAACCTGTTCCGTAACGATTCTGGAACTCAGGCATTACGAACGGAGTCTGAAATTCTGTATTGCTGTTGAATGTCAGGCTTAATTTCCCCTGTTTTCCTTTTTTGGTTGTTATCACAATAGCTCCGTTGGCAGCTTCGGAACCGTACAATGCAGCTGCAGCCGCACCCGTCAATACAGACATTGACTCTATGTCTTCCGGGTTAATATCTGCCACTAAGTCTGTGTTTCCCTGTGAATTGAATTCATTCTGTGTGCCTGCTGCTTTCGTAAACATAGGTACACCGTCAATCACATAAAGAGCATTTGAAGACTGCATGATTGATTTTGTACCACGCATAACAACTTTTGAAACACCACCTGTACCGGATGAAGAGGCATTAATGTTAACTCCGGCAACTTTACCGCTAAGGGAGTTTACAAAGTTAACATCCTTATTTCTTATAATATCATCAGAGTTTACCTGCTGTACATTATAAGAAAGAGCTTTCTCCGCACGCTTAATCCCCAAAGCAGTTACAACAACTTCTTCTAAAATTTCCGTATCTTCTGTTAATACCAACTTCTCTAAACGTTTATCATCCGCTTTTACTTTCACAGTCTTATAGCCTACATACGAAACTTTAAGTACAGCATCTTCATTCACATTACTAAGTGAAAATTTCCCCTCAAAATCAGTTATTCTCCCATTAGTCGTGCCATCTATAACCACACTTGCTCCAATAATAGGCTCACCTTTTTCATCCACAATCACACCAGAAACTGTCTTAATCTTAGGCTGAGAAAAATGGTCAACACCTTGTCTCAAATAAATCTTGTCTTTAGTAATTTCAAATGATACATTTGTGCCAACAAAAAGTTTCTTCAAAACGTTAGTCAATTCTTCATTATCGGCCACGATACTTACCACTTGACTTGGATTAACTATGGGGCGACTATAGGCTATACCCAACCCCGTTTGCTGAGTGATAACGTCAAAAACTTTTTCAAGTTTAACGTTTTCTAAATTGATTGATATCTTTTGGGCATAAGAAGCAAATCCTGATGCCAAAAAGAAACAACATGCAAATATAAATCTGCGTTTCATAAATTAGATTATTAAAAATAAATTATCATTTGTGTTTTATCATTTGACACATAAATCAATAAAACGGGTGAGATCAAAATCCTTTTTTTTAAAAAAAATTCCCGCTTTCATCATGATTGTGACATCATACTGAAAGCGGGAATATGAAATCTAATGAAAAACTATTTATTCTTTATATAAACTTTTTTTTCAGCTTCATCATATATAAAAGTCAGCCGAGTTATTTTATTAAGCTCAGAAAGAATATTCGTCAATACTGTATTTTTAGATGTTAAAGTTATAAGTACTGGGCCTGCAATATTTTCATCAGCTATAAATTCAACGTCATACCATCTGCTCAGTTTTACCACAACAGACCTTAATGGCTCATCTTTAAAAGCTATAATATTTTGTTTCCATGCCGATGTAATCTCAGAATTTTCATTCATATCAATTACATACGACCTTCTTCTTTTATTATACGTAACCATTTCTCCAGGTAATATAGGTATTGTTTTATCTGAATTCAACTTCATATTAATTCGGCCTTCATCCAAGTTTACCATTACATTTTCATTCTCCGGATATGCACATATATTGAATGAAGTACCAAGAACTTCTACTGATGTTCCATCTAAATCTACGATAAACGGACGATTTCTATTTTTGGAAACAATAAAATATGCCTCACCCGCTAATTCAACCTTACGTTCCTTTAGCCCAAACTTACACGGGTATCTGAGATATGAATCTGAATTTAAAAAAACTTTGGTTCCATCTTGAAACATCATTTGAAGGCGCTCTCCTTTTGGTACATAAACTTCCTCATAAGGGCTAGTATTAAACAGATCTAGTCGTGAATTCAATTGAATATATATTCCCAATAAAATTACCAAAGGAAGCAGCACTGCTGCAACACGAAACAAATATCGTCTTATCGTATACCTCCTAATCTGGTCGTTAATTTGACTAAGAATCTTATCTGTCGGTATTTTATGATTTATAAATAATTCTGCATTCTCTTGTGATATAGATTCAGCTTCTTGATCAAAACGTTTTGACAAATAAATAGCACCTTCATCTGTAGCAAACCATCTTGCAACATTCGCAGCATCTTCAGGCGTAGAAACCCCTGCTAAGACTTCTTCTATCTTTTTTTCATCTGGTTTATTCATAATACTCTATAATACATTATATTTAATATATAAGACACACAATACTTATTTAAGCATTAGACCAACAATAAAAATTAACAAATCTTTCAACTCCAATCTAAGAAGTTTAAGAGATTCTGAATAATGAGTTTTTACTGTATTTACCGAAATCTGCATTTGATCTGCAATTTCCTTATTACTAAGTTCACCTTTTAATTTCAACAAACATATTTTCTTTTTTTGTTCTGGCAACTTTTGTAATGCCTTAAATAAGAGAGTCATTTTTTCCCGTTTTTCCATTTTCTCGATAAAATCATCCTCGAACTCTTGACTTCCCTGTGCAATCTCATAATTTTTCTCAATAGCCGTATTCTCATTTCTAATAACATTCAGCACATAGTTTTTAGTCATTGTAAAAAGGAAATTCTTCAAATTCACATTTACTTCAAGACCATCCCTAAACTCCCATAAACGAACAAATACATATTGCACAGCATCCTCTGCTTTTTCAGAATCCATAAGATAGCGATATGATAAAGTATAAAGTAAACGATTGTATTTATAATATACACTTGTGAATGCCTTTTTATCGCCTGTTTTAATCATCCTAAAAAGCTCTCTATCTATATCTATTGTTTTTTTCAAAACTTCCATGCAAATACAAACCTATATTACACCCAACCTAAAATATAATTTTTCATTATAGATATAATAATCGCCAAAAGGAGACACAAAAATTAATCATTATTGTACCAAATTTAAACTATTCTTCCGTATTCTCTTCCATCTTCCGTTTCACAAACTTGATTTTCAAGTTGGCCTCTTTCTGTTCTTTCTTAATTTCTTCGATGGCAGACAACATACGTGCCAGCTCACTCAGTTCTGCGACTGCCCTCACGTCATTCGGATGCATTACCGTCTTATAATTCCGGTCGCCGATAAATTCCAGACGGATGTTTTTCTTATCACGATTGGCTACCAGAAATGCAATCACCCCTCCGTCATTACCCAGTTTATAGTCGGCCTTTTCTACCGGACGTCCTAAGTCTGTGGTTTCATAACTATCTATTGACGTAGGAGTCTCAGCAAAAGTATCATCCACAGAAACCTTTACAGCCGTATGATGAATACTTCCTCCCGCACAATAAATAGAGGTCAGCGACATCTCGCCTAATTCGCTCACCTGCGCACGCAAGAACGAACGGCCGATATTTTTCTCGACCACCTGAGTGGGATAGAAATAATTTCCTACTTCCTGATAGGCCGTATCCTTCTCCAGTACAAACTTTCCCTTGATGGAGTCAAGCGCAGCCTGCTTCACCGTCATCATGCTGTCCAGATAAGCCAAAGTCTTGGTCTGTTCTGCCAGGTCAATCTGCTGCATCAGTTTGATACCCGCCTTGCGCACTTCAAATGCCTTGGGATACAGGGTACGAATACTATCTATCTGCAATTTAGCCAGGCTGTACTCACCGGCCGCATACGCAGCTTCCGCACGCTGAAACAACTGGCCAGCCTGCTTCTCACCGTTCTGGCAAGCAGAAAGTGCCAGTGCCATCGGAACGAGCAATAATCCTATCTTTTTCATACGTTTATCTATCATTCTATGCAGGCAAAAATACAACTATTTTCGGAACTCCTCCACACATTCCTGCTTTTTTCCACGCATTTTCTATGTTTCCCTCACCGGAAACCTACGTTTTGCGGAAGGGAAACCTACGTTTCGGCCTTGAGAAACATAGGGTTCGCACAAGCGAAACGTAAAACATGCAGAAAGGTTTGTTTCTTAACAGCCTGATGTTTCCTCAATGTCTTTCCACAACCAGAAAAACGAATGCAAGATTTCAAGCAAGCGGCAAAAAATGGACAAAGGGATTTTTTTTGTAACTTTGCGGCAAATTGAAAAAATGCATACAATGGAACTGAAAGAACACTTCGCTGGCAGAATTTTTAGTCTGATATCAGAAACGGCCGACGAGCTGGGACTGGAATGCTATGTCGTAGGTGGATATGTAAGAGATATTTTCCTGAACAGACCTTCCAAGGACATAGATGTAGTGGTGGTAGGAAGCGGAATTGAAATGGCTCAGGCTTTCGGAAAGAAGCTGGGACGAGGTGCGCATGTATCTGTTTTCAAGAACTTCGGTACGGCACAAGTCAAGTTCAAGGATACGGAAGTGGAGTTTGTGGGTGCACGCAAGGAGTCGTATAGCCACGACAGCCGCAAGCCGATAGTGGAAGACGGCACGCTGGAAGATGACCAAAACCGCAGAGACTTCACCATCAATGCCATGGCAGTCTGCCTGAACAAGGCACGTTTCGGAGAACTGGTAGACCCCTTCGGCGGGCTGGATGACCTGAAGGAACGTACCATCCGTACTCCGCTTGATCCGGACATCACGTTCAGCGACGACCCGCTGCGCATGATGCGCTGCATACGGTTTGCCACGCAATTGAATTTCTATATAGACGATGAAACGTTCGAAGCACTGGAGCGCAACAAGGAACGCATCAAGATTATTTCGCGCGAACGTATCGCCGACGAACTGAACAAGATTTTGCTGTCACCTGTGCCTTCAAAGGGCTTTATCGACCTGGACCGCTGCGGACTGCTGGAACTGATTTTCCCGGAACTGGTGGCACTGCAGGGAGTGGAAGTGCGCAACGGACGCGGTCACAAAGACAATTTCTACCACACGCTTGAAGTGGTGGATAATATTTCACGCGTAAGTAATGACTTGTGGCTGCGCTGGGCTACCCTGCTGCACGATATTGGCAAACCGAGAACCAAACGCTGGGAACCTAAGGCGGGATGGACTTTCCATAACCACAATTTCATCGGTGAGAAAATGATTCCGGAAATCTTCCGCAAGATGAAGCTTCCGATGAACGAGAAAATGAAGTACGTACAGAAACTCGTCGGTCTGCACATGCGTCCGATTGTGATTGCGGATGAAGAAGTGACCGACTCGGCCGTACGCCGCCTGCTCTTCGAAGCCGGTGATGACATCGACGACCTGATGATGCTTTGCGAAGCAGACATCACTTCCAAAAACGAAGCTCGCAAGCAACGCTTCCTGGATAACTTCAAATTGGTGCGTCAGAAGTTGAAGGATCTGGAAGAAAAAGACCGTATCCGGAACTTCCAACCTCCCGTAGACGGAGCCGAAATCATGCAGGTATTCAATTTGCAGCCTTGCCGTGAAATCGGAAGTCTGAAAAGTTCTATCAAGGATGCCATTCTGGATGGTGCCATTCCAAACGAACACGATGCCGCCTTTGAATATATGCTGAAAAAGGCGGAACAGATGGGCTTGAAGCCTGTAAATCTGCCTGAAAAGAAATAACCCAACCTCATCTTCCGGAACTTCTGTCAGCCTATTCTGACGGAAATTCCGGAGAATTTTTCCTGCATACTTTTAGTGAGCAGATAAGCTATAAAAATATTTCAAGATTTTCAATATCAGGCAGGCATTATAAATTAGAGTTTTCCACTTTACCGCTCTACAGCACACTACAGCGCATATTTCATCATTAAAAGTTTCCCGAATTTAGAAACATCCGAAAAATCTCATTTTTTATTTTTCTTCCAAATCTCTATCTTTGTCCTGCTTTTCAAAAGGTAACCTAACCGTTTCAAAAGGGAATGCCGTGAAAATCGGCAACAGTACCTGCTGCTGTGATTCTTGCGTAAACCTGGACATGCATTGCAAGCCACTGTGAATCGAACTCATGGGAAGGCGTCTGTGGGGAAAGATCAGTCAGAAGACCTGCCCGGAAAAGCACAAGTATAATTTATGTTTTACCTCATTTAACTGAAAGAAATGAATTTGACAGAAATCCGCATCATCAAACGCGACGGAAAGCAGGAAAACTTTTCGGCCGCTAAAATCACCAACGCCATCGGAAAGGCTTTCGAAGCAACCGGTATTCCTCAGCAGAGAGAGGAACTGGATCTGATTACCCGGCAGGTGGTGTCACACTTCTCACAACCTACCATCGGTGTGGAAGAAATTCAGGACCTCGTGGAAAACGAATTAATGAAGGTGCAGCCGGAAGTGGCCAAGAAATACATTATCTACCGTCAGTGGAGAAATACGGAAAGAGACCGGAAAACACACATCAAGCATATCATGGACGGTATTGTGGCCATCGACAAGAATGATGTAAACCTGAGCAACGCCAACATGTCAAGTCATACGCCGGCCGGACAGATGATGACTTTTGCTTCAGAAATCACTAAGGACTATACTTACAAATATCTTCTTCCGAAAAAATATGCAGAAGCGCATCAGATGGGTGACATACACATCCACGACCTGGATTATTATCCCACAAAGACGACTACCTGCATACAGTATGACTTAGATGATTTGTTCGAACGCGGATTTCACACCAAGAACGGAAGCATCCGTACGCCGCAGTCCATCCAAAGTTACGCTACACTGGCTACCATCATTTTCCAGACGAACCAGAATGAACAGCACGGAGGACAGGCAATTCCGGCCTTCGACTTTTTCATGGCCAAGGGAGTGCTGAAAAGTTTCCAGAAAATCATGGCTACTCATTTAGGATTGCTGCTCGACATCAAAGGACACACAACGGACGAGAAAGAAATCCTAAAAGGGATACGTGCCCACTTCCACAGCATCGCTCCTAACGAAGAGACTGAAAAGGCTTACTTGGATTCTTTACAAGCGGAAGGTATCGACCTGACAGCAGACGAATTGAAGTACGTGCTCCGCAAAACATTGGCACAAACTCGCAAGGATACGCATCAGGCCATGGAGGGCTTCATCCACAACTTGAACACCATGCATTCCAGAGGGGGAAATCAGGTGGTTTTCAGTTCTATCAACTATGGTACGGATACCTCAGCAGAAGGAAGAATGGTAATTCAGGAATTATTGAAGGCTACTATCGAAGGCTTGGGAAATCATGGAGAAGTTCCGGTCTTCCCTATCCAGATTTTTAAGGTGAAAGATGGAGTGAGCTATTCCGAAGCCGATTATCAACTGGCTATGAAAGATTTTGAAGCAGCTCTCTCAGGAGAAGTGAAGTTCGAATGCCCGAACTTCGACCTCTTCCTGCAAGCATGTCGTACGACGGCCAAAGCGTTGTTCCCGAACTTTATGTTCCTGGATACCCCGTTCAACAAACACGAAAAATGGAGTGCCGACGACCCGAAACGCTACCGTTACGAACTGGCAACCATGGGATGCCGTACGCGCGTATTCGAGAACCTCAACGGAGAAAAGACTTCATTAGGAAGAGGTAACCTTTCATTCACGACCATGAACCTGCCTCGTCTGGCCATCGAAGCGCACCGGAAAGCTGAAAGTCTGACTAACGAGACTCCGGAAGGCAAGCTCCAGAAAGCGAAGGAATTTTTTCTCCAGTCGGTACACTCCATGGCTGAATTCATCGCAGAGCAACTATATACCCGCTACCAGTATCAGCGTACCGCTCTTGCACGTCAGTTCCCGTTCATGATGGGCAATAATGTATGGAAAGGTGGAGGTTCCCTTCATCCCAACGAAGAAGTGGGAGATGTGTTGAAACAGGGTACTTTAGGTATCGGTTTTATCGGAGGACACAATGCCATGATGGCATTATACGGCCAAGGACACGGACACAACCAGCAGGCGTGGAACACACTTTACGAGGCTATTGAAGAGATGAACAAGGTGGCCGAAGACTATAAAAAGAAATACGGCTTGAATTATTCGGTACTGGCAACTCCTGCCGAAGGATTGTCAGGTAGATTTACCCGTATGGACAAACGGAAATATGGAATCATTGAAGGGGTAAACGACCGTGATTATTATGTCAACTCCTTCCATGTGGACGTAAAAGAACCGATTACTATTGTCGAGAAAATCAAACGTGAGGCTCCTTTCCATGCACTGACACGTGGCGGACACATCACCTACGTAGAGCTGGATGGCGAAGCGCAGAAAAACGTAAAGGCCATTGCGAAGATTGTAAAGGTGATGCACGACGAACAGATTGGATACGGTTCTATCAACCACCCGGTAGATACTTGTCACGATTGTGGCTACAAGGGAGTTATCTACAGCCGCTGTCCGGTATGCAATAGTGAGAATATCCTACGCATGCGCCGTATCACCGGTTACCTGACAGGCGACCTTAACAGCTGGAACTCTGCCAAGAGAGCGGAAGAGCACGACCGTGTAAAGCATGCATAAGCCGAAAGGAAACGTACATGTTACATTATTTATATACATATCCTGAAACGATTGTCGACGGTGAGGGCATCCGGTATTCCATCTATCTGTCTGGATGTTCCCATCGTTGCAAGGGATGTCACAATCCGGAATCATGGAACCCGAAAGCTGGCAAACCTCTCACGCAGGAAGTGCTGGAGCAAATCATTCAGGAAATCAATGCCAATCCTCTGCTGGACGGAGTAACCTTTTCAGGCGGTGACCCTTTTTACAATCCGGAAGAGTTTCTACCTGTTCTGAAAGAAGTCAGCCAGCAAACAGGCATGAATATCTGGTGCTACACTGGATATACGTACGAACAACTGAAAGAGGACCCTATCCGCCAGAAACTACTCCCCTACATCGATGTACTTGTGGACGGTCCTTTCATCGAATCGCTCTACTCTCCTTTTTTGGACTTTTGCGGGAGCAGTAACCAGCGAATTCTTAAACTGAAATAGCCAGATATTGGTTCGTTAGCATATTCCTCGATTTTAGTTAATAAATTCGCAACTAAAATCGAGGAATATATTTTATATCTACTTTCTGTTTTCCTCATCCTGTTATCGCACACAAGCGCAAATATTATCTCGTATAACATATGTTATCGCACACGAAATCTAAAAACAGTCCTTTTCTTGATTTATATCATGAAAACAACTATTTATTAAAAAAACATCTTGCAAGTTCTTGCTATCAATAAAAAAAGAATTACCTTTGCAATGTGGTTGTGAAACCAATAGGTAAAAAGAGAAAAACATTTAGGTATTAGAATACATAAGGTAAAAAAGTAATATTTAAGGTATTAGCTAGACTATTTAAGGTATTAGAATTAAGGTATTTAGATTAGATTTAAGTTTAGGTATTAGATTTTAAAGGTAAAAGTTTTCAGGAATTAGGTTTGAGAAGGTATTAGGAATATCTTCAGGTAAAAAGAAAAACGAAGTAAGGATAACAGGAAACACAAAAATTATGTAGATGAAAAGAACCCTTAAATGGGGGGTTCTTTAGGAAGGCAGCGGAAGTTCAACGAACTCTCGCTTTTTTTGTATCCGTACGTAACCTCTGAATCATTTGTAACTGACCAGATATAATTACGGCGGAACAGTCTAAACCATTCCGCCGTTATCAATATGTAAGGTTATCTTATCGCTGAGGAATATCTACTGACGATTCTTTCTTTCCCTTCAAATGTTCTGAGAAGAAATCAACCATTCTCCAATAGAAATATTCATCCATATCGCCGAAACCATGACGCTGGCCCGGCAGTATCAGCATATCAAAACGCTTGTTGGCACGAATCAGCGCATTGACCACGCGAATGGTATTTCCCGGATGCACATTGTTGTCTATATCTCCATGTACTAACATCAGATGCCCTTTCAGCTGTTTCACAATCTCCGGATTGGTGGCAATCTTGTAGGCAAAGGTAGTATCTCCCTTTTCTGAGACTTCTTCTTTTACCCCATGGTGTGTTTCACTCCACCAGCGGTTGTAGATACGGTTATCATGATTGCCGGCACAAGAAACTGCAGCTTTATAGAAATCAGGATACTGACAGATCGCCGCTGTCGACATAAAGCCACCTCCCGAGTGTCCGTGAATTCCTACACGCGTAATATCAATAAAAGAATAACGGTCGGCAAGCTGCTCTACTGCTGCCTTATGGTCGGCCAACGGATAGTCCCGCATATTTCCATATCCGTAATTATGGTACCATTTGGAACGGCTGGGGTGGCCACCTCGCTGCCCCACCGTAATGACGATAAATCCGGCCTGTGCCAGACGGTCTGTCCGAACACTCATGCGTCGGAACGGATAATCCACAGCTTCTACCTGAGGTCCCGGATACACATAATCAATAATGGGATATACCTTGGTAGAATCAAAATCAAAAGGCTTGTACATCACCCCATACAAATCAGTCACGCCGTCGGCGGCTTTCACCTTAAAAGGTTCCGGAAATTTGTAACCGGCTGCTTTCAGGGAAGAGAAATCACTTTCCTGTATGGTCATCACCTTTTTCCCGTTATTGTCCAGCAGGTCAGCACAAGGAACAGTATTGGCACGTGAATAATTGTCAACGAAGAAACGGGCATCATCATCCAACTCCACATCATGGAAGAATTCACCATGTGTAAGCTGTTTCAATCCGCTTCCATCCACATTTACTTTATAAAAATGTTCGTAATATGGATTTTCACCTGCCTCCCGTCCATTGGCCACAAAATAGATTGTCCGTGCAGCCTCATCTACTTTTACCACACGCTCCACATGCCAGGGACCTTCTGTGATACGATTTTTCAGGTTTCCTTTATCATCATACAAGTAAAGGTGTGCCCATCCGTCACGTTCGCTCCATTGAATAAACTCTTTTCCTCCTTTCAGCACATGAATAGGACGTGTTTCCTGGTAGGTGTTCATTCTTTCCTTTACTATAGGCACAATGGAATCAGCACCCAGTGTATAAGTACATACATCAATACGATGCAAGTCTCGACTGCTGCGTGTCAGAAAGAAACGGTTGTTATCCCCTTGCCAGATTCTTGGAATCAGATCCATATCGCGCTGTTTCTGTTCAAAGGGTTTACCTTCCAAGTCAATTGACTGATTTTTCCACGCTGCTGTCTTGATTTCTTTCCGTGTACCTGCCTGCACATCGAACAAATACAGATGATATTCCGGCATACCTGTCTCTCCCGGCATCTCATACTTATAAGTCTCCAGGGTAGGACGTGGCTCTGCGATGGAGTTTATCACCCACAACGGTTTCACATTCCGCTGGTCCGCAATAATTGTAGCAAAATACTTGGAATCGGGCGACCAGAATCCCCATACTTCCCGACGTTTTCCATTGCACAGCGTATCTGTGTTCAGGGTACTGTATGGAATGCCATACCCGAAATCCGGTGTACCATCCTTTGTCAGACGGACTTCTACAATCGTACTGTCTTTCTCATCTTTACGAGCCTTCTGGTAATCAGCGATGCTCATATAGTACAAGTCGCAATCCTTGGCATAAATAACACGCTGGCCATCGGGCGATACAGATGCCCAATCCGACTTATCCAGTTCCTTCTTTTTGTCTTTCAGATATGTCAGCTTACGAGACGGATAGTCATACGAGAAATAAAACGTGGAATCAGCCTTTGAAACCACTTTAAACGTAAAAGTACGTCCGTCTTCTCCCGCCTTCAGGTCCGCAATAGGTAACTGACGCGCCTCAAAAGGGTCCTGTACAATCTCGGTGAGCTGTGAAGCCATCCGTTCACGGTCGAACAATAATTCTTTACGCTTAGCTGACGGATTCACCACATACCAGAACTTTCCTTCACTGGTTTTATACTCAAACCAGAAATTGTTTCCCTGTTGAAACCAATGCGGGTCCACGGTGGTAGAAAACAACATTTTGTCCAGCTTACTCTTGGTAAACTTCTCGGCCTGTAAGTAGCCTGGCAAACGTCCTTCCGCCTGCTGGGCAGAAACAGACGTCAATCCGAAACCGCCACACAGCACTACAGTCAATAGGACTTTTTTCATCATATTTTCTTTTTATTTATCGATTAAACAAAAAAGACACAAGGAGTCAAAGCCGACAACTCAGCTTCGCATCTCCTTGTGTCCGTTTATACTATTCTTCTATAAATTCATCAGAACAAGAACCTCAGTACATCATTAAAGTTTGCCCAGATAAGCAGGCCAAACAGCAGGAACATTCCTACCATCTGTGCATATTCCAGGAACTTATCACTCGGTTTCCGACGGGCAATAATCTCATAAAGCAAGAACAACACATGTCCTCCGTCGAGTGCCGGTATCGGCAAGATATTCATGAAGGCCAGTATGATAGACAAGAATGCGGTCATCTCCCAGAAACGCTGCCAATCCCAGACTTTCGGGAAGATACTTCCAATAGTAGCAAATCCGCCCACGCTCTTGGCTCCTTCCTTGGTAAACACATATTTCATGTCGTTGACATAGCCTTTGAGCGTATTAACCCCCAATGCTACCCCTGCCGGGAAAGATTCAAAGAATCCATAGCTCAACGTACGTTGCTTATAATCCACTAATCCACCCATCACGGCAACCTTGAATTTATCATCCGTCTGCACATCTACGGTATCACGCACTCCTGCACGTGAGTAAACCAGAGTGAATGCTGCTGAAGTCTTATTTTCCAACTCAGCCTTTGCTTTCAATTCAGCCATGTTGTCCAGAAATTCATTCCATGAGGTCATCTCTTTGCCATTGAATGCAACCAAAGAGTCTCCTTTCTGGATACCCACTTTCGCGAATCCACCGTCCGGAAGTACAGAATCGACCACATTCGGATAGAACACATCCACAAACATAGGGTCTTCTTTTGCCACATCCAGCAAACTTAATTCAGGCAGCAAGATTTTTTTCTCTTCTCCCTGACGCAAGACAGTCACCTCACGAGCTTCTACGATACTACGAATCATATCCATATTGAAGCGAGTCAACTCCTTACCGTCGGCACTCTTCAGAATATCACCGTCGCGGAAACCGATTTCCTGCGCATGCTCATTGAACTTCATACCCATTGTCATGTCGCTCAAGGCCGTGTAATGGTCGCCCCATGTAAAGAGAATCATGGAATAGATGAACAGAGCCAGCAGGAAATTCATCAATACTCCTCCCACCATTACCAGCAGACGCTGCCAGGCCGGTTTGGAACGGAATTCCCACGGCTGAGCAGGCTGTTTCATCTGCTCGGTATCCATTGACTCATCAATCATTCCCGAAATCTTGCAGTATCCTCCTAACGGCAACCAGCCCACTCCGTATTCCGTATCACTATTCTTGGGTTTATATTTGAACAGCGAAAACCAAGGATCAAAAAATATATAAAACTTTTCTACGCGAATCTTAAACAGACGGGCGAAGAAAAAATGTCCTCCTTCGTGAATGATGACCAGCAGCGACAAGCTGAGAATCAACTGAAGGGCACGAATCAAAAATGTTTCCATTTCTACTTAACTTCTTACTTTTTTATAATTAGACTTTGTTTATTTCATTCCATTAATTACCAGTTCTGCTGCAATACGACGGGTTTCCGCATCGGTCGATACATAATCTCCGTAGGTAGGTGTCTTTATAAAAGGAACCTTCGCCATAGATTTTTCAATCACCTCACTCATTCCTAAGAAAGAAATCTGGTCTTTCAAGAACGCAGCCACCACGACTTCATTCGCCGCATTGACAATACAAGGCATATTCCCTCCCTGATGCAGGGCTTCGTAGGCCAGAGCCAGGTTACGGAAGCGTGTCGTATCCGGCTTTTCGAATGTCAAGGTGTTGTACTTGGCAAAATCCAGCCGTTCGCCCGAAAGCGATTCACGTTTCGGATAAGAAAAAGCATACTGAATAGGCAAACGCATATCGGGTACGCCCAACTGAGCCTTTACTGCTCCGTCTTCAAATTCCACCATAGAGTGAATGACCGACTGCGGATGCACTACCACTTCAATCTGTTCCGGAGTAACTCCAAACAGCCATTTAGCTTCCATCACCTCAAACCCCTTGTTCATCATGGAAGCAGAATCGATGGTAATCTTCGCTCCCATCGACCAGTTAGGATGCTTCAATGCCTGTTCTTTGGTCACCGTTTGAAGCTGTTCCATAGTAAAGGTACGGAAAGGACCTCCCGATGCAGTTAGAATCACCTTATGCACAGGGTTGTTCATTTCCAGACACTGGAAAATAGCCGAATGTTCAGAATCTACCGGTAAAATCGGTGTCTGATACTGGCTGGCCAGTGCGGTAATCAGTTCACCAGCCACCACCAACGTTTCCTTATTAGCTAATGCAATGGATTTTCGGGCTTTTATGGCATTAATGGTCGGCTTCAGACCGGCATAGCCCACCATCGCGGTCAGTACAATGTCAATAGGCTGTGCCTCTACCACTTGACACAACGCTTCAGCCCCGGCATACACCTTAATCGGTAAATCGGCCAGTGCTTCCTTCAAAATTCCATACTTATCCTCGTTGGCAATAACCACCACTTCCGGTTGGAACTTACGAGCCTGTTCGGCCAGCAAATCCACTTTATTGTTCGCCGTAAGAGCATATACCTCATACAAATCAGGATGCTCCTCTATCACTTGAAGAGCCTGAGTACCGATTGATCCGGTAGAACCTAATATGGCAATCTGTTTCTTCATAAACTTTAAAATACAACATATTTCGCCGGGTCAATCGGGGTACCCTCATGCCACAGTTCGAAATGTACATGCGACACATGCTTGCCCTCGTCCGATGTTCCGGCCAATGCGATTACTTCTCCTCCTTTCACCTGGTCACCTTCTTTCTTTCTAGAAGGGCCACAATGTTTATATACGGATATAAAATTCTGTTCATGCTGAATCTGAATGAGCACCCCACTGTCGGCAGTCTGCACCACCAGCATCACCGTACCGTCCAGAGCTGCCAGCACACTCTCATCGACAGACGCTGCCATATCCACTCCATAATGATGACGCGAAGGCGCAAAGTCCTTCACCACCATACCACGAGTAGGACGGAAGAACAACAAGTCGGGCAATGTATGGTCATCCGTTCCCGCCACTGCTGCAGCCCGTTCCCGTTCTTCATACTTCCGGCGAAAATCATCTTCCTCCTTTGAACGGTTCATCAACTCCTCCGTACGGATAGTAGTCAGCGAGTCAATCGACTGTACCGTATCCACATTCACCTTCCCGCTGAAAATGTCCTGAATGTTCATGATATAGCGGCTCTGGCGTTCCAGCGCCTCAACCAACGAATCAGCTTTCAGTGCATTGGTCACCACCTGCGAACGAACCTCACTATTCATATATCCCGGCAAGTAGTTCCGTAAAGGAGTAAACACAATAATGATGGCAGCCAAAAGAAAGATTACCGTGCAAGCAGCCAGCAGCACCGAAAAACCGTTCAGTTTCGACACATGAATGCCAATCACCTCTTCCAGTGTATTCTCATTAATGACGGTCAGCTTATATTTAAACTTAATATTCCGCCAGAATGCTTTACGACCTTTCTTTTTCATACCTAATCTGGTTTTTAATCCAACAATCCCTCAGGAATATCCACCGTCAACACTTTCTGTGCCTTGTCAATATCCAATATGAACTCTTCGTGAGCCGGAAGCAGCAGTTCTTCTCCCTCCTTCTCAATAACAAACAGTACATTCATCGTCGCATCATCCACATCCACCACTTCACCCAAATCGCCATGATGCATATCGTGCACCTTGAACCCGACAAAGAAATTCCAGGAAGTGATTTCATCCTGTTCTTCCATATACTTCTTCGGGAAATATACTTCCACATTGGTAAAACGACGTGCCTTCTCAGCCGTGTCTATCCCTTCGAATTTTACCAACGCCGCATTGTCGGAGCGGAAGCGATATTCCTCTATAAAGAACGGAACCAGAATCCCGTCGAGCAACAGAATCAGGTAATCGCAGTCCACCCGGTCAAAAATATCGTCGGTAAACGTAAACGACACCTCCCCCTTCACTCCGTGGGGTTTGTTGATGATTCCTATTTTAAATACTTCTTCTTTCCTGATCATACTTATTCTATACGCGTGATACGTGCACCGAGTGCAGTCAGTCGCTGTTCAATATTCTGATATCCTCGGTCAATCTGTTCAATATTATGGATACGGCTGTTTCCTTCTGCTCCCAGTGCCGCAATCAGCAAAGCGATACCGGCACGAATATCCGGTGAAGTCATGTTGCCGCCTCTCAGACAAAAATTACGGTCGTGACCGATTACTACCGCACGGTGAGGGTCGCATAAGATAATCTGTGCCCCCATGTCAATCAATTTGTCCACAAAAAACAGACGGCTTTCAAACATTTTCTGATGAATCAGCACACTGCCCTTAGCCTGAGTAGCCACAACGAGCATCACACTCAGCAAGTCAGGAGTCAGCCCTGGCCATGGTGCATCGGCAATAGTCATAATGGAGCCGTCAATAAACGACTCTATCTGGTAATGCTCCTGCGCAGGCACAAATATATCGTCACCTCGCTGTTCCAGGCGAACGCCCAAACGACGGAAACTGTCGGGAATGATTCCCAGATTCTGGTAGGATACATCCTTGATGGTAATTTCACTTCCCGTCATGGCAGCCATTCCAATGAAACTGCCGACCTCAATCATATCCGGAAGTACCCGATGCGAACAGCCTTTCAAGCTGGATACACCTTCGATGGTAAGTAAATTCGATGCGATGCCCGAAATCTTGGCTCCCATGCGATTCAGCATCCGGCACAACTGCTGCAAATAAGGTTCGCAGGCTGCATTGTAAATCGTTGTAACCCCTTCGGCCAGTACAGCAGCCATCACAATATTGGCCGTACCGGTCACAGAAGCCTCATCCAGCAACATATAAGCGCCTTTCAGCTTCTCGGCATTGATACAAAAACGGCCTTTCACGGCATCATATTCAAACGAGGCACCCAGTTTCTGAATACCCAAGAAATGCGTATCCAGACGGCGACGTCCGATTTTATCACCACCCGGTTTTGAAATCATTGCCTTTCCGAAGCGAGCTACCAGAGGACCTACCAGCATCACCGAACCACGCAATTTAGAGCAGCGGTTCAAGAAGTCATCACTCTCCAGGTAAGCCAGATTCAGATTATCTGCCTGAAAAGTGTAAGTATCACCGCCCGACTTAGAGACCTTCACCCCCATATCGCGAAGCAACTGTATCAGGTTGTTCACATCCAGAATGTTCGGAATGTTTTCAATAGTCACTTCCTCATCTGTCAGCAATGTGGCACAAAGCACCTGTAATACTTCGTTTTTTGCACCCTGAGGCACAATCTCGCCATGCAGTTTGTGTCCTCCTTCGATTACAAATGAAGCCATAGTATCCGATTTTGATTAATATTTCTTTTTCTGCTGATTGTTATTGTTCATCTGACGGCGACGCGGACCGAACGAACGCTGTTCCACCAGCTTCAAGTCATCCGTCGTCAGCTTGATACGTCCTTCTGACAGCTCGCACAAATCCTCCAGAATTTTCTGGTCTTCCACCCCGTCCTTGTTGAAGTTGATGTAATCCTTCTTCATGTGATTGGCGATATATTTTATCAGCTGTTTTTTCTCGTCACCTTCCGGATAGTCTACTGCAATCTTAATCAAGTCCTGAATAAACCGTCCGTAATGACGGAAACGAATGACGTTCGGAGAATAGGGAATTCTGTCCGGTTTCACTTCCAAACTTTCCTTCTTCACAATTTCCACCGGATAGTCAATATCCAGTTTGAAGTCGGACATAATAGCCAGATGATCCCACAGCTTATGACGGAAATCCTCCATGTCGCGCAATTGCGGGAACATGCCTCCCATTATGTTTACAATCGTATTGGCACACCGCTGACGTTCTTCACGGTCTTCGATGGTCAATGCATGGTCTACCATGTTCTGCACACTTCGTCCATATTCCGGAAGTGGCAATTTTCGTTGCTGGGTATTATATTCCATATAAAATTCTGTTATTCTACAAATCAAATCTTTTTACGCCTCACCCTCTCCGGCCATACGCCCTTACAGCAGTTTCTTCGGAGTGGAAGCCACGAATTCCTTCAGATAGAACGGTTCGAAATAGGCCACATCCTTGAAATCTTCCACTGCCATGGCTTTCTCGGCCAGCGGGAACATCCATTTGGCTACCGGATGAATATTCTCAATGAAGTGTGCGTTGGGATGCGAAAGTTTTTCCTTGCACTTGGCTGCTCCGTTACCAAAGAAATACACCGGATGTTTCTCCAAATATTCGGCATACGAATTTTCGTCAATAATATCTGCTCCGATGGCACGCTGTACCTTCAAAGCACGGTTATACACGGCCGCATATACTTCCATACGGCGGGCATCAATCATCGGACAAAGCAAAGCATCTTCCGGCAGGTCGTGCGCAAGCAGTACCGGCACACACATCACCTCCAGTGTGGGCAATCCTATCAGCGGAATGTTCCGTCCGTAACAGATACCTTTCGCCATCGACACACCGATACGCAGCCCCGTGTACGAGCCAGGACCACAGCTCACTGCCACCGCATCCAACGGAATGGCATGGTTATCAATGAACGACAAGGCTTCATCCACAAATACCCCCAATACAGTGGCATGCGAAGGGCCGTTAAAATCTTCTTTTGAGAAAATGGAAGCTCCATCCTGGCTTACAGCCACAGAACAAACTTCCGTAGATGTTTCAATATGTAAAATGCATGACATAATTAAACTCGATACAATTATTATAGTCTGCAAATATACACTTTTCTTCTTACTATCTCATGAAAAAAAGGACAGAAAGTGACAAAACCAGCCAACTTGAAAAATCCGGAATCTCTGCCGCGACTTCCTCAAAGTGAAAACGCTACTACTCACACCAGAAAAAGAAACATCACTTTCTACGTTCTCCGTATGCAAAACGTACGTTTCTGCTACGGGAAACGTACGTTTTCGCCCTGAGAAACATACAGTTTGGCTACAGGAAACATAAACCGGCCGGATGCACTTACAAATTAAAGTCAGGGGACTTGCAGAAAATCCGTTTCATTCGCCTGAGTCAAAGGTATTTCGCATGTTTTTTTAACAGCTGCTTATTCTTTATTTAGATTTTTCCTACCTTTGTATCCAAATTATCAAAAAACAGAAGGAGTTATGATACAGTCAATGACCGGATACGGAAAAGCAGTCACTGTGTTCGGAGACAAAAAAATCAACGTGGAAATCAAATCGTTGAACAGCAAAGCAATGGACTTATCCACACGCATCGCTCCATTGTATCGTGAAAAAGAAATGGAAATCCGCAACCTGATTACCCAGACACTGGAACGCGGGAAAGTGGACTTTTCTATATGGGTGGAAAAAGACGCTGCCGAATCGGCTACTCCCATCAATACAGCCTTGGTAGAAAACTATTACAACCAGATAAAAACCATTTCTGAAACTTGCCATATTCCGTTGCCGGAAGACTGGTTTGCCACTTTGTTGCGCATGCCCGACGTGCTGACCCGCGTAGACGTGCAGGAACTGTCGGACGAAGAATGGGCTGCAGCCAAACAAACCATCGAAACTGCACTGCAACATCTAGTTGACTTCCGCAAGCAGGAAGGTGCAGCTCTCGAAAAGAAGTTTACAGAAAAAATCGACAACATCGAACGGTTGATGAAATCCATCGAGCCTTACGAAAAGGAACGTGTGGCCAAGATACGGGAACGCATTACCGATGCACTGGAAAAAACGCTGAGCATCGACTATGACAAGAACCGTCTGGAGCAAGAATTGATTTATTACATCGAAAAACTGGACATCAACGAAGAAAAGCAGCGTCTGGCCAACCACCTGAAATATTTCCGCGAAACCATGGCGAGCGGACACGGCCAAGGCAAGAAGTTGGGATTCATTGCTCAGGAAATGGGACGTGAAATCAATACCACCGGCAGCAAGTCGAACCATGCCGAAATGCAGAACATCGTGGTACAGATGAAAGACGAACTGGAACAGATTAAGGAACAAGTGTTGAACGTAATGTAAAAAAGAATATGGCAGGCAAACTTATTATTTTTTCAGCCCCCTCCGGCTCTGGTAAATCCACCATTATCAATTACTTGCTGACACAGAACCTGAGTCTGGCCTTCTCCATCTCTGCCACCAGCCGCGCGCCCCGTGGCACAGAGCAGAACGGAGTGGAATACTTCTTCCTGACACCAGAAGAATTCAAGCAGCGTATCGCCAACGATGAGTTTCTGGAATACGAAGAGGTGTACAAGGACCGTTTCTATGGCACACTGAAAGCACAGGTAGAAAAACAGCTGGCAGCCGGACAGAATGTAATTTTCGATGTCGACGTAGTAGGCGGATGCAATATCAAGAAATTCTACGGCGACCGCGCACTGTCTGTATTTATCCAGCCGCCTTCACTCGAAGAGCTCCGCAAGCGACTGACCGGTCGTGGTACCGACGCGCCCGAAGTTATCGAAAGCCGTCTGGCAAAAGCGACCTTCGAACTGAGCTATGCCGAAAAATTCGATGTAGTGATTGTCAATGACAATCTGGAAAAGGCTCAAGCAGAAGCCTTGAAGACCATTCGCGATTTTATTCAACAATAAATTTGCTGATATGCCTAAAGACCCAAAGAAAATCATGTTCATGATGACCATACTTTGTATCGTCATCGGGCTGTCAGCCATTGCCGTAGGGGTGGTGGCCGTAGCAAAAGAAGAATACATCATTGCCGTAGCCATGCTGCTGGTAGCTGCCTGGCAGATACTCAACTACAGACAATGGAAGAAAAGCCTCAAATAAAAACCGGACTTTTCGGAGGTTCCTTCAACCCTATCCATACAGGCCACCTGGCACTTGCCAACTACCTGTGTGAATATGGGGGACTGGAGGAGGTATGGTTTTTAGTCACTCCTCAGAACCCGTTTAAACAGAACGAGACGTTGCTCGACGACCATCTGCGGCTGAAAATGGTAGAAGTTGCCGTGGCAGGATACCCCCGTTTCCGCGCATCCGACTTTGAGTTCCAACTTCCACGTCCCTCATACACTATCCATACCCTTGATAAACTGGCCGAGTGTTATCCTGACCGGGAGTTTCACCTGATTATCGGTGCCGACAACTGGCAGGCTTTCGACCGCTGGCGGTCACCCGAAGAAATCATCCGCCGCCACCACATTCTGGTCTATCCGCGCCAAGGTTATCCCTTGGAGGATACAGCCAGTCTGCCTCCTCATGTCAGAGTCGTACAAACTCCCCTTATCGAAATCAGTTCGACCTTTATCCGCAAAGGCATCCGGGAAGGAAAAGACCTGCGTTATTTCCTGCATCCGGAAGTATTCAGAATTATTCAGGAAAAAGGATTGTACCGGTAATCATTTCTTTTTGTGCAACACCACCAGCACCACCTCGCTCGGCGTAAACAAGCGCACATCCTTGCGGGAGGTACCCAGGCCATTGGTAATAATAACCGGAATACCCGCACTGTTATACTTCAACCCTGTCAGGAAACGGTTGCCGTATTTGGAAAAATGCGCCGGTGTCCATCGGCGGAACAAACTGACTTGTCCCCCGTGCGTATGTCCGGCCAGTGCCAAATCGGTGTGCGCCACATTCACATCCTCCACATAATCGGGTGTATGCACCAACATCAGTACGAAATCTTCTTCCCGCAATGCCAAGGTAGGTGACACCCCGTTCTGTTTCAGGTCAAACGGGTTACGAATGCCGCACAGCAAAATGTACTCCTTTCCTCTCCACAAGGTATCCACCTTGTGCTCTAGTAAGTGTACCCCAGTTTTCTGCATCGCTTTCCGTACCAGCGAGTCAGCCTGCCCACGCTCGTGGTTTCCCATCACGGCATACGTTCCGCAGGGTGCTTCCACCGTCTTCAACGCCTGAAAGAGTTGCGTCACATCTCCTCCGTTGCGTCCTCGGTAGTCACCTCCCAGGAGCAACACATCCGCATCCAGCGAACGAAGTGCCTGGCACATACCCGGTAAACGACGGGCGGTAAACCGACTCTCGTAATGAAAATCGGAAGCAAAAGCCACACGGAAGCCATCGAAAGAATCGGGCAACTGGGCACTGTAGAAATCATAGCGTTTTACACGCCCCACGCCTTTATATTTGGAAAAAGAAGCCGTAGCACAAGAAGAAAGCAGGCCACATAGCACCACCAGGTAACCTGCCAGCAAGTTCAGTCGTTTCATCATTTTAAAATACATATAACTATCCGGTCGTGACAAAGGTCGTAAAAAAATGCCTAACTTTGCCGGACGAAAAACTAAAAATCAATCCACAATGACAAACGTCAAAACCAATTCCATAAAAGCCTGGCTGTTGGCTGCCCGCCCCAAGACACTGACCGGTGCTGCCATCCCCGTCATGCTGGGCTGTGCACTGGCTTTTATTTACGGTCACTTTCAATTAACGCCTGCCCTGCTTTGCTTTCTGTTTGCGTTTCTGATGCAAATTAACGCCAACTTCATCAACGACTTGTTTGATTTTCTGAAAGGCAGCGACCGCGAAGACCGGCTGGGACCGGAACGCGCCTGTGCACAAGGATGGATCAGCGCCAAGGCCATGAAAGCCGGAATTGCCTGTACCACCCTGTTAGCAGGAATCACCGGACTTTGCCTGCTTTACTACGGAGGACTGGAAATGATTCCAGTTGGTATTGCCTGTATTATCTTTGCCTTCCTCTATACCGCCGGACCATATCCGCTGGCTTATCACGGATGGGGTGACTTGCTGGTACTTGTCTTCTTCGGCTTCGTACCCGTGGGATGTACCTACTATGTCATGGCACACGACTGGAACATGTCTGTCACCATGGCTTCACTGGCCTGCGGCCTCATCATCGACACCCTGCTGATGATTAATAACTTCCGCGACCGTGAACAGGATGCTATCAGTGGCAAGAAAACCATTGTGGTACGCCTGGGTGCCAAAGCCGGACTGATTCTTTACTTTCTGTTAGGACTGGCGGCCTGCTGGTGCTGTTTCTACTTTTTGGAAATCGGGAAAATCTATGCCGTACTGCTACCCCAGCTGTACCTGATTCCACACATTCTAACCACCCAGCACATGGCCCGTATCTACCGCGGAAAAGCCCTGAACGGAATCTTGGGAGAAACCTCCCGCAATATGCTTATTTTTGGATTATTACTCACCCTCGGCTTAATACTTTAATATGATTCGAAAGGTACGCAAAGAAGATACATCGGCCATCACTGCCATCTATAATCATTACATCGCCCACACCACCATCACTTTTGAACTGGAACCGGTGAGCGAAGAGGAAATGTGGACACGTATCCAGCACATCAGTGAGAAGTATCCGTACTTTGTATATGAGACGGAAGGGCAGATTACCGGCTACTGCTACGTGCACGGATGGAAAGAAAAGGCTGCTTACAACCAAAGTGCAGAGACCACCATCTACCTGGCTCCTTCGCATACCGGAAAAGGTATCGGAAAAGAACTGATGCTGCATCTAATAGAAGAATGCCGCCGCTACGGACTGCATGCCCTGATAGCCTGCATCACCGAAGGTAACGAAGCCAGCTACGCCCTGCACGAGAAGTTAGGGTTTGAAAAGGTATCTTATTTTCGGGAAGTAGGCCGTAAATTCGGGAAGTGGTTAGGAATTGTAGATTATGAACTGATTCTATAAGAGAGTATAGTATTATAAAAACAAGCAGGGCGATACCTTTATTTCTCAGGTACCGCCCTGTCTGTTTTTCGCTTTACCATTGCAAAGTAGTCACATATTGCGGAACAACCTGCACTGAATCAACCCGAACTACCGAACCTTTGGAAAAATCAGGAACAGCTTCTCCCGGCAAATCAGACAGGAAAGGTGCATTTTTCCGCAACGGACGAATGTAAAAACTCAGCTCCTCATCAGTCAGTTCCTGCTGGAAACGTTTCAGACTAATCTGCCAAGGGGCTCCATAATAAAAGTGATCCAACACCAGCTCACCCTTCAAGAAAGCCATAGCCACATCTCCTGTATAATCCAGCCGCAAGAAATAGTCATTTACCTGAGGATATTCCTTTCCAGAAAAACGAACTGCCAGCCGACGGCTTCCAACCTTACGGAAGGTATATTCGGGCTGTACGGAAGGAACTTCTTTCATCTGTTCCTTAAAGCCTTTTGCCGAAGGATATTCTACATAACGGAACACCGGATCTCCCATATTCAGCAACCGTACTCTTCCTGCTTCCGGCAGCACCATGGAAGAAGTAATCAACAACTTACCGTTGATTCTACAAGCATTCAAAGCCTGTTCACGGGTCAGTGTGGTTACTTTAAACCGTTTTCCACCGGATGTCTTCACTGTAAACGTACTTTTTAAGCCTGCTTCCGGAGTATAACAATGTTTCCCGGATACCGTAGTCTTGTCAAACACAAATTCCGGATGAATACCTTCCGGCACAAAGAAAAAGTAATGGTCCGTCCCCTTGTCATCCAGTTTCAGCAATAACTGGGCGGTGGCATACTTCAATAAGGCATCCTTCATCTGAAAATTAAACGGCAGAATCAGACTCTCATCTTTCGGCAAAGTAAATGTACCTTGCGAAGGAATACGAAGTGTCTCATCCGCAAACTTCAGCCGTAAGCACAAATCTTTCTGGTCTACCCTGGCTGTATCGTGGTCTTGAAAGTTTACCATAAATACGAAACCCGATTTTCCTTTTACCCGTGCCGCATATCGCAAGATTTCCCGATTATCCGGAGTCATTTGTTCATATCCTTTCGGAAGCACCGTTTCCATCGGTGCCAGCTGACTGGAGAAATCGTTCAGGAACAGATGCAACAGGCGCAACGCACGATAAGAACCATATTCCAAACCAAATTCTCCCAAGGGAGCCTGAAAATCATACGAAATCTTGGGCATTCCCATCGGTTCATCGCTGAAAAAGGCCGCAGGTCCCATTTTCGGAGTAGAACCTCCATGATACATATAATACCCGATGCCATTGGCACCGCTCCCCAGCGTACGCACCATCAACGCCTCTGCGGCCTTAGCCGTGACAATAGGGCGGCGGGTATAAATCATCTGAATGCCGACTCCCATTTCTGCACAGAAGGAAGGATACTTCTCGGTATCATAACGCACCGGTGCATAATCGGGATTCTTCTGAATATCCTTAAACATACAAAAAGGAGACATACCCGGTTTGGCCCAGAAAGGATACGTATAGGCAGCCGTCACAGGAATGGCTTCCTCTCCGATTACAGCTGCATTGCCCCATCCGGTAGCTGTGTACAAAGGTGTCTGAATTCCGGCCTCTTCGGCCATCTTTTTCAGCGTTTTCATGTGCAGGTTACCTAAATCAGCCGTCGTGATTTTCTTGTCCTGTACACTCACTCCTATCATCGTAATATTGGCATCATAAATGGCCGACGTCATGTCCTTCGGTTCGCCCGGATACGTAATTCCCCAAGGAGCCGCCGAATGCTGGTGTTCATTTTCTATCTGCGTGCCGATAATCGTTCCACCGTCTTTATAATACAATCCTTCCAACTGGCGGCCAATCTCTTCATAAAGGCGTTTCACATACTTCAGGTAGTTCGCATCGTTCGAACGAATTTCCAAGGGCTTGGCAAACAACCAGTCGGGAAGTCCTCCGTTTCGTATTTCCCCATGACAGAAAGGGCCTATTCGTACCACCGTCCACATATTATGTTTCTGACACAATGATAAAAACTTACGAAGATTCCGGTTCCCTTCCCAATTAAATACGCCTTCCTTTTCTTCGTGGATACTCCAGAATACATACGTAGGAATCACCGTTACTCCTCCTGCCTTCATTTTCAGGATTTCTTCTTCCCACTGGCATTCCGGATAACGGCTATAATGGAACTCTCCCATTACTGGAATAACCGGCTTTCCCCCTACCGACATATAATAGCTGTTTACCTCAATACGCTCACCGGAAGGATTACTTCCTCCCAGCTTCAGGTGCCCACTATAAATTGTCTTTTCCTTGACAGGCATATCCAGTTCATACACCTGCTGTGCCATAGCCAGCACTCCAGCCATCATACATATAATTGTTCCCGTAAATCGATTCATTGTTTTTCCTAGTTAAAGTAAAAAATGAGACACAATATCTCCAATTCAAAAGTACCGCCTCAAAATACACGAAAAAATGGAATCTTTTACGGAATACATGTAATTTTTTGCGACCTTACTATCCCGTTTCAACAAGATACACGAAAAATTTTTATATCCTTTCCCAAACGCAAGTACATTTCAAACGGAACGTAAGTACATTTTACCTGAAATACAAGTACGTTTAGATACAAACGTAAAGGCGTTTCCCCAAAAACGTACTTGCGTTTTTTCGATTACGCCCAAACGAATCATACAAACCTAATAATCAAGAGATTACAGACCAGTTCACATTCTTCTTACGAAGCTCTTTCAACCGTTGCCAGATAATCTGATTTTCCGGTTTCATGCCTTCGGGGTCGTCATCCAGCAGGCGTTCAGCTATTTCACGGACATACTGCAACAACTGGCCGTCTTTGGCGATGTCGGCAATTTTCAAATCGAAGGCTACCCCGCTCTGCTGGGTACCTTCCAAATCGCCGGGACCACGTAGTTTCAGGTCGGCTTCAGCAATTTCAAAACCGTCATTGGTCTGCACCATGATTTCAATGCGCTTGCGGGTTTCTTCCGTCAACTTATATCCGGTCACTAAAATACAATAGGACTGGTCGGCACCACGACCTACTCGCCCACGCAACTGGTGGAGTTGGGAAAGTCCGAAGCGTTCGGCATTCTCAATAGCCATCACCGAGGCATTGGGTACATTCACACCGACTTCTATCACGGTAGTAGCCACCATAATCTGGGTTTCGTTAGCCAAGAAACGCTGCATTTCTTTCTCTTTCTCGGCTGGTTTCATCTTACCGTGCACCTTGCTGACCTTGTATTCTGGGAACTCCTCACAGATGTGCATGTAACCCTCTTCCAGGTTCTTGATGTCCATCTTTTCGCTCTCCTGTATCAACGGATACACGATGTATACCTGACGTCCTTCCTGAATCTGTTTCCGCATGAATTCGTACATGCTTTTCCGACGGTTGTCAAACTGGTGAATGGTCTGAATAGGCTTTCTGCCGGGAGGCAACTCATCAATGACCGACACATCCAGGTCGCCATACAAAGTCATGGCCAGCGTACGGGGAATCGGAGTGGCCGTCATAACCAGTACATGAGGAGGACGACTATTCTTAGCCCACAACTTGGCTCGCTGGGCTACTCCAAAACGGTGTTGTTCGTCAATCACCACCAGCCCCAAGGAAGAGAAGTTGACGGTATCCTCAATCACAGCATGCGTACCAATCAAGATATGCACATCCCCTGTTAATAAGTCGCGGAGAATTGCTTCACGGCGTTTGCCTTTCACGTTGCCAGTCAACAATTCCACCCGTACAGACATCCCATTCAGAAAGCAACGGATGGTTTCATAATGCTGTGTGGCAAGAATTTCCGTCGGAGCCATCATACAGGCCTGGAATCCGTTATCCAAGGCTATCAGCATGGTCATCAGGGCTACTAATGTTTTTCCACTACCCACATCGCCCTGCAACAGACGGTTCATCTGTCGTCCGCTACCCATGTCGCGACGCATTTCCTTGATTACACGTTTCTGTGCCCCTGTCAACTGGAAAGGCAGGTGATGTGCATAAAAGGTATTGAAAATTTCACCCACCCGTTCGAATACCAGTCCACGAAATTTATTGCGACGTTCTTTGGTATAACGGAGAATATTAAGCTGTACGTAAAACAGTTCCTCAAATTTCAAGCGATACTGTGCCTTACGAAGAAGTTCCGGATTCTGCGGGAAATGAATATTATACAACGCATCGGTCAGGGGCATCAACTGATGTGCCGCGATTAAAGAGGGACTTAGCGTTTCCTCAAAGCTGTCTTTCTGCAAGGCCTGAAAAAGATTTTTCATCAACTTTTCCAGCGCATGAGAATTCAGGCTGATACGCTTCATCTTTTCCGTAGTGTTGTAATAAGGCTGAAGCCCCATGGTAGAAAGGGGCAGTTCCTGTGCCGGGTCAATATCAGGATGAGCCACATTGATACGTCCGTTGAAAACCGTAGGCTTACCGAACACAATGTATTCTTCGTTGGCTTTGTACTTTCCGGTGATATACTTCAATCCTTGAAACCACACTAAGTCCACCACTCCCGTACCATCGGAGAAATGTCCTACCAATCGACGCTGACGGCCTTCTCCGAATATCTCAAAACTCAGAATCTGTCCGCGCAACTGGATATAAGGCATGTTGCCGTCTATCTCATGGATGTAATACAGACGACTGCGGTCCACATACTTGTATGGAAAATAATACAACAGGTCGCGTAAGGAATAGATATTCAATTCCTTATTCAGTATGGCCGCTCGCTGCGGCCCTACCCCTGGCAAATATTTCACATCGCGTGTGGATAGGTCAAACATTAGTCGTCAATAAGAGATTCTGCTACTTTCAAGTCAAAGGGTGTGGTGAGTTTGATGTTCTCCCGATTGCCGAAAACCAGATGTACCGGCTGTCCCAATGCTTCCACCACCGAAGCATCGTCGGTAAAGAAGGGCTTATAATCCTGCGCATAGGCCCGTTTCAATAATTCCACAGTGAAGACTTGAGGAGTCTGCACCAGCTTGTAGTCATTGCGTGATACAGTCTCACTTCCTCCTTCAGGCAACAAATGACGGACTGTTTCCACCACATCTGTTACCGGAACTACAGCCTGCAAAGTGGCTGCCTGCGCATAACAATTCGCAATGACTTCGGCAGAAACGAAAGGACGTACCCCGTCGTGCACACCGACCACACCGTCTTCTTCCACCAGTGCCAGTCCGTTCTTCACGGAATGGAAACGGGTTTCTCCACCTGCCGCAATACGGTGAGGCAACGCAAAGCCATATTCAGCACAAAGGTGCTCCCAGTAGGAACGCTGTTCCACCGGAAGCACCACAATCAGTTCAATATTCGGGTCACAGGCATGAAAAGTCTCCAGCGTACGCATCAATACTGGTTTTCCTTTTACCGGGATGAATTGTTTGGGAATCTCTCCGCCCATACGCAGGCCTTTTCCTCCCGCTACCACTATCACATATTTCTTCATTAAGCCAACAACATTCCTTTTTTCACTTCGAGTGCTTTTTCTGCTCCTGCAAGTTTCTCCAGAATAGTAAAGCCAAAGGCAGGTGCGGCACCCGGACCTTTACCCAAAATGAAGTTGTCGACTACTTCTACCATATTTCCTGTGTATTCTGCTCCTTCCAGAAACTTGTCGAAACCCGGATAGCAAGTAGCTTTCTTGCCTTTCAGCAAACCGCGCTTACCATATACCATCGGAGCAGCACAAATGGCAGCCAACGGTTTTCCGGCAGCCGCAAAGCTCATAATCAGTTTGTCCAGTCCGGCATGTGCATCCAGGTTAGTAGCCCCCGGCAGCCCACCAGGAAGAACAATCATTTCTACCTCTTCCTCCTTCAGTTCTTCGAACAACAAATCAGCCACAATGGGTACCTGATGAGAACTAATGACCGTCTTGTTTCCAGTAACAGACACCGTTTTTACGTTCAATCCGCCTCTACGCATAATATCCAACGGAAACATGGCTTCCATTTCCTCGAAACCTTCAGCCAAAAAGATACAAACTGCTTTCATAAATCTATTATTTAGAATTAAAAGTTTTATTTCAACTTAAAGTAGTACGTAATGGTACCGCTCTGATTATTCACCCCATCCACCGCATTAAAGCGTGCTTTTCGAGCGGCTTCTTCTGCCGCTTTTCGCAACGCCGGATTCACAGTGTTCGTCCGTTTGTTAATGCTGGTACTGATGACCTGTCCGGCAGGATTCACCACAATGGTTACAACCACACGTCCTTCATCCTGCACATTATAAACGGGTACAGGAAGCTTTCCACCTCCCAAAGTTCGCCCGTTCAGGTCGAATGTGCCATAACCACCTACACCGCTCGTTTTTCCAGTAGAAGAATTTCCTGTAGGACTACCCTGCAGTCCGGCTCCGGCAGCATTTCCTTTGCTTCCCATCTGAGAACCTTTTCCAAACGCCCCGGCAATGGCATTGGCCGCAGCCTGAGCTGCCGCTTTTTCTGCTTCCGCCCGTTTTTCAGCCTCTGTTTTCTCCTTCGGCTTATTCACCTTCTGCGTTTCAGTCTTTACCGGTGTCTTTTTAGGTTGTTCCTTCTTCGTCTCTGTTTTAGGTTTTTCTTTCTTCACCTGCAAAGAAGGTTCATCCTGCTGCGTAATCATGGGCTGTTCCACCTCTGGCTCTGCTGCAGCTTCCGGTGCAGAAGAAGGAGCTTCCGACGGCATGACATCCACCTCGGTCATCGTATAAGGGTCGGCATCACCTGCAGCCAGTTCCGTATTGCCTAACATGACGGGTACACCGCCTTCCTCCTGTTCTGCCGGAACGGTCAGCTTCAGAAGAAACAGCAACAGCAGCACCAGCACGTGCAAAGCCACCGTACATACAATTCCGATTACCTTATTTTTTTTCAACGTTACTCTGTTTTAGTTTTTATCCGGACGGCGAGTCGCCAGGACCATTTTAAAATGATTCTCGTTCGCAATATTCAGCACCCGCACGATTTCCCGATAAGGAATCGATTCATCGGCATACAATGCCACATACATTTCCGGTTCTTTCCGGGCACACTCCTGAAGAAAGGCGGTCACTTCATCAATGGCCAGCGGCATTTCATCTTCGTTACCGAAAGCTCCGTAATAATTCAGGTCCTTATCTATAATCACCCGTGCCATAGGTTTGGCCGAAGTCTGCTCCGAACCTTGCGGCAGAAGCACCTTGATGGCATTCGGCGATACCATGGTGGAAGTAATCATAAAAAATATCAGCAGCAGGAAAATCAAGTCGGTCATAGACGACATGCTGAAGCTGGGTGATATTTTCTGTCTTCTCTTTAAAGCCATACGCGATTATTTTTCAGTCGGTTCATTCAGCAAATCCATGAAAGCCAACGTGCGTGCTTCCATCTGACTAACTACCTTATCTACACGATACACCAAATGATTATAAGCAAACATCGTAGCAATACCTACTACCAGTCCACCTACCGTAGTAATCATGGCCTCATAAATACCACTTGACAAAAGAGTAATATCAATGTTGTTTCCAGCGTTAGCCATATTCCAGAAGGCACGTACCATACCGGTTACCGTACCCAAGAATCCCAACATCGGAGCCCCGCTTGAAATGGTAGCCATAATAGACAAACCATTTTCCAGCTTGGCCACTTCAATGTTTCCGGTATTTTCAATGGCAGCCTGCACATCGGCAACCGGACGTCCCATACGAGTAATACCCTTCTCAATCATACGTGCAGAAGGAGTGTTCGTAATGCGGCAATAATTGATAGCCGATTTGATTTCTCCCGATTTGATATAATCACGGATACGGTCCATAAACAAAGGATCGTCTTTTCCAGCCTTGCGGATAGCCACCGCACGTTCAAAGAAAATATAAAAAGCAATTACCGACATCAAAGCCAGTACAATCATAATCCAGCCTCCTTTGCAGGCCATGTCCCAAAGATTCATCTGCGGTTCACCCGAAGCAACCGGAGTCAACACCGGATTTGCTCCGGCCATTGTATCGGCTACAGCTTGTGCGGCAGCCAGTAAAGTTAATGTCATCATAATTTAACGAAGGCAATTTTTATATTCTTCAATGGTTTTCTTTAATCCTAAATAAAGTGCATCACAAATCAGTGCGTGACCAATAGAAACTTCATCCAGCCAGGGGATATTATCATAAAAATACTTCAAGTTCACCAAACTCAAATCGTGTCCGGCATTCAACCCCATTCCCAGTTTATGTACTCTCTCAGCCGCTTCTATAAAAGGAGCCACGGCTGCTTCCGGATTCTTGGGATAGAGTGATGCATAAGGTTCCGTGTACAATTCCACACGGTCGGCTCCTGTCTTGGCCGCATACTCAATCAGTTCCAGGTCTGTGCCTACAAAAATAGAGGTACGTATGCCTGCTTCACCGAACGTATCCATCAATTCTGTCAGGAAAGCCTGATGCGTCTTGGTATCCCAGCCACAGTTCGAAGTAATCTGGTCAGGAGCATCCGGCACCAAAGTCACCTGTGTAGGTTTTACTCTCAGTACCAGGTCAATAAACTCTTTCGAAGGATATCCTTCGATATTGAACTCAGTCTTCAACACCGGGCGCAAGGCATATACATCCGCATACCGGATATGACGTTCATCCGGACGCGGGTGAACCGTGATACCTTCCGCCCCGAACTGCTCGCAGTCCAGCGCTACTTTCTCTACATCAGGGTTGTTTCCACCTCGTGCATTACGAAGCGTAGCCACCTTATTTATATTCACACTTAATTTAGTCATATTTCATGAATTTCGTTATCTTTTAAGAAGACAGGAGACGGCTCGGCATAGTCCAATCGAAAAACTTTGTTTTTCGTTTGTCTCTGCTCTCGCCTTTCACTATCTTTGCTCACGCGAAGACAGGATGCGGCTCGGCATAGCCAAATCTGAAAACTTTGTTTTCCGTTTGTCTCTGCTCTCGCCTTTCACTATCTTTGCATCAACAACGTGCAAAGTTAGCAGGTTTTACGAGAAACTTGACATGTTTATTCTTAAAAAGATTGATAAAAAAGACACATTCTATGCAGCGGAAGATGAAATTCGCCCTCTTTGGAAATACGTATCAGGAGCATAAATCGGCTCATGTAACCCATCTGCTGGAAATCCTCCGGCGCAAGGAGGCACACATCTGTATCCATCGTGAGTTTTATGAGTTCCTTCGCCTGCACACAAACGCAGATTTAACCAATTTAGAAATCTTCAACGGACATGATTTTACAGCTGACATGGCACTTAGTGTGGGAGGAGACGGTACATTTCTGAAAACAGCCAGCCTGGTTGGCAACAAGGAAATCCCCATATTAGGCATCAATACCGGACGTCTGGGATTTCTGGCCGATATTTCACCCGACCAGATGGAGGAAACTTTCGATGAGATTTATCAGGGAATGTATCTGGCAGAACCACGAAGGGTGCTGAAACTCACCTGCAACGGTCAGGTACTAAAAGGCTATCCTTACGGGCTGAATGAAATCGCCATTCTGAAACGCGACAGTTCTTCCATGATTACCATCCGTGCCTATATCAATGGGGAACTGTTAAATGTGTATCAGGCAGACGGGCTGATTGTGGCCACCCCTACCGGTTCTACAGGCTACTCCCTCAGCGTAGGCGGTCCGATTTTAGTGCCTCAGAGTGGTACCATCAGCCTGACTCCCGTAGCTCCACACAGTTTAAACGTACGTCCCATTGTCATTCGCGACGAGTGGGAAGTCACACTGGATGTAGAAAGCCGCAGCCATAATTTCCTGATTGCCATCGATGGCCGAAGTGAAACCTTCCGTGAAGGTACCCGACTCACTATCCGGAGGGGAGAATACTTCATCCGCATCGTCAAGCGCCGCCACCACTCTTTCTTCAATACCTTACGCGAGAAAATGATGTGGGGAGCCGATTCACGCAACTAACTATCCATCATACAAACACACAAAAAGCCGGAGCATTCAACTTGTCACTCCGGCTTTTTGTGTATGTATACCTTACAGTATTCTATTGGGAAAGCTGCACATCATAGCTCTTTCCTTCACGGCAAGTAAACTGCAATACGGTGTGTTTCTTATCCGATTCCAGCACCTTCACAGCAGGATGAGATGCCATATTCCATTTCCCTTTCAAGGTGATGGTCACCGGAATCTCCTTACTCTCGTCATCAATCCACGGACGAGAATAAATACTGCGTTCAATACGTTTGCCATTTTCATCAAAAGCCTCATCACTCGGACCGCGATAGAAGGCCATATCCGGTTGTGCTACGGTCAACACCAGTTTTTTCTTGTCCACCTGCTTTACCATGGCCAGACAAGAAGTATCCGCCTTCTCAATGAAATCACCTGGCAAAGTCTTCTGTGGAGTCTCAAAAAGCACGTATGAAGTCAAGTGTGCTACGCTGGAAGTCACGATATGTGCATTCCGGTCTTTCTGCAACACCTGATAAGTCGGCTGTTTAGCAAACTGTGTCAAACCCTGTTCATCAGTCTGCGGTAACACCGCATATTCATACGAAGCTCCCTGAGGTGCTTTTCCATAATTGAACACCAAAGATACCCAATCGCCGGAAGTCGGTTTTACACTACGTTCACCGACTGTTACCTGAGGGAAGTTCTTTTCAAACTGTACATTTCCCGGTACATAATACCCCACTCCATTAGGAGCCAGATACGTATGTCCGTTATCTTTCCAGCTGTCCCAATATGCTTTTTCTTCCGGTGTAATGGCAGCCAGCTGGAATACAGTGGTTTCTGTTGGATAGTCTTGATTAACATTCTCAATGTCAGAACCAAGGGCTACGATGGTATTTCCAAAGAAATGATACGAAATCCGCACACGGTGCGAACCGTTGTACTTATCATGTTCGTGCAACTTCATACCAAAGTTTCCATTCTCACGTTCTTGAGAAAGTCCTCCGGCAAACGCCTCATCAGAATACAGCATTTCTTCCATTCCGGAAAAAGCATCCACATTCAGCACTTTCGCACGCAACTGGTCAAAAGGCAGATGAATGGAAGTAGCACCCGGAATCCGGTTCCAGTCGAATCCGTTTTCCTGCCAGCCGCTCGTTGTAAAAGTAACTCTTTCTCCCGGCTGAGCAGTCAGCACCTGCATGCTGCCATAACCCAAGTATCGTCCATAGAAATTGGCATCCAGATAATGCTCGGCATCCCATAAGTAACGTGAATGACCACGTACCACTGCCGCCCAGTTGTTCCGTCGCTGTACAGACACACAACCATATCCCAACGCTAAATTTCCCTGCGGGTCTTTTTCAGGAGTAAAGCCTGCCTTCAGCAGTTTCTTCTCCAGCTTACGCTCCAGTCCGGCCGGTGCCTGCGGCAAATAATCCGGTTCATTGACACCCGGTTTTGCCGGTTCTCTTACTAGACGCAGGTAAGCAGCAGCCATATCGGCATCATACTTTTCTTTTCCGTCAGGAGTTCCAGAGATAGCCATCATGGCGTACTGCACCGGAATCAACTTTCCTTTTCCATTGGGATGACGTCCCGACATCGACAGCGGGAACTGTTGCTGGTTACAATAGAAACGCATGGTCAGCAACACATCCTTTATAGTCTGATGAGCCAGTTCAGATACCGCAAAGGTCGTTCCGCTCATCAGATAAATCATGTTAGTTGCCCCGTCCAGACCTCCAACCGCATACGCAGGATAGTTATTACGGTGATGGAAAGCAGCCCCGTCACTCTTGAAGGCACCCGCCAACCCCGGAGCCGGGCGGCATCCGTAGTCAATCCAGCGCGAGAAAGCACGCAAGTAACGAAGTTTTTCCGGCGTATCCTCCATCATCAGAATGCTGGCAATACGTCCGGAAGTCTGCGTGTTAAAGGAATCCATGTCAATACCGTTTCCGGTTGGCTTTGGATATACTTCATTCGTAATGGCATACCAGCGCATGATAGCTTCCGCTTCTGCTAGACGATTTTCTTCACGCAGCACATCCTTCATCAGAAAATAAGAGAGATACAAACTGCGTACACTGTATCCATAATGATGTATGTTTCCCCAGCAGCTTCCGTAAGCCACTCCCTGGTCAGTAATATGGTCATACATAGCCATGAATTTCTGGCGCATTTCCTGTTTCACCTGTGCGTCCTGCGCGTTGTGATATGCCACGGCAATGGTTTTCATCAGGTCAAAATAGGCTTTCATTTCCATGCCCAACTTCGTAAACATGTCCTTATCCCAATGGGGAATCATACGCTCGTATGCTTCCGACTGACGTACCATAAAAATAGGCAGTCCGCTTACTTTACCGTTTTTATATACAATCTTATAAGCATCGAACTTGCGACGGATATTATCAATCTGTTTTTGAGACAATTTACCCGGTGTATAAATCAAATCCCGATAGCGCTTTTCCATCAGGTGCATATCCTGAAGTTCTTTTTCTGAAACCGGCTTCAAAGGCAAATCCGACTTCCACAATGAATGCGGATAAATCACCAGCCAGTGATTGGTCGTTCCTTTATGTACAAAAGGCACCTGTGCATCGGCAGCCTGCTGACGCGCGTCTACCTTGCTGGCCGGAATCAGATGATCGATAAAAAGTTCCCCTTCTACATCTGGTGCCAGTATCCTCAACTCATTCATACCTTCTTCCGGCGTACCTTCCATATCACGTTCATAGCAAACCCATGCCGCACGCCATCCGGTAAAGTTAATACCGAAGGGGAAAGATGTACATACCTTTCCATCCTTCAAGAATTGAAAGGTTATTTTCTTATCCACTGCCTTCTCGTTATACACCCATACAATAAAAGCCGACAGATACGTATCTTTTCCCGTCGGATCTTTCGTTTCAAACTTCAAATCCTTTTTCAGGGAAAGGACAGCCCCCGGTTTATACGTCCAACGCAGGGAACGGCTTCCATCTTTATAGTGTTCATCACTAAGAGATAAAGTCGACCCTGCGCCGGAGAGTTCCTGCGGTACAGCTTCTTCAAAAGAGAGTAACCGCTCATGCTTTACGACCTGTGCCGTCAGCTCACCAGAAATCGCAAAGAAACTTAATACAGATGCTAGATTAATAAAAAACTTTCCTTTCATTTGCATCATTCTACATAAAATTTAAGTATCGATGCAAAGATAGTATTTTTTATCATTTAATTATTGTCCTTCTGACGGATTTCCACACGGCGGATTTTTCCACTAATGGTTTTCGGCAGTTCATCCACAAACTCAATGACACGCGGATACTTGTAAGGAGCTGTCACCCGTTTCACATGGTCCTGCAATTCCTTGATCAGTTCCGGTCCGGCCTTCTGCTTGTAGTCCTTTGCCAATACGATAGTAGCTTTTACCACCTGACCGCGGATTTCATCGGGCACACCGGTAATGGCACATTCCACAACCGCCGGATGCGTCATCAAGGCACTTTCCACTTCGAACGGACCGATACGGTAACCGGAGCTCTTGATGACATCGTCGGCACGTCCTACGAACCAGTAATAACCGTCTTCGTCACGCCAAGCCACATCGCCCGTGTAATAGATACCATCGTGCCAAGCCTCACGGGTAAGTTCAGCATCACGATAATATTCCTTGAACAAGCCAAGCGGTTTGCCTTTATCCGTACGTACCACAATCTGTCCCTGTTCTCCATCTTCCGCTGAACGGCCGTCTGGTTTCAGCAAGTCAATATCATACTGCGGATTAGGCACGCCCATACTTCCCGGTTTCGGTTCCATCCACGGGAAAGTAGCCAGAGTCAATGCCGTTTCGGTCTGTCCGAATCCTTCCATCAGACGAATACCCGTAATACGCTTGAAAGTCTCATATACAGAATAGTTCAACGCCTCGCCCGCCGTCGTACAATATTCCAGTGAAGACAAATCATATTTCGACAAGTCTTCCCGAATCAGAAAACGATAAATCGTAGGAGGTGCACACAACGAAGTGATGTGATAATCATGAATCTTTTGCAGAATATCTGCCGGAGTAAACTTCTCATGGTCGTATACAAAGATATTGGCACCGGCAATCATCTGTCCGTACAGCTTTCCCCACACTGCCTTTCCCCATCCGGTATCCGCAATGGTCAGGTGCAAACTGTTTTCATGCAGATTGTGCCAGAAGCATCCGGTAGCAATATGTCCGAGCGGATAAGTAAAGTCGTGTGCCACCATCTTCGGTTCCCCGGTAGTTCCCGAAGTAAAGTACATCAGTGAAATATCCTCGTTGGTATTCACATGTTCCGGACGTACAAAAGGAGCGGCAGCTTCCATACCCTTATGGAAATCTTCAAAACCTTCCGGATATTCCGGACCGACACTCACCAGACGTTCTACTGTAGGAGAATCAGGCATGGCCGCCAGAATATGTTCTGTGATGACCGGTTCACCGGCAGCCACAATCATCTTGATACCGGCAGCCTGACAACGATACACAATATCTTTCTTTGTCAGCAAGTGTGTAGCCGGGATGACCACTGCCCCCAACTTGTGCAGAGCAATGATAGAAAACCAGAATTCATACCGGCGTTTCAAAATCAGCATGACCTTATCTCCATGACCGATTCCCAGGCTCTGGAAATAGGATGCGGTCATATCGGTATATTTCTTCAAGTCCGCATACGTAAACTGTATATGTGCTCCTTTGTCGTTTGTCCACAGCAACGCATTTTTATCGGGCTGTTCAGCCGCCCAGGCATCTACCACATCATAACCGAAATTAAAATTCTCCGGCACCTTCACTTTAAAATTCGCAATGAAATCCTCTTGTGAGGTAAAGTGAGTTTGTTCAACAAATCTTTCTAACATATTTCTTTTCAAAATTAATTACTACATAACGATGGCGAGGAACTTCACCGCTTTTCCGTCGAGCGCCTTCATTCCGTGAGGCAGTGAAGAATCGAAATACAAGCTGTCTCCTTGCTCCAGAATCAAATCCTTTCCGTTTATGCTCAACAGCATCCGGCCTTCAATCACCAAGTTGAACTCCTGTCCGTAGTGCGTATTATAATAAATAGGTGTATCCTCCGGCTTGGGCTCTACCGTTACCAGGAAAGGATCGGCCTTGCGGTTGCGGAACCCTGAAGCCAGCGACTGGTATTTATATGCCTTCGTACGCTCCACCGAAATACCGGTTCCCCAGCGTGTCAGGAAATAAGCATTCATCTTAGGTTCTTCCCCGAACATCAGCACGTCAAGCGGCACGTTGCACTTCCGTCCGATTTGCTGCAACGTACTGACCGCAATGTCACACTCGCCCGACTCAATCTGCTTATATTGTTCCACCGGCAACCCACATTGTCCGGCCATGTCCTCTACACTCAAATCCAGCGCATCGCGTAGTCCGCGGATACGTTCTCCTATTTGTCTTATTTGTTCGTCCATAGTGCAATTTTTTAGTTATTCGCTCAAAATTACGAAAGATTATGAAAAACCAAGAAAAATATTTCGAACTTTGTAACCGAAAATTTTAAAACCATGATCAGACAGGATTACATCATACGCATGATTCAGGAAATATTTGCCGCAATAGCCAACCTGATTCTCCGCCGGAAGCACATCAGCAAGTCGGACTGGGAAGAGTATGAAAGCACGGCACGGCAAGTACTGGAGGTCACTCCCCAGCAGCTGGAAGAAATGGACGGCCAAACCATACTGGAAAAATACAGTCAGGAAAAAGATGGCATAGAGAAAACCGAACTAGCCGCCATGATGCTGCTGAAAATGGCGGAAGACACCGAAAACCTCGTGCCTAAAGCCCGCCTTCGCCAGGAAGGACTCTACCTGCTGAAATATGTGCAGGAACATGGAAATACCTATTCCCTACCCCGCAACCTGCTGATTCAGTTTTTAGAATCAAAGGACTGATATCCACCGACGGAAAAAACGAACCTGCTAACCATGAATACACTGAAAATAGCCTATATCGGTATGGGATACCGGGGAAAGCAACTGCTTGCCCTGACCCGCCACATTCCTTACTTCCAGGTGACTGCCATTGCCGACCCGGAAGCCCGGGAAGCCGACTACGACGTGCCTTGCTACAATCAGGGAGGAGATGATTATCAAAAAATGATAGCCCTTCATGCCCCGCAACTGGTTTTCATTGCTTCTCCATGGCAGTTGCACGTAACCCATGCCCTGTACTGCATACAACACGGTTGCCATGTGGCACTGGAAATCAAAGGAGGACTTTACCTGCATGAGTACCAGCCGCTGATTGAAGCAGCAGAAGCCGGAAAGAAAAAAATCTTTCCGCTGGAGAACACGCTTTTCCGGCAGGAAATTCTGGCCATGCACAACCTGGTCCATGCCGGTGAATTAGGTGAAGTGGTATACATGCGAGGAGGTTACCGTCACGACTTGCGCAATCTTCTATTGGACGACCAAGGTAATCTGGGAAACCGGAAAAAGACGGAAAGCATCTGGCGAAGCAAATTCTACCAGCAGGAAAATGGTGACCTTTATCCTACTCACGGACTGGCTCCTCTCTGCCTCATCGCCGGCATTCCCCGCAAAGACCGTTTTGTACGCCTGACCACCTTTTCTTCCAAACCCGCAGGCCTATACCAGCGTATCCGTGAATTAGGAGGAAATCCTCATGTGCCTGTCACGCAGGGAGATGTAACCGTCACCCAACTGGAGACGGCTTCCGGAACCTTGGTTTCTTTGACTCACGACACCACTCTTCCCCGCCCCAGAAGCCTGGACTTTGAAATACAAGGCACCAAAGGAATCTGGCAGGGAGACCAGCGACGCATTTACTTGGAAGGAAAAAGTCCGCACGAAACATGGGAAGCAGATACCGCTTACCTGCAAAAATACGAGCACCTCTATTGGCAACAGTGGGGAGAAGAAGCGCTGCGTATCGACACGCACCATGAAGGCATGGATTACATCATGCTCAAAGCATTAGAAGCCGAAATGAAACAGGAGATACCCTACCCGGCCGATATACACGACCTGGCTCTTTGGACTTCGGTTACCCCTCTGTCCATACAGTCCGTGGCAGAACAACGCACCGTACCGATGGAGTAAGCCATTCCGGTTTATTCCAAATACAGATAATCGTAATGTACCAGCGGTTTCTGCCCGTGCTGTCCCACCATGGAAAGTGCTTCTGCCGAGTCGGCTGACACACGGCCTACTCCAATCTGCCGTCCCTGCTCGTCCATCACGCGCACGAGGTCATCTTTCTCAAAATCCCCTACAACTCGCGTCACTCCCACCGGAAGGATGCTGGTAGCCTTCACTCCTCTGACGGCCTCTACTGCCTGACGGTTCAGATGAAGTTCCCCTTTGGCAAAGCCTTCACTGTGCGCAATCCACTTCTTCATGCTCGACACTCCCTCCATGGCTGGAAGGAAACGGGTACAGACAGTCGTATCCGGATGACACAACAAATCCGACAGGATATTCTCTTTCTTGCCATTGGCGATAATCACAGCAATTCCTTCATCAGCCACCTTACGGGCAATGGTGCTTTTAGTGAGCATCCCTCCCCGTCCGAATCCGGACTTTTCCGTCTGAATATAATCCGACAAATCCTTTCCACGCTCCACCGTACGTATCACAGAAGTACCCGGCTGCGAAGGTGAACCGTTGTAAATGCCATCAATGTTACTAAGGATAATCAATGCCTGCATGTCCATCATCGAGGCAATCATACCCGACAGTTCATCGTTGTCGGTAAACATCAGCTCGGTCACCGAAATCGTATCATTTTCATTCACGATAGGAATCACCCCGCTCTCCAACATCACCTTCATGCAATTACGCTGGTTCAGGTAATGCCGACGGGTAGAAAAACTCTCCTTAGTCGTGAGTACCTGACCTACGGTAATGCCGTGCTCACGAAACAGTTCATAATAACGGTTTATCAACTTAGCCTGTCCCACTGCCGAGAAAAGCTGCCGCTGGTCCACGCTGTCCAGTTTCCGCAAGGGTTTCAACTCGCTTCTTCCTGAAGCTACCGCTCCGGAAGATACTAGTACGATTTCCACTCCTGCTTTATGCAACTCTGCCACCTGGTCCACCAATGCCGACATGCGGGTTATATCCAGTGTACCGTCACGGCGGGTCAGCACGTTACTACCTATCTTTACCGTGATTCTTTTATACTGATACGTTTTGTTTTCCATGATTCACACTCACTTTTGCACAGGGAATACCTGAAAAATCTTTCAAATACACATTATTTAATCATATTCAGTGGCAAATGTAATAAATACCATGCAGAAACAAAACAATTTATCACAATTATATAAACACTCTCCTTCAGAACAAACCTTACCTCTTCCCCGCAGATAAAAAAACACAGTGCCCCAATCAAGAATTCCGAATTACATTTTCTATGTTTCCCTTGCCCAAAACCTATGTTTCCGCATCGGGAACCGTAAGTTTCCGCATCGGAGAACCTACGGTTCCGCCGTGCGAAACGTAAAAGAGTCCGGAGAGTTTTATACAGATTTCACTGGGATTTCCGGCTCATCATCGTATCCATTAGTCCACTTATCATCTGGCAGATTCCACATAAGCCAAAAAATTCTTCTAAAAATTCGCTATCTTTGCACGGACTTTTAATACACGAAAAATGGTAAAAGCGATATTCTTTGATATTGATGGAACATTAGTTTCTTTCCAGACTCACACCGTGCCGGAGTCTACCCACGAAGCCCTGCGACTTTTGAGAGAAAAAGGTATTAAGGTATTCATTGCCACCGGCCGTCCAAAGACATTGATGATGGATGCCGTGGGTGACCTGGATTTCGACGGTTATGTCACACTGAACGGAGCACATTGCTTCACGGCAAATCATGAGGACATCTACAAGGGCTGTGTGCCGCAGGAAGACATTGAACGACTCATTCAGTACCAGCATGACCATCCGGAAATGCCGTTCGTTTTTGTACACGACAATACCTGGTTCCTAACACATGAGGATGAGGCTGTCAGAGAGATTGCCCGTCTGATTCAAATTGACATTCCGGAAATCCGTCCCATAGAAACTGCAAGAGAGAAGGAAATTCTGCAAATCATGGGATATTTCCCCGAAGAAAAAGACGAAGAGATATTCGGAAAGGTGCTGACTCACTGTGAACCCATGCGCTGGCATCCGCTCTTTGCCGACATCATTGCACGGGGAAACAGTAAAAGTCACGGTATCGACCAGATGTTGGCTTATTACGGCATTGACCTGAAAGATACCATGGCTTTCGGCGATGGCGGCAACGATATTCCGATGTTGAAACATGTAGGTATGGGAATTGCCATGGGAAACGCGGCTCCTCACATACAAGCTGCGGCCGATTATATCACCACCTCAGTGGATGAAGAAGGTATCATGCAGGCATTGAAGCACTTCCATATCTTGTAACAGTCCAAATTCTCTAACCGTAACCCGTTACATTCCATAGGACAAACTACACAATACCTACAAATAGGTAGGCATAGACAAACTAAATTACCCATATTTGGCGATTGTCCAATCCGGATTATCGCCTTAATTTTGCACGCTGAAAATTAATTCTGAACAAACGCAGCTACCCGGTAAATCAATGTACCTAAAAATACCTGACAAGAACCTGATTTCTTCTTTCGGGAATTCCCCTTATCTAGGAAATCAGTATTTTTACATCCATTACATTAACTCAACAACGTTCGAAAATGAGAAAATTATTTGAGAAAATACACCTCTGGCTTTCTATCCCAGTGGGAATTATTCTTTCCATTATCTGCTTTTCGGGAGCTGCACTGGTATTTGAAAAGGAAATCACTCAGGCGTGTAGCCCTCATTTATATAAGGTAAGCGTTCCGGAAGGGAACGCTGCCGTTCTTCCGCCTTCACAACTGATTGCACGCATAAAGGAGCAGACCGCCGATTCACTCAAGCTAACCTCACTGCAATATTCGGGAAAAGCCGATGAGGCAGCTAAGGTGACTTTCAAAAACGCAGGCAGAAAAAGCCTGAGTGTGAATCCGTACACGGGAGAGGTGAACGGATGGATAGAAGGAAACAGTTTTTTTCAAACCATGCGGAAACTGCATCGCTGGTTACTGAATCCTCCACCGCAGAAAGGAGCTTCCTCTGTAGGGAAAATGATAGTCGGCATCTCCACCCTGCTGATGGTCGTAATTCTTATCAGTGGTCTTGTTATCTGGTGGCCTCGCACCCGAAAAGCATTAAATAACCGGCTGAAGGTTTCCTGCCAAAAAGGATGGCGCCGTTTCTGGTATGACGGTCATGTGGCGTTGGGCTTCTATTCTACCCTCTTCCTGCTGGTCATGGCACTCACCGGGCTCACCTGGTCGTTTAGCTGGTATCGTTCGTTTGCTTACGGACTTTTTGGAGGAAACACTTCGAAGCAGGCCCAAACTCACGGAACTTCCCTCCCACAAAATGAAAACAATGCACATGCCAAGAAAGGAGGTAAGAGACAAACCGATTATACGGCCTGGGACAAGGCAATCCAGGAAGTACAGGCAAAATACACCGGCTACACTTCACTCCGTATAGAAGAGAAGAAGATACAAGTTATTCAGGGACAGCAATTACGCCGTACGGATACCCTGAAATTCAATCCGAAAAGCGGAGAGATTACAGAAACCACAACCTATGTGGAAGTGCCTCGCGCACAAAAGCTGAAAGGCTGGTTCTATGCCTTTCACACCGGAAGCTGGGGAGGTATCTATACAAAGGTACTCTATTTTCTGGCAGCTCTTATCGGAGGTCTACTTCCACTCAGCGGGTATTATTTATGGCTGAAAAAGAAGAAAAGAGCTACAAGGTAAGTTTGGCCAAATAGTCATAATGACTGCCTTCTTTCACCAGCTCTGCTTTGAATCCATATTGAGAAGCATATAGACTCAGGGTGTTGAAATCCACATACAACCAGTCGAATGCTTCTCCTTTTATTTGTTTATATTGCATCTGAAAATCCAGTTGACCGTAATAATCGCCCGCCAAATCAACAACAAAACTTCCGTCTTCCTCCTCAAACAGGTATCTCAAATCACTCGAATCCATTAAGATACAACCACCAGGATTCAACAACAGCTTCATCCGCTGGAAGAAATCACCGAAATTCTCTACCCGTCCGATAATTCCCGAGCCGTTCATCAGCATCAGAATGGTATCAAAGCGTTCGACGAAATGTGTGTCGAACAGATTGACCAGACGGGCATCCAGTCCACGTACCTGCATGACTTCTACCGACAGAGGAGAAATATCAATAGCCACAGACTCTTTTCCCATTTGCTTTAAAGCCAAGGAATGACAGCCGCTGCCTGCTCCTACATCTAAAATCTTTCCCTGAGCCATATCCAGTGCGGTTTGTTCCAGCAAGGGCATGTGTTCATACGTACGGAATAATTCACTCACTGGAATTTCATCTTCCTCAAACTGTGAAGAGAAAACTCTTAACTTTCCAGCCTTTCCATTCTTGAAATAATCGTATATGGCAGCTCCCATCGGATCCTTTTCTGCCTGTAGCCATGTGGTCTTCATGATTCTTTGTCTCTGTAATTAACGTGCACAAAAATACAAAATAAAATTCACAATGGTTATTTATTCATTATATTCATGCATTTTTCAGAATAAACACACAAAAAAGTAAGAATTTATGCATGATATTCAAAATATATCCGTATTTTTGCAGCCGTAAAAGAATAATTATACAATGAAGAACAAGAATAGCAGACTTGATTCAATCAAAATGATTATCTCCAGCAAGGAGATTGGAAGTCAGGACGAACTCTTGCAGGAGTTGACAAAAGAAGGATTCCAATTGACACAAGCCACCCTGTCGCGCGACTTGAAGCAACTGAAGGTAGCCAAAGCTGCCAGCATGAACGGGAACTATGTATATGTACTTCCCAACAATACCATGTACAAGCGCATGACAGAGCCGCAAAAAGCCAGCGAAATGCTGCGTCACAACGGATTCATTTCCATTGAATTCTCCCACAACATCGCTGTGATCAAGACTCGCCCAGGATATGCCAGCAGTCTGGCATACGACATTGACATGCACAATTTCCATGAAATCATCGGTACCATTGCCGGCGACGACACCATCATGCTGGTGATTCGCGAAAATTGTACGCGTACAGAAGTCAAGCATGCTCTTGCCAACATTATACCGAATATAAACCAACTCTAACTGATAAGAATAAAAAATGGAACCTACTAAACAAATTGATGTAATGGTAGCCGACGCCTCACACGAGGTTTACGTTGACACAATATTGGACACGATTAGAGAAGCAGCCAAAGTTCGCGGTACGGGTATTGCCGAACGTACACACGAATACGTAGCTACCAAGATGAAAGAAGGAAAAGCCATCATCGCACTGTGCGGGGATGATTTTGCCGGATTTACTTACATCGAATCATGGGGAAACAAGCAGTACGTAGCTACATCCGGACTGATTGTTCATCCGAAATACAGAGGATGCGGACTGGCTAAGCGTATCAAGCATGCCTCTTTTACTTTGGCTCGTCTGCGATGGCCGAAAGCCAAAATCTTCAGTCTGACTTCAGGAGCTGCGGTCATGAAAATGAATACAGAGCTGGGATACGTACCTGTCACTTTCAACGAGTTGACCGACGATGACTCATTCTGGAAAGGATGTGAAGGATGTATCAACCACGAAATCCTGATGACGAAAAACCGTAAATTCTGTATCTGCACAGCCATGCTTTATGATCCGGCTTTGCACACAGACGATAAAATAAACAATTTCTAAATACAAAAATAATCTCAAGCGAGGTTTTCTCCTGAACTCATACAGGCGAAAAGCTTCACGATATAAAGATAAGCACCATGGAAGAAAAGAAAAAAGTTGTCGTTGCTTTCAGCGGCGGATTGGACACTTCCTTTACCGTAATGTATCTGGCAAAGGAAAAAGGATATGAAGTATATGCAGCATGCGCCAATACCGGTGGTTTCAGCCCGGAACAGTTAAAAAAGAACGAAGAAAATGCGTATAAACTGGGAGCTGTGAAATATGTGACTCTTGACGTAACACAGGAATACTACGAAAAGAGCCTGAAATACATGGTATTCGGAAACGTACTGCGTAACGGTACTTACCCTATTTCTGTAAGTTCTGAACGTATCTTCCAGGCATTGGCCATTGCCCGTTATGCCAACGAAATCGGAGCTCATGCCATTGCTCACGGTTCTACTGGTGCCGGCAACGACCAGGTGCGTTTTGACATGACTTTCCTGGTAATGGCTCCGGGAGTGGAAATCATTACCCTGACACGTGACATGGCATTGAGCCGTGAATATGAAATCAATTACCTGAAGGAAAATGGTTTTGAAGCAGATTTCACTAAACTGAAATACTCATACAACGTAGGTATTTGGGGAACTTCTATCTGCGGTGGTGAAATTCTGGATTCTGCACAGGGTTTGCCGGAAAGTGCTTACCTGAAACAGGTAACCAAAACTGGCAGCGAACAACTGAAACTGGAATTCAAGAAAGGTGAATTGTATGCTGTAGACGGTGAAGTGTTCGACGACAAAATTAAGGCCATCCAGAAAGTAGAAGAGATTGGTGCAGCCTACGGTATTGGTCGTGATATGCATGTGGGTGATACGATCATCGGTATCAAAGGCCGTGTAGGATTCGAAGCTGCTGCTCCGATGCTGATTATCGGCGCTCACCGTTTCCTGGAAAAATATACCCTGAGTAAATGGCAGCAATACTGGAAAGACCAGGTAGCCAACTGGTACGGCATGTTCCTTCACGAAAGCCAGTACCTGGAACCGGTAATGCGCGACATCGAAGCCATGCTGACCGAATCACAGCGTAACGTCAACGGAACTGCTATTCTGGAACTTCGCCCGTACGGATTCTCCACTGTAGGAGTAGAATCAAAAGACGACCTCGTGAAGAACAAGTTCGGCGAATACGGAGAAATGCAGAAAGGATGGACTGCAGAAGACGCTAAAGGCTTCATCAAGGTGTTGTCGACTCCGCTTCGTGCCTATTATGCAAACCATAAAGACGAAGCTGACGTATGATAAAAGCAGGAATTATAGGAGGCGCAGGATATACGGCAGGCGAGCTGATTCGCCTGCTGCTTAATCATCCGGATGTAGAGATTGCATTTATCAACAGCTCCAGCAATGCGGGCAACAAGATTACTGACGTACACGAAGGCCTGTATGGAGAAACCGATTTAGTGTTTACAGATGAGCTTCCACTCGATACCATCGATGTATTGTTCTTCTGTACGGCCCACGGCGATACAAAGAAATTCATGGAAAGTCACAATGTACCGGAGGACTTGAAAATCATTGACCTGTCCATGGACTACCGCATCAAATCGGACGACCATGACTTTGTATATGGTCTGCCAGAACTGAATCGCCGCACTATCTGTCATAGCAAGCACGTAGCTAACCCAGGATGCTTTGCTACATGCATTCAGCTCGGACTTCTGCCATTGGCCAAGCATTTGCTGTTGAACGACGACGTAATGGTAAACGCCATTACCGGAAGTACCGGAGCAGGTGTAAAACCAGGTGCTACGAGTCATTTCAGCTGGCGTAACAACAACCTTAGCATCTACAAACCGTTCTCACACCAGCATGTGCCAGAAATCAAACAGTCACTGAAACAGCTGCAGAACAGTTTCCATTCAGAAATCGATTTCATTCCTTACCGAGGTGACTTTGCCCGTGGTATTTTTGCCACTATCGTAGTAAAGACCAAAGTAGAGCTGGAAGAGATTGTAAAAATGTACGAAGAGTACTATGCAGAAGATTCTTTCACCCACATCGTGGACAAGAATATCGACCTGAAGCAGGTGGTCAACACCAACAAATGCTTGATTCACCTGGAAAAGCATGGCGACAAGCTGCTCATCATTTCTTGCATTGACAACCTGCTGAAAGGAGCCAGCGGTCAGGCTGTACACAATATGAACCTGATGTTCAACCTGGAAGAAACAGTAGGACTGAAACTGAAACCGAGCGCATTTTAATTAATGAATAATGAATAATGAAAATGAATAACCAGTCAGAACTCCTTGAGTACTGCTCTTAATTATTCATTCTTAATTCTTAATTATATGAAGTTATTCGACGTATATCCTTTGTTCGATGTAAACATCGTAAAAGGAAAAGGCTGCCACGTATGGGACGACAAAGGTCAGGAATACCTTGACCTTTATGGAGGACATGCCGTTATCTCCATCGGTCACGCACATCCTCATTATGTGGAAACCATCAGCAAACAAGTAGCTACATTGGGATTCTATTCCAACTCTGTAATCAACAAGTTACAGCAGGAAGTAGCCGACCGCCTGGGAGCCATCAGCGGTTATGATGACTATCAGCTTTTCTTAATCAATTCTGGAGCAGAAGCTAACGAAAATGCATTGAAACTGGCATCTTTCTATAACGGACGTACACGTGTGATTTCTTTCGCCAAAGCTTTCCACGGACGTACTTCACTGGCAGTAGAAGTAACTAACAATCCGAAAATCATTGCTCCGATCAATGACAACGGACACGTGACATACCTGCCGCTGAACGATACAGAAGCGCTGAAAGCCGAACTGGCCAAAGGCGATGTATGTGCAGTCATCATTGAAGGTATCCAGGGCGTAGGAGGAATTCAGCTCCCTACTACAGAGTTCATGAAAGCCATTCGCCAGGCGTGTGACGAAACCAATACCGTCATGATTCTGGATGAAATCCAGTCGGGTTACGGAAGAAGCGGTAAATTCTTTGCTCACCAGTACAATGACGTACGCCCAGACATGATTACTGTAGCTAAAGGCATTGGCAACGGATTCCCGATGGCCGGTGTGCTGATCAGTCCGAAATTCACTCCGGTATATGGCCAGTTAGGAACGACTTTCGGTGGCAATCATCTGGCATGTGCAGCAGCTATCGCTGTACTAGATGTGATGAAAGCAGAAAATCTGGTTGAAAATGCGGCCAAAGTAGGTACTCACCTATTGGAAGAATTGAAAGGCTTCAAAGGAATCAAAGAAGTACGCGGTCGAGGCTTGATGATTGGAATGGAATTTGAAGAACCCATCAAGGAACTCCGCCAAAAATTACTTTTCGAAGAAAAAGTATTTACCGGTGTCAGCGGTACCAACGTCATCCGTTTGCTTCCACCGCTCTGCCTGAGCATGAACGAAGCAGATGAATTCCTGACTCGCTTACATAGGCTTATCAAATAATAAAAACGTATCACGTTTTTACATTTGCGCCTTGATGTATTTCTACATCAAGGCGTTTTTTGTTATCCTTTCTTATTACCCATAAGTTATCTCCATTAAAGGAGATTTTTTTCCAGTTCAGGAAAAACGTTCCAGAATCTCCATACACATACGGCCGTTATGATAAGGGCATTTCCAGAAACCAGCCTTATCATCCTTCATATTGATGGTACCATCCGCATACAAACTCCAATACCATTCACCATGCACCTTATCCACTAATTTCGTTTGAATGAAGTTCCAGCATCGCAACGCAATATGCAATGCTTCTTCATCGCCAAAATGCTGAAAAAGATTCACATGTCCTACCACATTTTCAGCTTGAACCCACCAGTGCAGCTCACGGTCAATTTTTCCTTTGCTGACAAAGTTCTCGTAAATCATACTGCCATCTGGATTCAGCCCCTCATCTGCCACCTCAGCAATTTTCACAATAGCTGGTTCCACCTTTCTCAACAAATCCTGATCACCTACCACCAGTGCCGCCTCATGTATCAGCCATGAAGCTTCAATATCATGTCCGTAGGATACTATCTGATACTTATTAGTCCAGTCATCTTCAAAGAACAGATTCAGGTGATACGTTTTGGCATCCAATATCTTCTCTAAAAACAAATTGACCAGATTGACAATCTGCTTCTTCAGGCGTTCATCTTTCCATACACGATAAAGATTTGTATAAGGCTCCAGAATATGCAAGTGCGTATTCATCGTCTTCTTCTCATTCTCGTCCTTATCGCTCAAGCGCATATCTTCTATCGGATGCCAGTCGCGCGTCAAAGCTTCCAGATAGCCGTTCTTTTCTGCATCAAAACTATATTTTTCAATTACCTCAAACAACCGGCAAGCATAATCCAAAGCTTCTTCATCTCCCGTCGCACGTGCATACTCACTCAACCCATAAATGGCAAAGCCAATGGCATAAATCTGCTTCTTGGTATCAAGTGGATTCCCTTCACAATCCAGTTCCCAATAAATACCCCCAAACTCAGTGTCATAGAAATGATCAATCAAATAACGTTTGGCACGTGTAGCCGTTTCCAGATACTCCTCTTTGTGAAGCAGACGGTACACAGCCGAGAAAGTCCACAAGATACGTGCATTCAGGATGGCTCCCTTCGATGCAGATGCCTCCAATACATCCTTTCCTGTAATACGACCGTAAAATCCACCATGTTCACGATCGGTCATCTTTTTCATCCAAAACGGAAGTATATTCTGTTCCAGTTCTGCCTTCACCTCCACGCAGAACTGATTTATCTTCTCATTCTTCATCTTTTGATTCTCTCTTTAAGTTTAACTGTTCCATTATACCTTTCATCTTCTGTTCTCCCAGCGGATAGAAGACAATAAAGACTATCGAAATAAATGCAGCTGCTGCCGGAAGTAAGCTTAAGAACATTTTGATGCCATAGATGGTTTCTTCGCTCTGTACGGCATTAGCCTGAAAGCCAAAGAAAGACAACAGCCATCCGGTCACCGCAGTACCAATGGCCCATCCAAACTTCTGGCTCATGGATGAAGCACTAAATATCAATCCCGTAGCACGGTTTCCCGTTTTCAATTCCGAGAAATCGGCACAATCGGCATACATTGACCAAAGCAACGGGAAAATACTACCGGCACATACACTTATCAAGCATTGAAATACAAAAATCAATGTCAAATCCTCCTTGTCAAACCAGAAAAATATCACACTCAAAATCGAAGCAATCAGCATGGAAAGTGCAAAAGTCTTTTTCTTTCCAATCTTATTACTCATAGGAGCTGCCAGGACTACACCTACAATATTCGCAATCTGCCCCACAGAAAGATACAAACCGCTCAACACGAAGGATACTCCCATCAGTGAAACAGTACGATATTCATCTTCCACAATAAAATACTTGAAGTAATACACTGCTGCTCCATCCCTGATAGAGTTAAATACCAATGTCGCTACTCCAGCTCCAAACAAAATCCACCAAGGCTTATTATGAAACAAATCCCTAATGTCCTCCTTCAAAGAAGTTTTCTTCTCATTAATCGGCTTTACCCGTTCTCTTGTCCATGCAAAGCAACCTAAAAACAGCACGGCACACATCACGGCAATCACCACCACGGCCATGAACCAACCAAACTGCTGGTCACTCAACTCCTTGCTATGCCCGCTAAACCAGTTCACCATCGGCATAAACAATAACAGAGCAATAAAACTACCCAGGTAAGCAAACATCATACGGTAAGTAGATAATGTATTACGCTCTGACGGGTTAGGGCTCATCACTCCCAACAATGAAGCATAAGGTACATTAATACCAGAATATACCATCATCATCAACGAATAAGTGATATACGCATACACCAGCTTCCCTGCATCACCGAAAGGAGGTGTATAAAAAGTAAGTACTCCTATCAAACCAAACGGAACTGCAAGATATAGCAGATACGGACGAAACTTCCCCCATCGACTGGAAGTACGGTCGGCAATTACCCCCACAATCGGGTCGAACACTGAATCCCAGATACGTGTCACCAAAAACATGGTACCCACCATTGCCGCCGGTAGCCCGAACACATCCGTATAGAATATCATCAAATAGGCTCCAAACAATTTCCAGAACATGGAGGAAGCCATATCCCCAAATCCGTAACCAATCTTTTCCGTGAGTTTTATCATAGCAGTACTTACTTTTTTATTATTTCATCAATTTCAGGTTTTTATCAATTAATTTTTTCAGTGTTTCTACCGAAGCTGTAGTCGTCAAGCCATCCTGTGGCGTATTCATACAATAATCCACCAACTTATCAATTGTAGAAACAGCCACATGCATACGTGTATCGGAAGAGGCATAATAAATGAACACCTTTCCATCTTCATCTGCAATCCAGCCATTGGTAAACAGCACATTCGATACATCACCAATACGTTCTTCCCCTTCCGGAGCCATGAAATAACCACCCGGAGCTGCAATTAACTTACTAGGATCTTCCAATGAAGTCATATACATGTAAAGCACATAGCGCAAGCCTGCAGCACAACCACGCACACCGTGTGCCAGATGTAGCCATCCTTTGGGAGTCTTGATAGGATGAGGACCTTCACCGTTCTTCACTTCTTTGATCGTATGATAATATCGGCAGTCAATAATCTTTTCTTCAGTCACTTCCGCATGCGTAATATCGTCTACCAAAGCCCAGCCAATACCTCCACCACTTCCGGCATCAATGAATCCATCTTGCGGACGAGTATAAAAAGCATATTTGCCATTCACAAACTCCGGATGCAGCACTACGTTACGCTGCTGACTTTTCGACTTCAAGTCCGGCAGACGTTCCCAGGTTTTCAGATCTTTTGTACGAGCAATAGCTGCCGTAGCTGTAGCTGAAGACAAATCACCGGCAGGTGCATTATCGTCATGACGTTCAGCACAGAAAATACCATAAATCCAGCCGTCTTCATGTGCTGTCAGACGCATATCATAAATATTTGTAGCCGGAATCACATCATCAGGCATGGTAATAGGATAATCCCAAAAACGGAAATTATCTACCCCATTCGGACTTTCAGCCACCGCAAAGAACGATTTACGATCGGCACCTTCCACACGTACTACCAATATATACTTTCCATTCCACTTGATAGCTCCTGAATTCATAGTTGCATTCATTCCGATACGCTCCATCAAGTAGGGATTGGTTTTCTCATCCAAATCATAACGCCAAAAAATCGGCGTATGAGCTGCGGTTACTACCGGATATTTATAACGAGTGTACACACCGTTGGTGCTTTCAACAGGCTCATTCTTTCGAGTAATCAACTCTTCATATTCATTTAAAAGAGTCAACACTTTCTCTGCATAAGAAGTTTCCATATCAGTTATTTTTATATAATGAATCTATATCTGATAAAAACAAGGTTTTAGGATGGTTATAAAACTCTACAAAATCTGTTGCTGAAATTTGTCCAGGATAAGGAGCATAGTAATGGGTCGGCCTTTCTCGAGCATTACGCCAAACCAAAACATATGACAATGGATAATTTTCAATAAGTGGAAGAAGAGTTTTTGTCCACCACTTAGCATCAGGAACACCTTCATAGCCCACCTCTGTAATTGCGATAATCTTATTATGTTTTTTTCCGACTTCACTAACAACATCCAAAGATGATTTCATATCTTTAATAAATGACAAGCTATCCACTTGATATGCATCATATCCCAAAACATCTATCAGGTCATCTCCCGGATAACGTTCCAAATACTGGCAAGAATCTTTCAATCCAGAACTTGATGAATACACGTAAAGCACATTATTTACCCCTTTGACCGCAAGTTGTTCAGCAGTCATTCGCCACAATTGCTTATAATTGGTAGAAGAACACTGATTTGCTCCCCACCAGAACCAATTACCTGTATGTTCATGCCAAGGTCGAAATAAAACAGGAATCTTCGTTCCATCTTTTGTTTTTAATGAATTCAAGAAGAATGCGACTTTATCCAACCAACCTGAAAATTTCTCATAATTAGTTCCACCTGGTAAAATAGAAGAAACAACTGTAGAATCTGAAACATCCCATGAATCTCCTCCTGTCAATGGATTTCGTACATGCCAACTTAAAGACACAACTCCACCTCTTTGATAGTGTTTTATTATTTCACTCCGAATTTTATCAAAAGAAACCTTATCTAAATTTTCTTTTTTTCCTAACTCTATCTCTCCTAAATCAAAACTAATTACAGCCGGATAATCTCCACAAACACTTTTGACATCTGATGAATCCTCATTACCCTCCCAGCCTATTCCATAAACAGTATCATCATGATGTCCAAACATTATTCCTTTTAAAGCTGTTGATTCAAGATTACTCAATAAAATGTGAGTTTCTAAAGTTTTATCCTCTTTATTATTTTGACAAGCGAGTAAAGATGTCAGAAGTAATAAAATATAAAGAATCCTACATTTCATAATAAAGTTTATTTCTAAGTGATCAAATCTTATTCAGAAATATCATGGTTATTCTAATTTACTATTACCCCAAATAGACAAATAAACATTTAAATTCTTATTATTGGGATATTAAATAAGAAAGCAACTTTCTCTAATGTTGAGGCCCAATGTCCAATGCCAATAGCACAATGATGAGAAGGGCCTCCTTTGCTCCACTGATCTATAAAACCACGTGCACCACAAGGAAAGCGATAACGACTATTAGTATTACCAATATGAAAAACAGGACCTTCAACAGCTTCCCCTTCTGCTACCAATAAATAAACGCCATTTATTCCTTCACATACAGATAATAACGTAACTGGCCCGGATTTTACAGACATTTGTATTGAAAGCCCTTTCCCAGGTTTTCCATGATAAACAGGCAAAGGTACAAGTTCGACAGCACCATCAGCAATAGCCCAATGAGCAGGGCCATCATGCCCTAACATCACAACATTATCATCAAAATCTATTGCATAAAATTCAGAAAAAGAACCTCCAGCACCTAAAATAGATAATATTTTCATAGCCTGTACATTTTTCACTTCACATTCCCCAGCAACCGGTATTCCCTTCCCTGTTAAGAGTGTATTTCCAGCTATAACCGATGTCACAATATTCTCATAATCATTGCCCTTATATCCTTCATAATAATATGCCATAGATCCCAATTTATGTAAGGATACTAACTTATCTAAAGCAACAGAGGTACGAGCAGCTCGAACAATCTCCTCAAAATTACATTTATCATCAACCCTAAAAGATTCGTGGAATTCTACAATTTTTCTATCAATTTCTTCTTGAGTTACAGAATCACGTAATGCCTTCAGCTCACACATCTCAAGAATCTCTATTTGAGTACCAAAAACTCCAGACTGCTTTGTAATATCAGTATACACATCTAGCATGCCACCATAATAATGGCCTAGAATGCCCATTCGGTTATTAGCCATTTTATGATATACAATAGTTGCATAAATCCATTCATGAATTTCCTTCCAAGCAATAGGATCATCCAAATATCCAGTAATCAAATCAAAGCGTAAGTTTACCCTTTTCAAAACAGAAATAATTTCAGGAGCTGAACATGCTTGACAATTCAACAACCAATAACCAGTCATTTTTCCACGATCATGCAAACTATTCATATAATCATAGTCGACAGCAGAGGAAGGTTGTAAATTCAATATAATAATAGGGCAGTGAAGCCGCTGAGCAATAGGTAATACTGTTGATGATAAACAATAAGTAGACATATAAAGAAAGACCAAATCAACTCCATTATTTACCAACTGATCAGCAGCAATAATTGACTTCGAGGAATTATCAACTAAACCCACATCTACCAATTCAATACCATCAATAGTTTCCATCTTAGAATGGATTTTCTCTTTATAAGAAATCAACGTTTCTTGCAATCCTTCAAATTGTTCCCAATAAGTATCAAGTCCCGTTGCCAACAAACCTATCTTTACTTTCTCCATAATAAATACTTTTTTAATTTCTATAAATATTTCAATTTGAATTTATAAACTTTTCCTCCAAGTAGTTCATATTGTTTTTTATTGCCAGAGTCACAACCTGAATCCAAAGTTTTCAGTTTTATATTTTCACGAGAATCCAAATTTAACACAGCTTTGACACCCGCAGGTACAGTAATCTCAATTTGTCTTTTACCATACTCCCCAGCTGATTTAAAATGGATTCCTCCTGATGGGGTTTGAACCTCCAACTCAACCTTTGTCAAATCTCCCAATTGAGGAGAAATCAATACTCGTTTATATCCCGGTTCCAACGGTTTTATACCAGCAATTCCTTGATATAAAATGATTAACGGGCCAACTGCACAATGACTCCACTGTGACCAGGAGTCTGCTTCTGTTTGCCAGAACTCTTGAATGGTATTGTTTAAAATAACAGACGGCATTATCGCCCAACGCTCCCTCAAATCTTTTAAGACAACATCAATACGGTTTGCCTTAGCTAAAGCCCACATAGCCCAGATTGCATTACAAGGATACGAAAGTCCTATTTTATCTGGACAATCTGCTAACAGATGTATACATCCATTAACATCATTATTCGGACACATATCAAAAAGTATTGCCATGGCTAATGTCCTATCACTATAACATCTCTGTCCTCCTTCCTCATGTAGCCAAGGTAAATTATCAATAAATACCTTTTGCTCAGGAGACCAAAATGCGGCAACAACCTCCTTCAATAAAGACTCGCCAAATTTTTTTATCTCCAATGATTTTTCAGAATCTCCAAAAGCATCGCATAACGGCATTAACGCTTTTGTACACATCGCAGCAACGTATAAATTAAAAGCGCATTGCTTGTGCCTTTGCTGACGAAACGCTTGATGATCAATCCACACGGAAGGGATACCAATATTTTCAACAGGTAATAATTTACTATCTCCTTTCAGTTCCTTTAAATAATTATAAAATCTCAATAAGCGAGGATAGGATTCTTTTAAACCTATTAAATCACCTGTATATTGATAATAGTAGTAATTTTCAAAACAAAATCCTACCCCATGATCTAATATTGGTCCCCAGTCCGTCATTTGCATCTGACGCTCCACGATACGAGCCAAACGATCAAAGGCCGGCCAGCAATCTAAAAAATATCCATCTAAAGTCATTCCTTGACTAAATGTTTGAATAAATCGTCTAGGTAACCTAGTTTCACCAAAAGACTGGTATAAAGCATGCAACTGATGACTACCATCACCACTATATTGTTGACGCTCTCGGGCCATACCATCCACAACTGTTTCTTGAGCTGAATTATAAAGAGTATTCACTGCAGCATTCATCAATTTTTGAAGTTTACCATCCGATAATTCTATTTGAGGAACAACCGGAAAATCGTATTGTCGACGCCGCATACCAACATTGCTTATGGTAACTGGTCTTGAATTATTACGAATATGAAGCTGCAGCCAACGTAACGACTCAAAATCAAAAGTCTCAAAATGATTAATACCTTCTTTACATATAAAGCGAGACCATGAATTAAAATGAGAATTTAGCAGAACTGGCCCCCCCGGTTGATGGGCCTCATGCACCAGTAATTCAACGATAGTCCCCTGAGGTGCATCAATTGTAAAATAAGGCCATCCTACTGACTGCTCTTTAAAGTCAAACGTTAATACAGCAGACTTACCTAAAGAATCTTTAACTTCCCATACTCCATCAGATACTTCATGCGCAAGATCTGCCCAATTTGCATCATAAGCATTGGGGACCAACATATCAAAATATTCTTCACAAGGACGCTTCCAAGTAATCCAAGCTGTTTCAACTAAATTATCTACAGCTACTTCATTCTCTTTCATCATTGGAATTGAACGCTGGCGAATTTCTGAAATCGCCGGATTACCATAAATTTCCCATTGATATTCTGCAAAGCCAGCACAAATAGAAGGTTTGGAGGCAGAAGCCTGTGATTCTGCTGCAAACATCCAATTCTCATTTTCCTGGAAAGCTACAGAATTCCAGCCATATGGAAATAAATTTGCATCAAAACATTCTTGCAATGTTCTCAAAAAGCTTCTTTTATACTGCCCTGGTTTCCAGCTATTGGCAAGAAAGCTTTTCCAAGTTTTATCAGTAACAATCTTTTCCCCATCAATATCAACATTTAAAATAAATCCAGGCTTACCCATTGGCCATGTACCTTCACCAAATCCATAAAATAAGACTTGACATGCAATGACATTTTTACCTTCTTTCAAGAAAGGAGTTATATCAACAGGATCCGCCTCTGGCCAACGAGGATCATGAGGAGCAGGTCCCCACTGAATCCTATGGCCATTTACAAATAATTGATAACGGCTATCTGCTAAAACCCACCCTTTAGCCTGTTCTGGCTGCTTATCCAATATAAATTCTTTACGGAATAGGACAAAGGTATTTTGCAAAACACGTCCTGATGGATACCATATCCAATGTGCAGGAGACAAATCAATCTTAGCGATATTGTTTCCTTTTACCGGAATAAACAAAAACAAAGATAAGACAAAACCTACGAATCCTCCTATAAAATATAATCTCATATACTATCTTATATAAAACATTAATAACTCATTTACACTTACCGACCAATAAGAAAGGCTCGTATAAACCATAATCAAACTGAATATAATCCTTCCCAGATGGCCAGTTTATAGTTCCCTTATATAAATTAGGAGTAACAAAACCAATCGATGAATGATTATGAAAAGGTCCAAATAAATTTTTATTACTACCTATTACTCTTACTGATATAGAATTTTTCCCTTGTTGTATCCATTTTGAGACATCTAAAGTATAAGGTTTAAATGCTATAATTCCTGCAGAAAAGCCATTCACCAATACTTCTGAAACAGTACCTTTCCAATTTCCTAACTGAATTTCATAACACACATTTTTTTTATGAATAGGAATCCAAAAATCTTGTTCATAAGCCACAGCATCAGAATAAAATGGCCAACCTTGTTGTTTCCAGCTACCTAAACCTATCACATTCTTAGCCCCAGCAATATTCCAACCATTTTTCACAGAAGACAACCTAAAATCACCTACGACATATATAGGAGCCGGTTCTGCATCTAAATTCATTGTATCAAGAGATAATGTAAGTGTATTTTCACCACAGGAAATATATTTTCCAAGCGGTAAAGAAGAAAACTCACGATCAATCCACCATCCATCACGTTTATTACTAACCTCTACTCCATTAATAATTATAGAATAGAGATGTGCTCGTTCTACAACAATTTTCCAATTAGAAGTATCCAATTGTTTTTCGACATTAAAATGATATGTAAGTTTAAAGCCTTTATGTTGAGATATATTACGTTCTACAATATTTTTTTTATATTGTATTGCATTGCCCCATGGATTTCCATCAGGGAAACCACAGTTTTTAAAAACTTTCTGATCAGCCTCATAAATATGTATATTTTTATATATACTATCCCCTAAGTCTAAATCACAAAAATCAACAACAAGAACATTACTCTTTAAAGGAGTAATTCTCAGCGGAGACACAGGTTTTATACACTCAACATGCTTATTTACAATAGGATGAGAGAATCTTTTGTATCCTTTCTTAAACACATATAACAATAAATGTCCACCTGGAGGAATATCGTAATCACAACTTATCTTTTTCGATACATTATTTTCTGGATAATCATCAATTTTTCCCGTAAAACTCTTTAGTTCAACTGCATCCGTCCCATCACATATCAAGGTACCTTTCGATGATTCATTTAAATCTGAATTTACGAGTAACACAATTTCTCCGTCATTCAATTTACGACGATGATGAAAAAGATTTCCTCCTGTAAAGTTTATTGAGAAATCATTTACAGTCAAATATTTTGAAATAATATTTTGAGTCAATTCTCGTTCCTTTATCACTAATTTATCATTTTGAAAGAAACGTAATATTTCTTCATTTTTACGGCCATCCACTAATGTAGGCATTGAAAATGAAATAATCTTTCCACCAGATTTAGCAAATTCTTTTAATAAATTAAATGTACTTTTATTCAGATTTTCTACCAAAGGAGGGATAACAACTATGGAATATGATCTTTTCCCAACCTTAAAACGATTTTGAGACACACTTCCATAATTATTCATAATCTGTTCTGATCCTAAATCATATTCCACTTGAGATTTCTCTAATGTGGTAACAAACTGTTGAAAGTTACGTCCTATATCCCATAGTTGTGGGCGACTAGCCCAAGTTACATAATACATCCAAAGTGTTGTTGTTGGCTCTATCACCAAAATTTCATTTCTCTGCTCTCCCATAGACATTGCAACAGATAAACGAGAAAAATGATTATTTAATTCCTTATAATAAGGCCACCAAGGAGAATGCTCTGAAAAAGAAGGAGGACAATCATATTTACGATCTCCAGCTAAACTTAAATGTGAAAGATGTTGATTCATAAAGTTTACTCCTAACACTGTTTGCCAATCTCCTAATCTTTTAAAGTCTTCAAAACTTTCTTCCCACCCCGATGCTCCATAAGTTTCACAAAGAACCCGTCTTTTCCCTAACTGATTAGCGACACTACGAACTTCTTTAACTGAACGTACATTTCCAAATTGAGCCTGTGGATTAATTTCATCAAACTGATTCATCAACATATCAATGCCTGGCATATGTTGCCAAGCATACATCGCCATATTATCAGGTCCATACGTAATCTCAGGCCACGCATGCTCCCAATAATGTCCTGTAAAAGTCAAACCATTACTATCACAGTACTCATAATATGGCTTTGCCCAACGTTCAACAAATAAATCTAACAACACTTGATAATAATCATGCCTAACTTGTTTCCAAGGACCAATATCTAAAGAAAGAGCAGGAAGATAAGATTTTAGATCATATCCCCAACGCTCCATAAAAACCTCAAATAAGTCAGGAGTCCATTTTATTCCTCCTCCCGGTGGGGCAATATGAGGCTCATCAGTAAACATACCTGGCATATATCCTCCAAAATCATTTGAAGCAATCTTCTTATAACCATTACCAGTTATTTCTAAAAACTTTTGTGTTACACCTGGAAGAAGTAAGTCTACATAGGAATATCCTCCATGCCAGACAACTCGAGGTTCAAAACTTTTCACATAAACATAATATTTTCCTTTTCGTCTACGCTCCAATAAAAAATTCTTCGTAACATCTACAAAAGTTCCATTTTGCTCCTTTAATATCAAATAAAGATTATCTATATTATCCGGCAACTTATCATATTGATAAAGCACAATGCTTCCTCCCTGATTATAGCTCTCTGGCATCTCAGCATTTACATGCCCACCTGCAAATCCACTAGGAAAAGTATTTTCATCATATATCCAAACATTCATGCCTAACTCTTTACCCACATCTAATGTATGCCGAAAAAGAGAAAACCATTCAGTTGACAAATATTCATTTTTCAATCCAGGACGAGGATGAACAAAAACACCACCAAACCCCTGTTTAGACAATTCAGACATTGTATGGTCTATTAAGTCCTGAGTAACTTGTGTATTCCATACATATAGAGGAGCAGGTTTGTATTCTTTTGAAGGCTTCTCAAATACCTCATAAAAATGTGTAAAGTCATCATTTTTATCTCCAAAAACAGGGATATACAAACACATACAATATATATATAGCAATATTTTTATTGGCGCTTTCATATTACTTTTTTAACTGGTTAGCATATTTACATATCAGAGGTATAGTAGAATCAACATCAAAAACAGAATTTAACCCTTGTTCTTCTTGAGCAGGATCTCCCAAATAAGCATCTCCATATTGCCAATAAATATGTTCTGATGTAGGTCTTCCAAATCCTCCCCATGCCCAAAAATTACAACCAGCTAATGTTCCATTATTATGACTGCTATATACAATTTGTTTAAATACATTCTCCATATACTTATCACGGCATTCTGTTGGTATAGCCAGTTGAAATTTACGTCCATCACGAGGCATTCCAAATTCTTCAATAACAACAGGGCGCTGGTATTTATTTCCAAGCTCAATATGTTCTGTTATATATTGATTTGTTCTTTCAATACAAACGTCCAAAGAATCTTTCATATTTTCACCATTAATCCACCCCCAGTTAAGAGGCCAAATATGCAAAGTGAAATAATCAATATCTGACATTGTATGAATACGTTCATAGAGTTCTTTATCAAACTCAGACCCTGCAATACCTTCAGAACCAGAAGAAATTAAATGATTAGAATCCAAAGAACGTATATGAGTTGCAACTTCTTTCATCCAATTTTCAAATGCCTCCTTATTTTTATCACCGAAAGCATGCGGTTCATTGCATATTTGCCATGAAAAGATTGTCGTATCGTCTATATATTTTTTACCTGTATAAGAATTAACTCGAGTCACAACTTTTGTTATATGTTGTTTTAACAACTCCGTGCACTCTTTACAAGCTGCATACTGTGACACATACTCAATATATGTATTCCACCCATCTTTAGATGGAATTGGAACAGTTCCATGTCCTGTCCATTCCAGATACTGTCCATATCCTCCACTCCATTCCCAACTATTTGTAAAATATAAGACAGCATACATTTCTCTTTTCCCCATTTCTGCTAAAAGGAAATCTAAACCGTCAAAGATCGTATCATTATAAATACCAGGATGCGTCTGTAAGGTCGGTCTTACTCTAGTCATGATTCCATTTTCCCCATCCGCTCCTACCAATATGCGTAGATTATTTACACCAATAGAGTCTAAATAATCTAACTCTTTCAACAAACGATCTCTATCTCCTCCTTCACCTGTTGAAGCCAAAATAGCTCCATACCAAAAATTTGTTCCAATAAAATAATAAGGTTTGCCATCAATCTCAAAATGCCCATTATTTATTTTCACAAATCCATCATTAGAGTTATGACATGATTGAAATGTGAATAGAAAAGAAAATAATAATATCAAGCTACACAAACGAAACATAATCTATATTTAAAATTACAATCCTATTTATTTTTTTGATACAATCGGAAATTATCAAGCCCCACATCTACCATTTCCGCATTTCCTCCTTGAAGAGACAATTGGAACAAAAAAGCATTATTAGGATCCTGAGTATATCCATTAAATAAGACATCTGTCATTTCCATAGTCATCGTTTGCCATTTTCCATATGTGTTAAAAGCTCCAACTTCTCCCGGATGCCATTGATATTTAGTCTGGTCGAATTGTATAAATTTACCATCAAGAGGCAACTGCGTCACTATTTCAAATTTCAGACACCAATTCTCAGGATTATTCCATACTTCTGCAGGCCACATATACGCATTTGCAATAAATATATACCATCCACCGTCATGAATTTGATTCATACGAAAATATTTACCATTACATGGCAATACATCACCTTCTCTACTACCATCAGTAACTAAATTATCAGTTCCTGCCCAACCAAATCCACCTTCAAATCCTTCAAAAAGATTACGATCATCACAATATACAATTGGAGCATCAACAGTTGAATTCTTACTTTTCACTTTTACTCCACATCCTTTTACAACCCCGTCAGGCACTATAACTTTTACGAAATCCGAAGAAGTTTCAGTTATTTCAGCTTTAACATTACCAAAAGAAACTTCTCCCCCCTCCTTCGTTACATCATATAAATCAAAATTATTTCCATATATTTTTACAGTATCTCCAACAAGTGCCCATTCATTTTCCAATCCAGAAACAATTAAATCAGGAATAAAAACCGAAAGTTCATACTCTGAAATCTCACCATTAACATTTACTCTAATCTTATTTGTCGCTTCACCATCAGGTAACTCACGAGGTATTTGCAATGTTATTTTATCTTCTTCGCAAAATACATCTCTAATATTAACTTCTACACCATTTACATCAATAGAAGATACATTCTTTAGATTCTCACCATGAACTACAATCCAATCCCCCAGATTACAAGTACTTAATGGGGTTTCAAAATCTGTTGTTGAAGTCACTTTCACAACTTGAGGTTGCGCTATATTATTATGATCATCCTTACAGTTCACCAAGAACAATGAAAGGAATACTATCAAAAAATAAAATTTACTCTTCATAATCAAATCTTTTTAAATTACCATCCTGGATTATTCTCTGAAATTGCATCATTAGCATCAATCTCGCCAACAGGTATAGGGAATAACAAGCTTTTACTTTCACGACGTTTTATCACATTATTTTCATCAATATCAATATCATTCATAACTGGCAAATAAATTCCCCATCGAATCAAATCCCAACGCCTATTACCTTCTAAAGCTAGCTCTCTACGACGTTCTTCCAATACAAATGAACGAAATTCCATTTTAGTCATATTATCTGGAGCATCCGATGCATTACTACGATTTCGAATGATATTCAATTTATCATAAGCATCAGAAGTTGGACCATTTACTTCATTTTCAGCTTCTGCAAAAATCAAAAAAGCCTCTGCATAACGTAACCAAGGATAAGGATAATCACCTTTTTCCTGTGAAGGGTCTGATGTGCACAAAAACTTCGTTAATCTTGCTATTGCATTTTGGTCATAGTCAAAATATACATCATCCTTCTTATACCCATACAACGGATCCTCTGCAGCAACCTTATCTTTATGCTTTTCTGGATAATAACGGTACTGTCCCTCCTGCAGTTCTGGATCACCCGTCCAACGATGCAGTACTCCTTCTAAAATTCTAGCATCTTGTTCTTCAAATAATTCATACCAATGATTGCGTAAACCGAACCAACCACCCTTTGAGCGATTCATAGTATTAATATCCAATACACCAATAAAATTATATGCTAATGAATTACCTAATGAAGAATCTCCTGAAAGCGATTGTAAAGAAAATACATGTTCCTTTTTATTACGATTTTCAATTTTCCAAATATCACTCCATGTCGTAAACAACTCATATTCATCGCTTTTTATTACCTGCAACGCTTTATCTCTGGCTAACTTAAAATACTCTTGAGAATCAAATTCCTCATACCCAGAAACTACAGTCTTAGCATAAACAATTGGGCTAGGTTTAGCAATTTTCACTCTAGTTCCATTTTCATCCTTAAATGCAGGTCCTCCCAAAACAGTAACTTCTGTTCCTACAGGAGCGGATCCTGAAGCCATAGTTAAATAAACTTTCGCTAATAATAAACTAGCAGCTCCACATGCAGGACGTCCTAACTTATAATCAGATGACTTTGTAGAAAACATCATCGTTTCCGCCAATTTCAAATCTTTAATAATTTGTTCATATACTTCAGCTACAGAAGCACGAGGCTTATGTGGCTCATCTCCCTCTGATACTGGGTATTCATGAATTGGGCACGGACCATAAGCTCGAACTAACTGGAAATAAGCAAATGCACGCAAGAAATATAATTGACCTAAGGCATCATCTTTAGCCGCATCTGTTAATGTACTCATCTCACCAATCTTTATCAAAGCTTGATTAGCGCGATGAATCAAGTTATAAGCCCCTGTCCATGTAGATGTATACCCCCAGAATTCAAGAAAATTTCCAGCACCTATTCCAGACATAGCCCATGCCGGACCTGTAACATCATCACTATCCAATTCCCATAATTGCTCAAATGCACCATATAAAAAATAATCTCCCGAATTAAATGTAGAATACACACCGTTTAACCAAAACTCTTTAGCATCTTCAGAATCTCCAACAAGATCAGGACCAATAAAATCATATTGCTTTTCTGTTAGAAAATCATTACATGAAGTAAAAGTAACAGAAGCAATAAATAAGCCTATTAATAATCTAATTTTCATAATATCAAGAATTAACCTACAAAACTAATTTTAAATTTAAAGAATAAGTACGACTAGAAGGATAAGAAAAGACATCAACTCCTCTACGTGAAGCATCTCCACCAAACGCATTCACTTCCGGATCATACCAACTATAGCCAGTAATAGTAAATAAGTTTGTCATTGTAACACCAATTGTTAACGAATTAACAAATTTTATCGGGTTCTTAAAATTATATTCCAGATTTAAGCTTTTCAATCTTAAATAAGAACCATCTTCAACAAACCTATCCGAAACTTGAAACTGTCGACCTTGATTTTCTGTCGGTTTTGGCCACTTGGCATTTTCATAATTATCAGGTGTCCAACGTGTATCATAAGCATCCTGAGTTATGTTGCTCACTTCTACCATTTTTTGCTCCATCAAGTTACCATTAAAAATATCATTACCAACACAACCTTGGAAAAACATGCTCAATGATAAATCCTTCCAACGAAGATTATTGGTAAAGCCAAATGTAAAATCAGGATTAACATCTCCAATTATAGTTCTATCATCAGAAGTAATTCCCGGTTTTCCATCTAAATCCTTATATTTAATTTCTCCAAGTTTAGAATGTATAATAGCTTGTGAAGCATTGGCATACATCGGATCTGCACGAACCTCCGCTTCATTATCATAAAATCCATCTTCAACATAACCATAAATATATCCTACAGGACAATTATTTCTTTGAATAAAAACTTGATCAACGTCTGACCATAAAGCTTGCGCAAACTGATCTTTCTCTAGACCCTTTATTTTATTTTCATTAAAAGCAATATTGGCATTAATATCCCATCCAAAATTCTTCCCTGTAAGGATAAACGCCTTCATCGATAATTCTAAACCACGATTAATCATATTACCGGAATTAACGATTTTAGAACCAAAACCTGTACTAGATGGAATTATTATATTTTGTAGTAAATCTCTCGTTTTCTTATAATACAAATCCGCCGTAAGATTCAAACGATTATCAAAAAACCCCATTTCAAGTCCTAAATCAGTTTGTTCCGTTGTCTCCCAAATCAACTGCGTATTATTCACGAAAGAATCTACTCCCCCACTGACAATAGAACCATTCAAAGCTGATTTAACAGATGACAATGAAGATACAGTCTGATATGAGTTAATCGCCTGATTTCCAGTCTGGCCATAACTTGCACGTAATTTCAAATTACTAAATACATTCCAGTTTTTTATAAAAGGCTCCTCAGAAGCTCTCCATGCAACAGCCACAGAAGGGAAAAAAGCCCAACGATTATCTTTCGCAAATTTACTAGAACCATCATAACGGAATGATGCCGTAAACAAATACTTTTCCTTCAAATTATAATTTACTCTTCCCAAAACAGAAGCTAATGATGACATACCACGCCCACTCTGAGGTTTATCTTGTTTTTTTGCCGCTCCCAGATTCCACATCAACGTATAATCATTATCGAAATCATATACCGAAATCGATTTATTCGCATAGTCAGAACGTTCTGCAGTAAAAGCTGCCATAACATTTAAATGATGATGTTTACGGAACACTTTATCATAAGTTAACATCGATTCTAAGACAAGTCGAGTATTCCAACTATCAGATTGATAAGCTCTTCCATTCGGGGCGTCTTTCCCATCTAAAGTATTTTTCCCATAATAGGAATAATAATTACTTCCTACATAATTTACACCAGCTGTTTGCTTAAACTTCAGATTCTTCAGCAAATCAATTTCTACATAATTAGATGAAAACACATTATAAGTTATCGATTGTTCTTTTGAGTCACGTATTTGCAAATAAGGGTTAGCTGCCAGCCAGTCAACTCGCGTATATCCTCCTTTATTCTCATCATAAATTGGTAAATCAGAAGGATACCACAAAGCCGAGCGAACAATACTATTAGAACCTGTACTCGTTTTTACAAAATCACCCACAGTCCGCACGACCGAAGTACTAGTTCCAACGCGAATAAAATCCCGTAAGTTTCTATTAATGTTTGTACGTAAGCTAATGCGTTCATAACCAGAGCCGGAAATAATACCCTTTTGATCATAATATCCGCCAGAAACAGAATAATTACCTTTTTCACTAGCCCCTGAAATACTTAAATTATATTCTTGTGTAACACCTGTCTGAAAAATGAAATCTTGCCAATCAGTACCAACACCATTTAAATATCCATTTTCAAAATCTTCATAAGAGGGTCTATAATATCCTAACGCCGGATCATAATAACCTTCTCCTGTAACCGGATAAGGAAGTTCATCATCCGCATTATCATAATAAATATAATTACCCACTGCTTCATTTCTATAACGAATATATGTTGGTCCATCTAAAACATCTATTTTTTTTATAACATTAGAAAAACCATAATTGGCAGAGAATTCAATCCGATCATCACCTCTTCTACCCTGCTTTGTAGTAATTAATACAACTCCATTCGCACCACGCGAACCATAAATAGCTGTAGATGAAGCATCTTTCAAAACAGTAAGAGATTCAATATCAGAAGGATTTATTAAAGAAGTAGAGCCATCAAAAGGCACTCCATCTACTACATAAAGAGGTTCTGTACTTGTAGAAAAGGAATTAATACCTCTAATAAGAATATTCATCCCCGCACCGGGAGCACCATCAGTCTGGGTAACATTTACACCGGCTATTTTTCCTTGTAATCCTTGAGATACACTCAAGGGATTTGCATCCAACAAATCAGAAGATTCTATAACACTAACTGCACCTGTTAAATCAGATTTCTTAGCTCCACCATAACCAATAACTACCACCTCATCAAGCAGTTCTGCATCTTCATGCATAGATACATTCAACATTTTCTGTTTTGATTTCAAAGCAACCTCCTGTTCTTGATAACCAATACAAGAAAAAACCAATGCTTTACTTTCCTTCGGCACATTTAAACTAAATTTACCTTCTACATCTGTAATAGTTCCTACACTAGATCCTCGTACCAACACATTAACCCCAATCAAAGGGGATCCATCTGTTGCATCTACTACGGTACCTTTAACGACCACTTCCTGAGCCATAATTTGACATGTCATCAAAAAGGCCATCAAAAAAAATGCTATGTTTCTCATATTACTAAAAATAAAATATTAAATCCTTAAAAACGATTTGCCAATATACGTCTTACCAACTCATTCGTTATCTTTAATTAGTACATCACAAAGTTAAGGCATTACAAATTCAAGAACTAATACTATTTTATCCAATAATATTCAAACATCAAAGCCGATAAATTAATAATAAGAAAGCCATCTATAACCCTTTAAGACCTTATACTACATACTAATAGATTGCTATCAGCATAATTCTTCCCCTTCCCCAAAATAACGAAGTAGAAATTCTTTTACTTAATAAGAGTAGATAGAAATAAAACTATATATAATCATTATCTTTTTTCTACAAGTCAACCTTTAGCCAGATACTATAAAATACAATATAAAGTAAGCATGAAATAAACTTTAAATAATAGTACGCCTCTTATGATAATTATCGCGAAATTCTTTAGGAGAACAATTCTTCTTTTTCTTAAATATACGATTAAAGTTAGATAGATTATTAAATCCACATTCATAGCAAATCTCAGCTATCGCCATCGTTGAATCAACCAGCAAACGAGTCGCATATCCCAAGCGCAAATCAATTATATAATCAGAAAGACTTTTTCCTGTACGAAGCTTAAAGAATCGGCTAAAAGACACCTCTGTCATACCTACCATATTTGCTAAATATCCTAAACGAATCTCTTCCTGATAATGCTTACCTATATATTCTTGAACACGTTGAACTCTTCTGCTATCAGAATGTATCTCAACCTTAGCAAACGAAGTACTGGATAAAGTACGAGCTTGGTCTGTAAAACAAGATAATTCATACAACAAAGTCAAGAAATGGACCACAGCATAAAAGCCTTTCATTTCCGGAAGCTTATCAAGTAATGTATATACCTTCATAATTGCATCCATCGGAAAACAAAGTCCATTCTGTGCCTTTTCCAACATCCGTCGAATGCTATCAAACTGATTTGTAGACATCAGTCCATTTATAAAGCGAGGGACAAACTGAATAGTTATCTCCCTTATGTCCAACGAATTGCATATGTTTTGTTCCCAAACATGCTCCAAATCCGGACTTGTTATCAAAACCAAGTCATAATCTCCAATCACCTCTATTGAATCACCAACAGTCCGTTTAACTCCCGGAGCATGTTCTACAAAATTCAATTCAAACTCTTTATGAGAATGCATAGGATATGTAAACTCCTTTTTACGTCGGTCTGCTACGTAAAAACAATCTTTTTCCGAAAGAGGAGTTATTTCATGAATAATATTCTCACTAAACAATTTTGTCATAGTATTATCTTTTATACAAAGATGAGATTTCCATCTTATATTTCAAATAGATTCAATCATGAATATATGGAAGTATGACTCTATTATCTTTTTTCCGAATATAAAACAATTCTAATCTTTTCATTAAAAAGAATTACATTCAATAATATTTCATAGTATTACTTTCTCATCTTCACAAAGATAGCACATCTACCTCCATTGTTGTTGATACTTTCTTATCCAAGTTTTTCCAAATCATCCTCCAAACCTCTCTACATTATTTATCGCATCCCCTTACACATTCTACGTTCTCCCACGCAGAACCCTACGTTTCCCGAACCTAAAACCTACGTTTCCGCACTGAGAAACATACGTTTCCTTTACGGGAAACATAAAACTTACAAAGAAAATATTCCATTATTCCCGAAGCATTTCCACAAAACAATCTCGCCTTTTCCATATACCACCAAAATAAATTCCATTATATAGCCCAACTCTCATTTTTAATTATAACTTTGCGAATAAAGAACTCAAACTTGAAAGATATGAAAGTAGCAATCATCGGAGCCGGAAACATGGGAGGTGCCATTGCCCGTGGACTGGCCAACGGACATTATATTCAGGCACAAGAAATTTCGGTATCCAACCCCAGTGCCGGCAAGCTGAACGCACTGAAAGCGGAATTTCCTGCCATTCACGTAACGCATTCCAATAAAGAAGCAGCAGAAGATGCGGACATTATCATTATTGCCGTCAAGCCGTGGAAAGTGGAAGAAGTGCTGAAGCCGCTGAGATTAAGAGGACCACAGATTCTGGTATCGGTGGCGGCAGGACTGACTTTTGAAGACCTGGCACATTTTGTAGACCCGGAAATGCCGATGTTTCGCGTCATTCCTAATACGGCCATTTCAGAAGGAGCCAGCATGACACTGATTGCCGCACGCAATGCTTCGGAAGAACAGATCACTTCCCTGACTGCGCTCTTTAACGAGATGGGACGTTCCATGCTGATTGAGGAAAAACAATTTGCAGCTGCCACCTCGCTGACCTCCTGTGGCATTGCCTACGTACTGAAATACGTACAAGCCGCCATGCAGGCAGGAGTTGAGCTGGGTATCAAGCCACACGATGCACAGACCATGCTGGCACAAACCCTGGAAGGGGCAGCCAAACTTTTGCTGAACAACGAAAATGCACATCCGGCCACAGAAATCGAGAAAGTGACTACTCCGGGAGGAATTACCATCAAGGGTATCAACTCGCTGGAGCACGACGGATTTACCTCGGCCGTTATTCACGCCATCAAGGCCAGCTTATAAAAACATCATACGGGGAGCTCCGTGCTCCCTTTTTCATTACAAAACCTGAACCGACATGAAAAACAACATTCTTATCACCATGGGAATCCTTGTATTGTTAGGAATAGCCGTACAGGGTTTGTTTGGCATCGTAGCCGGTGTATTCCTGTCTGCCATTTTAGGAATCATCTACGGAGCCGTCAAGAAGAACAAGCAGTTTCTGCGCTGGTCGGTCATCGCACTTACCATAGACATTATCTGCATCATCCTGTTCTATTTCTGCCTGATTCAATCGAACATGTAGCTTTTACTTCACAAAACCTTTTTTCGCCCATTTCAGGCTGTTCCATCGTTTCACAAAGATAAAGGCACGGATATTCTCGTCGAGCAAGAAGGCACACCACATACCGACCAGTCCCCAGCCCAGATGAATACCGAACAGATAGCTGAGTCCGACAGAGACCGTCCACTGCACAATCAGGCCGACATAGAACGGGAAATTCACGTCACCTGCCGAGCGGAGGGCATTCGTGGCATAGATATTTACGGCACGCCCTATCTCTACGATGACATCGACAATGAGAATGGTCACTCCCAACCGGATAATATTCTCGTTGTCCGTCAGCATACTAAAGATTGTATGACCTAATATGGCCCAGATGCACGAAAGCCCCAGCGATACTAAAATGGACAGACGCATGACGTACTTTCCCAACAGGTAGGCCGCACGTATTCGCTTCTGCCCCACCAGATGGCCGATACTGATGGCTCCTCCTTGTGCCATGGCGATGGCAAAGAGATAGACAAACATGGTGGTATTCACCGTATAGGTTCGCGTAGCCAGTGAATCATTTCCCAAAATATTGATTAAATAGGTGATGACTACCTGCGAAAAACTGTACGACATATTCTCTCCGGCAGAAGGAACTCCCACCTTCAACAGGTTTTTCAGTTCTATCCAAGGGAAAGGACGGAACAGAGCCATCGGGAAAGACGGGATGTGTTTTCTGAAGAGAATGACAAACAAGACAATCATGCTCACGCCACGGGCTATGGAGGTAGATATGGCCGCTCCTTCTGCTCCCATGGCAGGCAGACCAAACTTACCGAAAATCAGGGAATAGTTTCCGATAATGTTCATCACATTGACCAGCACCGTGACCAGCATGGGGTAAATAGCTTTGTTGGCACTACGCAAGGACGCAGAAATGGTCAGCGAGATAGCCTGAAAGAAAGCAAATGCACCTACAATCTCCATGTAACCGATACCATATTTCAACAATTCCGGACGAAGTCCCATCCATCCCAATAATGTAGCTGCTCCATAGTGCAGAATGGCACTGACCACCAGGCCCACGACCAGGTTCAGCAATAAAGATACACCGACCACCTGCACCATCTTGTTCCTCATTCCTGCTCCCAGGTACTGCGAACACAGCACAGAAGTACCGATATTGATTACCTCGAAAATTAGGAAAGCAAACATCACAATCTGGTTCACCACCCCTACTGCTGCCACACTTTCATCGGAATACTGACTCAGCATAACGGTGTCGACAGCACCTAACATCATAATCAATAAGGTCTCGATAAAGATAGGAATCACGAGCTTCGTCAAGCCTTTCCGGATACCTGTTTGTTGAATTGCCTGTTCCACGTACTAACTCTCTAAAAAACGTGACAAAATTACAACATTTAGCGCGGAGAGTGTCTTGACATAGGTCAATTTAAAGGTGTAAATCCTACAATGTACTATTTTCCCCCTTTTCTTCACTATTTTCCCCCTCAAATTCCTTATAAAACATGATTTTTGTAACACCTAAAAACAATTATTATGAAAATAAGATTTAACTTATTATGGACTTTGGGAATCATCCCCACATTATTCATTGCTTGTACAAAAAACGATATAACAAGCAAGGATTTATTATTATATATTGACACAAGAGTAGGCACTGCTGCCAGTACAACTCACACTGCTGGAATGTTTGGTAAACACACCGAAGAATACGGCCAGACATTACCTGCCGTACTGGAGCCAAATGGAATGAACTTTTGGACACCGCAAACACAGGATACTGAGCAAAAATGCATCGCTCCCTATTATTATCGTGACTCACTGTTCCAAGGTTTCCGTAATTCACATTGGATTGTTGGAGGATGTACTCAGGATTATGGTTCCATGACATTGATGCCATTATTCGAATCATTACGTTGTACACCCGAAAAAAGAGGCACACGTTTCTCTCATGACAAGGAGATTGCGACTCCTTCTTATTATTCCATTTCATTGCCTGACGAACACCTTCAGGCTGAACTGACAGGCCGCTCACGGTCTGCAATCTTCCGCTTTACCTACCAGAAGGCAGGAAAAGCTTACCTCATCGTCAATCCTAACAGCGATGAAGGAGAAGGATACATTGAAATCGATACCCTTCAAAAACGTATCTACGGATACAACCCCGTACACCGCATTTATCAAGGCTGGGGAGAACCTGCCGGATACAGCGGTCATTTTATCATTGACTATCAAAAGGAACCTTGCGAATTCGGGACTTTCCGTGAAGACAGTGTGTTCCCAGGACAAATTAAAATTGAGAAAGAAAAAAATATCGGTATATATATAGGTTTTCATGTAGAAAACAACGAACAGATATTAGTTAAAGCGGCTTCTTCATTTACCGATAAAGAAGGAGCTGAAAAGAATATGCAACAAGAAATTCCGCATTGGGATTTCAACCAGACACAGAAAGAACTTACTGCTATTTGGAAAAAACATCTGTCTGCTATTGAAGTGGAAACACCAGACCAAGAGGCCAAGGAGAAATTTTATGGAGCTTTCTACCGGGCTTCTTTCCTACCACGTACATTCAATGACGTAAATGGCAGGTATCCAGCTTTTGCCCAAAAAGATTCAATTCTCCAACTGGCATCAAATGAAGTGTATTACGATGACTACAGCATGTGGGATACTTATCGTGCCCTGCATCCACTTATCAACTTGTTATATCCTACTCAGGGAGGAAACATGATGCAATCGCTTGTTCATAAGTTTGAACAAGGAGGATGGCTCCCTATTTTCCCATGCTGGAACAGCTATACGGCAGCTATGATAGGTGATCATTGCATTGCGGCTATAGGAGATGCCTACATAAAAGGCGTACGTAACTTCGACATAGAAAAGGCTTACGAGGCCATGCGAAAAAATGCTTTCAAATCACCTGCTAATGAAAAAGACTATCAAAATGGAATGGGACGCCGTGCGCTGCAATCGTACCTAAAATATGGTTACATCCCGTTAGAGGATAGTGTGCCCGATGCCTTCCACACAAAAGAACAAGTGTCACGTACGTTGGAATATGCCTACGATGACTTTGTCCTCTCCCAAGTAGCCAAACAGCTTCAGAAGAACGGAGATTACAAACTGCTGTCCGCACGTGCTCAGAATTACCGCAATGTAATTGATCCGCAAACAGGCTATGCGCAAGGAAGACATGCCGACGGTACATTCCTAAAAGAGCAAAACGCATTTCAGTTTGCCAAATTCATCACAGAAGGTGCTCCCTGCCATTACACTTGGTACGTGCCACACGATCCATACGGTCTGATGGAATGTATGGGAGGCAAAGAAAAGTTTGCTTTAAAACTGGACTCTATGTTCAGTGAACGCAGATACTGGCACGGAAACGAACCTTGCCATCAGGTTGCATTCATGTTTAATTATGCAGGAGAGCCCTGGAAAACGCAACAAGCCGTGCGGCATATCATGGAAACTGAATATCTAAATGCTCCCGGTGGTTTATCAGGGAATGACGACGCAGGACAGATGTCTGCCTGGTATATTTTTGCCTCATTAGGCTTTTATCCTGTTTGCCCCGGATCACCCTATTACATATTGGCCAGCCCCTCCTTCCCTAAAGCTGTCATACATTTGGAAAATGGACAAACCTTTACTCTCGTGGCCCAAAATGCTTCTAAGGAAAATATTTATATTCAAAGTGTGACACTGAACGGAAAACCCTACTCTAAAAATTATATTTCTCACAAAGACATCGTACATGGAGGAGAAATGATATTCAAGATGAGTGACACCCCTAATAAAAACTGGGGCAGCACTCCTTCTGATTGTCCTCCTGCTTTAGTAAAAATGCCATAATAAACACATAAACCCCATTTAAATATGAAAACAAAAAATATTCTTCTTGCACTACTCAGCATCTTTCTCATCGGAGCATGCCACTCGCCGCAAACGGGGACTTATAACATCATGGATTATGGTGCCACGGGAGACGGAAAAACCGACGACGCCCAAGCTATACAAAAGGCCATCAACGCTTGTTCTGAGGCGGGTGGGGGCACGGTGCTCGTTCCATCCGGACACACATTCTTATGCGGCCCTTTCAAACTGGCATCGCATATAGAATTACATTTGGCACCCAACTCACGGCTATTAGCCAATCCGGATGAAAGTATTTACATAGAAAGCGCATTCGGGGCTAACCGCGGAGAAGGAATGATGTGGATTAGCGGAAAAGACCTGAAAAATGTATCTATTACTGGTACCGGAACACTTGACGGCAACGGGGTTTCCTTTATGGGAAAGGAGCTGGAAGATTCTTACGAGCTAAAACCTGTGACCGATTTTGACCCACGTCCACATCTGCTGACTTTAACCAATGTACAGAAACTGGTGATTCGCGATATAAGCGTACGTAATAGTGCTTACTGGAGTGTACACCTGATAGGTTGTCGTAATGCAATGATTGACGGTATCACTATCCTCAATGACCTTAAAATCCGAAATGGGGACGGAATTGATATAGACCATTCCAAAGACGTACGTATTTCCAACTGCTTCATCGAATCAGGAGATGACTGTATCTGCCTGAAAAACCGACGCGAATTCGAACAGTATGGAAGTTGTGAAGATGTGGTAGTGACCAACTGCACCATGACTTCACGTTCATGCGCCGTAAAAATCGGTTCGGAAAACATGGACAAAATCAATAATGTGCTGTTCAATAACTGCATTATCAAAGATAGCAACCGAGGTATTGGTATCCAAAACCGCGATGAGGGTACGGTTACCAATGTTATTTTCTCAAACATGATTGTTGACTGTCGTTTCTTCTCAGACGTATGGTGGGGAAAAGCAGAACCGATTTATGTAACTTCTTATCCACGTGCTGTTGGTAATCATAAAGATGCCGGATGGCGTTTCCCGAAAGGAGCTGTGAAGGGAGCCTGTGGAGAAGTAAGCCGCATCTACTTCCAAAACATTAAATGTACAAGTGAAAACGGCATTTTTGTAGGAGGAGACACCATCGACAAAGTAAACCGGATTTATTTTGATCAGGTAGAAGTAAATCTTCACAAACGTACCACATTTGAAGGGGGAATATACGATAAACGCCCATGTGACGGAGAAGGCTTCCTGAAAGGTAAAACTTACGGATTCTTCTTCCAGACAGCTTCCGACATCCAGCTGGAAAGATGCACGGTTAATTGGGGAGACACGCGTCCAGATTATGCTGCAGAAAATATACATTTGGAAAATACTGCAGAGGTTATACAAAAGTAACCTCACCAGTGCTCATAAAAAAACACCGTTGTGAAACGGTACATTTCTAAATTTCTTTTTTTAGCCGGAACAGCCCAAATGTTCCGGCATTTTTTATGAATGCCCCAAAGAACTTGGCAAACATCCAAAACGTTGTTTGAAACATTTGGTAAAATATTTAGGATCATTGAAGCCAACCGCATAAGCTACTTCCGAGACATTGGCATCCCCCTTTGCTTGTTCCAGCAGTTTTCGCCCCATATCCAGCCTGAAATTCTTCATAAACTGTCCGATAGGCATCCCTGCCAGATTTTGCATTTTCTGATTCACCAGCGTTTTGCTATATCCCATATCACGCACAAAGGCATCCAGACCATATTCCGCCTCAGCATAATGCAGTTTCATCAATTCCATAGCCCGGTCCATAAACACTTTATCTCTAGACTCCTCTATCAATCCCATTTCACTCATGTCTGAGAAGGCAACTGGTTTTGAGAATCTTTCCTGATATCCTCTGCGCAAAGTCAGGATATTACGGATACGATATTTGAATATATCCGCATCAAACGGTTTGCATAGATACTCATCAACTCCTATTGAATAGCATTTCTTTTCATTTTCTTCTGAATGCACCGCCGTAAGAATCAAGAAAGGAATATGACTGGTGGCCAGATTCTCTTTCACTCTCTTTGAGAATTCCAGCCCGTCCATTTCTGGCATAAGCAGGTCACTGATAATCAAATCGACATGATGCTTTTCGAGTATCTCCATGGCCTTCACCCCATTTTCAGCCTCAAGGAGTTTATATTCCTTTTGCAATAAGGAACGAATATAACGACGCATATCATGGTTGTCATCAACAACTAACAGAGTTTCTTTCTGCAAAGGAACTTCCTCCATTACAGAAAGATTTTCCTTTTCAGACATTCCGCCTGCAACAACAAGTTCCTCTTTCGGCATTTCCTTCATCGGTAACATAACACGGAAAGAGGTTCCTCCGGCACGATTGTTCTTAGCTGAAATCACACCTCCATGAAGAGCCACAATGCGCTTGCATACATTCAAGCCGATACCCGTTCCAGACTGTCCGAAGACTGGATAAGTCACCTTATTTTGCGCCTGAAAGAAACTGTCAAAAATCTGTGGAAGATCTTTCTCCGGTATGCCACATCCTGTATCCGACACCGAAAGGTAAAGCTGCACTTTTCCCTCATTATCCACTATACGGGCTGCATAAAGTCGGATATGTCCCCCATCAGGAGTAAACTTTACGGCATTGGCCAATAAATTAGTCAGTACACGATGGAGATATGTAGGGTCTGCACTCACAGAAAGCCCTCTAAGATGATAATAAGCCTGCAATGTAATATGACGATGTTTCACAAACGAGACGAAAGGCAGAAGCAAATCCTCCATCATGGAGACAAGATCAAAAGGACGAATATTCAACTTCACCTTTTCGGTTTCAAGTTTCCGGAAATCCATCAGTTCATTCACTAACGCAAGCAAATCCTGTACATTACGTTCCGCTATATGTAACTGCTCTTTCACTTCTTCATTGGAGGTCAATGCCAGTGCCTGCTGTATAGGTCCATGAATCAAAGTCACAGGTGTACGAAATTCATGAGTAATGTGTGTAAAGAAACGAATCTTTTCTTCTGCCATATCCTCCACATGGTGAGCCATCACTTCCAGACTATGATTCTGTACCTCCAGTTCGTGTGTACGTTGAGCTACCAGCTGTTCCAGTTGCATCTGTCTTTTTTTCAACCGTCTCACTTTATAGCGATAAAAAATAACAGAAAGGCAAGCCACAGATACTAAAAGAAGCGATAAGAACCACCAGGATTTATAAAAATACGGACGTACCTGGATGTCCAGTCGTAAAGTACGTTCCGACCATTTTCCTTCTCCATCAGTAGCCTGTATCTCAAGCTTATAAGTACCAGATGATAAAGAAGGAAAAACAATTACTGGTTTTTCCGGAGGTAGTTCTGTCCATTTTTCTTCTCCCTTCAGTCTGTAACGAATACGTACGGAGTTACTATAACCGTACACATGAGATGTCAAGGCAACAGCCAGTTTATCACCTTCCTCTAGATCTGACATACATTGTTTATCTCCATAAATCCATTCACTTTCGTTTATCTGGACCGATGAGACTATCACTCCATGGTTTTCAGATACCCCAAAAGGTTTCCGAAGCCGAATCTGATACAAGCCATAGTCTTTTCCACAGTACAAACAATTGTACTTTTGAGAAAAACAGAGTGCATTACCGTCATACCCCTTATCCAAAATCCCATCCGACTTATTATAAAATATAAAGGTATCACTATTAACCAGCAAACGTGACAAACCACTCTCTGTAGCAATCCATATATTGCCCAATTTATCTTCGCTCACTCCATAAACTATCTTCTCATAAAACCCTTCAGATTCTCCGTAGCGTTTAAACAGGAAACGATTCATATCATCAGAAATCAAACGATAAAGTCCCGTGCCTCTTCCTCCTAACCAAATTACTCCTCTACTATCTTGAAAAACACAATTTATCCGCTCCACCTGGGTCGACTTCTTGTCGTCCAGTTTATAACGCAAGTATGTATAATTCAAGTGTCTGCGCGAGCGGGCAAAAGAGAACAAGTCAATTATAAACAAACCTTCAGAAGTTCCAAACCATAAACGGTTTTTACAATCTATACATAATGCTCCCACTGCCTCGAATTCATTTATACTCAAATCCAAATTGATGCGGGAAAAACGCTTTTGTTTTTTATCGTAGAAAATCAGACCATGAGTTGACCCAAACCAAATTCCCTTATTTACAGGGTCTTCCACCGCACTCATAATAAAATCATCCTCCAGTCCTGGCACTTCTCCATTGGAATGCTGACGAAAAACAGATTGAGGCTTATTCAAATCCAGCTCACTAATTCCAGCCCCCCAAGTATAGGCCCACAAATGATTGTCACTGTCTATCAATATGCCATTTACATTATTGGAAAGAATAGATGTCGAGCTATGAGGTGTGAAAGCGTAATGCTGCACCGCTTCCGTTTCTGGATTCATTTGATAAAGTCCTCCCTCAATCGTACCAATCCACAAATTCCCCTTTTTATCTTCCGTCACAGCACTGATTTGCGGTGTGCGCCCCGCCGAGAGTTTCCAAGGAATATCCCCTAATCTGGCAACCTCTAACCTGCGCGACAAGTACAACAGATTGACTCCTCCATCCTGTGTACCGGCCCAGATGTCCTGCCCGTCCGTAAACAAACAGACTATGATATTGGAATTCAATCCTCGTTCTTCGGAATCTTCCACCCGGCGGATAAAAGAAAATGTATCGGATTCACGGTCATATACATTCAGACCGTTGAAAGTGGAAACCACCAGACTGCCGTCGGAAGTCAGCTTCATGTCCGTGATATAAGCCTGGCTGAGCATTCCCTCCCGATGTGAAGAGTAACGGTAACGCTTCATCGTCTTGGTTTGCCGATAATAGCGGAAAAGTCCACGGTTGCTTCCTATCCACAAGAAATCACCGTCGGCTTGCAGACAAGAGATACGCCAATCATCACTAAAAGGCACAATGGCATCCGAAAGCTGCTGTTTACGCAACTTATTTCCTCCTTCTTTCACAATCCGGTAAATGCAGTTACCTACTCCGGCACAAACTCCTCCTTCAATTTCTGCGATGGCCGATACACTCTCATCAGCTTCAGCCTGCATTCGATAACAAGCCCTTACGATTCCTGAACGGTCCAGCTCCAGGCACCACAACATTTTGTCAGTTACTACCCATATATTTCCATCGGTAGTCTGTACCACCGAACGGACAAACGAATTAAATAAAGATGATAATTCCGACGCCGACCCTAAATCAGCTGCGGGTACAGAAAGACCTGTCTGTAAGTCAATCAGGTCAAGTCCGGCATCCGAACCTACCCAGAGCCTTTTCCGGCGATCCTCACACAGTGTGTAGACATAGTTCCCCTTCAAGCGGTAAAAAGATTCCTTTACTCCATAATTCAGGAAACGATACCCGTCGTAACGCGCCAGCCCGTCCTGAGTAGCCACCCAGATATACCCGAATGAATCTTTCATTACGGCAGTCACCGAGTTGTTAGGCAACCCGGCTTCCTCCGTTATATGACAGAAATTATAATTTGAGAAGAAATATTTCTTCGCTTCCAGGTGCAAACTATTCCCTCCCCATAATATGATACACAAAGTCAACAAAAGTAATCTCATAGCATATTTTTTACATTACAGTTGTATCTGTTTTTTATCTATCAACTCCCTGCGTCCTTTCCGAATATACCAGATGGAGCAAATCTATCCTAAAGACATCACAAAGACTCTCACCAACTCCGGACAATGACAGTTGAATCCTGTATCAGTCAGAAGTGCTCCTTTGTATGCTTCCACTGCGTTCTCCAATTAAAGACAATCTGCATACAAGTACTCCGATCTATCTTCCTCTGAAATTTTGTAACAACAGATTTTCTTTATGCAAATTATCACCTATACTTTACGACACAAAATTACATTAAAAAGTGTATATTACACACATATTAAGTTTCTTTTTAAAAAGACGGACGGAATCTCCGAAGTTCTCCCCGCAAACGTAAGGCCTGCCCTGCCGTCATGCTGTCAAGCAGTTCCCCAAAACGAGGGCCATGATTCATTTCACGTGTGTGAGCCAGCTCATGCAAAATAACATAATCAATCAGGTGAGAGGGAACTAACATCAGGTAACAGGACAAACTGATGGTTTTGGCCGAAGTACAACTTCCCCATCGTGAACGGGCAGCGGTAATCCGTACTTTTCGGTAAGTCAACCCGAAGCGTTCTGCCCACACGCTCAGCAAGGGTGGCAGAAACTCAGCCGCCACTTTTTTCATCGCCCGTAAAATAGCCCCACGCACCAGCTTCTGAACAGCTTCATCCGAAAAGTCGGTATGTTCCGGACAGAACATGGTCACCTCGCCCGAAGGCATCTGCCGCACCGTAAAACATTTCAGGTGACTGGGAGACAGTGACAAACGAAAACAGTCGGCCTCAATCCGGAAACTGAAATCTATTGGCCGTACTGCCACCTGCCGAAAGCGTTCACGTAAATCGGCACGAAACTGTTCCAAGGTAGAAAGCACTTTGTCCGTCTTGCTGTAAGGCGGCACCGTGAGATACAGGCCGTCGGGCTTGACACGCATCGTAATATTTTTTGCTCCCCGGCGTGTGGCAATCACAATACGGTGGAAATCTTTATCTTTTATAATTCGTTTAGTTGACATAACAGGACAAAGATAACAAATAAATTATCAATTAAATAGGATTAATGAAGCAATAAAAGTCGTAACTTTGCACCTCGAAAAAGAATACATCGAAAATTATTTATCAATATGGAATTACCTAAAGACCCGATGATGCTTTTCAGCTTCATCAACATGAAATTAAGAGACTATTATCCTTCGCTCGATGCCCTTTGCGCGGACATGAACGTGAGCAAGGAAGATATTCTGAACCGTTTGAAAGAAGCAGGATTTGAATATAACCCTTCTCAGAACAAGTTCTGGTAAGAAATCAAAAAAGGCTGCCCTCCGAAAGGAAAGCAGCCTTCATTCATTTTATTCAGGTGTGATAAGTATCAAGCGCAATTACTGAGCCAACTTGTTGTCAGAACCCAATACGTTGATGATTTTGTGCTTGTAAAGTTTTTCCATGTTGTCACGAGCCGGGCCCAGGTATTTACGCGGGTCGAATTCAGCCGGTTTTTCAGCGAATACTTTACGAACAGCAGCAGTCATAGCCAGACGAGAGTCTGAGTCGATGTTAATCTTGCAAACTGCAGATTTAGCAGCTTTACGCAACTGATCTTCAGGAATACCAATAGCGGCTTCCAATTTACCACCGTACTGGTTGATAGTGTCAACTTCTTCCTGAGGAACTGAAGAAGATCCGTGAAGAACGATAGGGAATCCCGGAAGTTTTTCCATTACAGCGTCCAATACAGCGAATTCCAATGGAGGAGGAACCAGACGACCTGTAGCCGGATCTACGTGGCACTGTTCAGGTTTGAACTTGTAAGCACCGTGAGAAGTACCGATTGAGATAGCCAATGAGTCGCAACCTGTACGAGTAGCGAAGTCGATAACTTCTTCAGGGTTAGTATAAGTGTGGTGTTCTGCAGAAACTTCATCTTCTACACCAGCCAATACACCTAACTCACCTTCTACAGTTACATCGAACTGATGAGCGTAGTCAACTACTTTCTTAGTCAAAGCTACGTTTTCTTCGTATGGCAAATGAGAACCGTCGATCATTACTGAAGAGAATCCAGAGTCGATACAGCTCTTGCAAGTTTCGAATGTATCTCCGTGGTCAAGGTGAAGAACGATTTCAGGATGTTCGCAACCCAATTCTTTTGCATATTCTACAGCACCCTGAGCCATATAGCGCAACAAAGTAGCGTTGGCATACTGACGAGCACCTTTAGATACCTGCAAGATAACCGGAGATTTTGTTTCAACTGCAGCTTTAATGATAGCCTGCATCTGTTCCATATTGTTGAAGTTGAAAGCAGGGATAGCATATCCACCTTTGATTGCTCTGGCAAACATATCTCTTGTGTTCACCAAGCCTAACTCTTTGTAATTAACCATTTTTGTAAGTTTTATAATTGTTAGTAATTAATTCCATCTGCAAAAGTAACAATATAAAAAGAATTAGCAATATACTCAATCGGAGATTTTCTGTCTTTTCTTGAAACAAATCAATTTTAAGCGAAATATTTACATATACATGCGGCGAGGATGCAAAGTAGATATGACAAAAAAACAGATTTACCTAATATAAAAGCCTTTGAATGACAGAATATTTTTTTCGGGGATTTCTTTTTAGTTTCAAAGAAATAGCGTATCTTTGCAACCCGAAATAGACCATTACACACTTTACCAGTGTTACCACATATTTATTTGTCAATAATAACAATAAAAAGTATATACTAAAATGAAAAAAGGCATTCATCCTGAAAACTACCGTCCGGTAGTATTTAAAGACATGTCAAACGGCGACATGTTCCTGTCTCGTTCAACTTGTGCTACTAAAGACACAATTGAATTCGAAGGAGAAACTTATCCGTTGGTTAAGCTGGAAATTTCCAGCACCTCTCACCCGTTCTACACTGGTAAATCTAAACTGGTGGATACTGCAGGACGTGTGGACAAGTTCATGAGCCGTTATGCAAACCACAAGAAAAAATAATTGATTATTTTTCTGGAAAGAATAAAAAAAGCCTTTTCATCGCAATGATGGAAAGGCTTTTTTGTGGAGTTTCGGAAGAATTTAAAAGCTTTCCACAAAGCTCTTTGGCGTTCTGCTCAAAACGCCAAAGAGTTTAAGACAAAACGCCTTTACGTTTTAATGCAAACGCCCTTGCGTTTTATCTCAAACGCAAGTACATTTGAAATGAAACGCAAGGGCGTTTTTTCATTGGCATTTTTCACCCTACTTTTCATGCCTGAACTTTGCCTGTACAAAGATTTCTTGATAACTTGCAACTGATTTTTTTATTCACACATAGACTATGAAAAGTAACTTTGCAAGAAGGTGGAAAGGTGCCATGATTACAGCTTATATCCTTTCCTTACCTATCTCTTATCTTACAGCACAAGAAAACTTAGTGCTGCACTACAACCGTCCTGCTGAATTCTTTGAAGAAGCTCTCGTCATCGGAAACGGTACGATGGGAGCTATTCTTTACGGAGGTACCGACAAGGACGTACTCTCTCTGAACGACATCACCCTATGGACCGGAGAACCCGACCGGAAAGTCACAACTCCCAATGCCTACAAGGCTATTCCGGAAATCCGCGCCCTACTCGACAAGGAAGATTACTGGGGAGCCGACCGCGCCCAACGGAAAGTCCAGGGACACTACAGCGAAAACTATCAGCCGCTGGGCCAGCTTTCCATTACTTATTCTGCCGAACCAGCTAAGGTAAGCCACTATCAACGAACACTGGACATCAGCCGGGCCATGGCACGGACTGCCTACCAGAGAAACGGTGCAGATTTTGCCTGCGATTATTTTGCTTCAACCCCCGACTCAGTGATTGTGCTGCGCCTGCAGACGGAAAGCACACAAGGACTACAAGCCACTCTTTCGTTCAACTCGATCCTGCCTCATGCCACTACGGCCAGCGGCAACGAAATTTCAGCCGAAGGATATGCTGCCTATCATTCCTATCCCGTATATTTTGACGAAGTAAACAACAAGCATCTGTATGATCCAGAACGAGGAACGCATTTCCGCACACTGATTCGGGTCATAGCTCCTCAGAGTGAGGTCAAAAGCTTTCCATCGGGTGAACTGAAGGTGAAAGGCGGAAAAGAAGCCTTGATTCTGATAGCTAACGTCACCAGCTTCAACGGCTTCGACAAGGACCCTATGAAAGAGGGACGTGATTATCGGAACCTGGTGACACGACGCATGGAACGGGCAGCACAGAAAACGTTCGAGGAATTGGAAAATGTACACGTGGCAGACTACAAGTCTTTCTTCGACCGTGTGGAACTTTACCTCGGTAAGACAGACCAGGCCATCGCAACCCTGCCTACCGACGAACAGCTGTTGGAATATACAGACAAGTCACAAAAGAATCCGGAACTGGAAGCATTGTATTTTCAGTATGGCCGCTACCTGCTCATTTCCAGTTCACGTACACCGGGGGTACCTGCCAACCTGCAAGGTTTGTGGAACGAACGCCTGCTCCCGCCCTGGAGCTGCAACTATACCAGCAACATCAACCTGGAGGAGAACTACTGGGCAGCCGAAACGGCCAATCTGAGTGAAATGCACCGCCCGCTGATGGACTTCATCGCCAACCTGCAGCACACGGGGGAAAAGAGTGCCAAGGCTTATTACGGCATACAGAAAGGATGGTGTCTGGGACAGAATACGGACATCTGGGCCATGACCTGTCCGGTAGGGCTGAACGTGGGCGACCCGTCGTGGGCATGCTGGACCATGGGAGGTGCCTGGCTGTCTACTCATATCTGGGAACGCTACACCTTCACGCAGGACAAAGAATTTCTGCAGCAATATTATCCGATACTGAAAGGTGCAGCCGAGTTCTGTCTGAACTGGCTGATAGAAAAAGACGGCAAGCTGATTACTTCACCGGGTACATCGCCCGAAAACAAGTTCCTGACTCCCGACGGCTATGCCGGAGCCACTTCCTACGGTTGCACATCCGACCTGGCCATGACGCGCGAATGCCTGATAGATGCGGCCAAGGCTGCCGAAGCACTGGGTACGGACAAGGACTTCCGGAAGCAGATAGAGCGAACACTTCCCCGTCTGCTGCCTTACCGGATTGGCAAGAAAGGCAACCTACAGGAATGGTTCCACGACTGGGAAGACCAGGAACCGCAACACCGGCATCAGTCGCATCTGTTCGGTTTGTATCCGGGACATCATCTGTCTGTAAAAGAAACTCCGGAACTGGCGAAGGCTTGTGCCCGCACACTGGAAATCAAAGGTGACAATACTACAGGCTGGAGCACCGGCTGGCGTGTCAATCTTTATGCACGCCTGCAAGACAGCAAGAATGCGTACCACATCTACCGCCGACTGCTGCGTTATGTCAGTCCGGACGGATACAAAGGAAAGGACGCACGACACGGAGGAGGTACCTACCCCAACCTGCTCGATGCCCACTCACCTTTCCAGATTGACGGTAACTTTGGCGGTTGCGCCGGGGTCATTGAAATGCTGATGCAGTCTTCCGAAAACAGTATCACCCTGCTTCCGGCTCTTCCGGAGGAATGGAAGGACGGCAGCGTGAAAGGTATCTGTGCCCGTGGAGGTTTCATCGTCGACATGGAATGGAAAGACAGTAAGGTCACATCCTTATACATCCAGTCACGCAAAGGAGGAAAAACGAAAGTCTGCTTCAACGGAAAATCCAAGAATATCACCCTCAAGGCAGACAAAGGAATCAAGTTACTATAAGCCAGCATCACACAAAAAAGAAAGCCGCACCGGAATCATCCAGTACGGCTTTCTTTTTATCTGAAATTCAGTGTCTGTCAGCATTAAGCTTTTACACGACCTACGTATGAACCGTCGCGAGTATCTACTTCGATAGTTTCATCCTGGTTGATGAACAACGGAACACGTACAGTAGCTCCAGTTTCTACAGTAGCAGGCTTAGTAGCGTTAGTAGCAGTATCACCTTTCAGACCCGGTTCAGTGTAAGTAACCTTCAACTGAACTTTTACCGGCAATTCTGCGAACAGGATAGTTTCAGTAGAAGCATCAGAAACAACTTCTACAATCATTTCTTCTTTCAGGAAGTCTACACCTTCAATCAGGTCATGAGCGATAGGTACCTGTTCGAAAGTTTCCTGGTTCATGAAAATATAATCTTCTCCTTCTTTGTACAAGAACTGATAAGGACGACGTTCTACACGTACATCTTCCAGTTTTTCACCGATGTTGAAACGACGTTCCAATACATATCCGTCTACCACATCTTTCAGTTTTGTACGCATGAAAGTGTTTCCTTTACCCGGTTTTACATGCAGGAAGTCAATGCAGAAATACAATTTGCCATCCATACGGATAGCGGTTCCGATTTTAATGTCTTGAGCATTAATCATAACTTAAATCCTTTATTATTATGTAATAGTTTGATTTATTCTCTGAATACGGTTGCAAAATTAATCTAAATCGCGAAAAAACGCAAAAAGATTTGTCTAAAAATGATTTAGCACTTTGATTATTAAAAAAAAGTCACTAATTTTGCAGCCCGAACGCATGGAATAATAACATAAAATAGTATATACGAAAATGAAAAGAACATTCCAACCCTCTAACAGAAAGAGAAGAAACAAACACGGTTTCCGTGAAAGAATGGCTACCGCAAACGGTCGCCGAGTATTGGCTGCACGTCGCGCTAAAGGCCGTAAAAAATTAACTGTATCTGACGAATACAACGGAGTAAAAGCATAATAAACTCTGTTTTGACGGAAAGCCGCAAAGTAATTCCTCTTATTTTACTTTGCGGCTTTTTATTTTGTCCAAGCCTATATTGCCAGTATTCCTACTATCTAAAACACAATCGCTCTGGTATGACGCATAAAAAAACCGGAGTCCATTATCTTCCGATAACGAACCCCAGCTCTATATTCTAAATCACTGTGGATTCTTATTTAATCAGGTCACGACCTGTCATTTCAGACGGCTGTGCCATACCCAAAATGTGCAGGATAGAAGGAGCAACATCAGCCAATACACCATTTTCTACTTTGGCGTCTTTGTTTTCTGTTACGTATACAAACGGAACCGGATTCAAAGAGTGGGCTGTGTTCGGTGTGCCGTCTTCATTCAATGCATGATCTGCATTTCCGTGGTCTGCAATGATGATAACTTCATAACCGTTAGCCTTAGCAGCTTCTACTGTATCTTTCACACAATTGTCAATAGCTACTACAGCTTTTTCAATTGCTTCATAGATACCTGTATGACCTACCATGTCACCGTTTGCATAGTTCACTACGATGAAGTCATATTTCTGTGTACCGATAGCTTCTACCAGTTTATCTTTTACTTCGTATGCGCTCATTTCCGGCTTCAAGTCGTAAGTAGCGACCTTCGGTGAAGGAACCAGGATACGGTCTTCGTTGTCATACGGAGTTTCACGTCCACCGTTGAAGAAGAAGGTTACATGGGCATATTTTTCAGTTTCTGCGATGTGCAGCTGAGTCTTGCCATTGCTTGCAAGGTATTCGCCCAATGTATTCTGTACGTTTTCCTTGTCGAACAAGATATGTACGCCTTTGAATGAAGCATCATACGGAGTCATACAGTAGTACTGCAATCCCGGGATGGTCTTCATGCCTTCTTCCGGCATATCCTGCTGAGTCAATACGATAGTCAATTCTTTTGCACGGTCGTTACGGTAGTTGAAGAAGATAACTACATCACCTTCCTTGATAGTACCGTCGAAGTTTGCATTGGAAATCGGTTTGATGAATTCGTCTGTTACACCTTCATCGTATGATTCCTGCATAGCCTGTACCATGTCGGTAGCTTTCTTACCTGTACCGTTTACCAGCAAATCATATGCTTCTTTCACACGTGCCCAACGTTTGTCACGGTCCATTGCGTAGAAACGTCCTACGATAGAAGCAATCTTTCCAGCTGATTTTTCGCAATGAGCCGTCAGCTGTTCAATGAATCCCTTACCGCTCTTCGGGTCTGTATCACGACCGTCCATGAAGCAGTGGATGAAAGTATTTTCCAGTCCGTATTCCTTTGCAATGTCACACAATTTGAACAAGTGTTCCAAAGAAGAGTGTACACCACCATTGGAAGTCAATCCCATGAAGTGGATGTTTTTTCCATGTTCTTTTGCGTATGAGAAAGCAGCTACTACTTCCTTGTTCTGCATAATGCTGTTGTCGGCACATGCACGGTTAATCTTCACCAAATCCTGATATACGATACGACCTGCACCGATGTTCAAGTGACCTACTTCTGAGTTACCCATCTGGCCGTCAGGCAAACCTACATTTTCACCGCTGGCCTGCAGCTGTGAATGAGGATAGTTAGCTAATAGACTGTCCCAGTAAGGAGTCGGAGTATTGAAGATTACATCATCTTTTTGACGGTCGCCACAACCCCAACCATCCAGAATCATTAAAAGCGCTTTCTTTGCCATAATCTATTTTGTTTAAAAGTTAGAATTCCATTCTATGTTTTCCGACAGCAAAAATACAAAATAATCCTGCTTGAAAGATTACTTTTCCTGATAATAATCAATAAAAAAACGGCTGCTTGAACCAAGTAACCGTAAAACAAATCGGGCGTACCAAATGGTACGCCCGAAAGAATATTGCATCCTAATAATTATTCAGCACGCAAAGTGAAACGTTTGAAATCTGCAACAGCCAGTTCAGAATCAGCAGCTTTCAATACATCAGCTACAGTCTTCTTCGGATCCATGATGCTTTCCTGTTTCAGCAAGCAAACTTCTTTCAAGAATTTACCCAGACGGCCTTTTGCGATATTTTCAATCATAGCCTCAGGCAAGTTAGCAGCTTTTTCTGCAGCAACAGTTTCTTTAATTTCTTTAGCTTTAGCTACATCTTCAGCAGTAATCCATCCCTTAGCCATGTTGCTTTCCATGTGCTCTTCGCTATCTACGTGAGAAGGATTGATACCAGCTTTCTTCAAAGCAGCTTCAACAGCTTTCTGTACCTGTTCAGCCTTAGTCTTTTCAATAGCTACATTGATTTCTTCCTGTTTTACAGATTCAGGAACACCAGCCTCATCAATTGCAATCGGGTTCATGGCAGCAATCTGCATACAGATTTCATGAGCTACCTGAGCATCACATTCTTTGTTGAATGCAACGATTGTACAAAGCTGATTTTTATTCATGTGGTTGTAAACAGCAGTGCAAGCACCTGATACGAAATTGAAACCATCCAATTCAGTCTTTTCACCAGTGATACCACTACGTTCTACAATTGCATCAGCAATAGTACCGTTACCCATAGGCAAAGCCTTGATTTCATCCAAAGTCTGGCACTTGTTAGCTATAGCAGCATCCAGAATAGCCTGAGTCAATGCTACGAAATCTGCGTTCTTTGCAACGAAGTCAGTTTCACACTTCAAAGCAATCATTGCAGCGTAGTCACCAGTTGATTTTGCCAACACGCAACCTTCTGAAGTTTCACGGTCAGAACGTTTTGCAGCTACAGCCTGTCCTTTTTTACGGATAATTTCCATTGCTTTGTCGAAATCGCCTTCCGATTCTGCCAAAGCATTCTTACAATCCATCATACCAGCTCCAGTCATTTTACGAAGCTTGGTGATATCAGCCATACTTACAGCCATAATAATATCTTTTATTTTGAGTTAGTAATGTTCTTAAAAACAAAATTGAGAATTGAGAATTGAGAATTGAGAATACAGTTTCCCAATTTTCAATTTTCAATTCTCAATTTACTTTATTGATTAAGCTTCTTCTTCATCCTTGCCCATGAACGCAGCAGCCTTAGATGCGTTAATTGCATCTTCTTCAGCCTTGTCCATGCGAGCTTTGGTAGCTTTTTTCTTAGCAGCTTTCGGTGCATTTTCACCAGCAGCTTCCATATCTACCTTTTCAGCTTTTCTTTCTTCCAAGCCTTCTGCCATTGCAGCGCAGCAAGCATCCAAGATAACTTCTACTGATTTAGTAGCGTCATCGTTTGCCGGAATTACGAAATCGATGTTTGAAGGATCTGAGTTAGTATCTACGATAGCAAATACAGGAATACCCAGACGGTTAGCTTCACGAACTGCGATGTTTTCTTTCAATACGTCTACTACGAACAATGCAGACGGCAGACGAGTCAAATCAGCGATAGAACCCAAGTTCTTTTCCAACTTAGCACGCTGACGAGAAATCTGAAGAACTTCTCTCTTTGACAAGTTTGAGTAAGTACCATCGTTTGTCAATTTGTCGATAGTAGCCATTTTCTTCACAGCCTTACGGATTGTCGGGAAGTTAGTCAACATACCACCCGGCCAACGTTCGATTACGTACGGCATATTTACAGAAGCAGCTTTCTCAGCTACAACCTGTTTAGCTTGTTTCTTAGTAGCAACGAACAGGATTTTCTTTCCTGATTTTGCGATTTGTTTCAAAGCTTCAGCAGCTTCTTCAACTTTAGCAACAGTTTTGTTCAAATCGATGATATGAATACCGTTGCGTTCCATGAAAATATAAGGAGCCATTGCAGGATTCCACTTTCTTTTAAGGTGTCCGAAGTGGCAACCAGCCTCCAATAATGTATCAAAATTTACTCTTGACATTGTTTTTAAATTTAATCGTTTACTTTCTTTTTTGTTTATTGAACCAACTGCCCGGTAGTCTTTCCGACAAGAACTTGCAGGAAGAATCCTGACAGTTTAGATACTAAACGCTTCTTTAGGTGACGAGGTATCAGTTGACGAGGCAACAAGGACAGACTCACCGAGTGAACCACCTTGCTAACTTGTCCCTTATCCAACTTGTCCCCTCGTTAACGTTTACTGAACTGGAATCTACGACGTGCTTTCGGACGTCCCGGTTTCTTACGTTCAACAGAACGAGAATCGCGAGTCATGAAACCTTCAGAACGAAGAGCTTTCTTATCTTCCGGATTGATTTTAACCAGTGCACGAGCGATAGCCAGACGCAAAGCCTGAGACTGGCCAGTGAAACCACCACCGCACAAGTTAACTTTGATATCATATTTTTCAGCCACTTCCAATTTGTTCAACGGCTGTTTAACTACATACTGCAGAATAGTTGATGGAAAGTACTGTGCAAGGTCTCTCTTGTTAATAGTAATCTTTCCTGTACCTTCGC
>PPYE01311120.1_pt1 | contig 111396 bp, 128 predicted proteins | sample 1559881 | NCBI WGS metagenome assembly PPYE01 (sample SAMN08240022, study PRJNA423297) | Human gut metagenome, whole genome shotgun sequencing project.
TACGAAATCCTCCCTCCCTCCTCTAAAAAAGCTTGACTTTCGGCGGTACTGTGTGCTATAGTCATAAGGCGAGATGAGATTTAGGTCTTTTTTTTATGCTTAAAATTCCGAAAAGACCAGTTATGTCAATAGCCCGTGAGGGTGTTGACCACGGGCGGTTGTCGGCGTTCAGAGAATGAATCAAGACGAGAAGCTTACGTGAGACAATATAGGTTAACAGAGAAAAAGGTGGAGGTGGAATACCATGCGTACAAGAATCACATTGGCATGTACAGAGTGCAAGCAGCGTAACTACAACACAACAAAGGATAAGAAGACACATCCTGACAGAATGGAAACAAGCAAGTACTGCAGATTCTGCAAGAAGCACACAACGCACAAAGAAACCAAATAATCAGCCAGACGGACAGAGAGGTGCAGGTAATGGGAAATTCCTCAAGTGAAGAAAAGACGTCCAAGCCGAAATTCTTTGATGGTGTGAAAGCAGAATTCAAGAAAGTCACATGGCCGGACAGAGAACTGCTGTTGAAACAGTCCGCCGCTGTTGTAGGAATTTCAATTGTACTCGGAGGCATCATTGCCGTTTTGGACATGATCCTTCAGTATGCAGTTGATTTCCTTGTAAAATAACAGTGGGGTGAACGTATGGCAGAAGCAAACTGGTATGTGGTCCACACTTATTCCGGATATGAGAATAAGGTAAAGGCCAACATTGAAAAGACAATTGAGAACAGGCACCTGGAAGAAGAAATTCTGGAGGTCCGTGTCCCCATGCAGGATGTTGTGGAGATGAAGAACGGAGCTAAGAAAACAGTCCAGAAGAAGATGTTCCCCGGCTATGTCCTGATTAACATGGTCATGAATGATGATACCTGGTATGTCGTACGTAATACCAGAGGCGTGACAGGGTTTGTAGGACCGGGAAGCAAACCGGTGCCGCTTACAGAAGCGGAAATGAAGCCGCTTGGCATTAAAACGGAGAATGTTTCCATTGATTTTGCAGAGGGCGATACCATCGTCGTTGTTGCAGGAGCATGGAAGGATACGGTAGGGCTTGTGCAGAGAATTGACTACGGCAAGCAGACCGCTACGATAAATGTAGAGCTGTTCGGAAGGGAAACCCCTGTGGAAATCAGCTTTGCAGAGGTTCGTAAATTACAATAGTCTGACGTTTAATGGAGAAATCCGTTGAACTGTGGAAGCAGTGCCCTGGCTCCGCCGGAGGTTTCCCGGAAGGGGACGGGCCGCGCGTTTAAAACGCGTGCATTATGGCTGCGCCATACCACATTATATTTAGGAGGTGCCTGACATGGCAAAGAAAGTTACAGGATACATCAAGTTACAGATTCCTGCTGGTAAAGCGACACCAGCTCCCCCGGTTGGTCCTGCTCTTGGACAGCACGGTGTTAATATCGTTGAATTTACCAAGCAGTTCAATGCAAGAACAGCAGATAAGGGAGATTTAATCATCCCTGTTGTAATTACTGTTTACGCAGACAGAAGCTTCAGCTTTGTAACAAAGACTCCGCCTGCTGCAGTACTGCTGAAGAAAGCATGCAATCTGAAGTCCGGTTCCGGTGCGCCGAACAAGACCAAAGTTGCAACTATCTCCAAGGACAAGGTTAAGGAAATCGCAGAAATGAAGATGCCTGACCTCAATGCTGCCTCTCTGGAATCAGCTATGAGCATGATCGCCGGTACGGCAAGAAGCATGGGTATTGTAGTAGAAGACTAAAACTGATTAATTGGGAGCAGTATTCCGGCCCGGAGCATTCCGCGCCGAAAACAAAAGTACTGCGTTAATAACCAACGGAGGAATTGAAAATGAAACATGGTAAAAAATACAGCGAAGCTGCTAAATTAGTAGACCGCGCTACCGCTTATGAACCCACCGATGCCATCGCATTAGCAAAGAAAACAGCAATAGCCAAATTTGATGAGACCATCGAAGTTCATATCAGAACAGGCTGTGACGGACGTCATGCTGAGCAGCAGATCCGTGGTGCTGTTGTGCTTCCTAACGGAACCGGTAAAACCGTTAAGGTTCTGGTATTCGCCAAAGGAGATAAAGTAAACGAAGCAGAAGCTGCCGGCGCAGATTATGTTGGCGGCGATGAGCTCATCCCCAGAATTCAGAATGAAGGCTGGCTTGATTTTGACGTTGTTGTAGCTACTCCTGATATGATGGGTGTAGTTGGACGTCTTGGTAAGGTTCTCGGACCGAAAGGCTTAATGCCCAACCCGAAGGCCGGTACCGTAACAATGGACGTTACCAAAGCTATCAACGATATCAAAGCCGGTAAGATCGAATACAGACTTGATAAGTCCAACATCGTTCATGTGCCGATCGGAAAAGCTTCCTTCACAGAAGAAAAGCTGGAAGAGAACTTCAACGCTCTTATGGATGCTATCGTAAAGGCAAAACCTTCAGCTCTGAAGGGACAGTATTTAAGAAGCATCACCCTGGCTTCCACAATGGGCCCTGGCGTAAAGGTATCTGTTGCTAAATATTAATTTTATAGATGAAGAAACAGGCGCAGCCGGATTGAACGGCTGCGCTTTTTTGTTCCTGGAGAAATATGTGCGGCAGAATTTTACAGGCTTGACGTAATGGCGTTTACCCCTGATAATAATAGCATGGAAAGAAAGACTGAGGTACAGAGGGGGACTGTACTGCAGAAAAGAAAGAAGGTGATGGGCATGGCGGGGAAAAGAAAGAGAAGAAGGAACGGGAGAGTAAGCATCTTTTTGCTGACTATGCTCATCACCATTGCCGTGGGCAGCGTGGTATTGCTTGTGAGCTGGGCTTTTCTGGGAAACAGGGGAATGGTTCTGGCGGCTGTGACCGTGGAGGGTGAAGTGTTCTCGCTGTTCGGCGGAAATGACGCGGAAACGGAAGCGGCCGCAGAAACAGAACAGGGGAAGTATGCGGATATCCTCAATAACCCGGAGCTTATGGCACAGCAGAACATCTATACCATAACGCCTGCGGCTGAAGGCGAGGTATCCCTTGTTTTTGCCGGCGATATTCTGTTTGATGACGGCTACAGCATTATGGCCAAAATGAAGAGCAGAGGACAGGGGATTGAAGGAAGCATTGATTCCGGATTGCTGGGAGTGATGCGGGACGCGGATATTTTCATGGTGAACAATGAATTTACCTATACCAAAAGAGGCGCGCCCACTCCGGGAAAGGCCTTCACCTTCCGGGCCGATCCGGCCCATGCGTCGCTTCTGCATGACATGGGGGCGGATCTGGTGTCCCTTGCCAATAACCACGCCTACGATTACGGCGAGGTTTCCCTGACGGATACGCTTGATACGCTGCAGTCCATCGGGATGCCCTATGCAGGGGCGGGCAGGAATCTGGCGGAGGCGGTGCGGCCCGTCTACTATATCGCCGGAGATTTAAAAATTGCCTTTCTTTCCGCAACACAGATAGAAAGAGTGGACAACCCCGACACCAAAGGGGCCACGGAAACCTCTCCCGGTGTATTCCGGTGCAGGGATGTAGACATGCTGCTTCAGGCTGTTACGGAAGCAAAAGCAAACAGCGATTTTGTGGTTGTCTACATTCACTGGGGAACGGAAAGCACCACCGAGCTGGACTGGGCGCAAAAGGAACAGGCGCCCCGGATTGCGGCTGCCGGGGCAGATTTGATTATAGGCGACCATCCCCATGTCCTTCAGGGGATAGACTATATCGGGAATACGCCGGTTATCTACAGCCTGGGCAATTTCCTTTTTAACTCCAAAACACAGGACACCTGTCTTGTAAGGGCGATCCTGGATGAGGAATCGGGCAGCCTGAAAAGCTTCCAGTTTATCCCGGCTCTGCAGAAGGACTGCAGGACAACAATACACGAGGGAACAGAAAAAGCCAGAGTCATCGGCCATATGCGCAGCCTGTCACCAAAGGTGCAGATAGATGAGGAAGGCTATGTTGCTGTTCCGGAAAACTAGAGAAATACGAGGGAAGAGAAAATGTTGGACATACTGAAGAAAAAGTCAAGAAAATCCTTGACGATAAGAGCTATTATATCTATCGTTATTGTCATCGGCCTTCTGGCCCTGACTAAATTCGCCGTTTTTGATGTGATTACCGGTCCCACCGAACTTGACGTAACCGCCGATCCTGAGCAGTATGAGGGGAAATACGTAACGATTGAGGTGGAAAATTTCCTTACGGATTATGTGGAGCACACCACCACAACGACAAATACCAAAACCGGTTCCAAAAGCACCTCGGTGGATGGAAACAGCTATATTGTTTTCAATGCGGTCGATGATTATGAAAACAATTCTTCCATCTGGTATTACTATAGTATTTATATGAAAAAGAGCCAGAAAAACGAGCTTTATGACCTGATTGACGATACCTGGAATTACTGGGGCGATGAAACCAATACGGTGGCTCCTCCGGCAACGCTGAAGGTAACCGGTACATGGACGAAGCTGGAATCACAGCTTGAGAGGTATTACAAAGAAACATTAACTGAGATGGGCATCGAGGAAAGCAGCTATGACGTGGTTTACCTTTATACAATTGACACCGCCAAAATCGGAGGACAGTCGGTGGTATTCTTCTGGGTATGCATGGCGGCGGCGCTCCTCCTTCTGATTTATTTCATCGTTAATGTTGTTGGTATTTTCAGCAACAGGTATGCGGGCAAAATCAATACCTACCTGCACAATAACCCTTCCGTATCCCTGGCTGCAATTGAAGCGGATTTTGCCCAGGCCCATCCGATAGGAAAGAATGCGTGGGTTGGCAGAAAATGGACGGTTTACGTAGAGGGGCCCAAGGCGAACATACTGGCCAACAGGGATCTGGTATGGGGCTATTATTTCAAGCAGACGGGGAAATACAGCGTCAGCCAGCTCCGCGTTTTTAATATGGCAAAGAAAATGATCTCCATCAACCTTTCTGAGGATGAAGCGCATGAGGCGCTGAAATACTATGCCGAGGAACAGCCGCATATGATCGTGGGCTATACCAAGGAGCTGGAAACCAGTTTCCAGAAAAATTTTACAGAATTCCTGAATCTTAAGTATAATCCTGCCATTAACGCAGAGCAGGCAGATCCGTATTTCGGGAATAACACCAGTTTTTAACTGACAGTACAGGAGGCCGGATGAACCGATATACTTTTTGTTTCACCAAAAAAGAACTGAAGGAATTTTCCATACGGGCGGTTCTGGAGCAATATCGCAGACGGGGCCGTGTCTGGGTGATTCTCCTGCTGCTTTGCGTGCTGGAAGCGTTTATCAGCCCGGCCTTCAGTGTTGTTATCCTGTTTTTGTTTGCGGCGGCGCTGGGAGTTGATATGTTTCGCACCTGCCGCTTCCTGGAAAAGGAACATTTCCTGGAAAAACGGATTCTGTGGGTGGAGGACGGCCTGCTGAAAAGCAGTGCGTGCGGCGCAGGGGAAATACCCTGCAGCCGCATCAATATTATAGTAAAAAGCAAAAACCTTCTCATGCTGGGGTATTCCCAGTCGAAAAGGCAGATTGTATGGTATCCCCTGCCTTTGCGTGTTTTTGAAAACGCCGGGGAGCTGGAACGGTTCCGGGAGCTTTTCGGAAAACCGGAAAACCCCGCCGCAGGCTGGAGCGCCGGAATGGGGCGGCAGCCGCAGACAGGCGCTGTGTTTTCCTTTACATTTCCGGTGGATGAGGAAAAGTGGATTTCCATTTATAAGAATGCCTTAATGACCATCAATTCAGGAACGCTTGGCTTCCCGCAGAATATGAAGACCTTTCTTGGCGTATATGGCGTTGTATTTGTCGTGGCAGGCTTATTCTGGTTTTTCAGGTCAGGCGACCATACGCCAGTGTTTCCGGCGGCGCTGTTTCTCATGCTTGTTTTCCTCATGCTGTTTCGGTGGAAGTCGGACCCGGAAAAAATTATCCGCAAACAGGTGAGGAACGGTACCCTTCAGAACGATATTTACGGCGTCTGGGAACTTCATTTAATGGAGGAAGGCGTCATACAGATCATGGCGGGCCGGAGCAGGAGCTTCCTTAAGTGGGAGGAATTCGGCTGGCTGGTGGAAACCGATGAAGAATTTTTTCTGTTTAAGAAGAATAAAGTTCAGTTCATACCGATTCTGAAGGAAGGGATTCAAAGCTATCAGCAGGCGGAAGCCATGTGCAGGTTCTGTGAAAGCAGGGGGATTGCCGGCCTGCCGTCAAAACGCATGAAATATCTGCCGGGCTGGTTTTTTTACGTAGGCCTGGCCTTTGTGCTGCTGGCCATGTTTGCAGTCGGGATCTGGAGCGGCTTTGCCAGAGACAGACAGCGGGCGGAAGCGCAGAAAGAAGCGGCCGCCTATGCGGATAATGAATGGACGGAAGCCTTTGACCCTGCGGACTATCCTGATTATGTGCCGCTGGACGGACAGGTAGAGACGCTTCGTTCCCTTGGATTTTCCATCACGGAGCAGCTGGCGGACAGGGTGCGCGGGGTGATGGAGGATGACATGACGCGTGTGTATGTGGAAGGCTATCCCTATACCTGGCTGCTGACTGAGCTGGGCGTGCCTTCCAGGGATGAAAACGGCCGGGTTTCCGGTTATCCGGAGGAGGTGTTCTGGTTTGATTTTGAAGGCTGGGATATCAGCAACGATTATACGGAGGTGCTGGAGGGAATGCTGGCGCTTGCCGGGGACAGCCCGCTGGAGGATGTGACGGAGATCTCGGAGGATACCGAAAATATGGATTGGGAAGCCGGCAGCGGAAGCATAACGGTTAAGCTTCTGTGGAAAGGTCGGAGCTGCTCCTGGGATATGGATGTGGAGTATGACTGGATCGATCCGGATATCCTTGGTGTATTCAACGGGTTGCTGGAACAGACGGATGCGGCGGAGCGTTTTTATGTCATCGGGGATAACGGGCAGGGAGCGCTTGTATTTTACCGCACTGCCGAATGGGCGCAGGCTTTTGAAAAAGCCACCGGCCTTATGCCTGAGGCCCCTGTTGTCTGAAGCTGATGGAAAAATAAAGCACAATCAATGCATTCAAAAAAAGTGTAAATATAAAACACAAAAAAATGTTGACAAACATTACAGCATGTGATAGTCTGAGAAAGGTCGCAAGCGGCCATGCCGAAGACAGCAGGTACCGGTATTCCGGTATAAGAAAACAGCGCCTGCCGAGGAAAAGAGTTGACGATTGTAACGGTTTATCCGTAACTTATCCTCTCTGTGTCTTCGCAGAGAGGTTTTTTTATATCCGGCTGCAGCTCAGGCTGACGGCACCGGCGTAAACTCCTTTTCGGCACTGAACTTGTTTTCAGAAAAATCTATAAGGAGGTAAAGAAATGGCAAAGGTTGAACTTAAAGCACCTGTAGTTGCAGAGATTTCCGAAGCGATTAAGGATGCGCAGTCAGTCGTACTGGTTGACTACCGCGGACTTACCGTAGAACAGGATACCGCTCTTCGTAAACAGCTTCGTGAAGCGGGAATCAACTACAAAGTTTACAAGAACACAATGATGAACTTTGCTTTCAAGGGAACAGACTTTGAAGCACTGGCACCTTTCCTGGAAGGACCCAGCGCAATTGCAATTTCCAATACGGATGCTACCGCACCCGCCAGAGAACTTGCTAAATTCGCAAAGACTGCAAACAAGCTTGAAATCAAAGCCGGCGTAGTAGAAGGCACTATGTATGATGCGAAGGGAATGGCGGAAATCTCCCTGATTCCTTCCAGAGACGAACTGCTCTCCAAACTGCTTGGAAGCATCCAGTCTCCTATTACCAACTTTGCACGCGTTATGAAGCAGCTGGCTGAAAAAGGCGGCGCCGGAGCATGCGAAGCACCCGCAGCACAGGAAGAAGCAGCAGAGGCACCCGCAGCAGAAGCTGCACCTGAAACTGCTGAATAATCAGTACATTAGCAGATAAATCAATTTTAAACAAATTAAATGGAGGTAAAATAAAATGGCTAAATTATCCACTCAGGAAATTATTGATGCAATCAAAGAATTATCCGTATTAGAATTAAATGATCTTGTAAAAGCATGTGAAGAAGAATTCGGTGTATCCGCAGCAGCAGGCGTTGTAGTTGCAGCAGCAGGTGCCGGCGCAGCTGAAGCAGCTGAAGAGAAGACAGAATTCGACGTAGAGCTGACAGAAGTTGGCCCTAACAAGGTTAAGGTTATCAAAGTTGTTCGTGAAGTAACCGGTCTTGGCCTGAAAGAAGCTAAGGACGTTGTTGACGGCGCTCCCAAGGTTGTTAAGGAAGCTGCTTCCAAGCAGGATGCTGATGACATCAAAGCTAAACTGGAAGCTGAAGGCGCTAAAGTTACTCTTAAATAATCGGAGTATCTTTCGAAAACGAAATGACTTGTCAGGAACCTTTGCCTGCTGCTTTATGCCAGCACGGCAGAGGTTTCTTTTTATTTATCCACAATATTACAAAAATTTTGGTTGACTTCCCTTTTTTCTTGTAGTAGAATGGATAGTGCACTATTGTGGTAAGTTATGCTATTTTTGTGCGTAAAACCGATAAACTAATATCAAGCTGCCTGTTGGCGGGTTACATTACTGCCTGCGGCCGCCTATTCGTTTGCCATTCAGAGGGTGTGACATCAGGTTTTTCTGCGGTAAAGAAGTGCCTCCTTGGGAACGAATGGCAAACAAATCATAAGAACGGGGTGAAATGTCAATGGAAAAGAACAGAATACGTCCAATTGCCACCGGCAAGAACATGCGTATGAGTTATTCACGGCAGAAGGAAGTTTTGGAGATGCCGAACCTGATTGAAGTTCAGAAGAATTCCTATCAGTGGTTCCTCGATGAAGGCCTGAAAGAGGTCTTTGACGATATCTCTCCAATAGAAGATTACAGTGGCCATTTAAGCCTGGAATTCGTGGATTTCGAACTGTGCGAAGACGATGTGAAGTATTCTATCGAGAAATGTAAGGAAAGAGACGCCACATTTGCGGCCCCCTTAAAGGTTAAGGTACGTCTTTACAATAAAGAAAAAGAAGAGATTACAGAGCATGAAATCTTCATGGGCGATCTGCCCTTGATGACTGAGACAGGAACCTTCGTTATTAACGGCGCAGAACGTGTTATCGTCAGCCAGCTTGTTCGTTCCCCCGGTATTTATTATGGAATCGGCCATGATAAGATCGGTAAGAGGCTTTACAGCTGTACGGTGATCCCCAACCGTGGTGCGTGGCTGGAATACGAGACGGATTCCAACGACGTTTTCTACGTTCGTGTGGACAGGACGAGGAAAGTCCCGATCACGGTTCTGATTCGTGCGCTGGGTGTCGGTACCAATGATGAAATCAGAGAACTGTTTGGTGATGAACCCAAGATTGAGGCGAGTTTTGCCAAGGACACTGCTGAGAACTATCAGGAGGGTCTGTTAGAGTTATATAAGAAAATACGTCCCGGCGAGCCTCTCAGCGTGGAAAGCGCGGAGAGCTTAATCAATGCCATGTTCTTCGACCCCAGAAGATATGATTTGGCGAAAGTCGGCAGATATAAATTCAACAAGAAGCTGATGCTCAGAAACAGAATCCGCGGCCATATCCTGGCTGAGGATGTGATTGACACCACAACAGGAGAGCTTCTTGCCGCAGCGGGAACCAAGGTGACGGCCGAACTGGCGGACACCATCCAGAACAGTGCGGTTCCTTTTGTATATATTGAGACAGAGGAGCGCAATGTAAAGGTGCTCTCCAGCATGATGGTTGACATTACACATTATGTGGACTGTGATCCAAAAGAACTGGGCGTTACCGAGCTGGTATATTATCCTGTCCTGGCGCAGATCCTGGAAGAGTATTCTGCGGATCCGGAAGAGCTGGCAGAGGCCATCCGGAAGAACATCCATGAGCTGATCCCGAAGCATATTACGAAGGAAGATATCATTGCTTCCATTAACTATAACATCCATCTGGAATACGGCATCGGCAACGATGACGATATCGACCATCTGGGCAACAGACGTATCAGGGCTGTGGGCGAGCTGCTCCAGAACCAGTACCGTATCGGTCTGTCCAGAATGGAAAGAGTGGTCCGTGAAAGAATGACCACACATGATGCGGAAGAAATTTCTCCGCAGGTTCTGATCAACATTAAACCGGTACAGGCTGCCGTGAAGGAATTCTTCGGTTCCTCCCAGCTGTCCCAGTTCATGGATCAGAACAACCCGCTGGGCGAGCTGACCCATAAGAGACGTCTGTTCGCATTGGGACCCGGCGGTTTGAGCCGTGACCGTGCCGGATTCGAGGTGCGTGACGTACATTACTCCCATTACGGAAGGATGTGCCCTATCGAGACGCCTGAAGGACCCAACATCGGTCTGATCAACTCTCTGGCATGTTATGCAAGAATTAACGAATACGGTTTCGTGGAAGCACCCTACCGTAAGATTGATAAAACGGACCCGATGAATCCCAGGGTTACCGAGGATGTTGTCTATATGACAGCTGATGAAGAAGATAATTACCATGTGGCACAGGCGAACGAGGCCCTGGATGCGGAAGGGCATTTCGTAAGAAATACCGTATCCGGCCGTTACCGTGAAGAGACGCAGGAATATCCCAAGACCATGTTTGATTACATGGATGTATCTCCCAAGATGGTGTTCTCCGTAGCTACAGCCCTCATTCCTTTCCTGGAAAACGACGATGCCAACCGTGCGCTGATGGGATCCAACATGCAGCGTCAGGCGGTGCCGCTGCTCACCACGGAAGCGCCGGCGGTAGGAACCGGTATGGAAGTGAAGGCAGCCGTTGACTCAGGTGTCTGCGTTGTTGCCAGAAAGCCCGGTATTATCGACTATGTATCCTCCAACCTGATCAAGATGACCTGTGATGACGGTGAGAAGGTTGAATACCATCTTACAAAGTTTTCACGAAGCAACCAGAGCAACTGCTACAACCAGAGGCCCATCGTATTCAAGGGTAACCATGTTTCCGCGGGCCAGGTAATCGCAGACGGCCCTTCCACTTCAGAAGGCGAGCTGGCGCTGGGCAAGAACCCTCTCATCGGTTTCATGACCTGGGAAGGTTACAATTACGAGGATGCTGTTCTTTTAAGTGAGAGACTGGTACAGGAGGATGTATATACCTCCGTCCATATTGAAGAATACGAAGCGGAAGCCAGAGACACAAAGCTGGGGCCGGAAGAAATCACAAGAGACGTTCCCGGCGTTGGTGATGAAGCCCTGAAGGATCTGGATGACAGAGGAATTATCCGCATCGGTGCAGAGGTCCGTGCAGGCGATATCCTTGTGGGTAAGGTAACTCCCAAGGGAGAAACCGAACTGACGGCTGAAGAAAGGCTTCTGCGTGCCATTTTCGGTGAGAAGGCAAGAGAAGTAAGGGATACGTCCCTGAAGGTGCCTCACGGTGAATACGGCATCATTGTGGATGCCAAGGTATTTACGAGGGAAAATGGCGATGAGCTTTCTCCCGGTGTGAATCAGGCAGTGCGTATTTACATCGCACAGAAGAGAAAGATTTCCGTAGGTGACAAGATGGCAGGCCGTCACGGCAACAAGGGTGTTGTTTCCCGTGTGCTTCCCGTGGAGGATATGCCTTACCTGCCCAACGGACGCCCGCTTGATATCGTACTGAATCCTCTGGGCGTGCCTTCCCGTATGAATATCGGACAGGTACTGGAAATCCATCTGTCCCTGGCAGCCAAGGCCCTGGGCTTTAACGTGGCAACACCGGTATTTGACGGCGCCAATGAAAATGATATTATGGATACCCTTGACCTGGCAAACGATTACGTGAACCTGGAATGGGAAGAATTTGAAGCAAAGCATAAAGATGAGCTGCGTCCTGAAGTATTCCAGTACCTGTCTCTGAACAGAGATCACAGAGAACTCTGGAAGGGCGTGCCCATCAGCAGGGACGGAAAGGTAAGGCTTCGTGACGGCCGTACCGGAGAGTATTTTGACAGCCCGGTAACAATCGGACACATGCATTACCTGAAGCTGCACCATCTGGTAGACGATAAGATCCATGCGCGTTCCACCGGCCCTTATTCCCTTGTAACACAGCAGCCTCTGGGCGGTAAAGCGCAGTTCGGCGGCCAGCGTTTCGGGGAAATGGAAGTTTGGGCGCTGGAAGCATACGGCGCTGCTTACACTCTGCAGGAAATCCTGACAGTGAAGTCCGACGATGTCGTGGGACGTGTGAAGACTTACGAAGCCATTATCAAGGGTGAAAATATCCCTGAGCCCGGCATTCCGGAATCCTTCAAGGTTCTGCTGAAGGAGCTGCAGTCTCTTGCGCTGGATGTTAAGGTTCTGCGTGAGGACAATACGGAAGTGGAAATCATGGAAACGGTGGACTACGGTGATACGGATTACCGCTACGAAATCGAAGGTGACTCCAAAGGTTATGAGAAGTATGAAAAAGATTCTCTTGGCGAACTCGGTTACCAGCATCAGGAATTCGACGATAAGAGCGGAGAACTGGTGACTGCTGAAGAAGAGGAGCCTGAAGATGACCTGGAATTCGATATAGATGAGAATTTCGAGGAAATCGAGGAATAATCTGCATCTGTATGGAAAATGAACGGCCTGCGCAGGGCAGGCCCGTTCATCCGGAATAGTTTTGGAAGGAGTGCACAATGTCTGAAACAACTACAAAAAATGAAGTATATCAGCCGATGACGTTCGATGCCATCAAAATCGGCCTGGCTTCTCCTGAAAAGATCAGGGACTGGTCCAGAGGTGAGGTACAGAAGCCCGAAACCATCAACTACAGAACGCTGAAGCCGGAAAGAGACGGCCTGTTCTGTGAACGTATTTTCGGGCCTACCAAGGACTGGGAATGTCACTGCGGTAAATACAAGAAAATCAGATACAAAGGTGTTGTCTGCGACAGATGCGGTGTTGAGGTTACCAAGTCCAGCGTCCGCCGTGAGCGTATGGGACATATCGAACTGGCTGCGCCGGTTTCCCATATCTGGTATTTTAAAGGTATCCCCAGCCGTATGGGACTGATTCTGGATCTTTCCCCCAGAGTGCTGGAAAAGGTACTTTACTTTGCTTCCTATATCGTACTTGACCGCGGCGAAAGCAACCTGGAATACAAGCAGGTGCTTTCCGAAAAGGAATACCAGGACGCAAGGGAAACCTGGGGAAATAAATTCCGGGCGGGCATGGGCGCCGAGTCCATCAAAGAGCTGCTGGAAGCTATTGACCTTGAAAAAGAATCCGAAGAACTGAAAACAGGGCTGAATGAGTCTACCGGCCAGAAGCGTGCGAGAATAATCAAGCGTCTTGAGGTTGTGGAAGCTTTCCGCGAATCCGGCAACCGTCCGGAGTGGATGATTCTGGATGCCATCCCGGTAATTCCTCCGGATCTTCGTCCTATGGTACAGCTGGACGGCGGACGTTTTGCGACCTCCGACTTAAACGACCTGTACCGCAGGATTATCAACAGAAATAACCGTCTGAAAAGACTGCTGGAGCTTGGCGCTCCGGATATTATCGTCCGTAATGAAAAGAGAATGCTTCAGGAAGCCGTTGATGCCCTGATCGACAACGGTAGAAGGGGCCGTCCGGTAACAGGACCCGGAAACAGGGCGCTCAAATCTCTTTCCGACATGCTTAAAGGTAAGTCCGGTCGTTTCCGTCAGAACCTGTTGGGCAAGCGTGTTGACTATTCCGGACGAAGCGTTATCGTCGTAGGTCCCGAACTGAAAATTTATCAGTGCGGTCTGCCTAAGGAGATGGCAATTGAGCTGTTTAAGCCCTTCGTTATGAAGGAACTGGTGGCCAGAGGCATTTCCCAGAATATTAAAAATGCCAAGAAGCTGGTGGAAAGACTGGATTCTCAGGTATGGGACGTTCTGGAGGATGTTATCAAAGAGCATCCCGTTATGCTTAACCGCGCCCCTACACTGCACAGACTGGGTATTCAGGCGTTTGAACCCATCCTGGTGGAAGGTAAGGCTATCAAGCTGCATCCGCTTGTTTGTACGGCTTTCAATGCGGACTTCGACGGTGACCAGATGGCTGTGCATCTTCCTCTTTCCGTGGAAGCGCAGGCAGAGTGCCGTTTTATGCTTCTTTCACCCAATAACCTGCTGAAGCCCTCCGATGGCGGCCCTGTTGCCGTTCCTTCCCAGGATATGGTACTTGGTATCTATTACCTGACACAGGAAAGACCCGGAGCCAAGGGCGAAGGAAAGTGCTTTAAGAGCCTGAATGAAGCAATTCTGGCTTATGAAAACCAGGCGCTGACCCTACATTCAAGAATTAAAGTTAAAATTACAAAGCAGATGCCTGACGGCACTGAAATGTCTGATATCGTAGAATCTACGCTGGGCCGTTTTATTTTCAATGAAGTCCTTCCTCAGGATCTGGGCTTTGTGGACAGAAGCGTTCCGGAAAATGCTCTGAAGCTGGAGGTTGATTTCCACGTAAGCAAGAAGGGGCTGAAGCAGATTCTGGAAAAGGTTATCAATATCCATGGTTCCTCCAGAATGGCTGAGGTGCTGGATGATATCAAGGCAACCGGCTACAAATATTCTACAAGGGCAGCCATGACGGTTTCCATTTCTGACATGACCGTTCCTGAAAAGAAGCCGGAAATGCTGGCAGAAGCGCAGGCTACCGTTGACCGTATTTCACAGAACTTCCGCCGCGGCCTTATCACAGAGGAAGAGCGTTATCGTGCGGTTGTGGAGACCTGGAATGAGACGGATAAAGAGCTGACGGACGTTCTGCTTGCAGGACTGGATAAATACAACAATATTTTCATGATGGCCGACTCAGGTGCCCGTGGTTCCAACCAGCAGATCAAGCAGCTGGCAGGTATGCGTGGACTGATGGCCGATACAACCGGCCGTACCATCGAGCTGCCCATCAAATCAAACTTCCGTGAAGGTCTGGACGTACTGGAATACTTCATGTCCGCGCACGGCGCACGTAAGGGTCTGTCCGATACGGCTCTGCGTACCGCTGACTCCGGATACCTGACCAGACGTATGGTTGACGTATCACAGGAGCTGATTATCCGTGAACTGGACTGCTGTGAAGACAGACCGGAAATTCCAGGCATGGAAGTTAAGGCTTTCATGGATGGAAAAGAAACCATCGAAGGCCTGAAGGACAGAATTACCGGCAGGGTTTCCTGTGAGGAAATCAAGGATCGCGATGGTAATGTCATTGTTAAGAAGAACCACATGATCACTCCCAGCCGTGCGGAGAGAATTCTCAGCGTTGGTGTAAATGATAAGGGTGAACCTGTGGAAAGCGTGAAAATCCGTACTATATTGAGCTGCCGTTCCAGAAACGGAATCTGCGCCAAGTGCTACGGAGCCAACATGGCTACCGGTGAAGCGGTGCAGGTTGGTGAAGCAGTCGGAATCATCGCTGCACAGTCAATTGGTGAGCCCGGTACCCAGCTGACCATGCGTACCTTCCATACGGGCGGTGTTGCCGGTGACGATATCACACAGGGTCTTCCCCGTGTCGAGGAGCTTTTTGAGGCCAGAAAGCCCAAGGGACTTGCGATTATCGCAGAGTTCGGCGGTGTGGCGGCCATTAAGGATACAAAGAAAAAACGTGAAGTTATCATAACCAACAGTGAAACAGGCGAATCCAAAGCCTATCTGATCCCTTACGGTTCCAGAATCAAGGTTATGGACGGCCAGATACTTGAGGCTGGTGATGAACTGACCGAAGGTAGCGTTAACCCCCACGATCTGTTGAAGATCAAGGGTATCCGTGCAGTACAGGACTACATGCTCCGTGAAGTACAGCGTGTATACCGCCTCCAGGGTGTTGATATCAGCGATAAGCATATCGAGGTTATCGTTCGTCAGATGCTGAAGAAGGTGCGTGTGGAAGACAGCGGTGATACCGAATATCTGCCCGGCACACTTGTGGATGCTCTGGATTACGAAGACCTGAATGAAGAACTTGTGGCAGCTGGCAGACAGCCGGCGGACGGCAAGCAGATTCTTCTTGGTATTACCAAGGCGGCTCTTGCAACCAACTCCTTCCTGTCGGCAGCATCCTTCCAGGAAACTACCAAGGTTCTTACCGAAGCTGCAATCAAAGGAAAGGTTGACCCTCTGATCGGTCTGAAGGAAAACGTAATTATCGGTAAGCTGATTCCTGCCGGAACCGGTATGAAGCGCTACCGCGACGTGCATCTGAGCACCGACGACACGCTGAATGATATGCTGGATATGGACGATGAATTCGATTTTGACGAAGGCGTGGAGGAAGACGTCCTTCCCGATGAGGAAGAGGATATCATAACTGCAGAAGAAACGGAAGAAATCGATGAAGATGAGGATCTGGCAGTTTCTGTTGCAGAGGATAATGAGTAATTAGCTGATTAAGAATGAGAAGCTGTCTCATTTATAATGTAAACGTACCCAGACAGGCATGGAGAATTTTCCATGCCTGTCTGGCGTTTACAGCGACGCGTGTTATTCCTCAGGAAATGAAAAGCTAGCAGATTGTTACAGTCCAGTCAGATCCGCGCTATTGGCTGCGCAGGACAGCGCTTCGTGCTGACCGTAAGAAAGTGAAGGAGGCACGTTTGCGTAAAATTTTTGAGAATTAGGTGTAAAAGCCGCTTTTTTACCATAAAATACCTGTAAATTTAAAGAAAATCTATTGACAATGCATTCTGAAGCACGTATACTATTCTAGCGTGCATTTGAATGCATTTTTTTCTTATGCATGTATATAACGACACATTAACCTATACCGCAGGAGGTGAAAAAGAATGCCAACATTTAACCAGTTAGTCAGAAAAGGACGTCAGACATCTGTAAAGAAGTCTACCGCACCGGCTCTCCAGAAAGGATACAACTCCCTTCACAAGAAAGCTACGGATGCTTCCGCTCCTCAGAAGAGAGGTGTCTGCACCGCTGTTAAGACAGCTACTCCTAAGAAACCTAACTCAGCTCTTAGAAAGATCGCCAGAGTTCGTCTTTCCAACGGAATCGAAGTAACAAGCTACATTCCCGGTGAAGGACACAATCTGCAGGAACACAGCGTTGTTCTGATCAGAGGCGGCCGTGTTAAGGACCTTCCCGGTACCAGATACCACATCATCAGAGGTACACTGGATACCGCAGGCGTTGCTAACAGACGTCAGGCCCGTTCCAAATACGGTGCTAAGAGACCTAAGGCAGGAAAATAATTCATTATTTTCCATGTACCACAGAAAGAACTAATTTAGTGTTGGGATTCTGATTTTCACTTTCTAAGCGAACAGATAGACCGCACGAACACATTGGGTGTAATTAGTAACGTTTTGTTTCCGGACAGACGTTTGCCCGGCCGCATGCGGCCGTGTATCAGACACATGTGAGTACCGATGATTTAATTACAGATTATAATTAAGGAGGGAAGAACCGTGCCACGTAAAGGATATATTCAGAAAAGAGACGTACTGGCGGACCCCTTATACAACGACAAGGTAGTCACCAAACTTATCAACAACATCATGCTGGATGGTAAGAGAGGCGTTGCCCAGAAGATTGTATATGGTGCGTTCAACAGAGTTGAAGCAAAGGCTGGAAAGCCGGCTCTTGAAGTATTCGAGGAAGCGATGAACAATATCATGCCTGTTCTCGAAGTAAAGGCTAGGCGTATCGGTGGTGCTACCTATCAGGTGCCTATCGAAGTAAGACCTGACAGACGCCAGGCGCTGGGCTTAAGATGGCTTGTAACCTTCTCACGCAAGAGAGGCGAGAAGACCATGGAAGAAAGACTGGCAAACGAAATTCTTGACGCATCCAATAACACCGGATCCGCAGTTAAAAGAAAAGAAGACATGCACAAAATGGCAGAAGCAAACAAGGCGTTCTCTCACTACAGATTTTAATCTGGGTGGGCGCGTCCTTGCGGCTTAGGCCCGGGATACAAAATTAAGGAGGAAAAACCTTTGGCTGGAAGAGAATATCCATTAGAGAGAACCAGAAACATTGGTATTATGGCTCACATCGATGCAGGTAAGACTACTCTGACAGAGCGTATTCTGTACTACACCGGTGTTAACTATAAGATCGGGGATACTCATGAAGGTACTGCGACCATGGACTGGATGGAGCAGGAACAGGAAAGAGGTATCACCATCACATCAGCCGCTACCACATGCCACTGGACCAAGCATCATGAATGCAAGGTTGATCCCAATGAGCCTGAGTACCGTATCAATATTATCGATACTCCCGGCCACGTTGACTTCACAGTGGAAGTTGAGCGTTCTCTTCGTGTACTGGATGGCGCTGTCGGCGTATTCTGTGCGAAGGGCGGCGTTGAGCCTCAGTCAGAAAACGTATGGCGTCAGGCAGACACCTACAATGTACCGAGAATGGCCTTCATCAATAAGATGGACATCCTTGGCGCAAACTTTTACGGTGCCGTAGACCAGATCAGGACAAGGCTTGGCAAGAATGCCATCATCCTGCAGCTGCCTATCGGCAAGGAAGATGAATTCAAGGGAATCATCGACCTGTTTGAAATGAAAGCCTATATCTTTAACGACGATAAGGGCGAAGATATTACAGTAACAGAGGATCTTGGGGATATGCAGGATGATGCAGAGCTGTATCGTTCAGAGCTGATCGAGAAAATCTGTGAATTAGATGATGATTTAATGATGATGTATCTGGAAGGGGAAGAACCTTCTGTTGAAGAACTTAAGGCAGTTCTGAGAAAAGCTACATGTGAATGTGCAGCTATCCCGGTTTGCTGCGGTTCCGCATACAGGAACAAGGGTGTACAGAAGCTTCTGGATGCAGTGCTTGAGTATATGCCTTCTCCTACGGACATCCCTTCTATTAAGGGAACTGATCTGGATGGAAACGAAGTGGAAAGACATTCTTCTGATGAGGAACCTTTTTCCGCTCTGGCATTCAAGATTATGGCTGACCCGTTTGTTGGTAAGCTTGCATTCTTCCGTGTGTATTCTGGAACTATGAACTCCGGTTCTTATGTGCTGAATGCAACAAAGGATAAGAAGGAACGTGTTGGACGTATCCTGCAGATGCATGCTAACAAGAGACAGGAGCTGGATAAGGTATTTGCCGGCGATATCGCTGCAGCAGTTGGCTTTAAGTTCACCACAACCGGTGATACCATCTGTGACGATCAGCATCCGGTAATTCTGGAATCCATGGAATTCCCTGAACCGGTTATTGAGCTTGCTATTGAGCCCAAGACCAAAGCAGGCCAGGGCAAACTGGGTGAAGCTCTTTCCAAACTGGCAGAAGAAGACCCGACCTTCCGTGCCCATACGGATCAGGAAACCGGACAGACAATTATCGCTGGTATGGGCGAGCTCCATCTGGAAATTATCGTAGACAGACTTCTGCGTGAGTTCAAGGTGGAAGCAAACGTTGGTGCACCTCAGGTTGCATACAAAGAAACCTTTACCAAGCCTGTTGATGTTGACAGCAAATACGCAAAACAGTCCGGTGGACGTGGACAGTACGGACATTGTAAGGTTAAGTTCGAGCCCATGGATCCTAACGGCGAAGAGACATTCAAGTTCGATACCGCAGTTGTCGGCGGTTCTATTCCTAAGGAATATATTCCGGCAGTTGGTGAAGGTATTGAGGAAGCATCCAAGGCCGGTATCCTCGGCGGATTCCCTGTACTGGGTGTTCACGCTACCGTATACGATGGTTCCTACCATGAAGTTGACTCTTCCGAAATGGCATTCCACATTGCCGGATCCTTGGCATTCAAGGATGCTATGTCCAAGGCTAACCCGGTACTGCTTGAGCCTATCATGAAGGTTGAAGTTACCATGCCTGAAGACTATATGGGTGATGTTATCGGTGATATCAACTCCCGCCGCGGACGTATCGAAGGTATGGATGACATCGGCGGAGGCAAGCTGGTAAGAGCATATGTACCGCTTGCTGAAATGTTCGGTTATTCCACAGACCTGCGCTCCAAGACTCAGGGACGTGGCAACTATTCCATGTTCTTCGAGAAATATGAGCAGGTACCGAAGAACGTACAGGAAAAAGTGCTTGCTGCAAAGGCAAAATAAAAGTAGTGAACTTTTTCCTGTGTAAAAAGTGCTTGAAGCAAAAGCAAAATAAGCTAAATAAAGCTTGAAAATATCGGTATAATCTAATATAATCAGAATTAGCCGATTAGAAAAAGAAACAATTGATTTCTATTGATTTTAAGGAGGATTATCAAAAATGGCTAAAGCTAAATTTGAAAGAAAAAAGCCGCATTGTAACATTGGTACCATTGGCCACGTTGACCATGGTAAAACAACTCTGACAGCAGCTATTACCAAGACTCTGAATACAAGACTTGGAACTGGTGAAGCTGTAGCTTTCGATATGATCGACAAGGCTCCGGAAGAAAGAGAACGTGGTATCACCATTTCCACAGCTCACGTAGAGTATGAAACAGAAAACAGACATTACGCACACGTTGACTGCCCTGGCCATGCTGACTATGTAAAGAACATGATCACTGGTGCAGCTCAGATGGATGGTGCTATCCTGGTTGTTGCAGCTACCGATGGTGTTATGGCTCAGACCAAAGAACACATCCTGCTGTCCCGTCAGGTAGGCGTTCCTTATATCGTTGTATTCATGAACAAATGTGATATGGTAGACGATCCGGAACTGCTTGAGCTGGTTGAAATGGAAATCAGAGACCTGCTGAACGAGTATGAATTCCCCGGAGATGACACTCCGATTATCCAGGGTTCCGCTCTGAAAGCTCTGGAAGATCCTCAGAGCGAATGGGGCGATAAGATTCTTGAGCTGATGGCAGCTGTTGACTCTTATATTCCGGATCCTCAGCGTGACACAGACAAGCCTTTCCTTATGCCTGTAGAAGACGTATTCACAATTACCGGCCGTGGTACTGTTGCAACCGGTAGAGTAGAGCGTGGAACACTTCATCTGAATGAAGAAGTTGAAATCGTTGGTATCAAAGAAGAGACCAAGAAGACTGTTGTTACCGGTATCGAAATGTTCCGTAAGATGCTGGATGAAGCTCAGGCTGGTGATAACATCGGCGCACTGCTTCGTGGTGTTCAGAGAACTGAAATCGAAAGAGGACAGGTTCTTGCAAAACCCGGCACAGTTACCTGCCACAGAAAGTTTACCGCTCAGGTATACGTTCTGACCAAAGATGAAGGTGGACGTCATACTCCTTTCTTCAACAACTACAGACCTCAGTTCTACTTCAGAACAACTGACGTAACAGGTGTCTGCAACCTTCCTGAAGGTGTAGAGATGTGCATGCCTGGTGATAACGTAGAAATGAGCATCGAACTGATTCATCCTATCGCTATGGAGCAGGGTCTTACTTTCGCTATCCGTGAAGGTGGACGTACTGTAGGATCAGGCCGTGTTGCTACCATCATCGAGTAATTAGTATTTTTAGATTTTTAAGGGCTTTCCGATTTTCGGAGAGCCCTTTTCTTTTATTACACCGTAGAATGATATTGTGCCTAATTCGCTCTCAGGTAATTTATGGGACAGGGCAGGAATCTGCCGTTTCACATGGACAAAAGGATGTTGTCTATTATATAATGTTTTAAGTTACTGAAAACCCGATTTTATATTTGCATAAAGGAAAGAACAAATGATGAAACGGAAAAGAATAATATTGGCCGCTGCTTCGGTAATGGCTGCGGCATTGATTTTAACAGCCTGCGGGAAAAAGCAGGAAACCATGGTGGAAGAGACAGCAGCGTCAACTGAAACGCAGATTGTTGAGACAGAGACGCAAAGTGAAACAGAGACGGAAACGGAAACGGAGGCAACCACCGTTCCGGTTATCGAAGAACGCAGCACGGTGGATGGAAAAATGCAGAGCTATCTGACCGGAGAATGGAAGGATGAAGAGGTTGTAACCAGAAGGCCGATTGCGGTTATGATACCGAATAATTCCCAGGCGATGCCTCAGTACGGGATCTCCCAGGCAAGTGTTATTTACGAAGCGCCTGTGGAAGGAAGAATTACCAGGCTGATGGCGATATTTGAGGATTTTGATGATTTGGATCATATCGGACCGGTGCGCAGCAGCCGGGATTATTTTGTGTATACAGCGATGGGCTATGAGGCTGTTTACTGTAACTGGGGCCTTGCCAGACCTTATGTGGAGGAGCTGATTAACAGAGATACAGTGCAAAACATCAGCGCAGGAGTGGAAGGAATTTACAAGCCTGCTGACGAGGCCTATGGAAGAATCAAACGTCCCGGGTATAAACTGGAATTTACGGGATATCTGTTTATTGACGGTCTGAAGGATGCGATGGAACGTTTGAAATATGACTGGGAATATGATGATGATTATGTGCCGCAGTTTACTTTTGCGGCAGAGGATTACCGTGCGGAGTATAAGGATGCGGAGGATGCTGTAATTGTCCGTCCCGGCGGAACCGGAGCTAATTCAGGCGGCTACGGTGCATACAATCCTTATTTTGAGTATAATGAGGAGGACCAGCTCTATTACCGTTATCAGGACGGGAAGAAACAGATTGATGAGATGAATAAGGAGCAGCTTGCTGTTTCCAACGTGGTTTTCCAGTATTGCCATGGTGAGGTGCGTGATGCTAAGGATTATCTGGCTTTTGGCGTTCACGGTGAGGGGGATGCCATTGTATTCACCGGCGGCAAGGCAATAAAGGGCACCTGGTCCCGTATGGAGGGCGATGGCGTTCCGCCTAAATTCTATGATGAAGATGGCAATGAAATCATTTTTAACCAGGGGAAAACATGGATCTGTAATATCTGGAAGGAATTCTCCGAGTTTGCGGAATATGAATAGGAATGTGGATACGGAAAGATAAGGAATATATAAGAGGGAGCGGGTATTTTCCGCTTCCTTCTTTGCTTTACATGCGTTGACTTTATTCCAAGGGAGTGTTACGTTAATATAAGCAGTTTTGAAGCCTGCGGGAGAAATCTGCCAAAAAGATAACCCTGCGCGAGCTTGCAGGGGAAGGCAGGGGCTTTCATGTAAATTGATTTTTCAACAAAGGAGAAGAGGTATGAAGGATTATAAAATTCTTGAGATTAAAAAAAGCGTATTTGAGGATAACGACAGGGAAGCGGACGAACTGAGGAAGGCATTGAAGATGCAGAAGACCTTTCTGCTCAATCTGATGTCATCCCCTGGTTCAGGAAAAACGACAACACTGAAAAAAACCATTGACATGCTGAAGGATGAGATGAAAATAGGCGTTATGGAGGCGGATATTGATTCTGATGTGGATGCAGCCGCCATATCGGAAACTGGAGTAAAGGTTATTCAGCTGCATACCGGCGGAATGTGCCATCTGGATGCTGAGATGACTAAGCAGGGGCTTGAGGGGCTGGAAACGGAAGGCATTGATCTGGCAATTCTTGAAAATGTGGGAAATCTGGTATGTCCGGCGGAATTCGATACGGGCGCATCCAGGAATGCCATGATTCTGAGTATACCGGAAGGGGATGATAAGCCTTTGAAATATCCGCTGATGTTTTCCATCTGCGATGTCCTTCTGATAAATAAGATAGATGTACTGCCTTATTTTGATTTTGATATGGAGGCCTGTATGGAAAGGGCAAGGAAAATAAATCCGGATATAAAGATTATACCTGTTTCTGCAAGAAACGGCGAAGGTCTGGAGGAATGGGCAGAGTGGCTGCGGGAGCAGGTCCGGGCGTGGAAGGAGTAAGCTGTTTTGCATGAATTGGGTTTATTAATGGAAATTGTTAAAACAGTTGAAAAATTCGCTGTGGAAAATAAGGTTGGCAGGATCGAAAAGCTTGTTCTGCAGATTGGGGAAATATCATCCGTAATACCGGAATATATGAAAAAGGTGTATCCTGCCGCGGTGGAGGGCAGTATGCTGGAGGATGCGGCGCTGGAAATTGAGATACTGCCGGCTAATGGAAGATGCCTGGACTGCGGCAGAGAATTTCACGCCACCGTGTGCGGGGGAGTCTGTCCGGACTGTGGAAGCAGGAATATGAAAATAATCAGCGGACGTGATTTTTTCATTAAGGAAATTGAGTGTATATGAAGAAAAATGTGGGGGTGATCCTGAAACGTATAGGAAGGGATATCAAACAGTATAAATGGGCGGGGGCAGCTTTCCTGATTTATTATATTGTGGTAAAAGCAGTTTTCCATGCGTTTTGTCCTCTTCTTATCCTGACGGGGCTGCCCTGTCCGGGCTGCGGCACTACAAGGGCGCTTATTTATATTTTTCGGGGACAGTTCGGAAGGGCGTGGCAGCTGAACCCATGCGCTTTTTTGATGGTTCTGTTTGGGGTATATTTTGTTTATATGCGGTATGTGAAGGGGAAAGAGGTAAAGTATGCCATGGAAATTCTGGCTGCGGCTGCGGCGCTTATGCTCCTTGTTTATATATATCGCATGGTTACGGAATTTCCCGGATATCCGCCGATGACCTTCAGGCGGGATAATATTCTGAACCGGATATTTCCCTTTTATAATGATTTCTTGCGGCATCTGTTTGGAATATGATAGAATAAAAGTAGCTCTGGAGAGAAAAACTGCGGATAAAATAAAAACAGGACGCCGTACGGCGCAGACAGGAGGTTTGCATGAGCGACAAGGATATAAATCAAATGCAGAATACAGCGGAGGGCCCGGAGGGCGGAACAGCTGATATCATAAATGAAGAGACGGCAGGAAACATAGAAGTACAGCCGGTAAATGACGGGATGCCGCTGTCCATGCAGGCTCAGTCGGCTCAGGAAGATATGCCGGCGGCCGAGGATGCAGCGGCTCAGGAAGATATGCCGGCGGCCGAGGATACGGCGGCTCAGGAAGGTATGCCGGTGGCCGGGGATATGGCGGCTCAGGAAGGTATGCCGGCGGCCGAGGATGCAGCAGCTCAGGAAGGTATGCCGGCGGCCGGGGATACGGCGACTCAGGAAGATATGCCGACGGCAGTGGATGCGGCAGCACAGGAAGGTATGGCGCAGGAAAAAACAGCGCAGGAGTCTGCGACGCAGGGGCCGTCAGCTTGGAAGACGGCGGAAGAGGCCATTGGCAGTCAGGGAAATGCGGGAACGGATAATGCATTTCAGAATACCGGAGGCAGCAATAATAACGTATATCAGAATGCGGCCGGACAGAACGGAAGCGGTTATCAGGATGCCAATATCCGTTATGGCACCAATATGTATCAGAGCCAGGCTGGTTACCAGAATCCTGCTGGTTACCAGAATCCTACTGGTTATCAGAATTCTGTCGGTTATCAGAACGGACCCTCCTATGGAAACCAGAACGCCAATACCTATCAGAATCCCAATTTCTTTCAGCAGGGCGGCAATGGCGCGCCCAATAATACATATACGAATGCGGATGTATATGGGAACGGAAACGGTTATGGCCGTCCAAATGGGCAAAACGGTTATCCGTATGGCGGAGCCTATCAGGAAAGTCCTTATCAGGGAGCGCCGATTGCTCCTATCAGCCAGGAGGCCCCGGAACCGCCGATGAAGGTATCCGACTGGGTTCTCACCTTGCTTGTGCTTGCCATTCCCTGTGTGAATATCATCATGCTTTTTATATGGGGCTTTGGCACGACGGAAAACCGTAGCAAAGCTAATTTCTGCAAGGCGGCGCTGATTTGGACAGCGGTGGTGGCCGCACTTGGATTTATTTTATACATGGTCATAGTAGCAGGTGTAATTGCCGGATTGGTTTAACCAATCCGGCAATTATGTTACAGCCTTTTAAAGCTGCAGCCTTCAGCTGTTCCAGCGCCCTGATGCGCCGCAGGGAAGAATCAGGCCGCTTTCCGTTACCGGAAGGCCGATTTCTTCCGCATCCACATGTCCTCCCAGAACCGGGACGATACACAGATTCATCATATAGGACAATACGGCGGGCTGCAGGCCGGTAGTGTAGGAATTTATAAGAAAGAAACGGGCGTCCCTGGACAGCAGCTGGGTGCACAGCTGTACAAAAGGGAATATGCTCTCTTCGATTTTCCAGATTTCCCCTTTAGGGCCTCTTCCGTAGGAGGGAGGATCCATAATTATGCCGTCATAAGTGTTCCCTCGGCGGATTTCACGTTCCACGAATTTGACACAATCGTCTACCAGCCAGCGGATGGGAGCATCTGAAAGACCGGAGGCCGCCGCATTTTCCTTTGCCCAGGAAACCATGCCCTTGGACGCGTCCACGTGGGTGACGCTGGCCCCGGCTTTAGCGGCACTGAGCGTTGCGCCTCCGGTATAGGCGAACAGATTCAGAACCTTCAAAGGCCGGCCGGACTTACGGATGATGTCCGAAAACCAGTCCCAGTTTACCGCCTGTTCGGGAAATAATCCCGTATGCTTGAAACTAAATGGCTTCAGCCGGAAGGTGAGATCACGGTAATGGATGCTCCATTCCTGGGGAAGATTAAAAAATTCCCATTCACCGCCGCCCTTGCTGCTGCGGTGATAATGTCCGTTCTTTTTTGACCAGCCCGGGTGCCTGCGGGGAGAATTCCAGATTACCTGAGGATCCGGGCGGACAAGCAGGTAATCCCCCCAACGCTCCAGCTTTTCACCGTTTCCGGTATCCAGCACCTCATAATCCTTCCAGTTTTCAGCTTTCCACATATGTTTGCTCCATTCCTTTTCGTAATAATATTTCTCTGTCATCCATGACCGGGCAAAAATAAAATCCTGCCCGGACAGTATCTGATAACACTATACACGAATGAATTGTGGTCTGCAACCACCGCCTGTGGAAAAATGAGGTTTTATCTTGTTTTTTACAGACAAGGGTGGTAAAATGCCAGTATACGTACAGAAAATAGAATAGATATGATAGAGGCGCGGGCTTTATAAGTACCATTTGGGCAAAGGAACAGGACAGCCGTCCATATGGGAAAGGAAAGACCGCCGAAGAATTGTTTCCCGGTCCGGGGAAGCTTTTCTGGGGCGCAGCAGAATATGCTGCGGACTGTCACAAGGATGTGGAGCGCTATCTGTAATTTACTGCTGAAAAGATCAGGACAGGAACCGTGAATGGGAGTGCGCACAGCCTTATGTTCACGGTTCTTTTTTTGCGTACGTAAAATAGCTGCACAAAGCGGCTGAGGGGAAAGAGAGGATTTTACATATGAAAAGACATGGAAAGAAACTGGCCGGAGGGCTGGGGCTGATATTCCTGCTGGCGGCCTTCTGCTCTGTGACCGTGCTGGCTGCGGGAACGGATGCGCCCGAGCCTGCATTGTATGCCACTGTTGCATCATTGGTTCCGCCCGTAGTGGCAATTGTCCTGGCCCTGATTACCAAGGAGGTTTACAGCTCTCTTTTTATAGGGATTCTTGTAGGCGGCCTTTTTTATTCAGGATTCCGGTTTGAGGGCACGGTTACCCATATTTTTCAGGATGGATTTGTTGCGGTGCTGTCTGACGGCTATAATGTGGGTATTCTGATGTTCCTTGTTATTCTGGGCGCCATGGTTAGCCTGATGAACCGGGCGGGAGGATCGGCGGCTTTCGGACGCTGGGCAAAAGAAAAAATCAGGAGCCGGGCCGGTGCGCAGCTGGCTACAATTGTTTTGGGCGTTTTGATTTTTATCGATGATTATTTTAACTGCCTGACAGTGGGAAGCGTTATGCGCCCGGTAACGGACAGACATAATGTATCCCGCTCGAAACTGGCGTATCTCATTGATGCAACGGCTGCGCCTGTCTGCATCATAGCGCCTATCTCCTCCTGGGCCGCAGCTGTAACGGGCTTTGTGGAAGGAGAGGATGGATTTTCCATTTTCATTCAGGCGATTCCCTATAATTTTTACGCTCTTCTGACGATTGCCATGATGGTCTGCCTGGTGGTGATGAAGTTTGATTTCGGACCGATGGCAGCTCATGAAAAAAATGCGCAGAACGGAGATCTTTTTTCTTCCGGGAAAAAGGATGAAAAAGAGGTGGAAGTGGAAACTGCAAATCCCAGAGGCCGTGTGGTGGATCTGGTAGTACCCATTCTTGTGCTGATTATCTGCTGTATTGTGGGGATGATTTATACCGGCGGTTTCTTCTCCGGCGCTGATTTCGTCACGGCTTTTTCCAACAGTGATGCTTCGGTGGGCCTTGCTCTGGGAAGCTTCTTTGCCATGGTGCTCACCATCCTTTTTTACTGCGTACGCAGAGTGCTGGGCTTTACGGACTGCATGGCATGCCTGCCGAACGGCTTTAAGGCTATGGTGCCTGCCATCCTGATACTGACCTTCGCATGGACGCTGAAAGCGATGACGGACAGCCTGGGTGCGGCGGCTTTCGTTGCAGCCGCGATGGAGAAGGCAGCGGGAGGCCTGATGAACCTGCTTCCGGCCATCATTTTCCTGGTAGGTTGTTTCCTTGCCTTCGCTACAGGGACAAGCTGGGGAACCTTTGGAATCCTGATCCCCATTGTTGTCGCTGTTTTTGAAAAATCCGATCCGAAGCTGATGATTATCTCCATTGCCGCTTGTATGGCGGGGGCAGTGTGCGGCGATCACTGCTCGCCCATATCGGATACCACGATTATGGCTTCGGCAGGAGCGCAGTGCGATCATGTGAATCATGTGACCACCCAGCTTCCTTATGTTATCACTGTGGCGGCAGTCTCTTTTGTGACGTACCTGCTGGCTGGCTTTGTACAGAATGCGTGGATTACGCTTCCCATCGGACTGGCCCTGCTCATTATTGTGCTGCTGGTAATCAGGGGGATGCAGACGAACCGGGTAACGGATTAGTTTTTACATTTCCTTTTATATAGGAAGAAAGACGCTGCGGCCCGAACCAGGATCATCCGAATGGCACGCGGGGAAGGCCGCCAAAATCCAGGCTTAGTAAGAGCCGCCGCCGCTGATAAGGGTATTTTTGCGGCGGAAAACCTCCGGAGGAAAGGGGCAGAAATGCCTTTTTCCTCCGGTTTTTGCACAAAAGAACATAATTTTTGTCATCAACGAAAAAAACTTGATTTTTTTAGAAAAAAAGCTTGCATCTTTGGCAGAATATCAGTATAATAACAAATGCTGTGACATGATAGCAATGAAGCGTGAGGTTGCTGCCCACTGTGGCAGGTTTTCCGTGGAGCGAATGTCAAGTTAGGAAACTGACGACAAGTCACTGTACAAGCAATGAAGTCTGTTAATAAACAGAAACAACCGAGTGAAAAGTCCAAATGGAACTTGATGAGGTTCCGATAGTCGCAAAGCGTTTAAACACGTTAACAATTAGGACACACACGGGAGAGTGTACAGTCACCGCTTGTCGTACTTCAACAAAAAGTGCGAAAAGGAGGCGACTTTTTTTATGGCAAATCAGGTAATGAGAATTACATTGAAAGCTTATGACCATCAGCTGGTTGATGCGTCTGCCAAGAAAATCATCGAAACAGTCAAGAAGAACGGAGCACAGGTGAGCGGACCTGTACCGCTTCCTACTAAGAAGGAAGTTGTTACAATTCTGAGAGCCGTACACAAGTACAAAGACTCCAGAGAACAGTTCGAGCAGAGAACCCACAAGAGACTGATCGACATCATAGCTCCTACCAACAAGACGGTAGATGCTCTTCAGAGACTGGAAATGCCTGCCGGTGTTTACATCGACATCAAAATGAAAACCAAATAATTCAACACAACGAAACCTCTACAAAGACGTATGAACAATGTCTTATTTCGCAGGACTTCATCCTTCTTCCTTATAAAGTATTGAAGGTGAGGGCAGAACTGGGGGATAGACGCTGTTCCGCTATGTAGACAACAAGGAGGTAAAAATCATGAACAAAGCGATTTTAGCTACCAAAGTCGGAATGACTCAGATTTTCAATGAAGATGGTTCCCTGATTCCGGTAACCGTACTTCAGGCCGGCCCCTGTGTGGTAACACAGATTAAGACAGTTGAGAACGACGGTTACAGCGCAGTACAGGTTGGATTCGTAGACAAGAAAGAAAAGATTGTCAACAAAGACAAGGGCGGTAAGAAAGAAGTTATTCACAGACATGGTGTTAACAAGGCTGAAAAAGGCCACTTCGATAAAGCCGGAGTTTCCTGCAAGAGATATGTAAGGGAATTCAAATTTGACAATGCGTCCGAATATGCACTGGCTCAGGAAATCAAAGCTGATATCTTTGCTGCCGGAGATAAAGTGGATGCAACCGCTGTTTCCAAAGGTAAAGGATTCCAGGGCGCCATCAAGAGACATGGCCAGCACAGAGGCCCCATGGCTCACGGTTCCAAATTCCACCGTCATCAGGGTTCCAATGGTGCATGCTCCTCACCGAGCCGTGTATTCAAAGGAAAAGGAATGCCTGGACATATGGGCTGCGTAAAGGTTACAGTTCAGAACCTGGAAGTTGTAAGGGTTGACGCAGAAAAGAATCTGCTTTTGGTGAAAGGCGCAGTACCGGGCCCTAAGAAAGCAATGGTAACAATCAAAGAAACCACAAGAATGGATGCTTAAATTAGGGGTGAAAGGAGGAACTAACAATGGCTAACGTAGCTGTTTATAATATGGAAGGCAAGGAAGTCGGAACAATCGACTTAAGCGATGCAGTATTCGGCGTTGAAGTAAATGAACACCTGGTACACATGGCAGTCGTTCAGCAGCTTGCCAATAAGCGTCAGGGAACACAGAAAGCGAAGACCCGTTCTGAAGTTTCCGGCGGCGGAAGAAAACCTTGGAGACAGAAAGGAACCGGTCATGCAAGACAGGGTTCAACAAGAGCTCCCCAGTGGACCGGCGGCGGTGTGGTATTTGCTCCCGTTCCGAGAGACTATTCCTTCAAGCTGAACAAGAAGGAAAAGAGAGCGGCTCTCAAATCTGCATTAACAAGCAGAGTACAGGAAAACAAACTCATCGTTGTAGATGAACTGAAATTTGATGAAATCAAGACTAAGAACTTCAAGCAGGTTATGGATAACCTGAAGGTTGTAAAAGGCCTTGTTGTTATCAATGAAAATGACAAGAACGTGGTAATGAGCGCTAAGAACCTGGCTAAAGTCAATACAACTCTGACAAGCACACTGAATGTATATGATATAATGAAAGCCGGCACCGTAGTTCTTACCAAGGATGCTGTTAAGACTATCGAGGAGGTGTACGCATAATGGCTGACGTAAAATATTATGATGTCATCCTCAAACCCGTCATCACTGAGAAGAGTATGGCTGGTATGGGAGATAAGAAATATACTTTCCTTGTTCATCCCGAAGCAACCAAATCCCAGATTAAAGAAGCTGTGGAAAAAATGTTCGAAGGAACCAAGGTTAAGAGCGTAAACACACAGAACTGCGAAGGTAAGAACAGAAGACGCGGCATGGTAGTGGGCAAAACTGCCAAGACCAAGAAAGCAATCGTTCAGCTGACAGCAGAAAGCAAAGATATCGAAATCTTCGCCGGTCTGTAAGAAGCGCGGGTGCAGGCACGTTTCTGTACTTGCATCAGGAGACACACGGTACGGTTTAACCGCTCCGGCCTCCGCTTAAGTGCAAATCAAGCACGACAATAAATGATGAAGAAAAGGAGAAAAAATCATGGGAATTAAGACATATAACCCATATACACCTTCCAGAAGAAATATGACTGGTTCTGATTTCTCTGAGATTACAAAGTCCACTCCTGAGAAGAGCCTTTGCGTTTCTCTGAATAAGAATGCAGGCCGTAACAATCAGGGCAAGATTACCGTGAGACATCGCGGCGGCGGAAACAGAAGAAAATACAGAATAATCGATTTCAAGAGATACAAAGATGATGTCCCTGCAACTGTAGTCGGCATCGAATACGACCCGAACAGAACTGCTAACATCGCATTAATCTGCTATGCAGACGGTGAGAAGGCTTACATCCTTGCTCCTGAAGGACTGAAGGATGGCATGAAAATCATGAATGGCCCTCACGCAGAAGTAAGAATCGGAAACTGCCTTCCTTTATCTGAAATTCCTGTTGGTACTCAGGTACACAACGTTGAATTATATCCCGGCAAGGGCGGTCAGCTGGTTCGTTCCGCTGGAAACGGCGCACAGCTGATGGCTAAAGAAGGAAAATATGCAACATTGAGACTTCCCTCCGGTGAAATGAGAATGGTGCCCGTAATCTGCCGCGCAACCGTAGGTGTTGTAGGCAACGGAGACCACAACCTGATCAACATCGGTAAAGCAGGACGTAAGCGTCACATGGGCATCCGCCCGACAGTCCGCGGTTCCGTCATGAACCCTAACGACCATCCTCATGGTGGTGGTGAAGGTAAGACCGGTATCGGCCGTCCGGGTCCGAGTACTCCTTGGGGCAAACCTGCACTCGGCTTGAAGACACGTAAGAAGAAAAAAGCGTCCAACAAGCTGATTGTAAGAAGAAGAGACGGTAAGGCTATTAAATAAGGAGGAAAGAATCAATGGCTAGATCACTGAAAAAAGGACCGTTTGCTGACGCAAGCATCCTCAAAAAAGTAGATGCACTGAACGCTGCCGGACAGAAACAGGTTATCAAAACCTGGTCCCGCCGTTCCACAATCTTCCCGTCCTTTGTTGGACACACAATTGCTGTCCATGACGGAAGAAAACATGTGCCTGTATATGTAACAGAAGATATGGTTGGACATAAGCTCGGAGAGTTTGTAGCAACCAGAACCTATAGAGGACATGGAAAAGACGAAAAGAAATCCAAACTGAGATAATTGAAAGGAGGTTTTATCCATGGCAAGAGGACACAGAACTCAAATAAAGAGAGAAAGAAATGCAAATAAAGATACAAGACCTTCTGCAAAGTTATCTTACGCAAGGGTTTCTGTACAGAAAGCATGCTTCGTACTGGATGCCATCAGAGGCAAAGACGTTACGACAGCACTGGCTATCCTGGAATACAATCCCAGATATGCATCCAGCCTGATTAAGAAATTACTCGAATCTGCAATTGCAAACGCAGAAAACAACAACGGTATGAACAAAGACAACCTGTATGTTGCGCAGTGTTATGCAAATAAGGGACCCACAATGAAGAGAGTACACCCCAGAGCACAGGGAAGGGCTTACAGAATCGAAAAGAGAATGAGCCACATCACCTTAGTGCTGGATGAGAAATAATCCGAGGAAGGAATTGTCCCGGACGGGGCAAACGTGAAAGGAGAAAATATGGGACAGAAAGTTAATCCTCATGGCTTAAGAGTCGGCGTCATCAAAGATTGGGATTCCAGATGGTATGCGGACGCTGAGTTTTCAGACTTTTTAGTAGAAGATTACAATATCAGAAAATATTTAAAGAAAAAACTTTACAGTGCCGGTGTTTCCAAGATTGAAATCGAAAGAGCATCCGACAGAGTAAAGGTTATCATCTACACTGCGAAGCCGGGTGTTGTTATCGGTAAGGGCGGTGCGGAAATCGAGGTTACCAAGAAAGAGCTGTCCAAGCTGACAGACAAAAAGGTTCTTGTTGACATCAAAGAAATCAAGAGACCTGACAGGGATGCACAGCTGGTTGCAGAGAACATCGCTCAGCAGCTGGAAAACCGTGTGTCTTTCAGAAGAGCTATGAAATCCTGCATGGGCAGAACCATGAAGGCCGGCGCGCTGGGTATCAAGGCTGCATGTGCAGGCCGTCTTGGCGGAGCTGATATGGCTCGTACCGAATTCTACAGTGAAGGAACCATCCCGCTTCAGACACTGAGAGCTGATATCGATTATGGATTTGCAGAAGCAGATACCACATACGGTAAAGTTGGTGTCAAAGTATGGATCTACAAGGGCGAAATACTTCCTGCGAAAGGAAACAAGGAAGGGAGCGATAAATAATGTTAATGCCTAAAAGAGTTAAACGTCGTAAACAGTTCCGCGGTTCTATGGCAGGCAAAGCAATGCGCGGCAACACCATTACTTATGGTGAGTACGGTCTGGTAGCAACAGAGCCGTGCTGGATCAAGTCCAATCAGATTGAAGCAGCCCGTATCGCGCTGACACGTTATACAAAGCGTAGTGGTAAGGTATGGATTAAGATTTTCCCTGACAAACCAGTAACAGCAAAACCAGCAGAAACACGTATGGGTTCCGGTAAAGGTACTCTGGAATACTGGGTAGCGGTTGTTAAGCCCGGACGTGTAATGTTTGAAATTGCAGGTGTTCCTGAGGAATCCGCAAAAGAAGCATTACGTCTTGCTATGCATAAGCTTCCATGTAAATGTAAAGTTGTTTCTAAAGCAGATTTGGAAGGCGGTGTATCAAATGAAAACTAAACAGTTTGTTGAAGATTTAAAGAAAAAATCCGACGCTGATTTAGCACAGGAACTGGTAAATGCTAAAAAAGAACTTTTCAATTTGAGATTCCAGAACGCAACAAATCAGCTTGATAACACGGCAAGAATCAAAGAGGTTCGGAAGAATATCGCAAGAATCCAGACCCTCATTACTGAAAAAGCCAAGGCTGCTCAGTAAGCCGTTAACATTCCAGAAAGGAGCACATCGACGTGGAAGAAAGAAATCTGAGAAAAACACGTACTGGTAAAGTCGTTAGTAATAAAATGCAGAAAACTATCGTTGTTGCTGTAGAAGACCATGTAAGACACCCTCTTTATGGTAAAATCGTTAAGAGAACCTACAAGCTGAAAGCTCATGACGAGAACAACGATTGCAACATCGGCGATACCGTTAAAGTAATGGAAACAAGACCTCTGTCCAAAGACAAGAGATGGAGACTTGTGGAAATCATTGAAAGAGCAAAATAATTAACGTTAATTCAAACGTTTGCAATAATAGGAATACAGGTTCTGCGCCCAGCTAAATCAGGGGTGAACCTGGCGGAAGGAGAATTAGCATGATTCAACAGGAAAGCAGATTGAAAGTTGCTGATAATACCGGTGCAAAAGAGCTCCTGTGCATCAGAGTTATGGGTGGCTCTACAAGAAGGTATGCGAATATCGGCGATGTTATCGTTGCCAGCGTCAAAGATGCAACACCAGGCGGCGTTGTAAAAAAAGGCGACGTAGTAAAAGCTGTTGTTGTACGTACTGTAAAAGGCGCTCGTCGTAAAGACGGTTCTTATATCAAATTTGACGAAAATGCTGCTGTAATCATCAAAGATGACAAGACTCCCAGAGGAACCCGTATCTTTGGACCGGTAGCAAGAGAGCTTCGTGAGAAACAGTTTATGAAAATTGTATCTCTGGCTCCCGAAGTATTATAGGAGGTGCCTTATGTCGACAATGAAAATTAAGAAGGGCGATACTGTTAAAGTAATCGCTGGTAAGGATAAGGACAAAGAAGGAAAAGTTCTTTCCGTAGATAAGAAGAACGGCAAAGTGGTTGTTGAAGGCGTGAACATGGTAACAAAGCATGCAAAACCGTCTGCTGCAAACCAGAACGGCGGAATTATTCAAAAAGAAGCTGCGCTTGATGTATCGAACGTAATGTACGTTTACAAAGGAAAACCGACCAGAATCGGTTTCAAAGTTGAAAATGACAAGAAAGTACGTTTCGCTAAATCAACCGGCGACGTAATTGATTAATTCTAAGGAAGGAGGCCGTAAACGTGAGTAGACTGAAAGACTTATACAATGATACGATTGTAGAAGCAATGACCAAAAAGTTCGGATATAAAAATGTTATGGAAGTTCCGAAGCTGGATAAAATCGTCATCAACATGGGTGTTGGCGAAGCAAAAGATAATGCAAAGGCTCTGGAATCTGCCGTGAAGGACCTTGAAACAATCACAGGACAGCATGTAGTACTTACAAGGGCTAAAAACTCCATCGCTAACTTCAAAATCAGAGAAGGTATGGCAATCGGATGTAAAACAACCCTCCGTGGTGAGAAAATGTATGATTTTCTTGACCGTCTTGTAAACCTTGCGCTTCCTCGTGTACGTGACTTCAGAGGTGTAAACCCTGATGCATTCGACGGAAGAGGAAACTACGCACTGGGCATCAAGGAACAGCTTATTTTCCCCGAAATCGAATACGATAAGGTAGAGAAAGTAAGAGGTATGGACGTTATCATCGTTACTACTGCAAAGACTGACGAAGAGGCACGTGAATTACTGAGATTATTCAACATGCCTTTTGAGAAATAAGGAGGTTCATTCATGGCTAAGACAGCAATGAAGATTAAACAGCAGCGCAAACCTAAATTCTCCACAAGAGAATATACTCGTTGCAAAATCTGTGGTCGTCCACATTCAGTGTTAAGAAAATACGGAATCTGCAGAATCTGCTTCCGTGAACTGGCATATAAAGGACAGATCCCCGGCGTAAAGAAAGCAAGTTGGTAAGAAGGAGGCAATTCAAATGACAATGAGCGATCCGATTGCAGATATGCTTACAAGAATCCGTAATGCAAATACTGCAAAACATGATACAGTAGATGTACCTTCATCCAAAATGAAACTGGCTATTGCGCAGATTCTGCTGGACGAGGGATATATCAAGAAATATGACATTCTGGATGACGGTGCTTTCAAGACCATCCATATCACCCTGAAATATGGTGAAGACAAGAACCATAAGATCATCACAGGCTTAAAGAGAATTTCCAAACCCGGCCTCCGCGTATACGCAGGCAAGGAAGAACTTCCCAAGGTACTGGGCGGACTTGGTATTGCGATCATCTCTACCAACCAGGGCGTTATCACAGACAAGAAAGCAAGAGAACTTCAGGTAGGCGGCGAGGTACTGGCATTCGTTTGGTAATCAACCGGATGCTGGGCTGGCTTTGAATAAATTATAGGAGGTACGGGCATGTCACGTATAGGAAGAATGCCAATCGCAGTTCCTGCAGGCGTTACTGTAGAGATTGCAGAAAATAATAAAGTGACTGTAAAAGGTCCCAAGGGCACACTTGAAAGAGTGCTCCCTGCTGAGATGGAAATCAAGATGGAAGGAACCGAAATCGTGGTTTCCAGACCTAATGATTTAAAGAAAATGAAATCCCTGCATGGTCTGACCAGAACACTGATCAACAACATGGTTGTTGGTGTTACCCAGGGCTACGAGAAGAAGCTGGAAGTAAACGGTGTAGGTTACAGAGCAGCAAAGTCCGGCAATAAATTAACCTTATCTTTAGGTTATTCCCACCCGGTGGAGATGGAAGATCCCGAAGGCATTGAAACAGTGATGGAAGGACAGAACATCATCATCGTAAAAGGTATCGATAAAGAAAAAGTTGGCCAATTCGCAGCTGAAATCAGAGACAAGAGAAGACCGGAACCTTACAAGGGCAAGGGTATCAAGTATGCTGATGAAACAATCAGACGTAAAGTTGGTAAGACTGGTAAGAAATAGATAAGGAGAGTGTAAAAATGGTTAGTAAGAAATCAAGACAAGAAGTTCGTTTGAACAAGCATAGAAAACTGCGTAACCGTTTTAGCGGCACTGCTGAAAGACCGCGTCTTGCTGTGTTCAGAAGCAATAATCATATGTATGCTCAAATTATCGACGATACAGTTGGAAATACACTTGTTGCAGCCTCCACCGTTGAAAAAGACGTAAAGGCTGAACTGGAAAAAACCAATAACGTTGATGCGGCAGCATACCTGGGAACTGTAATTGCAAAGAGGGCTCTGGAAAAAGGAATCAAAGCGGTTGTCTTTGACAGAGGCGGCTTTATATACCAGGGTAAGATCGCAGCATTAGCTGATGCGGCCAGAGAAGCTGGCCTGGAATTCTAGGAAGGGAGAACACATCGTAAATGAGACATACAATCATTGACACAAGCAATCTGGAACTCACTGAAAAAGTAGTTTCCATCAAACGTGTAACTAAGGTTGTAAAGGGTGGTCGTAACTTCCGTTTCACAGCTTTAGTCGTAGTAGGCGACGGCGCGGGACACGTAGGTGTAGGCCTTGGAAAAGCAACTGAAATTCCGGAAGCTATCCGCAAAGGAAAAGAAGACGCTGCCAAGAATCTGGTAAGCGTTGCACTGGATGAAAACAACAGTATTACCCATGACTTCCTGGGCAAGTTCGGTTCTGCAACCGTTCTTCTCAAGAAAGCTCCTGATGGTACCGGTGTTATCGCCGGCGGCCCTGTTCGTAACGTATGCGAGCTTGCAGGTATTAAAAATATCCGTACGAAATCTCTTGGATCCAATAACAAGCAGAACGTCGTACTTGCTACCATCGAAGGCTTAAGCCAGTTAAAGACTCCTGAAGAAGTAGCAGCTAACCGTGGTAAATCTGTTGACGAAATCATGGCTTAAGGAGGAAATTTAAAATGGCAGAGAAAACTTTAAAAATCACGTTGGTAAAGTCCCCTATCGGTGCGGTTCCGAAGCATAAAGCTACCGTAAAGGCAATGGGACTTACCAAAATGCACAAAACAGTTGAGCTGCCCGACAATGAATCCATAAGAGGCATGATTCAGCAGGTCGGTTACATGCTCAAAGTAGAAGAAGCGTAAGAACAGGAGGTGTCAGGAATGGAATTATCAAACTTACAGCCTGCAGAAGGTTCCAAGCACAGCGATAACTTCAGAAGAGGCCGTGGCCATGGTTCAGGAAACGGCAAAACAGCTGGTAAGGGACACAAAGGTCAGAAAGCTCGTTCAGGAGCTCCCAGGCCGGGCTTTGAAGGCGGTCAGATGCCTTTATACAGACGTATTCCCAAGAGAGGCTTCACTAACAGAAACTCTAAGGTTATCGTAGGCATTAACTTAAGCGCTCTGGAGGTTTTTGAGAACGGAACTACCGTTACCGTAGAAACCTTAATTGAAAAGGGCATTGTTAAAAATCCCAAAGATGGAGTAAAAATCCTCGGAAACGGAGAATTGACCAAAAAGCTCGATGTTAAGGCTGATGCGTTCAGCGCATCCGCAAAAGAAAAAATCGAAGCACTTGGTGGAACAGCAGAGGTGATGTAATGCTTACAACACTTAAAAATGCATTTAAAATGAAAGAGCTCCGGAAGAAGATTTTCTACACCTTCGCCATGCTGGTTGTGATCCGCTTAGGATCACAGCTGCCTGTGCCTGGGGTTGACAGAACTTATTTTTCCAGATGGTTTGCGGCGCAGACCGGTGACGCATTCAATTTTTTTGATGCGTTTACCGGCGGTTCTTTCCTGAACATGTCATTGTTCGCCCTGAACATTACGCCGTATATTACATCCTCCATCATTATACAGCTCTTGACCATTGCCATCCCTAAGCTGGAAGAAATGCAGAAGGACGGTGAGGACGGCCGTAAGAAGCTGACCGCAATCACCAGATATGTTACTGTTGGTCTGGCTTTGATTGAATCAACCGCTATGGCAATCGGCTTCGGCAGAAGCGGACTGCTGGAAGACTTCAATGCATTGAACGTAATTACTGTTATCGCTGCCCTTACAGCAGGAAGTGCATTCCTGATGTGGATTGGTGAGAGAATTACGGAAAATGGTGTGGGCAACGGTATTTCAATAGTCCTGACCATCAACATCGTATCCAGGATGCCTCAGGATCTGGCAAGCCTTTATAATCAGTTTGTAAAGGGCAAACCTGTGGCAACCGCTGTTTTAGCGGCTCTTATTATTCTGGCTATTATTGTTGCCATGGTTATTCTGGTTATAATCCTGAATGATGCAACCCGGAAAATCCCGGTCCAGTATGCAAAGAAGGTTCAGGGAAGGAAAATGGTGGGCGGCCAGTCCTCCAATATCCCGCTGAAGGTGAATACTGCAGGCGTTATCCCCGTAATTTTTGCATCCTCCATCATGCAGTTCCCAGTAATTATCGCTCAGCTGCTGGGCTATAAGGGAACAGGCGTATGGAGCCATATTCTGAAGGGATTAAGCTCAAGCAGCTGGTGCAAGCCCAGTGAGCCGGTATATTCTATCGGCCTTGTTGTATATATTGTTCTGGTAATCTTTTTTGCTTATTTCTATACATCGATTACCTTCAATCCTCTTGAGATTGCAAACAATATGAAGAAGCAGGGCGGATTCATTCCCGGTATCAGACCCGGCAAGCCCACCAGTGATTATCTGAACAGAATCCTGAACTACATTATTTTCATCGGTGCATGCGGCCTGACAATTGTCTGCGTACTGCCCTTTGTATTCAACGGTATCTTCGGCGCAAGCGTTTCCTTTGGCGGAACGAGCCTTATCATCGTTGTCAGCGTAGTTCTTGAGACATTAAAGCAGATTGAATCCCTGATGCTTGTGCGTAACTACAAAGGCTTTTTGAATGACTAATCATATATACTAATGATAATTGGGACAGAACATTTGTTTTGTCCCAAAATGCGATATAGAACAGAGGAGGTAACTGTGCAGGCAAGAAACAGTTACCGGAGAAACGCGTCCTCAAAGTGGAGAAAATGCTATGAAAATTATTATGTTAGGTGCTCCTGGCGCCGGAAAAGGAACTCAGGCGAAACTGATTGCTGAAAAATACGGCGTTCCCCATATCTCAACAGGAGATATTTTCAGGGCTAATATTAAAAATGGTACCGAGCTTGGTAAAGAGGCCAAGGAATATATGGATAAGGGACTCCTTGTTCCGGATGAACTCACCGTACGCCTTCTTCTGGACAGAGTTGCCCAGGATGACTGCAAAAACGGTTATGTTCTGGATGGATTCCCGAGAACGATTCCTCAGGCTGAGGTTCTTGACAAGGAACTGACCAAGCTGGGTGACAGCGTTGATTTTGCAGTTGACGTGGATGTACCCGACGAGAATATTATCAGAAGAATGTCCGGCAGACGTGCATGCCTTAACTGCGGCGCTACCTACCACATTGTGAACATACCGCCCAAAAAAGAAGGTATCTGCGATGTATGCGGCAGCGAACTGGTGCTGAGGGATGATGATCAGCCTGAGACAGTAAAGAACCGTCTTAAGGTTTATCATGAGCAGACACAGCCTCTGATTGAGTATTATACAGGCAAAGGTGTGCTGAGAACAGTTGACGGCACTCTTCCGATGGAAGAAGTCTTTGATGCAATTGTAAAAATCCTTGGTTAAGGATAGCGGCCTTCGGAGGTTATTTGTATGGCAGTGACCATTAAATCTGCAAGAGAAATTGAATTTATGCGGGAGGCCGGAAGGATACTGGCAGAGGTCCATGAAGAACTCGGTGCTTTTATCCGTCCCGGCATTTCCACGCTGGACATTGATATGCTGGGCGAGAAATTAATACGCAGCTACGGCTGTACACCCAACTTTCTGAATTACAACGGGTATCCGGCGTCTATCTGTGTATCGGTCAACAATGAGGTGGTACATGGAATCCCCAACAGGAACCATATCCTGGAGGAGGGTGACATTGTCAGCCTGGATGCGGGACTTATTTACAAGGGGTATCATTCCGATGCGGCAAGAACCCATGCGGTGGGCAATATCAGCGAAGATGCCAAAAAGCTGATTGCGGTGACCAGGCAGAGCTTTTTTGAAGGAATTAAACTCGCGAAAGCAGGAAACCACCTTCATGATATATCCGAAGCGATTGATGATTATGTGAGCGGATTTGGGTATGGGATTGTCCGTGATTTAGTTGGTCATGGCATTGGCACCCAGCTTCATGAGGATCCTCAGATCCCCAATTTCAGGCAGAAACGCAGGGGCGTAAGACTGCAGGCCGGCATGACCCTGGCAATAGAGCCCATGATCAATATGGGCGGCTGGCCGGTGGAGTTTCTGGATGACGGATGGACTGTTGTGACCAGGGATGGTTCCCTTTCCGCCCATTATGAGAATACAATTCTGATAACGGAAGGCGAGCCGGAGATTCTCACAATCTGCTGAAATGAGGAAATCTATGACTGGAAAACTGGCGCTCTCAAAAGCGGGGCATGACAAAGATAAGCTTTATCTGATTGTAAAGGAAGAGCAGGATACGGTATATCTGGCGGACGGACGTAAACGCGGTCTGCTGAATCCGAAGAAGAAGAACCGAAGGCATATTCAGGTGATACACAAAGGTGTTTCCGAAGAAGAGCTGGAACGCTTCTTTCAAAATCCTGCCTGGGCCGACACTCAAATCAGAGAGAGGGTAGAGCTTTTTAACCGCAGAATGAAACCTGAGTAAATTGATAATGATTGTAAACAGAAAGGAAGCAAAATATGTCAAAAGCAGATGTAATTGAAATCGAAGGAACCGTAGTTGAAAAGCTGCCCAACACCATGTTCCAGGTGGAGTTGGAGAATGGACACAGAGTGCTTGCACATATCAGCGGAAAATTAAGACAGAATTTTATCCGTATCCTTCCCGGTGATAAAGTGACTCTGGAGCTTTCTCCTTATGATCTGTCCAAAGGACGTATTATCTGGAGAGATAAATAATCCGTGTAACCGGACACTGGAATGAATGAGTTTCAGGTCCTTACAGCCGGCTGTCAGGAAATTACCGGATTTTTCAGGAAAACCCGGGTTAATTTCGTGAAAACAGCTTGCATAAACCGTTGCCCCATGTTATAATTTAAAACGGTCTTTTTTGAAAGGAGGTTTAACATGAAAGTTAGATCATCAGTAAAACCGATTTGCGAAAAATGCAAAGTCATCAAGAGAAAGGGTGCTATCAGAATCATCTGCGAGAACCCGAAGCACAAACAGAGACAGGGTTGATCCTTGTCGCTCCATTCAGGCGGCATCAGCACCAATTACAAAAAAGGTGCTTGTAGATAATTGAACGTAAGACAATTCGTGTTGGGATGCGGCGATGTTTCGGCAGAGCCGCAGAAAATCTTACATGGGTTTACGGGAGATTACTTTTTGATACCGAAAATTAGGATGCACAGCGTCCTCAGTATTCGTGAGAATACCGGAGTATCGGAAAGGCCGGATGGATGTCCGGCTGGGTAAGCGACTGCGGGGCAGTCGCTCGAAAAACAAAACAAATCTCCGATTTGCTTTGTTTTTCCTATTGGATTCCCGGGAGAGATAGAGAGAGTTGTTGGAGGCCAGAAATGGCTGACGGGAGCTTTGGGTTATCGCCGGAAGGGAGATTCATGGGAGTACCCCAGTCAATTAGTAACTATTTTTTAGTATGCACAGGGTGTGATACACTCGGAAGCGTGTGGAACGTGGAAGGGGATAGTCTGCCATGTGCTCGTTGCGCGTTAAATACTTAGTTGAAGAACTGTAAGGGAATGCAGATATCTGATGGTATATGCGGAAGCCTGCAGGGATTTGACGACCGCGGCGGAGGGCGGGGCCAGGGATGGCTCAGAGCTGCCGGCTGCGGAAATAAAGACCGGTTATTTGACTGCGCAGTGAAGAAACGCGCGGCCCGGAGCCTTCCGGGTGGGAATTGCGCGAAAGAAAACGGAGGAAACGTAAATGGCTCGTATTGCAGGTATTGACTTACCAAGAGAAAAACGTGTGGAAATCGGACTTACCTATATCTATGGTATCGGTAGACCGAGCGCAACAAAAATCTGCGAAAAGGCAAATGTCAACCCTGACACCCGTGTAAGGGAACTGACAGACGATGAGGTAAAGAGACTCAGCGCTGTTATTGATGAAACAATGACTGTTGAAGGTGATCTGAGAAGAGAAATCGCTCTGAACATCAAGAGATTACAGGAAATCGGATGCTATAGGGGTATCCGTCACAGAAAAGGACTTCCGGTTCGCGGCCAGAATACCAAGAACAATGCCAGAACAAGAAAAGGTCCTAAGAGAACGGTTGCAAACAAGAAGAAATAATATCAATTTATTGAGGAAAGTAGGTTAGTTTAAATGGCTAAGAAAGTTGCGAAAAAAGTAACAAAGAAACGTGTCAGAAAAAACGTTGAACGCGGACAGGCACATATTCAGTCATCTTTCAATAACACAATTGTTACCCTGACAGATACTGAAGGAAATGCTTTAAGCTGGGCAAGCGCCGGCGGTCTGGGATTTAGAGGTTCAAGGAAATCTACTCCGTACGCAGCACAGATGGCTGCAGAAACTGCTGCAAAGGCTGCCATTCCGCACGGCCTGAAGACTGTGGACGTTTTTGTAAAGGGTCCTGGTTCAGGACGTGAAGCTGCTATCCGTGCACTCTCTGCATGTGGTCTGGAAGTAACCAGCATTAAGGATGTTACTCCCGTTCCCCACAACGGATGCCGCCCGCCCAAGCGTCGTAGAGTTTAATCAGCATTTTGTGATTTTCATCCGGGAACGGATGGTTGCGTAAATAATAAATTGAGAAAACGTTGGAAGAAAGTACGGCACAGTGAGTGCGGCTGTTTCATGAGGAAACGGCTTTTCGCCGGCAGGACCGGCGGAGCGTACTGTAAACAATATTTGGAGGAAATTTTAAATGGCAGTAAACAGAACCCCTGTTTTAAAAAGATGCAGAACCCTTGGACTTGAACCCATGTACCTGGGATACGATAAAAAGTCCAACAGAACCAGCGCAAGAGCTGGTAAGAAGGTCAGCGAATACGGCACACAGCTGAGAGAAAAACAGAAAGCCAAATTCATTTACGGCGTTCTGGAAAAACCTTTCAGAAACTACTATAAGAAAGCCGATAAAATGAAGGGTATGACAGGTGAAAACCTGATGACTCTTCTTGAGAGCAGACTGGACAGCGTTGTTTTCAGAATGGGCTTTGCAAGAACCAGAAGAGAAGCTAGACAGGTAGTAGATCACAAGCATGTACTGGTAAACGGAAAGTGCATCAACATTCCTTCTTACCTGGTAAAAGCAGGCGATGTGGTTGAAATCAAGGAAAAAGCAAAAGGAATGCAGAGATATAAAGATATCCTCGAAGTTACAGCAGGAAGACTTGTTCCGGAGTGGATGGATGTAGATCAGGAAAACTTCAAAGGAACGATTAAGGAACTTCCGACCAGGGAAATGATTGATGTACCTGTAGACGAAATGCTTATCGTCGAATTGTATTCCAAGTAATTTCTTGTAACTGGCGTGAACGTTTCAATTAAGAAACTTTTCGTTCGTAAAGGAGGGTATTTGCAGTGTTTGATTTTGAAAGACCCAATATCGAGGTTGCTGAAATCTCTGAGGACAAGAAATACGGCAAATTCGTTGTAGAACCGCTGGAAAGAGGTTACGGTATCACCCTTGGCAATTCACTGAGAAGAATCATGCTTTCTTCCCTGCCGGGTGCGGCTGTGAGCCAGGTCAAGATTGAAGGCGTGCTGCATGAATTCAGCTCTATTCCTGGTGTCAAGGAAGATGTGACTGAAATCATCATGAACATCAAGAGTCTGGCAATCAAGAATAACAGCGAAACCAATGAACCTAAGACCGCTTATATCGAATACGAGGGCGAAGGTGTTGTCCGGGCTTCAGATATTCAGGCAGACCAGGATATTGAGATTCTTAATCCCGACCTGGTAATTGCTACCTTAAGCGGCGGCAAGGAAAGCAAGCTGTACATGGAACTGACCATTACCAAGGGACGTGGATATGTCAGCGCAGAGAAGAACAAGAGCGAAGACCTGCCTATCGGCGTAATCGCTGTTGATTCCATCTATACCCCGGTAGAAAGAGTAAACATGACTGTAGCCAATACCCGTGTTGGTCAGGTAACTGACTTTGATAAACTGACACTGGATGTTTATACCAATGGCACTCTGGCTCCGGACGAAGCTGTCAGCCTTGCTGCAAAAGTACTCAGCGAACATTTAAGCCTTTTCATCGACCTTTCTGAAAACGCCAAGACCGCAGAGGTTATGGTGGAAAAAGAAGATGATGAGAAAGAAAAAGTATTGGAAATGAGCATTGACGAGCTTGAGCTGTCCGTTCGTTCCTATAACTGCTTAAAGCGTGCTGGTATCAATACGGTAGAAGAATTAACTAACAAGACTTCTGAAGATATGATGAAGGTTCGTAACCTGGGCCGCAAGTCTCTGGAAGAGGTTCTTGCTAAATTAAAGGAACTCGGTCTTCAGCTGAACCCCAGCGATGACGTGAATGCATAATTCTGAATAAAAGTTCCGGCGTTTCCCGGTAAGTCCGAACGGCACGGTAGGCGTCACGGCATCCTTCAGGATGCCTGTCACATGATTGGCGGTCAAAGCTGTCCGCAGGGTGGCTTTGGCTTTACACAGCATTCGGTAAGTAAGTCCAAAGAGCGTGGCCGGATGTACCAAGAATGAAAGAGAGAATAGAAAAATGGCAAAGTACAGAAAATTAGGAAAAACCTCAGATCAGAGAAAGGCTCTGCTGAGAAACCAGGTAACCAATCTGTTATATCACGGAAAAATTGTTACCACTGAAGCAAGAGCTAAAGAAGTTCGCAAGATCGCTGAAGGCATCATTGCAATGGGCGTAAAGGAAAGAGATAACTACGAAACCGTTAAGGTTACTGCCAAGGTTGCCAGAAAAGACAAAGACGGCAAGAGAGTAAAGGAAGTTGTAGACGGCAAGAAGGTTACCGTATACGATGAGGTGGAGAAGGAAATCAAGAAGGATATGCCCAGCAGACTTCATGCCAGAAGACAGATGTTGAAAGTTCTGTACCCTATTACCGAAGTTCCGACAACTGCAGCCGGACGTAAGAAAGGTACCAAGAAGGTTGATATGCCTGCTAAGATTTTTGATGAAATCGCTCCCAAGTATGCTGACCGCAAGGGCGGCTATACACGTATCATCAAGATTGGCCAGAGAAAGGGCGACGGAGCAATGGAAGTTGTTCTGGAGCTTGTATAAGTCAAATCCATATTTCCACAGGCCGGTTATGCCGGCTATGGAATAAAAATAGCAGAGAGCATTTTGCTTTCCTGAAAAAAGAGGCATCCGCCGCGGAAGAAATTTCCGTTGGCGGATGCCTTTTTGCGTTTATTAACGACCGTGACATTTATACGCTGCACAAGTGCTTAATCCGGTTCCATCCATCCGGAATATTCGATAATGGAGGGGACTTCGCCGGGTTTTCGACCCTGCAGAGTCTGCTTCCGGTATTCTTTGGGGGAAACCTTCATCATTTCATTAAAATGCCGGTTGAAATTACTCAGCGTACTGAAGCCTGTCATAACAGAAATATTGAGAATCGTATGGTTTGTGTTACGAAGCAGGTTGCAGGCATTCATAATCCGGATAGTATTCAGGTAATTCAGGGGACTGGTATGCATAACAGCCTGAAAGCTTCTTCGGAAATGGGTAGGGCTCATATGGCATAGTTCCGAAAGCTTATCGACAGGAAACTTGTTCATGTAGTTATCTTCGATAAAGTCCAGCGCCGGCGTAATACTGAGTGAGCTAATGCCGGATATTGGTGGATTTTGCCAGGGGGGGGGTATTTTCTACATTATAATTTACAGCATATTTATCCTGGAAACGGATAATTTCCATGTACAGGGCGAACAGATAGCTTTTTATCAGTTGATGGTCGGGCTTTTCTGCGGAGAGTTCTTCAATGGATGCCTGTGCAAGGAGCGGGATGCGGGAAGAAGCACCGTTAGGTATCAGATATTTATGAATATCATCATGTATCATATTAAAACTGAAATCAGGAGGCAGGATATCCCTGAAAAGCTGACGCTGGTCAAAAAACAGATAGGACCATCTGCTTTTAACGGAGGGAGACGAATAGGTAGTATGAGGGATATTTCTGGGTATGCAGGTTATATCTCCTGCAGAAAAAGGAATGCTCAGTCCGTTATAAAATTCCAGGGTACCGTCGTGAGAATGGCAGATCCCGATTTCAAGGCAATTATGAAAGTGCAGATTTTCGCTGCGGATGTCAGATATTGTCCAGTTGCTTCCGGTAAGCAGAAGAACCGGAAAGCTGGAAGGAAGATAATAGTTTCGATATTCAACAACCGGTTTTGGTTTTTTTGGCGGCATAATTGCCTCCTTTCTGTTGATATTAAGTCATATTGCACATATGGACAGTATAGCATAAAAAAACCATTCTGTTAATATGGTTAAAACTGCACAGTTATTTGACAAAAAAGTGGATGAAAGAGGTTGGTAAATATAAGATAATACATATAGATAAAACGCACAAAAAATATTATGTAATATAAACAAATTAAAGCGATATAAACAAAACTGGTGTATTTTGCAAAATGCTATTTGAGTAAAAAGTGATAAAACAGGAAATTGTACAGAGCATATAAGTGAAAAAATGACAATGCAATATCTGGTCATGACAGGAAGGTTACTTTTTTCGGGACCTTTTTAAAAGCACTCATGCGAAACCGGTTACATTGGAAGAGGAGAAAGGAGCGGACTGCGTATGGCACAGGCAATGGAAAAGAGTAAAAAACAATTGACGGGTAGGCAGCTGAAGAAGATACGGCTGGTATTGCTGCTACTGCCCTTTATGGTATTTGTATTGATATTTAATTATGCACCGCTTCTGGGCTGGAGCTATGCATTTGTTGATTTTAAGCCTGGCGTTTCCGTTTTTGATTCTGATTTCGTAGGCTTAAAATATTTTCAGAAAATCGTGGCTAACCCCAGGGATTTTCTGAATGTAATGCGTAATACGCTTTGCATTTCTTTTTTAAACATCTGCTGTTCTGTGTTGCCGGCAATTTTCGCCATAGCTATTTCGCAGCTGAAGAATAAGAAATATGCAAAGATGGTACAGACTGGTACCTCCATACCGAACTTTATTTCCTGGGTGCTGGTGTATTCCATTGTATTTATGCTCCTGTCCTCGGAAAGCAGCGCCCTGAACAACATATTGATGGGACTGGGATTAGTCAAAGAGCCGGTTAATCCGCTGACAAACGCAAAGCATGCATGGCTGATACAGGTGGCAATCGGAGCATGGAAGACGCTGGGCTACAATGCAATTATTTATCTGTCGGCCATTACATCAATTGATCAGGAGCTGTATCAGGCAGCGGATGTGGACGGCGCCAATACCTGGCAGAAAATAGTACATGTTACCGTTCCCGGACTGTTATCCACCTTCTTTGTACTGCTGCTGCTGGCAATTTCCAACATGCTTTCCAATGGTTTCGACCAGTACTGGCTGCTGGGAAACGGCATGACCTGGGATAAGCTGGAGGTATTTGATACTTATGTATATCGTATGGGTATTAAAAATATGGAGTATTCCCTTGCCACTGCCATGGGTATCTTTAAATCCGTTGTCAGCATTATCCTTCTGTCATTTGCCAATTGGGCTTCCAAGAGACTGAGGGGAGAGTCCATATTCTGACACTGACGATGGGAAGCAAGGAAGAAAGGAAGTTGCAATATGAGTAAAAAGAAAAACAGGATTACCTTTGCCGGCATAATAAATGCCATTATTCTTGGATTGTTTACTTTAATATGTGTTTATCCGCTGTGGTATATATTTATTAACTCATGGTCTTCTCCGGCGGCTGTCAACCGCGGGGTGTACATTATTCCACAGGAGTTTTCCACAGAGGCCTATACGAATCTGCTGGAAATTCCGGGCCTGACCTCCAGTATCGGCATCGCCTTTGCCCGTACGATACTTGGAACGCTGCTTACGCTGCTGTGCTGCAGCTTTGCGGCATACCTGCTGGCAAACAGGGATTTGCCCTGCAGAAAGCTGCTGTACCGTTTTTTCATAGTGACCATGTATGTGAATGCAGGATTTATCCCTTACTATCTGTTAATCAGCAATATCGGACTGAAAAATAATTTTCTGGTATACATACTGCCTTATGCGGTTCAGGCATATTTTATCATTCTGATTAAGACTTATATTGAATCCATACCATCGGAACTGGTGGAATCGGCGGAAATGGACGGCGCGGGGCTGGTAAAGGTCTTTTTCCGGATTATACTGCCTCTGGCCAAGCCGATTCTGGCCTGTATCGTCGTGTTTGCAGCGGTAAATCAGTGGAATACCTGGTCGGATGACATGTTCTTCATGCAGGGCAGGAAGGCGGCCAATCTTCACTGCCTGCAGTACCTGCTGTATACCAAGCTGCAGTCCAATGTGGTTTCCACTACCGGAGCCGGCGCTGCCGCAGGTGCGGCGGTCAAGGTAACCTCAACTACGCTTCGCATGGCAATGAGCTTTATTACGGTGGTGCCGATTTTATGTGTATATCCCTATATGCAGCGGTTTTTTACCAAAGGAATTATGCTGGGTGCCGTAAAGGGATGACAGGATCTTACTTTCATTGCTGCGATGATTCCGCATTGCAAAAATGAAATTAAATAAAGTAAGAGATTTGGGCGCTTAAAGCAGCCTGAAAAGGAAGGAGAGAATATGAAAAAGAACTTACTTAAAAAAGTGCTTGCCATGACAGTTACCGTCGCCATGCTCGGCGGACTTGTGGCATGCGGTTCCGCCTCCAATGAATCGTCGGCCGAACCTGCACCGGCATCCAGTGAAGCCGCACAGACAACAGCTGAAGAGGGCGCTGCCGGAGAAACTGCGGATGAGGCTGCACAGGCCTCGGATTCAGGAGTAATCATTCCCCATTTTGAGGACCGTGTTGCCCTGGATGTGGTGGCCTTTGTTGGAAGGGGGGAAGCGGATGGCCTGCGTTCCGATCCCGTCAGCAAGTATATTGAGGACACTTTAAACATCGACCTGTATCTGACCGGTGTTACGGAGGCGGACTGGCCGAGCCAGCTGTCGGCCATGATGGCGGATGGGGATTTGCCGGATATTTTCATGTTATCCGATCCTACCAAGCAGCTGCCTATGCTCCTGGAATCCGGATCTGCACTGAATCTGGAGCCTTATCTGGAGGAGTACGCGCCGAATACCATGAATGACCCTGCAGGAAAAATGATGATTGAGGCTGAAAGAATGGCTGCCAACAGCCCTGACGGAAACGCATACCTTTGGGGAATGTGCAAGGGGTCATGGGATGACGGCACAGTGCCTACCTGCGGCCACTATATCAGATGGGATGTTTATAAAGAAGCCGGCTATCCCAAGCTGGAATCCTATGATGAGGATCTGCTGGACGTTATGGAAGCCATGGTAGCGGCAGAGCCGGAAACAGATGACGGACAGAAAACCTATGGCTGCGGCGCATGGTTCGGCGCAGGGCAGGGCTGGGGTGAATGGGTATTTACCTTCGGTCTTGGGCCTCAGGAGGGCGTAAACCTGATTGAAACTACCGGACGTGTCCTGGGAGTATCTACAGTGGATTCCAAACCGCTGGAAAACAATCAGCTGACTGATCCGGAAGGCATTTTCTGGAGAGCGGTCCGTTTTTATAACAGAGCAAACCAGAGAGGGCTGCTGGACCCTGACTCTTTTACAATGACCTCTGATATTTATGAAGAAAATCTGAAGGCCGGCAAATATATGTTTAACGTACCCGGCTGGATGTCTGCAAACGCCAATCTGGAATTCAACAAGACAGAAGGAAATCAGAAAGCTTTTATTTCCCTGCCCAGCCTGAGTGGTGATGCAGAAGACAGATTCGGCAATATGTACCGCGGTGAAAGACAGTATGTGGTAAACGCCAATACGGAGAACCCGGAAAGATGCGTTGCTTTGCTTGATTTCTTATCTACCTATGACTTCTCCAGAACTGCATGGAACGGTCTGGAAGGCACCTATTGGAATGTAGAGGATGGAGAGCCGGTACCTACGGATGAGTATCTGAACGTTACCAAGGATGATGCCTTAGGCGCTGAAACAGGTGTGAATGTTTACCATCATTTCTGTGGCTTCGGCAACGGAACAATTAATCCTGACGATGGTGTTGCCATTGATCTGTATCAGTTCTCCCAGAAGGCGCTGGATAAAAAGATGAACGATACCGTGAAGGATTTTATCTCCCATTACGGACAGGAAACACAGGTCGATGTATACCGCGCCGAAACGCCTGTTACGGATGCCGGCATGTATATTTCCTTTGGGGATCCGGAAGGTGATATTGCATCGTATGTAAATGAAATCAATGCTTATGTGGGCAAGAATGTAGTTACTGCGGTTGCAGCCAAGAGTGATGAAGAATTTGAAGCCGTCCGCACAAAGATAATTGAGGAGCTGCAGAAAAATTATCATGTGGATGAGGTATTCCAGTATTTCTATGATGAAGCCCTCGCTCAGGCCGATGATGTTGCCAAGCTTGTTGATATGAACAATGCAATAAAAGCGGACAGAGAGCAGTAATAGCTTGCACTGTCTGAAAAAAGGAGCCAGTGTATTTGTAAAAATGCGCCGGCTCCTTTACAATATAAGCATAACAAATGTATGCGTATGCGCGTTTCGGCGCGCAGAGGGGAGGGGGAGGCATGATTTGCAGGCAAAAGCTTGTGATTCCCACCTATGAGATGGATGAGGCGGAGAGATCACCCTATTTTTATGATGTAAGGAATCATCAGGGGACACGGGGGAACATTTATCCCATTCCCATGCTCGATACCTTTAAAAACGTGAAGACGGACAGGGAGTATGACGCTGTTGTGCTGGAAAATGAATTCATCCGGGTGACGGTGCTGCCTGAACTGGGAGGGCGGATATATGAAGGCTACGATAAAAAGCTGGATTATAATTTCGTCTACAAAAACCAGGTGATTAAGCCAGCTTTGATAGGGCTGTGCGGCGCATGGATTTCAGGGGGGATTGAATTCAACTGGCCGCAGCATCACCGTCCTACCACGTATATGCCTGTGGACTGTGTGATTGAAGAGGGGGAGGATGGAGCACAGACAGCCTGGATGGGAGAATATGAGCCTTTGTTCGGCATGAAGGGGATGGTGGGGGTAACCATCTGGCCGGACAAATCCTATGTGACGGTAAAAACAAGGCTGTATAATCCGTCTAATGCCATGCAGACTTTTCACTGGTGGGCCAATCTGGCAGTGCATGCCAATGAGGACTATCAGCTGCAGTTTCCGCCGGATATTGACTACATTACTTATCATTATAAGGATGCGGTATCAGAATTCCCGGTAGTGAAGGGAGAATTTGCCAGAGCTGATTTCGGTGAGGGAACGGATATTACCTGGTTTAAAAATATTCCTTCTCCGGCCTCCTTTTTTATTCTGAACTCAGATTATAATTTTATGGCCGGGTTCGATCACGGAAGACAGCGGGGAACAGTGCATGTGGCGGATCATAACGTTTCTGTGGGCAAAAAGTTTTTTACCTGGGGAAGCAGGGAGTTCGGTGATGTATGGCACCGTAACCTGACCGATGAGGACGGCGCCTATCTGGAAATCATGACGGGCTGCTATACGGATAACCAGCCGGATTTTTCCTTTATTGCACCGGATGAAACGAAGACCTTTGAGCAGACCTGGTATGCCACCGCCCATATGCCGGGGTTGAAAAATGCGGAAAAGGATGGGGCTGTGGGCTTTGTTTTAAACGGAAGAAGGCTGGAGGCTGCTTTTCAGGTGACTGCGGTTCACAAACAGGCGAGAATCTGCGTGGAGGTGAAGGGAGAGCGGCTTCTGGAGGAATGCCTTTTCCTGGAACCGGGACAGCCGTGCCTGCGGAACCTGGAAACGGCGGAGGGGACGCAGGAAAAGGATATATCACTGTTTCTTCTTGATGAATCGGGGAAAACCCTGGTTTCCTATACCTTCGGGCCGTCCTTTTTCCAGGGCCGGGAAAAACCGGCGCCTCACAGGCCGGCAAGGAAGCCGGAGGAGATACCCACGCAGGAGGAGCTGTATCTGGAGGGGCTTCATTTGGAGCAGTACCGGCATGTAACGCTTCGGGCAGAAGATTATTACCGGGAAGCGCTGCGACGGGACAACGGAGATATTCGCTGCAATAATGGAATGGGGCTTCTATGGATGAGAAAGGGGGACTGCAAAAAGGCGCTTCCGTTTTTTGAAAAAGCGGTAAAACGCAGTATGCTCAGAAACCCCAATCCCAGGGATGGGGAATGCTGTTTTAATTATGCCTGGGCGCTGGAGAATGATGGGCAGGAGGAGGAAGCGATCCGTTTTTACCGGAAAGCAGCCTGGAATTATGGGTATAAGGGAGCCGGACTAAAACAGGCGGCGAAGCTTTATGTGCGTAAGGGTTGTTTTGAAGATGCGCTTTCCTGTATCAGGGAAGCGCTCACAGTGAATGGGGAAAGCCCGGAGCTTTCCTTCCTGAAGGCTTTTATACTGCGGAAATCGGGAAGAAGCAAAGAAGCGGGGAAGGTGGTCCGCGATATGCTGGCCGTGGATCCGCTCGGATACGGTCTGCTGGGGGAAAGCTGGTTTCTGCAGGATGAAAAGGAAGCACTGGATAGACTGAAAAATGTGCTGCGTGAGAGAAAAACGGCATGGCGTGTCCTGATGGCGGAATATCTGGAGCTGGGAGCCTGGCAAGAGGTGCTAAAGCTGGGCCGGATTGCGCCTGCGGATCCGATGAACTGTTATTACAGGGCATATGCGGCGGCAGGTCTTGGGAAAGAAGCAAAAGCAGCAGATTTCCTTACACAGGCGGGGGAGATGTCCCCGGATTACTGCTTTCCATATACGGATATGGATAGGCGTGTTCTCCAGTATGCCTTTGCGCAAAGAAAGGATGGAGGGAAAAGCGCATATTATCTTGGCTGTTTATTTTATGGAAGGGATAACCGCGAAGAAGGCGTGAAATGCTGGGAAGTGTCTGTTACCAGGGAAGACGGTTTGCATCAGGCACACAGATGTATGGCCCTTGCCCTGCTTGAGGTATTTGAAGACAAGGTGGGAGCAAGGCGGGAAATGGAAAAGGCCTTTGCTATGCATCAGGACGGGCGGTATCTTCTGGAGCTTATGGAAATACGCAGGGAATCAGGTGTTCCGGTAAAAAAGCTGCTGGAGCTTCTTGAAGCATATCCTCAGTTGGTTTATAAAAGAGAGGATCTGTATCATCAACAGCTGGTGCTTTATAATGAGGCGGGAATGCCGGAAAAGGCGGCGGCGTACTTGAAGAACCGTATTTTCAACCCATATGAGGGCGGAGAGGGTATCCTGGTAAAAGCGCATATTCTTGCTTATATTCAGCTGGGAAGGCGGGCTTTCCGGGAAAAAGATTATGCCGGGGCCATTGCTTTTTATAAAACGGCTCTGGAATATCCGGAAAATTATCAGGAGGGCCGCGGTGTAACTGCACGGGAAGCGGCAGTATATTTCCATATGGCGAAAGCGCTGGAGGCAGCAGGAGAGGAAAGGGAAGCCTTTGCCTGGTACGAAAAGGCGGCGGCCCATCAGACGGGACGGCTGGATGAGAGTGATTTTTATACGGCCTGTGCGCTGCGGCGGCTGGGAAAAGAGCGGGAAGCAGCGGCGCTGTATCTGTCGATGCTGGACGGAGCGGATGCCATATTGAAGGAGGAAGACAGGCTTCCCTATTTTGGGGGCTTTGTCTCCAATCTGCCGGGAGAGCACAGTATAAAAAAGGCAAATCACAGGAAGGCCCATCCGGCCAGGTTCTATGCGCTGACCGGCCTGGGGAGAAAACAGGAAGCAAGGAAGGAAAAGGAGCTGGCGGCAGCCTGGGGAGCCGAAATGGCATGGCTGCGCCTGATTGAAGAGGATGGAGGTAAAATGGGGTATGAAGGCATCTGAAAAAATTAAAGGGATTGTATTTGCTTATGACACAAATGGGGAATATGACATGGTAAAGGAGCTGGGGGTGGAATGGATGCGGTTAAACATCTGTTTTCCCTGGAAGGATGAGATGTTCGGGACATTAAGCGAGGAATACATAGCAGCCAGGCAGGAAATCCGTGATACCCATGCCAAAGGCTTCCAGGTAATGCCTGCGACACCGCCGCTGGGCGGTTTCACCTATGATGAAGAGGAGGGAAAAACATGCTGGCATGAGCATTTTCCGGAGTTCGTGGGAAAGAAGGGGACGGAAGAATTTTATGAAAATGTGAGGGAAAGCATGCGGTTTATCTGTGAGGATTTGGGGGAGGCAGCGGGGATTTACTGGCAGTGTATGAATGAAATCGACATTCCCGTATTTTCCAATGACTACCCGGATGATATTCTTGCAGATACCGCCAGGGCATGTGCGGAAGGAATCAGGCGGGGAAATCCGGAAGCCAGGTGTGGTATCAACATTTCCTGCTATAATGAGAATGCGGTGAGAATTGCGGATTTGGTGTATCGGGAAGGGCATTCTTTTTATTATATGGGCGTGGATCAGTATTTTGGTTCCTGGCAGCCCGGGGATGCGGAAAACTGGATTGGGGTGCTGGACGCGCTGTATGAAAGATACCGGCTTCCGGTACTGGCCAATGAATGGGGGTACTCCTCAGCCGGGGAGCTGGCGGAGGAAATGCCGGATCCGGCGCTGGTGCCCAAGGGACTTCCTGAGGTATGCTATGTGAAGAAGTGGTTTCATGAGGCGAAGGGCGGGCATACCCCGGAGGTTCAGGCGGATTATTTCAGAAGGGGCCACAGGATTTTTGCGCAGCATCCTCATTGTCTGGGGTCCTTCATGTTCTGTTGGAGGGATGCCTATCACTGTTATCATTGCGGCGCCTCTGACTGTCCGGCCGAGTGTTACTGGGGGATTGTGGATACGCAGTGCCGTCCCAAGCCGGCTTATTATGCCGTAAAGGAAGCGCTGGCGGAGTATTATAAGGATGAATGAAAAAAGCGAAACAGTCCGGCTCTGCTGAACTGTTTCGCAGGAATATCAGAGGGGATCGCTTTCCGGTTCCATCCAGCCGGAGAATTCCAGGATGGTATGGCGGACATCGGTCCCTTCCTTTTGGCGGGCAAAAAGCATCTGGTTGCGGTATTCCCGGGGCGTCATGTGGATCACCGCGTGAAAATGCCGGTTGAAGTTGGAAACGGAGGCGAAGCCCGCCATTTCTGAAATGGAAAGAATGGATTCCTCCGTGCTGCGCAGCAGGTTGCAGGCCTTCATGATGCGGGTGCTGTTTAAGTAATCCAGCGGGCTGGTCTGCATGATGGAATGGAAAACGCGCCGGAAATGGGTGAGGCTCATGTGGCAAAGATCGGCCAGCACCTCGATGGGGAACTGGGAACTGTAGTGATCCTCGATATAATCCAGGGCCGGTGAGATGACCAGGGCATTTTCCGGGATGGAGTGGACTGCATCCGGCCCGGAGGAAGAGGTTGGCCCGCCGCAGGTATTTTCCGGGGCATTGGCCTGCTCCTGGATACGGTTCAGTTCAATGGAAAGGGCGAGCAGCAGCCCTTTTACACAGGACTGGTAGTTAGGGCGGGTGTTCTCCATTTCATCTATGATGGATTGGGTCAGGTAATGGATATGGGGATATTCCGCCCGGGGCAGGATATGTCTGTAATTCCGATAGGAAAACAGAGAAAGATCCGGGCCGGATTCGGAAGCCGGAAGCAGAGCGCGGAACAGCTCGGCAGGATCAAACATGATATAGGACCAGCGGCTTTCCGTGCCCTTGTCCGAATAGGTGGTATGGGGAATATTACGGGGGATGCAGGTGACATCCCCTGCTTTGAAGGTCATGGGTTCGCTGTAGAACTTCATGGTGCCGCTGCAGGAATGGCAGAGGCCGATTTCCAGGCAGTTGTGGAAGTGCAGGCGGCTGCTGGGAATATCGGATATTTTCCAGTGTTCCCCGCTTAGAATCAGGACGGGGAAGTCAACGGGAAGGTAGTAATTGCGGTATTCCATGACGGAATTTTTCTGTTTTGGCATATTGATTTCCTTTTTGGGTATCTGGTGCGGCGGTATTTGTGCAGCTTTAAGGCATGCTCTGCAATCTTAATACTTTTATTTATCCCTTCCACAACTTCAAAATTGTCTGCTCTATCAACTGGAAGTTATATTAGAGAAAAGTCAAATAAATATATTCCATTTTGCCTTTTTGAATCATTAAAATATACACTGATTTGAGGCATTGGAAATTTAAATGTTTCACTTGCCCACTGGATAGCAGAAGCCGTAAATGCTTCATTTTGTATATTGCAATCTTCAAACTGAATAACGCGAAGTGCAATCTTTAGATAGGAATCTTTTTGTAATAATTTCTCTATCTGGTTACTGATTAGTTTTAGTCCACGGCAAAAACATTCTAATTCTTCGTTTGTCAGAGGTTGACTATACGGATATGGAAAAAGTATGTTTTGAAAATAGATTTGGTCTGTCAGCTTTACACAGCTTTCTTTATTTTCTACTGATTTAAGTAATTGATAGCCTGCTTCAAGTATAATTCCTATTTTCCATTTTCCAAGCATAAGTTTATAATTCGATTTTGTCCATATAAATTTTTCTATAAACGGCACCTCCTCTGCAAATTCCATATTTTTTAAGTTTATTTTGCCAATCTCCATCAGGGATTACAATGCCCGAATAAGGTGATAAAAATAAAAAGATAGTAATTACAACCACTTTGGCAAAAAAATAACGAACAGGATATGCTATAAATTGTGTAGAAAAACCATAAAAATTGCCTGCTTTCCTGAAAAATAAGCATTTTAACGGTTTTGATTTTTAAAAGCTCTAAAAAAGAATGAAATATTGCGCGGAATCTAAAATCAGGATAGCATAAATGGTTGAAATTGCAAAGTATATTATTGAAAATAAATAGAAATGGAGGGGATTATCATTTATGATAGAGACAGGCTGGAGAAGATGGCAGAATAAGTGGGAGTAGCTGTAGTGAGATGGAACAGTTACCTATTTACATAATAAAACCGGGGATATCCGGAGAAGGAGAGTGCAGGGATGCTGAAGCTGGATTTTGACAGGAAAGAGATAGTAGAGGTTATTGACAGGATTGTCCATAAGACAATGAATATGGACCTGACCTGGGACTGGCCTTGCGGTGTGGCTTATTATGGAATCGCAAAGGCGTGGGAGGTTACGAAGAATGAGGAGTATCTGGAACTTCTGAAAAACAGGGTGGATGAGTATATGGAGCTGGGGCTGCCGCCGCAGTGGACGGTGAATACGTGCGCTATGGGGCATTGCCTGATCACGCTGTATGAAGCGACCGGGGATGAGAAGTATTGGGACGTGGCGATGAGCAAGGTGGCTTATCTGCGTAAGGATGCGCTGCGGTTTGGGGACCATGTGCTGCAGCATACGGTTTCCGCAAATAATGATTTCCCGGAGCAGGCCTGGGCCGATACGCTTTTTATGGCGGCGTTTTTCCTGCTCAGAGTGGGCGTGAAGCTGAAGGATGAGGAGATTATTGAGGATGCGCTGAATCAGTATTACTGGCATATCCATTATCTGCAGAATCCGGAAACGGGGCTGTATTATCATGGCTACAATAATATAACTGGGGATCATATGTCCGGTTTTTACTGGGGCAGGGCGAATGCCTGGGCGGCGTATACCATGTCTCAGGTAGGGGCAATTCTTCCGGAGGCTTATCTGTATCCGAAGTTCCTGGAGGTGACGGGGTCGCTGAATGAGCAGCTGGCGGCGCTGAAGCTTTTACAGACGGAAAATGGCCTGTGGAGGACCATTCTGGATGATGAGGAGTCTTATGAAGAGGTTTCTGCTTCCGCGGGAATAGCGGCGGCTATGCTGGAAAAAGGAAATCCTCTCCATTCCAAGTACATTAACAAGGCAATCAAGGGGCTTCTTGCCAATGTGAGTAAGGACGGCAAGGTGATGAATGTATCCGGCGGTACGGCAGTAATGAAGGATCGGGACGGTTACAGGGAGATTTCCAAACGCTGGATTCAGGGTTGGGGCCAGGGACTGGCTCTGGCATTTTTCTCGGAGCTGCTTACGGCCAATGATGCGGCGAAGGACGGCGCTTTATAATCAGACAGGAGTGTAAAAAGATGTGTGAAGTGAAAAGAAAAGGGAATTTTACCCTGCCCGGTGAGGCAGGTTATGAAAAGCTGACGTTGGAGCTGGCGGAAAAATGGGGCGCGGATGTGATCCGGGACAGTGACGGAACGGTGCTGTCAGATGAAATTTTAGATGCAGGCTATGGAATTTATTCCACCATTTGCATGATAAGGGATCATAATGAGTGGGCCAGGGAGAATCAGGATAAGCTGCAGCAGTGTTTCCTTATGACCAGCCCGGCGGTGGCAGTGGAAGGTAAGCTGACAGTCTGCCTGATGGAAGGTTTTTTTGAGGAGCAGTTCCGTATTAATGACAGTGAAAATGCCATGCGTTACTGGCAGTTATATGACAGGACCACGGATACGCTTGTACCGCGGGAGAAGTGGAGCTACGACAAGGCGGCCGGCAGTGTGACGGTCAATGAGCCTGCAGCCTTTCATTCCTATACGGTGAGCTTTATGGCTTATCGTATCTGGGAAGAAATCTCCATGTATAACCATACGACAAACAACTGGGATAAGGAGCATCTGATGCAGATCGATCCCATGTATCCGGAGACTCAGGAGTTTTTAACGGGCTGGATGAAGGAGTGGTGCGAGACGCATCCGGCGACAACGGTAGTGCGTTTTACCTCCATGTTCTATAATTTCGTATGGATTTGGGGAAGCGATGTAAGAAACAGGAATCTGTATACGGACTGGGGCTCTTATGATTTCACGGTGAGTGAGAGGGCGCTTAACGCATTTGCGGATAAATACGGATATGAGCTTACGGCAGAGGATTTTGTCAATCAGGGTAAGCTGCATGTGACTCATATGCCGGGAAATCAGCATAAGGCCGACTGGATGGAGTTTATCAATGATTTTGTGATTTCCTTTGGCCGTAAGCTGATTGATATGGTGCATGAGTACGGTAAAAAGGCATATGTATTCTACGACGACAGCTGGGTGGGAATCGAGCCTTATAACGGCAGGTTCCAGGAGTTCGGCTTTGACGGATTGATTAAGTGTGTTTTTTCAGGCTATGAAGCAAGGCTGTGCGCGGGGGTTAAGGTGGATACCCATGAGCTTCGCCTGCATCCTTATCTGTTCCCTGTGGGGCTTGGCGGCGCGCCTACCTTTATGGAGGGCGGAGATCCCACGCTGGAGGCGAAAAAGTACTGGAACAGCGTGAGAAGGGCGCTTCTGCGTGAGTCGATACAGCGGATTGGCCTGGGAGGATATCTGCATCTGGTGCAGGATTATCCGGATTTCTGCGATTATATAGAACAGGTGGGGGATGAATTCCGTACCTTTGGCAGCTTCCATGAGGAAGGAAAGCCTTACAGTATCAGGACTAAGGTGGCAGTGCTGCATTATTGGGGAAAACTGCGTTCCTGGACGCTTTCCGGACACTTCCATGAAACCTATATGAACGATTTGATACATATCAATGAAGCGTTATCCGGCCTGCCGGTGGATGTATCCTTTATCAGCTTTGAGGACGTGTTAAACGGCGCGCTTGAGGATGTGGACGTAGTTATTAATGCGGGCTTTGCAGGCAGTGCATGGAGCGGCGGCGATGTGTGGAAGAACCCTGCGGTTGTGGAGAAGCTGACACGTTTCGTTTATGAAGGGGGCGCGTTTATCGGCGTGAATGAACCTTCCGCGGTGGAAGGCTATGATACATTTTTCCGTATGGCGCCTGTGCTGGGTGTGGATGAGGACACCGGCGCGCGTATCTGCCATGGTAAATGGCAGTTTGCCGTAGAAAACATAGAAGGCCTGATGCCGGAAGGCAGCTTCGTAAAGAAGAAAGGAGATTACCGCAAGGGAATTCCTTATCTCACCGACGGAAAAGCAAAGGTTCTGGCAGAGGACGGCGGCGTGCCTGTGTTTACAATCAATGAATTTGGAAAAGGCCTCGGAATTTATCTGGCTTCCTTTGAAAAGACGATTGAAAATACCAGATTGCTCCTGAACCTGATTTTGCTGGCGGGACGGGAGGATTTGAACGGTCTTTACCTGACGGATAATGCGAATACGGAATGCGCTTATTATCCGGGAAGCGGCCGTCTGGTGGTCATCAACAACAGTGATCAGCCGCAGACCACGGCGGTGCGGACGCAGAAGGGTAGTGTGGAGACGCAGCTGGAGCCTTACGCGACGAAGATGCTGAATATCTGATTAAAAAGGTAACAGTTCGGTTATCCGGGCTGTTACCGCAGAGGAGATAATGCGATGCAGATAGGAATCCGTTTGCATGATACAGTAAAAATGGCGCTTCCCCAGAGGCTGGCGCATACCAGGGAGCAGGGCTTTACCTGCGCCCATGTGGCCCTGGGAAAGGTGATTGATGATTTCCCCATAAAGAACACAACACTGACACCGGGCTTTGCCATGTATCTGAAAAGGCTGTTTGCCGAAAATGATCTGGATGTGGCCGTATTGGGCTGTTATCTGAACCTGGCCACACCGGACAGTACGGAGCTTGCGAAAACAATAGAAACCTACAAAGCGCAGATCCGTTTCGCTTCCTGGCTGGGAGCGGGCGTGGTGGGGACTGAGACGGGGAACCCCAATGTGTTCTATGCGCCGGACCCGGCCGCGCGTACCCGGGAGGCTTTGAATTTTTTCATTAAGAATCTGTCCTACGTGGTGGAGTATGCGGAAAAAATGGGTGTGGTGGTGGCGATTGAGCCGGTATGCCAGCACATTGTATACAGCCCGGAACGGGCGAGGCAGGTGCTTCGTGCCATTGCTTCCCCGAACCTGCAGATCATTTTGGATCCGGTGAATCTTCTGGATGGATCCAACGCTGCAAATCAGAAGGATGTGGTAAAGAACGCCATTGATATTCTGGGAGAGGATGTGGCGGTGATCCATGTCAAGGACTTTACCGTGAAGGATGGAAAGGTGATTTCCATGGCGGCAGGGCAGGGAATTATGGACTACAGCGATCTCATTCATTTTATGAAAAAGGATAAGCCTTATATCCATGCGACGCTGGAGGATACCGTGCCGGAGAACGCGGTGGCAGCCAGAGAGTTTATGGAGAGGCTGTGGGATGAGGCGTAGGCCGAAAACATAAAAACAACAAAAGCGTAATCAGCAGGGCGGCCGGAAGGGGCCGGACCTTTCTGATTACGCTTTTTTTATGAGAAAAGGAAAACGTGGGCTTTTACGCCGCCTGTCCGCGTCCGGTGCCAATTTCCATCAGACTGCCGGTCCCTTTCAGATATTTCATGTACACAATGGCAAAGGCGGTGGTTGAGGTGAGCGCCGCAATGCCGTCCGCAATCGGCTCCGCATAGAATGCGCTTGCCGCGGTAAAAGCGAAGGGCAGCAGGCAGGTGGCCACAAAATAGGTGGTCTTGCGGAACAGCGACAGGAACAGGGAAAGCCCGGTCATTCCCAGTGCAGTAAGGGAATCCACGAAGGTATACTGCAGGCTTAAGGGGATTATCATCATGGTAAAGGCGCGTATGCCCCAAACGGAAAGCTCTATGTATTCTGCATTATTGGTAAAAATACCTGCAAATGCCGCGGGCAGGAACCGGGAAACCAGAAACATAAAGGAAGTGAAGCCGATACACAGCATAAGCACGCAGAACACGATTTTCCGGATACGCTCCGGCTTGTTCGCACCGTAATTAAAGCTGATAAGCGGCTGGGAACCACCGGTAATCCCCAGCATGGGGGAGGTAATCAGCATCATATAGCTCTGGACGATGGTGGCGCAGGTGATGAGCGTATCCCCGTAGCCCGGCCCGCCGTGATACTGCAGGACCGCATTCATCGCAATGATGATAATGCTGTCGGTGGCCAGAATCAGGAAAGGGGAAAAACCCAGAGCCAGGATCCTTTTGACAAGTACAGGATCGGGCCTGCGCAGGTGGAGGGGGACCGGCATGCTTTTCCTGTAAAGGACGCAGAGAACGAAAATGCAGGAAGCCAGCTGGGCAAGCACCGTGGCCACCGCGGCACCTGCGATATCCATATGGAAAACAAAGATAAACAACGGGTCCAGTATAATGTTCAGGATGGCGCCGATGAGCGTCGTCACCATGCCTAAAAGTGGATACCCCTGGGCGGTAATAAAGTAGTTCATTCCCATGGAAAGCAGTGCAAAAAAGGTGCCGCAGGTATATATGGTCAGATAGGTATTGGCATAAGGATAGGTCACATCACTGGCGCCGAACCAATGAAGAAGCATTCCCTTGCTGAGCAGGAAAATCAGGGTCAGCGCCGCAGAAAAAAGAATCAGCGTGGAAAAACAGTTCCCCAGTATTTTTTCCGCATCTTTTTTATCATTCTGTCCGAGACGCATGGAAAAGAGTATGGATCCGCCGATGCCGATGAGCGTGGCAAAGGAGGACAAAAGGGTGATGATGGGCGCGCATACGCCGGCCCCTGCCAGGGAATCGGCCCCGACAGCCGGAATATTACCTATATAAATGCGGTCAACGATGCTGTACATAACGTTGACGAACTGAGCGAACATAAACGGGACGGATACCCTGAGCACCAGTCCTGGTACGGAATCATTTCCAAAATCATTGACATGCTTCTTTTGTGTTTTCATAGCTCCCCCTGATGGATAAATTGGCGTAGAAAGAATTTTCTGCACCAGCTATAGATTATAACCAACTGTGCCGCCAACTGCAAGAATTATTATCACCATTTTCTTGTAATTAACAGTCCGGCCTCCGCCCGGGCCGAATTGTTACTGCATCCGCCCATGATAAGTCGCCTCCGGCGAGGGGCGGATGCCTGCTTCTTCCACGTTTTCTCACGGTTTGTGCAGTGAATGCGCAAACCTGCCTGAACTGTTACTCTTGTAATTCTTTATAGACTCTAGTAAAATAGGAAGGTGGCCGTAATTGAAACCAATATTTGCAGCTGTATACCTATGGCTGCACCAATTTTCAGATACAGGATAGCATATGGAAAACGAAGCGGTAAAAGAGATTATTAAAACAAAGGAATTAACCTTCGATTATATCAGGCACGATGAGGAAGGAAACGAGGAGGGGACAATCCGGGCTGTGGACAATGTGAGCCTGGAGGTGAAGCAGGGTGATTTTATCGCCATCCTGGGGCACAATGGTTCCGGCAAGTCCACGCTGGCAAAGCACATCAATGCGCTGCTGGTGCCCACCTCGGGAACCGTCTGGGTGGACGGCAGGGTAACCGCTGAAGAAAGTAATGTCTGGGATATCAGGCAGACGGCGGGCATGGTGTTCCAGAATCCGGACAACCAGATCATCGGGCAGGTGGTAGAGGAGGATGTGGGCTTCGGACCGGAGAACATGGGAGTCCCCACAAAAGAAATATGGGAACGCGTGGAGGAAAGCCTGAAGGCAGTGGGAATGTACGAATACAGGAAGTATTCGCCCAATAAGCTTTCCGGCGGACAGAAGCAGAGAGTATCCATTGCGGGTGTCCTGGCCATGCATCCCAAGTGCATCGTGCTGGACGAGCCTACGGCGATGCTGGATCCCAGCGGCCGCAGGGAAGTAATACGTGCGGCACGGGCGTTGAACGATGTGGAAAATGTGACGGTTATTCTCATCACCCACTATATGGAAGAGGTCATTCATGCGGATAAGGTTTTTGTCATGGATGAGGGACAGGTGGTTATGGAAGGAACGCCGCGGGAGGTTTTTTCCAGAGTGGAGGAGCTGAAGAAGCTCCGGCTGGATGTGCCGCAGGTGACGCTGCTTGCCTATGAACTGAAAAAGAAAGGGCTTTTGCTGCCTGATGGAATCCTTACCACGGAAGAGCTGAAAAGGGAACTGCTTAAAATTACGGAGAAACAAAATGGCGATTAAACTGGAGCATGTGAATTATATATATGGCGCGGACACCGAGCTGTCTGTGGCGGCGCTGAAGGATGTATGCATTTCCATAGAGGACGGGCAGTTTATCGGGCTTATCGGGCATACCGGTTCCGGGAAATCCACGCTGGTGCAGCATCTGAACGGCCTGCTGAAGGCAACGGACGGCGCGATCTATTATAATGGAAAGAATATTTATGACAAAGATTATAATATGAAGGAGCTGCGCAGCAAGGTGGGGCTGGTATTCCAGTACCCGGAACATCAGCTTTTTGAAATCGATGTTTTTACCGATGTATGCTTCGGACCGAAGAACCTGGGGCTTTCCAGGGAAGAGACGGAAGGCCGGGCCAGGGAAGCGCTGGAGCTTGTGGGAATCGGTGAGGAATATTATCAGCAGTCACCCTTTGACCTGTCCGGCGGGCAGAAAAGAAGAGTGGCCATTGCGGGCGTGCTTGCCATGAAGCCGGATGTGCTTGTCCTGGACGAGCCTACCGCAGGGCTGGATCCGAAGGGAAGGGATGAGATACTGGGGGAGATCTCAGAACTGCGTGAAAAAACAGGAATGACGATTGTACTGGTATCCCACAGTATGGAGGATGTTGCCAATTATGTAAACCGTATTATTGTGATGAACAAGGGCAGCGTGATGTATGACGATGAGCCGAAAAAGGTGTTCCGCCACGTAAAAGAGCTGGAAGCGGTGGGACTTGCTGCCCCTTCGGTGACTTATATCATGCATACGCTGAAGGAAGCGGGGCTTGCGGTGGAAACGGACGCAACCACGCTGACGGAGGCCAGGGATGCCATTCTGGCTGCCTGCGGCTGCGGGAAGGAAAAATAGGCTATGTTAAGAGACATTACATTAGGGCAGTATTATCAGACCGAATCGGTGGTGCACCGGCTGGATCCAAGGGTCAAGCTGATGGCCACGGTGATTTTTATTATATCGTTGTTTGTGGTGAATAATTTCTGGGGCTATCTGCTGGCGGCAGGGTTCCTGGCGCTCGTTATCCGTCTTTCCCACGTACCCTTTAAATTCATGGTCAAGGGCATGAAGGCGATATTGCTTCTGCTGATCCTGACCGTGGTATTCAATCTTTTTCTGACGCCGGGAGAACCGCTGATTACGTTGTGGAAGCTGACTATTACAAAAGAGGGCCTGATAACGGCAATTAAAATGGCAGTGCGTCTGAGCTTTCTGATTATCGGCTCCTCCGTCATGACGCTGACAACAACGCCGAATAATCTTACGGACGGAATGGAAAGCCTGCTTCATCCGCTGAAGAGAATCCATGTGCCGGTTCATGAAATTTCCATGATGATGTCCATCGCCCTTCGTTTTATCCCCATCCTTTTGGAGGAAACGGATAAAATCATGAAAGCGCAGATTGCCAGGGGAGCAGACTTTGAGAGCGGGAATCTGATTAAAAAGGCCAAAAGCATGGTGCCTCTTCTTGTGCCGCTTTTTATTTCCGCCTTCCGGCGTGCCAATGACCTTGCCATGGCGATGGAAGCGCGCTGCTACCGGGGCGGGGACGGCAGGACGAAGATGAAGCCCCTGATTTATAAAAAGAGGGATTATACCGCCTATGGTATATTGGCGCTTTACCTGACGGCCGCTGTTGTAATAGGAAGGATTTTGCTATGAAAAGAGTGATGCTGACGGTTGCCTACGACGGTACGAACTATCACGGATGGCAGCTGCAGTCCAATGGAATCAGCATTGAAGAGGTTTTAAACCGCTGCCTGACGCAGCTTTTGAAGGAGCCTGTGCAGGTCATAGGAGCCAGCCGGACGGACGCAGGCGTGCACGCCTGGGGGAATATTGCGGTATTTGACACGCAGGCGCGCATGCCTGGGGAAAAGTTTTCCTATGCATTGAACCAGCGCCTTCCGGAGGATATCCGCATCCGGGATTCCAGGGAGGTGCCCGCGGATTTCCATCCCAGAAAAACGGATAGCATAAAAACCTATGAATACCGCATCCTGAATGAAGAATTTCCCAACCCGGTGAAGCGGCTTTACAGCCATTTTACTTATATCCCGCTGGATGAAAAAAGAATGCGGGAAGCGGCGCTTCTGTTTGTGGGAGAGCATGATTTCAAAAGCTTCTGCAGCGTCAATGCCCAAGTGGAATCCACGGTGCGCACTATTTACAGCTGTGATGTGGCGCGGGAAGGGACGGAGCTTATCATCCGCATTTCGGGGGCGGGCTTCCTATATAATATGGTACGCATCATTGCGGGGACGCTGATGGAAATCGGCAGCGGCAAATATCCCCCGGAAGCGGTAAAGGAAATGCTGGAGGCTAAGAACAGGGCGGCGGCAGGCCCCACGGCACCTGCCAGAGGGCTGACGCTGATTTCCTATGAATTTCCTGCGCTGAAGGAGAAGGCCGGGCAGCAGGCGGCTGAGGAAAAATCGGAGAAAACGGTATGAGAAGGATACTTGTGGTAAATGATGACGGCATAGGCGCCGAAGGAATTGTCAGGCTGGCGGCAGCGGCAAAGAACCTGGGAGAGGTGTGGGTGGTGGCGCCCGGACAGCAGTGCAGCGCCATGTCCCACTGCATTACGGTGCGGGGAAGCCTGCAAATCAGGCAGGAGGATTTCCCGGTACCGGGCGTCATGGCCTACAGCGTGGCGGGAACGCCCGCCGACTGTGTGAAGGTGGGAATCCGCCACCTTATGCAGGACAGGCCTGATGTGGTATTTTCAGGAATCAACTGCGGTTATAATGTGGGCGTGGATATTTTATATTCAGGAACCGTGGGCGCAGCCATGGAGGCGCTGCTGAACGGGATTCCGGCCATCGCTTTTTCCGAAGAACGGGGCGGGGCGAGCGAGGTGGCGGATGCCTGCCTTCTGTCAGTGGCCGAAAAATTGCTGGAAGCGGGCTGTGCGCCGGATGAAATATGGAATGTGAATTTTCCCGGCTGCCCCTTGCGGGAGCTTCGGGGAATCCGTGAAAACCGTATCCCGGAGAAAACACAGTTTTATATGGATAATTATCTGGTGGAGGAAAGCCCGGAGGGAGGTCTGCAGCTTTCTGTCTGTGGGATCCCGTCCAAAGCGGCGGCGCCCGGAACGGATATGGAAGCGGTCCTGGAGCGGTATATTTCCATCGGAAAAATAAGAAACACGGTCCTGGGAGCCCAGGGTAGGACCGACGAACCCGGAAATGCCCTGTTTTAGGCGCAAAAAGGCCAATTTTCTGCGAATTTTCTTGAGAAAAGATATTGACACGCGCGGATCCGTATAATATAATAACTCAATGTGACGATGTTGAAAAATGTCTTACCAAAGCCCCGGAAAGACATTTTGATATATAAATAATACGTGGAAAGCTCCAATTCCCAGAGCGATACCATGTGAGCCAGTCATACGGACCAAAGGGTCCAAATCCGTACAAATCGATGGAGGTATACTATGAAGACATTTATGGCTAATCCGGCTAAGATTGATAGAAAATGGTATGTTGTTGATGCAGAAGGCCAGACACTGGGCCGCCTTGCATCCGAAATTGCCAAGGTTTTAAGAGGAAAGAACAAACCGGAGTTCACTCCTCATGTTGATACAGGAGATTACGTAATCGTAATCAATGCAGAGAAGATTCAGGTAACCGGAAAGAAGATGGACCAGAAGGTTTACTATCATCACTCCGATTACGTAGGCGGAATGAAAGAAGTTACCCTGAAAGAGAAAATGGCTAAGAAACCTGAACAGGTTATCGAACTGGCTGTTAAGGGTATGCTCCCCAAGGGACCTTTAGGAAGACAGATGTACACGAAACTTCACGTATATGCAGGACCGGAGCACAAGCATGAAGCTCAGAAACCTGAAGTACTGACATTTTAATCCAAAGGAATCTATTAAGGAGGAAATAGAAAATGGCTAACGCAGCAAAATATTACGGAACTGGCAGAAGAAAAAAATCTATCGCAAGAGTATATCTTGTACCTGGAAAAGGTGATATTACTATTAATAAAAGACCCATCGATGAGTACTTCGGACTGGAGACTCTGAAGGTTATCGTTCGTCAGCCCCTGACAGCTACGGAAACAGACGGCAAATTTGACGTTCTGGTTAACGTAAAGGGCGGCGGATACACAGGACAGGCTGGCGCCATCAGACATGGCATCGCAAGAGCACTTCTTGAAGCTGATACAGAATTCAGACCTACTCTGAAGAAAGCAGGCTTCCTGACACGTGACCCTCGTATGAAAGAAAGAAAGAAGTACGGCCTCAAGGCAGCACGTCGTGCTCCTCAGTTCAGCAAGAGATAATTACACAGAGAAACTACAGAAACGCACAACCCCGGAAATATTCAGTATTTCCGGGGTTTTTCTTCGTTTTTGGGTATTTTCTCAAACAGTATAAAAAAGTATGAAATTTTAACGGTAAGTAACACGTAAGGAACACGTAAGTAACACTATTTTAGGCCTATATTTTGTTTATGGCGTCCTTAAGTTCTGCAAGTTCAAAGTGCGTATATACCGTTTCCGTAACGCCCTGGCCTTTATGACCGACTATCTTTTTAATAACGCGTTCGTCCACCCCGGCAGCGGCCAAAAGGGATATGCAAGTATGGCGCGTATCATGCGGGCGGTGGTTCATGCTTAACGCTTCTACCAATGGCGTCCAGTAACTATCATAATAATTTCTGTATTCAAAGTGGCGGCCGTCCGGTGTGCTTAACAGGTATTCACAGTCGTTAAGATTTAACCAGTATTCAAAGAACGGTACGACCTTTTCGGCAATAGGTACCGTACGTATGCCTGCGGCCGTCTTTGCTTCCAGTATCTTAAAGCAGCGCCCTGGTAAGTCTATTTCTGTCTTTTTCAAGTCTAACAGTTCTGATATACGGCACCCAGTATAAATAAGCAGCAGGACGACGGTATAATATATATTTGTGTCCTTGACGTCCCACACGCGGGCGACTTCGGCAGCGCTGAACGGTTCCCGGTTGTATGCGTTCGGGTTCCCGGCTTTCTTGATATTGATATATTCCACGGTATTGCGTTCTTTTGGTATTATCTCATGTATGACAGCGTATTTATACATAAGGCCTAAAAGCACCTTATATTTGCGTAACGTCGGGTAGTTCTTCCCGGAGTTATCGGCGCAGGCCTGCAAGTCGTCTAATTTCACATCTACGAACCTGCGGCCAGCAATCGGAGCGCAAAGCAGGAAGGCAGCTTTATAACCTTTTACGTTACTTTCCGATACCGTCGGGAAGTGTTCGGCGTTCCAGCGTTCGTATACTTCCTGGAAGGTAATATTAGCCGTGTCGATATTGTACGGGTTCGCGTTATAATCCGCCAGGGCTAATAATGCTTCCTTGCGCGTTTCATAGAAGCCAATAAATTTATATTTCTGTTTGCTTTTCTTCGTTTTGTTATCATTTACCCAGCCGTCCGTTACCCTGGCCGCCCAGGGCTTCCGACGGTTCCCGGATAGCTTATAAACAGAGCCGTAACCATTTGGTAATTTCATAAAATGCACCTACTTTCTAAACGCAGGCATAAAAAATAAGCCTACTAAAACAAGCAGGCTTATGGTATAATCGTACTTGCGAGGGTACTACATAAACCTGCGGGGTTGTGGGGTATCTTTACGGCCGTTCCATGCGCCAACATGGGGCGGCCTACTTTTTTATTTATTTAATCTTAAAACCACTTCACAGCCGAAGTTTTTAACCTGGCCTTCTTCATCACGTCCACCGCCGTATACTTCTATGGCGGAAAAATCTACTATGCGGTCTTTGTTTTCTGTAATATACGCTACTTTATCGGCTGGAATATTACCAATTTGCTGGCCGTTGGCATATACACCGTATGCGGGCTGCCCTTCCCATTCGCATGGTTTTAATTCCAGTTCTACGCCGTCCGAAAATTCGCCGTCACGGAATTTTATAGCACGTAATATTGACTGCCTGGACTTGCGGCCGTTCTTAAAGGTAACGCCTGCCAGCTTTATACGTAAAAATTCGTATGCTTCGTCTTTTGGGACTTCCTGTACTGGCGTAACGTTCGGGACCTGTACGGCAGCAGGCGCGGAAGGTTTAACATTCTTTGTATTTTTCATGGAACGCCAGCCGAAGTAAAAACACAATGCAGCCAGGCCAATGCCTACTAACGTGGCGCCGACGCCTTCATAAGACGGGATACCAAAAACAAATACTACACCAAGAACAAATAATATAATAGTTTTTGCTTTCATAAGTTCGCTTCCTTTCGTAAAGTTAAAATTATGCTATGCCACAAAAGAAAAGGGGGTATAGCATGGAAATATTGTTATGGCAGCAGCGCACCGGGAAAAATTACACCCTGGTACAACTGGCCGAAATTACCGGAATAAGCAAAAGCGAGATAAACGCCATAGAAAACGGGAAGGTAAGCCCGCGCCTGGATACATTAGAAAGCCTGGCGGCAGGCCTGGGCGTTAATATCTGCGACCTTTACAAAAGCAGTATAACAAATTCCGGGAATTAGTCACTACTTGCGGCGCCTATTTCCGACATATAGGAAACAGCAACGCAAAGTATTGCGGGCGGCAGCAGGATTACATATAATTGCAGTTACCGACCAGGAAGGGGGTATACAATGCAAGAACTACGCCGCAGCATAATTAAAATGATACAGGCCATAGACGACCTGGAAACCCTTAAAATGATATACCAATTTATAAGGGGAATAAAAAGCAGCCATTAAAAGGCTGTTTTTTTATTTGTCCTTCCCGGCCAATGCGTCTACGAATTTCTTTACTACCTGCCATTCTTCCGCGGTAAATTCCTGGGACAAACGGCCAAGAGCAATAAAGGTATTCTTTACGAAGTCGTCCGCCTGCGGTAATGCCTGGCCGACTATGTAGGCTAATTCTTCGTCCTGGGATAAAGTATTAAACATTTCCCCGGTACCGTTTCTTAACCATTCTTCGTTTACGTTAAATTCCCTGCAAATTGCAAGTACCATTTGGTCGGTTACAGCGCGGCCGCCAGCTTCCATACGAGATATAGCAGCACCAGTAACGCCCAATCTTTTGCCTAACGCGTCCTGCGACAAGTGAAGAACATCATTACGTAAGAATTTTATACGTTCGTTCATGTTTTCCGCCCCTTTCTTAAAGTTTGTACCATAATCATATATTAAAATCTTACCATAGTCAAGAAAATATGCAAAAAAGTATTGACATACTTACCATAGTCAATTATAATTATGACATAGTCAAGAAACGAGGGGCTACATAAGCCACATAAACCACCTGGGAAGGCGCCAAACTTTCCAGGACAACAACAAAAGGAGAAGCGAAAGAATGAAAAAAGAAACATTATACGAAAAGGTATTCGTAAAACTGTATAACGCTATCGACTATATGTTAGTGGCATACAAAAACCAGGACATAAACAGAAACCATACAAACTATGGAGCGGCAACAGCATATGCAAGCGTTTTAGCGGAAATGGGGTACGAAGTAGACTTAAGAGTATACGGCGACGGCGACTACTTAATAACAGATAGAGTAAAAATAGGGGATAAAGAATACGATTTTTTCCATTAAGAAACCGGGGGGCGGGCAGCCGCCCCGGATATTACAAAAGGAGAAACAGAAAGAAGGAAAAGCCATGTTAGTAATTAAAGTAAATAGCGAGCAAAAGGCAAAAAAAATTATATGCAGCAATAGAGGACGGCACCGTATGTATTGGCTGAAAATATACAAAACAGACAGAAGCGGCGGAATACATACAGAATACCTTATATTTTATTATCCGGTAAGAAGGGCGGCGGTGTAAATGCTGGAACTGGTACCAATAACACTAAAAGAAGCAAACGCATACGTAGAACGCTATCACAGACACCACAAGCCAGTAGTAGGCCACAAGTTTAGTATAGCAGCGACGGACGGCGAAAAAATAGTAGGCGTGGCAATAATTGGCCGCCCGGTAAGCAGATACCTGGACGACGGATTAACGCTAGAAGTAAACAGGCTATGCACGGACGGAACGCGTAACGCGTGCAGCTTTTTATATAGCGCTGCATGGAGAGCGGCCAGGAACTTAGGGTACAAGAAGTTAATAACATATATTTTGAAAAGCGAGAACGGAAGCAGCCTTAAGGCGTCCGGCTGGAAATGTATAGGAGAGTGCGGCGGGAAACGCTGGACGGGAAAGCGAAGGCCGGAAGTAGACCTTTACCCGGCGCAAATGAAACTAAGATTTGAGATAGAGAAACAATAGAAAGAAGGTGTAAGTATGAACAACACAACAGTAGAAAGACCAGTAACAGAGAAAAACCAGGACTTTGCGGAACTCATGGAGAAAGTAGCAACCCTGGCACCGCAGCAGCAGGAAAAATTAACCTTTTTCGTGCAGGGCTATGTAGCAGCAGCGGCAGGCATGAACGAGAGGAATAAGGCAGCAATTTAATAAAGGGCGGGACAGCCCGCCCGGTTATGCGCCTTTAGCTTAAAAGTAAAGTACCGCATTGGCTTGCGGGGCAGTCGGGGCAGTACCGACAGGGCGCAATAGTGGCAGGGTGGCACCTGCGGCGCGGACGGCAGCAGGCAAAAAGCTGGCCGCCTGGGTATCGTGAAAAAAATAGCAGCGGTTACGCCAGCTAGAGAGCGTATAGACAGTCAACAGGTTTTCGCTGGTTTTTAATGTGAAAAGCAGCAACACGATATACGTAGCCAGGAAAGAAGGCGGAGCCATGAAAAAGGAACGACCGCCACCAGGAAGGCAAAATATGACAGAGGACGAAAGAAGGACAGCGGCTATACATAGATTTTATACGCTGTACCGGGAATTACAGAAATACGACAATTTACGCCTGCATACCCATAGCAGCATATACGACGACACGTTAATAGAAGCGTATAGGTACCGCGGGGAGAAGAAGGACGAACGCGTATTAAGAGTTACCCAGGAAAACGAAGCGGACGCATACGAACAGGCAGCAGACCAGGTTAAAAGCCTTTTAGAGCGGGCAAAAAACGAAGAAGAAAGAAGGCGCAGGGCATGAAAGCAGACAAAATATTACCGACAGAAGCAGCGGCCATTATTGGCGCTTCCCCGCAGTTTGTACGCGTTGGTATGCAAACGGGGCAGCTTCCTATAGGCGCAGCGGTTAAAATGTCGTCTATTTGGACTTATAACATAAGCCGGGACAGGCTGGCGGAATACGTAGGCCGCAACATAGACGGGGAATTACAGACATTACGAAAGCAAAGGGCTTAAGCATGGATAAGGAACTATTATACAACGGTTCCGGTGTAAAAGATATTACGGCCTATAAGGCTATATTACAAAGCGGGGGTACCGGGAATATGAACAATTACGAGATTAACAAGGGCGAAATTTGGGAAGTAGACAATAACGGCAGTAGTAGGCTGGTTGTTGTACTTGCCTGTTTTGAGAGATACGCAGCCACGGTAATGCTGCAAGACCAATTACCAGGCAGCAGCGCAGTAGAAGTTAGAGCGCGCGACATTATGTACGCCGACGCTGGGCGCCTGGGCTGGACGTTCTACGACAAAATGGTAGATTTTGTACGCGCATTAACGATAGAAGAAGAAACAGAGTTACGCCAGGCAATAGCAGCAGCCTTAGAACTGCGACAGGTGGAACAGGGCGTAGCTGTTAGCGCGATACAGGCATACGAAAACCAGGCAGCAATAGCGGAAGCGGAAGTAAAGAAGCTGCAACAGCAGTTAAAAGAGAAGACAGCGGAAGCGGAAGAAGCCTACGAACACATGGAAGCGAACGCGGCCAGGGTGGACGAATTGGAAGACCTGGCAACAGCATTACGTAAGCAGCTTAAGGAAGCGACAGAAACGCCAGCACAGGCACTTAAAGAAGTAATAGACGTACGCGAAGACCTGGCAGCAGCCAGCAAGGAAGCGGAGATATACAAAGGGCTATACGAACAGTTATTAGCCAGGGCGTTGGGATAAACGCCCGGCATAAGTGGCGGTACCCCAGTTTGGTAGAGGGACGGGCGCAGCGCAAGACCACACGGCGGCTGCGTCTATGGTGTCGGTGGTTCAAATCCGCCCCGCCACATTCGCGCGAAAGAATAAAACAAAGGAGAAGTAACAGCATGGTAGAAATTAAGGCAGATAACATAAACCTGCAACAAATTGCAGACAGCGGCCAGGCGTTCCGGTGGAACCAGTTAGACGAAAGCGGCCACAGCTATAGCATTGTAGCGTATGACAAGTACCTGGAAGCCACGCAGACGGGTACAAAGTCCGTTTTATTGGACTGTGCCGAAGCGGATTACCTGGAAACATGGGAACGCTATTTTGATTTAAGGACAGATTACGAAGCAATACAGCTAATGGCCTGCCAGGGCGACGCCCGGTTATACGAAGCAGCCATACAGGGCTACGGTATCCGCATTTTAAGGCAGCCAGTATTTGAAACTATAATAACCTTCCTGGTAAGTCAAAATAATAATATTCCCAGGATTAAAGCGACCATAGAAAAGCTATGCGAACGCTTCGGGCGAAAAATGACAGCGCCAGGCGGGCAGCAGTATTACACATTCCCGGAACCGGAAGCCCTGGCAGACGTAGACAAGCTGCAAGGGCTAGGCCTGGGATACCGGGACAAGTACATAGCGGCAGCGGCCAGGATAGCAGCAAGCGGCTGCATAGATATAGAACGCCTGGAAGCGGAAGACTACAGCACCGCAAAGCTGATTTTAACTAATTTCCTGGGAATAGGCGAAAAGGTAGCAGATTGTATATGTTTATTCGCCCTTCACAAATTAGAAGCCTTCCCGGTGGATACCTGGGTAAAGAAGATAGAAGAACGGTACTACGGTGGAAGGTTCCCGCGGGAAAAATACGCAGGGTATCAAGGCGTAATGCAGCAGTATTTATTTGCTTATATCAGAAATACAGAAAAATAGAGAAAGAGAGGGCAAAACAATGGAAGAAAAGTATTTATTATTTTTACTGGGCTTTGACGTATTGTTACGTGACCGCAGAAACAACGAAGAAACGGACGGCTTTATAGTGGTACCATTCCCGGAAGAACACCCGGAAGACCTGGACGACGCCAAAGAACTTATAAAAAGGCATTACGGCCGCCTGGGGTTTGACGTAAAGGAAGTACACCACCAGGACAGCCACGTAAAGGAAATAGATTTAGTAAGTGAGTACGACGCGGCACCGCCTACAGAACAATGTGAGTACGACGCGGCACCGCCTACAGAACAATACTACGAATAAAAGGGGGCGTAAAAGCATGGATATTAACACCGCAGGGGTAGCAGGAATAGCGGCAGCAGCACCGGAAAAGCACCGCAATTTATACGGTAGGGAAAACGTATACGCGTTATGGCTGGATATTTCCAGGGACAGCGGCGTAGTAGACCGCGTATTAGTGCTATTCCAGAAAGACAAGATAAACGGGGAAACATACGGGGCATTACCTAGTGACTACATGGAACCGGGCGCCCTGGCTTCGCTGATTAAAGAAGGCAGCAGGGTAGAAGCTACAGGAACCGTACAGACCTACAAAGACAAAGACACCGGGCGCACCCAGTTATTTATATGGGGCTTGTACCTGGCGAACGTAAGCGAACATAGCCAGCAGCTTAATATTGCTTATATTATGGGTACCATTGCAAAGCAGCCCACATATAGAGAAACACCAAAAGGAAAGCGCATTACGGATATTACCGTACGTATTCCTTCGGCGTTTACTCCGGGATTTTACAGTTATATACCTTGCATTACCTGGGAAAAGCTGGCCGAACAGGCAGCGGGATTACAGGAAGGCCAGGAAGTGTATTTAGAAGGTAGGATACAAAGCCGCGATTATGTGAAAAAGAACGGAGAAGAAAGCAGCGTATTAACAACCTGGGAAATAAGCGCCAACAAACTGCAAGCCGTAGAAAAAGACTGTAGCGGCTGCGCGTGCCCGCATTGTGCTGCGGACTGTATGTTAGCAGGCTGTAGCGGGTATCCTTCGGACGCACCGCAGGAAAGCAGGGCGGAAGAACTGGAAAAATGCTACCGGGAAAGCTGCCAGCATTACGAAATGATAGAAGAAGGGGAATAAAACAATGTCAATAAAAAATATTCAGATAAAAGCAAAAGTAACACCGCACAACGCTAAACAGGTTGCCGCAGCTATGGCAGGCCTGGGCGACTTAATAGGGCAGTTTAATAACATGAAAACCCAGGAACAAATAGACGAACACGTAGCCCGTATTAACGGCTATGCCTATGCGTTGGTAAATATGGACGTTATCGAAGAAAAGACAGCAAACAAGGAAATAGCGTACGCGGCCTGCATGGCAGCAGCGGCGCGCCAGGAAGAATTAGAGAGGTTAAAGGGGAAATGGCAGTAAAGCGGATTATAGGAAGGCATACGAAAAAGTACAGAACGTGCCTACGCTGCGCCCGGCCAATAGACAGACTGTTAAAGGACGACGAAGTATACACCTGCGAAAGCTGCGGGCAGCAGCATTTAGTAGACGTATACCCGGAACGTATCGTATTAACGGTAGCAGAACGGCCGGAAATAAGGCGCAGGCCTGTAACAAAACTGACGCATGAACAACGCCAGGCAATACGTAGGCTAATTGCAAAGGCGGACGCCAGGGACACGGAAGCAGTAGCCTGGATAAATAAATACCAGCCCTGGTTAGAAGAATTGGCAGCAATGCCGGACGAGCAAATAGAAGCAGAATTAAACATAATGCCGGAAGAAATGCGGCGACGCGTTCTAATGTACTTTGAAAGCAGGAAGAAATAGACAAAACGAAAACGCCCCAGCAGTTTGGACGACTGCCGGGGCTAAAAAATACGGTATTTATAAAAGCATAAATATTATACCGAAAAAGTGGCGTTTTGTCAATAATTCTGCGGGTTCCAGCCCGCATTTAACACTTGATAAAAGTATTAACGAACCGACATAAAGGAGTTATAGACAATGCCATACGTAGAAAGGGTAACAAAGGCGGGTAAGACCATAGAGGTAGACCGCTACTATACCAGTCGTTACCATAAGGCAGGTATTAAAAGGGGCGACAAGGTACGGCCAACGAATGAAGCCCAAAAGAAGGCCAACACCAGGAAAGCAGAACGAACATTACGCCTGTTACTGGCTGAAAATTACCAGGACGGGGATTTACACATAGATTTTGGCTATATCCGTAAAAAAGGGGAGCCATACAGAACCAGGGAAGAAATGAGAAAAGACGCAGACGTATTTTTAAGGGAGTTGCGAAAGGTTTATAAGCAGCAAGGCCAGGAACTAAAGTACGTACACGTTATGGAAGTGGGAGAAAAGGGCAGCAGGCACCACCATTTAGTAGTTAATTACATAGACACCAGGTTAATACAAGCAGCCTGGAAGAAGGCATACCCACAAAACAGTAAAATACACTTCCACCCGTTAGACACGAACGGGGATTACAGCCGCCTGGCTGCATATCTCATAAAATACACCGATAAGACCGTAGGTACAGACGAAGCGTTACAGGGTAAGCGCTGGAACTGTAGCAAGAACATACGAAGACCGGAACCGGAATACAGGATAATAAAAGACCGGAACCAGTATTACACAGAGCCAAAGCCATTAAAGGGTTACTACATAGACCGGGACAGCGTAAGGGTAGGCGTACATAGCGAAGAATTTTACGGGTACGGCTTTTTAAGCTACAGAATGGTGCGGCTGGAATGAATAGAAGGGAGTATAAAGGCATGGGATACGTTATTACAGTTATAGCGTTTGCGTTATGCGTGGGTGCCCTGGCGTATGCGGGGGCGTACACAATCAAAGAAGGGATTAACCAGGCTATAGAGTTTAACGAAAACCTGGAAAAAGAGAAGGAGAACCAGGACAATGCGGAACTTTAGAGTATCAGACGAAAGCGGACACCAGGAAGCAATATTTAGCTGGTGCGATTACAACCGGAACAGGTACCCGGAATTAGAATTACTGTACCATGTACCAAACGGCGGGAAGCGGGACGCAGCCACAGCCAGGGCATTAAAACGCCAGGGCGTAAAGGCTGGCATATCCGACCTGGTTTTACCAGTAGCACGCTGCGGGTACCACGGATTATACGTGGAACTAAAGGCACCCGGCGGAAAACTGGAACAGTCGCAAGTAGATTTTTTACAGGCCGTAGAAGGGCAGGGATATTTAGCCCTGGTATGTGTAGGCTGGCAGGCAGCAGTACAGACATTAAGCGTATACCTGGACGGAGCGGAGCCGGAAGCGCAGCCGCTTAAGACCAAAAGCACGCCAAAGGAAGGTACCTACTACCTGGAATTAAAAAATAGGCAGGACGTATTAAAGCCAGCAGCTACATACGCAGACCAAGACACGTTATTACCAGCAACGTAAATTACGACCTGGCAGCAGGCGTAAAAAATAAATTATATTCGCTAGGTTCAACGGAGCGAAAGAAAGGCGGAACACATGAGAGTAATTAGCATTATCAACCTTAAGGGTGGCGTAGGTAAAACCTTCACAGCGGCCAACATGGCGCACGTACTAAACAACAAGGGTAAAAGCGTACTGCTTGTAGACAATGACAAGCAAGGGAATTTATCTAAACTGTTTGGAGTATACCAGGACGACGTAGAGAGCGGCAGCGCAAAACTGTTACGCGGCTGGTATAAAAGCATTAACGACCTGCGGGTAGTATTGCCGGGATATGCCGTGCTGGATATTATACCCGCTAATATGTCACTATTGCAGGCCACAAACGATTTAACAGTAGCAGCAGACGCCGACCAGGTAGAACGGTTTAAGCCATTATTACAGGCATACCCGTTAGAGCCGGAAAAGACGTACGATTACGTTATTATCGACAACCCGCCGGATTTAGGGTTAAACGTAATTAACGCCCTGGCTGTATCCGACGACGTAATAGTACCTACGAAAGTGGACGCCTGGGCGCTGGAAGGATTAGACACAATCATAGACCAGGTGGAAAGCATGAAACAGATAAATAACAAGCTGCAATTTACTGGCGCCCTGGTTACTATGTGGCAAAATGACGACGCGAACCGCGCAGGCCTGGAATGGTTACACGAAAAAGGCTACAAGCTGTTTAATACCGTTATTTGGTATGGCAAGGCAGCAGCAGAAAGTACGTTTTTTGGTAAGACAATTACAGAGTATAAGCCACGAAGCTGGACGGCACGCGATTACAGGAAGTTTGTAGCAGAATACCAGGCATTAACAGAACAGGGGGCGCAGTAGTATGGCGCATAAAGAAAAATATTGCGCGTACTGGTGCTGCCAAAGAAATGGCGGTACGACTTGCTGGAACTGGGGCGGGAAATTTGCAGGGCGCCCGTGTCCGCAAAATGATAACTGCGAATATTGGCGAAGCTGCGAAATGTGCAACGGTATAATGGGACAATGCAAGAGAAAACAGGAAATAGAGAAAGCGAGGTAGCAGGAAAATGGCAGCATTTAACATTTTAGACATGATGAACAATAAAGCCAGGGCGGCAGCAGGCACCACAGCCGGGACAGAATACAAGGAAATATACTTAAGCCCGTACGAAGTGAAGGAAGCGCCCAAGAATACGCGCCAGGAATGTAAGGACATAGACAAACTGGCAGACAGCTTTTTACTGGTAGGCCAGGAACAGCCCACAGTACTGGCAAGAGTAAACGGGGAATACCGCATTATCGACGGACACCGCCGGAACCTGGCAAATATTTACAACCTGGAACGCGGGTACAAGGAATACGAGAAAGTCCGTTACTTCTACCGGGATATGTCGGAAATTATGTACGAACTGGCATTACTGGCCGGAAATGGATATACACAGGAATTAACAGACTACGAGAAAACAGAACTAGCAGCCAGGTTAAAGGCAGCATTAGAAGCGGCCAGGGACGCCGGGGAAATCACGATAGAAGGCCGCATACGTGACCTGGTAGGCGAAATCCTGGGAGAGAAGCCCACAAATATGGCGCGTATCGAAAAAATTAACAATAATGCGGAATCGGAAATAAAAGAGCAATTCAAAGAAGGCAAAATAGGCATAAGCGCAGCGTACGAAGCTGCAAAGCTACCACCGGAAGAACAGCAGGCCATAGCAGCCAGGGCGGCAGCAGGCGAAAACGTGAAAACGAAGGAAATAGCCCAAAAAGTAGCGGAGAAAATAGCAGCAAAAGCCCAGGACAAAGCAGACAAGGCAGCGGAAGACGCCGAAAAGGCAGAAATAGACGCCCAGGCAGCCATAGCAGACGCAGCAGACAAGCAGGCGCAGGCAGAAATTGAAGCAGAAAACGCCAGGGAATTAAAGCGCTATGTAGAAGATAAGGCCAACGCTTCCAACGTGTCCGAAACGGACACCGAAAGCCAGTTAGTAATAGGCTTACCGGAGAACCGCGACGCCTGGAAAAATAGAGAATGGGGCATATATACCGTACGCAGCCTTATGTATCACGTAGACATAATGGACGTAGACGACGTAACCGAACTGCAAGGCATTTTATTTAGGCTGGAAGCCAGGGCAAAAGGCGAAGAACCGGAACAGGAACCGCAGCAAGAACAGTTACCGGGACAAATGAACATAAACGACCTGGAAGGAGTGGCGCAAAATGGAGAGTAACGAAAAATACCGCGTTAGCTGCATAGTTGACAATACGCAGCCGGAAATAAAAGCAATGCAAGAAAAGGACATGAAAAAACGGCTATTATGCGAATTGGAAGAAGTGTTATGCAGCGGGGGCATGGTAACGATTAAGGTTACAAGAGAAGAAAGCCCGGATATTTACGGGTTTTGCAATGTGGGCGCCAGCCGCGTTACATATACCGCGAACCTGGGCGTAGTACAGGAAATGCCAATTATGATAAATGCGGAGCCGTTCAGAAAATCCACGGGCAGAAATCACAGAAAGAAAGACAGAGCAAGGGCGCGCCTGGCAAGAGCGCGACGCCGCAAACTGTTAGAGAGGTTAAAGCATGAATAGACGGCAGAAAAAGAAGGCCTACAAGAAAAAGTACGGCCATAACCCACCAAAGACCGAAGCAAAATACTACGGTAAAGAATGGGGCAGGATAATGGCCAGGACAATGGAAACAGTAGCGGAAAGCATACGCGCCGCTATTCCGGTAATACGTGACACCCTGGAAAAATTCGCAAGGGCTACAAGGGAAACAACAGAGAGAATAAAGACCATGCCGGAAGACGAATTTTTAAGGTTCCTGAATAACCTGGAAACGGAAGGTGCCAAAGCAATGGCAAGGCAGATAAGGAGAAACGGGCAATATGGATTACATACAGACAATGCGCGAGAAAATGGAGAAAACGGCGAAACAGGTAGTACGACGCCAGGAACGGCAGATAATACAGGACTACACGACAGCAGGACAAATAACACCGCAGGGCATGAATACAGCAATTAAAAACCTGCAAGCAGCATTAACAATATGCAGGCAGCAGCAGGCGTTAGTAATTGCAAATGCAGCCACGGCAGCAGTTATTAGAAAAAATTTTGACCGGGAAGAAGTGGAAATTATCATAAGCCCGGCAGTAGAAACCTTAACCGCATACGTAGTACAAGACGAAGAATTAAAACAGCAGCTTTTACAAAGCATTGATAAAAGGGGGTATTAAACCATGACAGCAACAATTAACTTAACAGCAGTACTAATTACGCTTATTATTTGCGAAACGCTTTACGCATTATGCAAGCTGGCAAATAAGGACAAGGCAAAAGCGACAAAGAAGGAAGAATTAAAGGTATTAGAGGTTCCGGCATTTATGAACCAGCGAAGAAGCACCCAGGAACAGCAGTTAGTAGAGTACGTAGAAGGACAGACAAAAAAGGGGGATAAAGCAAAATGAATATAGCGGCATTAAGCGGGCGTCTGACAAAGGCGCCTACTACCAGGTACGGCGGCCAGGATAACAGCGTAGCAATTACACGCTTTACGCTTGCTGTAGACGACGTAGGCGGGGCAGATTTTATTAACATTAAATGCCTGGGGCGTACAGCGGAATGGGCGGAAAAGTGGTTAAGCAAAGGTAGCAAAGTAGAAGTAACGGGGAAGATTAAAACAGGCCATTATACAAAGGACGGCCGGGAAGTATACTACACCGAAATACTGGCAAGTTCTTTAGGCTTCGGAGAAAGCAAAGCGGAAGCCGAAGCAAGACAAGGAAGCCAGCAGGCAGCAGTAGACGAAGGCGGGTTTATGAGTATCCCGGACGGAGTGGACGACGAATTACCGTTTAGCTGAAAAGAAAGGGGAAATATAAGGCATGGAAAACATAGCAGAAAACGCAGCAGCAGAAACAGAGGAAAAAGAAGGGGTATACATAGCAGTTACCGAAGAAGATTTACAGGCTATGTTACAGGCCGCGGCAAAAGAAGCCATTAAGGAACTGCGAAAGGAAGAAGCGAAAGAGAAGAAGAAAAACAAATACCATGATACGTTTAGCCTTATGCGCTGCTACAGGGACGCAGTTTTCCATATCGAAAACGCAATAAGCGAAGGCACACAATTAGAACTTGAAGATATGACGGAAGAACAGCAGGAAACCTATTTACGCAGCGTAAGGCGTACAAGGTTTAAGACTTTACTTATGACTGCGAATATAGACAAGGCCATAGACGAAATGGCAAAGCGCAGGAAGGCAGCAGGCAGGGAAGTAGAATACCAGGTATTCGATATGTATTTTATGCAGGGCATGAGTTACGAACAGATAATAGACCAGGTGGAGAAGGACACCGGGGAACGCCTGGGAAAGAACACGCCACGGCGCTGGGTAACAAATATCATAAACGAAATGTCTGTACTGTTATGGGGGCTGGAAGACGATAGCAGGCCATAGGGAAACCGTGGTAAAAAGCTGGGGTTTTTATGGTGGTTTAGAAATGGTATTATGATAGCATGAAGATAGTAGCAGGAAGCCGACACAAGGCGCCTGCTATTTTTCTTTCATGTGACAACCTCCGGCCTGGCGCATGAAACCCAGGGCGCCAGGAAAGAAAGAAGGGAAGCTATGAAGAAGTGGGCGGAAGCGTTCTACTTGTCGAAGTCCTGGGAACAATGCAGGGACGCGTATTTAGAAAGTCAAAATAATATATGCGAACGCTGCGGCGAACCAGCAAAGATATGCCACCACAGGACATGGCTAACCAGGGAGAATATAAACAACCCATACATAACGCTATGCTGGGACAACCTAGAAGCGTTATGCCAGGATTGCCACAATAAGGAACACCACAAGAAAAAACCGAAACTGCGCTACAGCTTCGACGAAGAAGGCAACATAGTGTATACCCCCCTATCGTCCGAAAAAAATTAAGGGGACGAATACCGAGGGGGATACTACAAAAATACCCTGCGGGCGCGCGCGTACGTGGTGTAGGGGGTGGGGTGTACCGGGAAGGAAGGTATTTTATGGCAAATAGCAAAGAAAAGACAAAAGAACAGCGGATTAAGTCGGAAAATACCCGACTTAAAGGCGTTTTCAAGGATTTAGACGAGAATAAGAAAAAGGTTGTAATGCCGCTGATACAAAAGGCTGCTTTTATGCACGTTGAACTAGAGGAATTGCAGAAAGTAATTGAAGAAGAAGGCTGCGTATGCGAGTACAAGAACGGGGAAAACCAGTACGGTACGAAGAAGTCCCCGGAAGTGGACGTATACAACACCATGATAAAGAATTACACCGCAATTATTAAGACTTTAGCGGAACTGGCACCAGCAGCACCAAAGAAGAAAAAAAGCGGCCTGGCGCTGCTTCGTGAAGAATAATTGATACCGTACAAAAATTATATTTATGAGTACTACGCAAAGATATGCAGCGGCGAAATTGTAGTAGGAAAATGGATAAAAACAATATACGAAATAGTCGTAAATGCACTAGAAGCAGGCGACTATTTTTTTAATGCAAAAAAGGCAAACAAGGCCATTAAGTTTATAGAAAATTATTGCCACCATAGCAAAGGCCGCAACGATTTATTAAAGCTAGAATTATGGCAAAAGGCGGCAATTTCTATTATTTTTGGCTGCGTTGATGAACAAAATATACGTATTTTTCGTGAAGTTTTTATAGTAATTGGGCGTAAAAATGGTAAGTCGCTTTTTGCGTCGGCCATTATCGCATATATGGCATACCTGGAACCGGAATACGGCCAGGAAATCTATTGCCTGGCGCCAAAATTAGACCAGGCAGCGTTAGTATATGACGGTTTTTACCAAATGGTAAATAGCGAAGAAGAACTAAAGGCGGAAGCCAAGAAACGACGCAGCGACATATACATAGCAGAAACCAACACAGTAATAAAGCCTATCGCATTTAACGCGAAGAAGTCCGACGGATTTAACCCGCAGTTAGTTGTATGTGATGAAATAGCAGCATGGAGCGGGGACGGCGGATTAAAACAGTATGAAGTAATGAAATCTGCGTTAGGTGCAAGGCGCCAGCCTATTATTTTGTCAATCAGTACGGCCGGATATGTAAACGACAGCATATACGACGAACTTATGAAGCGTTCTACGCAGTTCCTTAAGGGCAGCAGTAAAGAAAAACGATTACTGCCGCTGCTTTACATAATAGACGACGTAGAGAAGTGGAACGACATAGAAGAACTTAAGAAGGCTAACCCTAATATGGGTGTATCTGTTACGGCCGACTTCTTCCGGGAAGAAATAGCAGTAGCGGAAGGCAGCTTAAGTAAGCACGCAGAGTTCTTATGCAAGTACTGTAACATTAAACAGAATAGTAGTATTGCATGGCTGGAAAGCCAGGTAGTAGAAAAGGCAACGGCAGTAAAGACAATAGACGGCAAGGAAACGCCGTACACATTAGAAGACTTCCGGGGCTGCTACGCTGTAGGCGGTATAGACCTATCACAAACAACAGACCTAACGGCGGCCTGCGTAATTATCGAGCGGGACGGCGTTTTATATTCATTCTGTCAATTCTTTATGCCACACGGCCGCATAGAAGCATTAACAGCCACGGACGGCATAGCATACGACATATTCGTAAAGAAGGGCGTATTAACATTATCGGGCGAAAATTACGTAGACTACCGGGACGTATACAACTGGTTTGTAATGCTGCTGGAAACCTACGAAATACGAACGCTAAAAATAGGCTACGACCGATACAGCGCCCAGTATCTTATTAACGACCTGTCCGGCTATGGCTTCCATACAGACGACGTTTTCCAGGGCGAAAACTTAACCCCTGTAATACGAGAATTTGAAGGAATAATTAAGGACGGTAACTTTAAGATTTGCAACAACAACCTGCTTAAAGGCCACTTCCTTAACGTGGCACTTAAACAGAATATGGAAACGCGAAAGTTTAGGCCTGTAAAGATTGAACGCCGCGCCCATATAGACGGCTTCGTATCCGTTATCGACGCAATGACGGTACGACAAAAATATTATGACGAAATAGGCGAACTGCTGAAAAATGCAGCGTAGAAGGGAGTGAGAAAAACGAGCCTTAAAGACTATTTATTCAAAAGCAAAAAGCAAATAGTTATAGATAACTATTTCAAAATGCTAAACGGATACAGTCCGGTATTTACAACATACAGCGGCGGCCTGTATGAAATGGATTTAACCAGGGCAGCGGTACATAGATTTGCTACAATGTGCAGCAAACTAAAGCCGGAAATTAGCGGCAGCGCTAAACCATACCTGGAAAAGATATTACAATTTAAGCCTAACTTTTTTATGAGTACGCCGCAATTCCTTTACAGGGTTGCGACAATATGGGAAGTGGATAATAACGTATTCATAGTTCCGGTAGAAGACCAGTTAGGCCGCCTTATAGGTTATTACCCTATTTTGCCGCAGCGCTGCGAGATTGTAGAAGCTGGCGGCATTATTTATTTGCGTTATCAGTTTGCAAATGGGGAGTTTGCAGCTATAGAGTTCGACCGCGTGGGAATTATGACACAGTACCAGTATAGCGACGACCTTTTTGGAGAAGACAACAGGGTATTAAAACCCACCATGCAGCTATTACACACACAAAACGAAGGAATTATTAACGCGGTAAAGAATAGCGCTAATATTCGCTTCCTGGCAAAAGTAGCAAATATGCTAAAACCGGAAGATATTAAAAAAGAGCGCGAACGCTTCACGGCAGATAACTTAAGCGAAGACAACAAAAGCGGCATGATTATTTACGACGGAAAGTTTAGCGAACTGAAACAGGTAGACAGCAAGCCGTATACAGTTAATGCGCTGCAAATGCAGCAAATTAACGAAAATGTGTTTATTCACTTTAGCACCAACATGGAAATTTTGACGAACAAATACGACGAGAATATTTGGAACGCGTATTATGAAGGGAAAATAGAGCCATTCGCTATTATGCTGTCTATTGTTATGTCAAACATGACATACACGCAGAACGAAATAAACCGCGGCAATATGATTACCTGGACGGCCAACCGTTTGCAGTACGCCAGCAACGCCACAAAACTGCAAGTATCTACGCAGCTATTCGACAGGGCGTTACTAAACCGTAACGGCGTTATGGATATATGGAACATGGCACACGTAGAAGACGGGGACAAGTACTACATACGAAAAGAGTATACCGAAGTATCCCAGCTAAACGCTGGCGGAGTTCCAAAGCAGCCGACGTATGACGAACCGACAGAACCAACAGAACCAACAGAACCAAAGGAGCCGACCGAACCAACGGAACCGGAGCCAGGGGACGACCTGGAAGGCAACCAGGAATAAAGGAAGGGGTGTATAGAAAATGCCAGTAGTAAAAGAAAGAGAATACAGAGCGCTGGCGGCGCCACTATCCGCAGCGGCAGCAGCAAAGCGCATACAGACGGACTATTACGTAGAAGGTTACGCGACTACGTTTGATAGTCCTTATTTATTATTTGAGTTTTCGGACGGGTGGAAGTATTACGAGCGTATCGACAGGCACGCGCTGGACGGCGCAGACATGACAGACGTTATTATGCAGTACGACCATACCGGGCGAGTATTCGCAAGAACGGGTAAAACAAAGTCCCTTATTATCCAGCCGGATAATGCGGGGCTTTTTGTTTGTGCTGACCTGGGAAGAACCGACGCAGCGCGCGGACTGTACCAGGATATAGAAGCAGAATTAATTACTAAAATGTCCTGGGCGTTCGTAGTCGCAAAAGACAGCATTACGGAAGACCGCAAAGCAAGAACCATTACAAGGGACGTTTTGGAAATAAAAAAAGTTTATGACGTTTCCGCAGTTAGTAGGCCTGCTAACGAAGAAACCGAAATAAGCGCGCGGAATTTTGCTACGCGGAGTTACGAGCAAATACAGGCGGAGTACCTGGAACGCCGGGCAAAGTTACTAAAGTTAAGAACAATGCTATAAAAATCCAAAAAAAAGAAAAGGAGAAAGAAACATTATGCACACTTTACAGGAAATCGAAGCAAGATTAGCAGAAATTAACACAGAGATTACAACCAGGGGCGCGGAAATGACCGCAGACGAATTAACAGCCCTGGAAACAGAGGTAGCAGCTTTACAGGAAGAAAGAAGCCAGCTACAGGCAGCAGCAGGCACACAGGAACAGCGTAACAGAATTTTGGCAGCAGTAGCAGCAGGCCAGGCAGTAACAGGCCAGGGCGCACCTACTGTATTACGTTCCTTCCCGGCAGCAGGGGGCAGCCAGGAAACAGGCGACGACAAGTACGCAACAATGCAGTACCGCAAGGCGTTTATGGATTATGTGGTAAGAGGTACCGCAATTCCTACAGAGTACAGAGCCGACGCCGTAACAAAGACCACAGACGTAGGCGCCGTAATTCCTACTACTGTACTTAATCAGATTGTAGAAAAGCTGGAAAGTACAGGCATGATTTTGGCACTTGTTACAAGAACTGCATATAAGGGCGGCGTTGGTATCCCTGTATCCAGCGTTAAGCCTGTAGCAACATGGGTAGCCGAAGGCGCAGGCAGCGACAAACAGAAGAAGACCGCAGCAAAGGACGGTATGGTAACTTTTGCATACCACAAGTTACGTTGTGCGGTTGCTGTATCCCTGGAAGTGGAAAATATGGCTATGTCTGCGTTTGAAACAATGTTAATTAACAACATTGTAGAAGCAATGACAAAGGCATTAGAGAAGGCCATTATTTCCGGTACTGGTACAGGCCAGCCAAAGGGTATCATTAAGGAAACACCAGCAACAGGCCAGGCAATCGAAACAGCAAAGCTGGCATACGCTGACATTGTGAAGGTAGAAGGCGCATTACCGCAGGCATACGAAGCAGGCGCAGTATGGTGTATGTCTAAAGCTACATTCATGGGCTTTATTGGCATGACAGACCAGCAGGGACAGCCTATTGCGCGCGTAAATTACGGCATTGCAGGCAAGCCGGAACGCGTATTACTGGGTAGACCTGTAGTATGCTGCGATTACCTTAACAGCTTCGACGCTGCAAGCACTGGGGACGTAGTAGCGTTCGTATTCAACTTTAAGGATTACGTACTTAACACTAACTACGCAATGGGCGTAAAGAAGTACGAAGACAACGACACCGACGACATGGTAACAAAGGGCGTTATGCTTGCCGACGGTAAGGTAGTAGACAAAAACAGCCTTGTAACCCTTAAGAAAAAGGCGTCCGGCTAATCAGTAACCAATAACACGGGCTGCGGCAACACGTAGCCCGTTATTGATGAAAGGCAGGGAGTGTATGGCAACGCAATTAACAGAAAAGATAAGGGGCGCATTAAGGATTAGCAGCCAGGCGCAGACCATTACCGACGAAATTAACGACTGTATAGAAGCGTGCAAGCGCGATTTACAGCAGGTGGGTGTAAATAACCTGGACGAAAGCGACGCGCTTATTATCCGGGCTATTACAATCTACTGCAAGGCGGAATTTGGATACAGCGACAAGGCGCAGCAGTTTAGGCAGTCGTACGACAGCCTAAAAATTGCGTTATCCCTTATGGAAGAATACCAAACAAAACCGGAGAACACGGACACCGGGACGACGGAACAGGAAGGGGCGGTAGAAAGTGGCGAAGTGGTGTAATGAAATTACTTTGATTACCGAAACCGAACCGGAAGAAAAGACCAACGAAAACGGGTTCGATAATCCGACGCAGGAAAGCAAACGCCTGGTATTTTGCAACAAGAGAAGCATAAGCCAGGGCGAATATTACAAGGCACAGCAGGCAGGCAAACAGGTAGAAGCCAAAGTAGAAGTACATTGCATAGATTACGCCGGGGAAAACCTGGTAGAGTTTGAAGGCAAGCGCTACAGCGTGCTTAAGACCTACGAGCCGCCGGACAGCGACGTAATAGAACTGACATTAACAGACCTTCCGACGACCGAGAAAGAAGGCCAGGAAGGGGGCTAATATGGGAGATTTTACAACCGTAGGTCTGGAAGAAGTAGCACAGAAATTTTTACGAATGGAAGAAGCGGCCACAAAGGCAGTACCCTTAATGCTGGAAGCGGGCGCCGCTGTACTGGTAAAAGCACAGCAGGAAGAAGCGGCAGCAATGGGGATAAAGGAAACAGCGGGCTTTATTCAGTCTATAGCTGCAACGAAGATAAAGGGCGACGATACGGAACGCTACGTAGAGGTATACCCGCAAGGTAAAGCCAAACACGGAAACGACCGCAAGGGAGATAAAAGCAACGTACGTTATGCAACTATCGGATTTATAGCACAATATGGCACCAGTAAAATACCTGCGCGGCCATATATGACAGCAGCGAACGAGAAAGCCCACCAGCAGACAACAGACGCCATGTACGAAGTTTGGCAGGGGGTAAACAATGGCTAAAATTAAAGAGATTTTAGAGCAAAGCGGCCACCCGGCCGCGCGCCTGGTTTGGAAAGTTAAAAAAGGGCAGGAAAAACCAGCCACATATTACACCTTCCAACGGATTACCAGGCAGCCCGCATTAGTAGCGGACGACGAAGTAAAAGAAGAAGCAGAAACGTATTTAGTAAGAATTATTACTAAGTGCGATTTTGAAGCCCTGGTAGACAAGACAGTAAAGAACCTGCGGGCAGCAGGATACTGCGTAACGAGTGTAGACCAGGAAAGCTACGAAGAAGCAACAGGGTACTGGATAGTACCCATAACAACACAAATTATAAAGGAGTAAAGAGCCATGACAATAGGTTTAAAAGATTTGGTGTATTCCACCATTACAGAAGGCGAAGGCGGCGTACCTACGTACGCAGCGCCTAAAAAGCTGGCCGAAGTTATGACGGCCGATTTATCCGTAACAACTGCGGAAGGTACCTTATACGCGGACGACGCAGTAAGCGAAAGCGTAAAAGAGTTCGTAAAGGGCGCCTTAAAGCTGGGTATTAAAGACCTGGAAACCGAAGACGTAGCAACGTTGTTAGGCCAGGAAGTAGACGACGACAAGGTAATTTATGGCGGCGCTGATGATGAACCGCCATATGTAGCCGTAGGCTTCAGAGCAAAGAAGACAGGCGGCAAATACCGTTATATTTGGCTTTATAAAGTAAAGTTCAAAATCCCTAACGAGAAATTCCAAACGAAGGGCGAAGCTATCCAGTTCAATACGCCGGAGATTGAAGGCGAATTTTTCAAACGTCACGACGGACGTTGGAAAGCTGATTACACAGGACTGGAAACCAGCGAAGTGGCAAAGACTTTCTTAACAAAAGTAAGAGAGCCTAAAGCCGCTGCAAGTGCAAGCAATTCATAATAACGGGAAGGAGTGGGCGCAGGCATAGGCTTGCGCCCGATTTTTGTATATGAGCGCAATTAAAGACGGTAGATACCCTATAGAGATAGGCGGACAGGAACGCCATTTATTGTTTTCCCTTAATGCCCTTGACGAAATCCAGGACAAATTTGGGGGATATGACAAGCTGGCGGAAGTATTTAACCAGGATAACAAAGACTGGATTAAAAACACAAAATGGCTGCTTGCATTACTGATTAACGAAGGTGCCGAAGAAGACGAACCGGAAGTAACGGAAAAGCAGGTAGGCCGCTGGATACACACAGGAAACATTATTGAAGTGCAAAGCGCAATTTTAAAGGCGTTTGCAGTAGGAACAAATGGCGACAATGAGCCGACGGTAGATACGCCAGGAGAAAACGAAAGCGAAGTAGACACGGGAAACGTGGAGAGCGGGCAGGTATTTTAGACACCGCCCGCCTTTTGTATATTGGCGTAACAATGCTTCGGTACCCGGAACGGGAAGTATGGAAAATGACACCATACAAAATAAATACCCTTTTTGGATACCACAAAGAATATAACCCGCAGCAGTTTAGACACACAAACCAGGCGGAACCGGAAGGCGCGGACGCAATAGACATAGCGTTAGGGGGATTTTAATATATGGCTGATAAAACAGACAGTATAAAAACCAGGCTGGCGTTTGACGGCGAAGCGGAATATAAAGCAGCCTGTAAGGAACTTAACAGTAATTTAAAGTTGCTGGGTTCGGAAATGAAATTAGTTACCGCGGAGTACAAAAATAACGCCACAAGTACGGAAGCATTAAAAGCAAAGCAGGACGTATTAAAGCGCACCTATGACGAACAGGCTAAAAAGGTGGAAGAAACAGAAAAAGCCTTAAAGGCCATGAAGGAAGCCCAGGGGGAAAACAGCGACGGAGCCAAAAGGCTGGAAACTGCATTAAACCAGCAGAAAACAGCCCTTGCAAACACCAAAAACGCCCTGGACGATACAGACAAAGCATTAGAAGAAGCAGAAAAAAGCGCCGACGACTTCGGGAAAGAGGTAGAAGACAGCGGCAAACAGGCGGACGACGCAAGCGGCCGTTTTAGTAATTTAGGCAGCGTAGTAGGAAGTATAGGCGGCGTAATTGCAAAAGGTGTGGCGGCAATGGGAACCGCGGCAGTAGGCGCAGCCACAGCCCTGGCAGGCCTTACGGTTGCTGGTGGAAAGTATGCGGACGACGTTTTAACAATATCGGCAAACACCGGGATAGCGACAGACAGCATACAAAAGTACCAGTACGCATTAAATTTCATTGACGGAGATATAAACACATTAACCGCCACAATGGAGAAAAACAAGGCAAGAATGGGCGACGCGGCAGACGGAAATAAAACGTATGCCGCTGCGTACGAAAAGCTAGGGGTTAGTATCAAAAATGCGGACGGAACCTTTAGGGACAGCGAAGAAGTTTACTGGGACGTTATCGACGCCCTGGGAAAAGTAACGGACGAAGTAGAAAGGGACAACCTGGCTACAGACTTGCTAGGCAAAAGCAGCAAAGACCTGCGTACAGTTATCGAAGCGGGCAGCGAAGCATTTAAAGAGTGCGGGGAAGAAGCGGAGAAAATGGGCGCAGTAATGAGCGGAGACAACCTGGCAGCTTTGGGCGCGTTTGATGATAAAATGCAGCAGCTTAAAGCTGGATTAGGCGGACTTAAGAACGCTGCGGCCATGATAGCCTTACCGTTCCTGGATACGCTGGCAAGTGACGGCGTAACAATCCTGGGCGACTTTAGCCGGGGAATACAGGAAGCGAACGGCGACATGGGGAAAATGGCCGAAGTGATAGGCAGCACGTTAAGCAGCGCGGTTAATCTGATAGCTGAAAAACTACCGGAATTTGTAGAAATGGGCGTAAGTATGATTAACTCACTTGTGCAAGGCATAGGCGAAAATCTACCGACCATTATAGACAGTTCCATACAGATTATTAACACGCTAGTACAGGGAATTATAGACCTGCTACCTTCTATTGTGGAAGGTGCCGTACAACTTATAGTATCTTTGGCGCAGGGAATTGCAGACGCATTACCGCAGTTAGTACCGCAAATTGTAGACCTGGTATTATTTATCGTGGAAACGCTGGCGGAAAACATACCAACTATTATACAGGCAGCAGCCGACATTATAGTAGGCCTGGCGCAAGGCCTGGTAGAAGCGTTACCAATGCTGGCGGAACGCCTACCCGAAATTATCGTAGCAATAATTAACGGCCTGGTAGAAGCACTACCCCAGGTTATAGAGTGCGCGGGCGAAATTATCGTAGCCCTGGCAACCGGATTAGTAGAAGCCCTGCCAATTTTGATAGAAAACCTACCACAGATTGTAATAGCAATCGTAGAAGGCCTGGCCGAAGCTATACCGAAGGTAGCCGTAGTTATGTTAGACCTTATACAAAAGGTTTGGGACATACTGAAAGATTTACCGGGCAAAATTTGGGACGCAATCGTAAACGCTATAACAAAGCTGGGAGAATGGGGCACCCAAATGCAGGAAAAGGCACGCGCCACAATGGCGGACATGATAACCAAAATTGTAAACGTGCTTAAAGATTTGCCGGGCAAGATTTGGAACACAATTATAACCTGCGTAAATAAAATTGCAGAATGGGGCACCAAAATGAAGGACAAGGCCAAAAGCGCCATAGCTTCGGTATGTACCAGCATTGTAGACGGCTTTAAGGATTTGCCTAACAAGTTAATGAATATCGGTACCAACATAGTACAAGGCCTTTGGAACGGTATAAACAACGCGAAAGACTGGATTTTAGACAAAATTAAGGGATTTGGCGACGCCGTATTAGACGGCCTTAAGTCCTTCTTTGGTATTGCCAGCCCGTCCAAAGTAATGCGCGACCAGGTGGGCGTATTCCTGGCGCAAGGTATTGGCGTGGGATTTACGGACGAAATGGAGAAAGTAAGCCAGGATATTAACAACAGCATACCGCGCGAATTTGACGTACGCAGCAAGGTTAATATTGACGCTGAAACAGACGACGACTACGAACCGAAGGCGCCGAGAGGTTCCGGCGGGGCAGCAGGCGGCATAACAGTAGTTCAGAATATCTACGCAAAAGACACCAGCTACAAAGCACAGCAGAAAGAAGCAGCGAAACAGTTTAAAGACATAGCAAGAGAGGTAGTGGCTTAATGGATTACGAGAAGCTAACATACATAAATTCCAGGGGCGAAACCCTGGAATTTGGTATAACCAGCGTTTACCATTGTAACGTATCCAAAGACGTTACCGGAATTGCTGGTATTGACAACACAATATATAAAACCAACAGTATGGGACAGCATGGCGACACCTACATAGGCCAACGCTACGAAGCCAGGGACATAACCATAGTAGGAAACATTAACACAACGGACAAAGACCGGGTTTTAGAATTACGCCGCAAGGCGGAAAAGATATTAAACGCGGAACTGGACGCAAAGTTAATATACACCTATAAGGACTTCGTACGCGTGATAGATTGCAGGGTAGACGGGCGCCCGGTATTCAAAAGCAGCAAAGTATTTATGCAGTTTACAATACCTATTACGTGCTGTAACCCATTTTGGAGAGAAGAAGCGGAAGCGAAGAAAGATATAGCCGCCTGGGTATCTTCCTGGGAATTTGATTTTGAGATACCCGAAGAAGGCATAGAACTGGGATACCGCGAACCGTCCGTAATTGTAAACGTATACAACGAAGGCGACGTAAGAAGTGGTATGCGTGTAGAGTTTAGAGCCATTGGAACGGTTGTTAATCCGGTACTTTTGAATGTGAATACGCAAGAGTATATTAAGCTGATTGACACCACAATGGTAGCAGGCGACGTAATAACCATTAACACGGATTACGGCAGCAAAGGCGCTACGCTAACCAGGGACGGCGAAGTAATAGACTACTTCCGGCATATCGACGTAGACAGCACATTTATGCAGCTTGCAATAGGCGACAATGTATTTAGGTATGACGCGGAAAGCGGCGTAACAGCCCTGGAAGCGACCATATACCACAGTAATAAGTACCTGGGGGTATAAATTCATGGATAACGTAGAATTAAGAGTATACGACAAAGAATTAACGCCCCTGGGCGTTATTGATGAAATAGCAAGCCTGCTATGGACGCCTACATACTGGAACGAAGGCACAGTAGGCGACCTTAAGTTACTTGTACCAATGACAGAAAACAATAAAAAGCTGCTTAAGAAGGGCAATATAATAGTATTGCACGACGGGGCAGCGGATTATACGGACGAAACAGGAAACTGGCGACGTGGAACACAAATTAGGTATAGGCATATCACAAAGGACGCCGAAGGCGCCGAACAGATAGAAGTACAAGGCCATTTTCTGAAAAAGTGGTTAAGTAAACGCATTATACTTAACAAAATTGTTATGACCGGGACAGAACAGCAGAAAATAAACCGGATAGTAACGGAAAACCACGGGACTGGCGCAGCAACAAAGCGACAGTTTAAGCAGTTTGTAATACTGGCGCAGGAAGATTTAGGCGGCAGCAGTACAGAATTTGCATACGAAGACTACACAGACGCCGGGAAAGAGATATACAACAGGGCGCTGGCCGGAAAGCTGGGGTATGACATTTTAATAAATGAGAATACCAGGCAGTACGGATTTTGGCTATACAAAGGCAAAGACCTAACCAGCGGCAACAGCGAAGGTAACACGCCTTCTATTTTTTCGCGTGATTTTGACAACGTAAACGAACAGGAATACACGGAAAGCGACGAAGGAAGCAAAAACGTAATGTATGCCACAGGCGCAGCGGACGAAAACGGAACGGCGCCCCTGGTAGAAGTAGACCAGGGCGGCGAAGGAATAGACCGCGACGAAGTTTACGTAGATATGTCAAACATAAGCAGGCAATACACCGAAAACGACGTAGAAATAACGATACCGGAAGCAGAGTATAAAAAAATGCTGGCAGCAGCAACAGCCGACGCCCTGGAAGACTACGGGGAAACGGTATCATTTACGGCAATAATCAATATAACCAGTAACCTAAAATATGGCGAAGACTTTAATTTAGGCGACCGCGTAACCTGCATAGAAAAAAACTGGGGGATACGTATTGATGTACGAATAACGGCCGTATGCCTGGCATATCAGAACGGCACGAAGGAAATAGAAGCAACGTTAGGCGAAAGCCTACCAACGCTTATACAACAAATTAGGAAAGTGAGGTAGCGAAAACATGGCAGCAGAAAAGTATTTTCCGTTCCGTTCGGTATCAGGCGACAGGAAGTACAGCGCGGAAGACTGGGCGGCCTATTTTGCTTTATTCATTGGCAACGGCGTATTTTACAGCAGCGCCGACAGGCTGAAAGTAACAGCAAGCGAAGGAATGAAGCTAAAAGTAGGAAAAGGCGCTGGGTTCATAGCCGGGCGTATGTATATGCTGGAAGCGGACACAACTATAACGCTGGATACCGCAGACGGAGCATTAAACCGTATAGACCGTATCGTATTACGCTGCGACTATACCAACAGGCTTATAACGCTTGCGGTTAAAAAGGGCAGCTACAGCGCAAGCCCTACAGCGCCGGAATTAACCAGGGACGCAGACGCGTACGAACTGGCATTAGCCGACGTATACGTAAGTGCGGGTATTGTAACCATTACAGCAGCAAAGATTACAGACCAGCGTTTAAATACTTCCCTATGCGGAATTGTTACCGGATTAGTGGAACAGGCAGACACGCAGGAAATATTTAACGAATTTTACGCGTATTTGCAGGAATTTAAACAAACTACCCAGGTAGATATTGAAGCCTGGACGCAAGAACAGCAGCAGGCATATATTACCTGGTACACAGAACAGCAGCAGGCGTTTGCAACCTGGTACAATTCCCATACAACGGCATGGCAGCAGGAATTTACGGCCTGGTTTGACGATATACAGGGAATGTTAGAAGGCGACGTAGCAACGAACCTAACGAACAGAGTTATTAGGCTGGAAGAAAGAGCCACGGCGCTGGAAAACGACAAGGCGGAACGCGTATTACTGGACGAAGACCAGGTAGCAGCAGGCGAAGAAAACCCGCAGGGCTTTTCTTTGGTAATTAAAAACGGCGCATTATGCGTTAGAAGGGTGGTATAAAATGGAAGTAGGCGAATACTACGAGATTGCAAAAGAGAGTACCAGCCAGGAAATATTAGGCGCGGTACAGGATACAAAAGAAACAGTACAGAATTTCCACGCTGGCGGGGTGCCGCCTGCGAACATGAAGGCCATAAACATAGCAGTAGGCGACGGCAAATTAAAACTGACATTTACAGAGCCGGACGACACGGTAATAGACGGCCAGTTAATTTGTACCGTAAAGGGCTGTATGGTACGCATGAAACTGGGAAGCTACCCGGTAGACGAAAAAGACGGCGTATTAGTGGTAGACAATACGGAACCTGGAAAATACAGCACCGAAGCGCTGGAAATTACCGGGCTGCAAAACGATAACACGTATTACCTGTCCTTCTTCCCGTATAGCGACCAGGGATTATTTAACTACAATGCGGCCAACAGACGGGAAGCGACACCAAAGGCCTATATTTTGTACGGATACAAGATTAACAAGAACGACAGCAACCCGGCAACCCGTATTACATATACGGAAATGGCCGTAGGAATGACGCCCGCGGCTATGGATTTTGCAAGCGGTAAGTTTAATTACGGTTCCTGGGCTGGTGCCTGGTTTATCGAAGGCAACAAGCCGTATATGGTAAAAAATGACGGTACCGTAGATTACGAATTAGACGCAAACGACTACACAAAGAAGAAGGACGGAACAGCCAGCGACGTGGCAAACAGCAGCTACGGCGGCAATGCTATGGCGTCCTTCCCGCTTATGTGGTTTAAGCGCTGGGAAGACAGCCAATACGAATATTGCAATATTTGTAATATTCAGTTAGACGAAACCTACACAGCATACGCACACACACGCCAGGACGGCAGCATAATGGACGTTAAGTACCTGGCAATGTTTGAAGGTTCCTATATTTCCAGTAAAATGCGTTCGCTGTCCGGCCAGGCGCCTGGCGTATCACAGACAGCAGCTACGGAAATTTCATACGCAACAGCAAACGGCGCCCGCTGGTATACGCAGTCCTTTAGTGAGTGGGCTATGGTAGGCGACTTATTACGCCTTATTAGCCGAAACGATAACGCGCAGGTGGCGTTTGGATACGGACGCGGCGGAGCCAGCGCAGCAATGAACACGGGCAGCCTGGTAGCAAAAGGCCAGTTCTTTGGATACTCCGAAGCGCAAAGTACAACAAATGCCGTAAAGGTATTCCATATAGAAAACTTTTGGGGCAATGTTTGGAACCGTATAGCCGGGCTTATGAACCTATCCGGCAAGATTTACACCAAAGAGGTACCGCCGTACAACACGACGGGCAGCGGCTACACAAACACAGGCTTAACACCTGCGGGAACGTCCGGCGGCTATATCAACTTAACCAAAATGCTGGCAGCAGGGCGCGTAGGGTATACGGCGTCCGGTAGCGCGACCACGTACGCAGCAGACGGCTTTTGGTTTAACAACAGCCAAAGCAACTACGCGCTTGTCGGTGGCAGCTGGAGCGATGCGGCGTTCTGCGGCGCTTCCTGCTTGGCTTTGAGCGTTGCCGCTTCGGGTACGCACACGAACATTGGCGCCTGCCTTTCTTGTGAACAGCCTGCGGCATAGCCGCCAGCGGGGACACGGGGCGGCCAGCCCCGCATAGATAAGCGGGTACCATAGAGAAAAAGCAAAAGCCAGGTAGTGTAAAAGCTGCCTGGCTTAAAATATACGGATTTACGGGGCGCCGTGGCGCTTGTCGGTGGCAACTGGAACAATGCGGCGTTATGCGGCGCTTCCTGCTTGAATTTGAACAATGCCGCTTCGAATACGAACACGAACATTGGCGCCTGCCATTCTTATTATTCTTTTACAGATAATGCCCCGTATCTTCGGTACCACATGGTAGAAATAAGACCGATAAAGGAAGGGGCTAGTACCAGCAACCTGGGAACGTCCTTTAGGTAATAAGAAAGATGAAAACATACAGTAATTTGTATGATAAGTGCCTAGACCGCGAATTTATAAAAGCCATGATTATAGAAGCCGCGAAGGGCAAGAAGAAACGCGTAGACGTACGCCGGGTATTAGAGAAGATAGACCATTACGCCGACCTTTTCTACAATATCCTGGAAAAGCAGACCTACAAGGCGCATATACCACGGGCAACCATTATAAACGAAGGTACAAGGCCAAAGAAAAGGGAAATACGAAAGATTAGATTTTTCGACCAGGTAATACACCATATCGTCGTTAAGTCCTGCTATGAAGTATTTACCCGTAGTATGTATGAATTTTGCTGCGGCAGCGTGCCGAACAGGGGCATACACTACGGGAAACGCTATATAGAACGCTGGATAAATACCGACCACAAGAATACAAAATACTGCTGTCAAATGGATATACGCCATTACTTCGACAGCGTAGACCATGAGGTATTAAAAAGGCTGCTGCGGCACAAGATTACAGACAGGCGTATGCTATGGCTACTTTATGAAATTATAGATAGCTGCGAAACAGGCATACCGCTGGGGTATTATACGTCGCAATGGTTTGCTAATTTCTTCCTGGAAGGGTTAGACCACTACATAAAAGAGCAGCTACACGTAAAGTATTACGTACGATACCTGGACGACATGGTAATATTTGGCCGGAATAAAAAGGAATTACACAAGGCACGCGCAGCCATAGCCGCATACCTGGAAAATAATTTAAGGCTGCAAATGAAGGGGAATTACCAAGTATTCCGCCTGGACTATATCACGAAGGACGGAAAGCACAAAGGCAGGGCGTTGGATTTTATGGGTTTTAGGTTTTGGCGGGACAGAACCACGCTACGCAAAAGTCTTATGCTGCGGATATGCAGGAAGGCAAAACGCATAGACAGGAAGCCACGACCAACCTATTACGACGCCGCGGCCATGTTATCGTACATGGGCTGGATAAAGAACAGCAGCACATACGAAATGTACGAAGAAAGAATAAAGCCACACATAAGCGTAAAGCAAATGAAGCAAATAGTAAGTAAAAAATCAAAGGAAGGAGCGGCGACCAATGGTAAAACTGATTTGGAAACAGGTAGTAGGAAACCAGGAAAAGAAGCCAGCATTAACGGACAGCGTAAGCAGCCCGACCACGGTATACATTCGCAAGAATGTTAAAAGGGTACTGATTACCCAGCAGGACGGAAGCAGCGCATACGCCTGGCAGTACGAAGAAGCGGCCTTAACCCTGGCGGAATACGCAGAATACGAAGAACTGGTAGCGCAGATAGAAACGCCAGCTATACAGGCGCTACAGGAACAGAACAGTATTTTGCAGGCTGCATTAGCAGACATTTACGAAAGCGTAGCGGAACAGGTAGCGAACCAGGAAAACACAAACCTGGCAATATTAGAAGGGCTGGCAGCATTGTACGAAGCCCAGGAAGGAACGGTATAAAACTATGGAATATGTATACGCAGAACTGGTTAGGAAGGGTAGAAACATTAACACGGTACCGAAAAGCAAAATAGTGCCTACCTGCGTGCTGCTTATTATCAGTCACGACCTAACATACGACCAGGTACCAACAGGCTATAAAACGAAAGTAAAAGAAGCACTTAAGGAACAGGGTTACGACGAAAACGGCGAACCTTTAGTAATTGCGGAAGATACCGCAGAGTAGGAAGGGGAAAAATAACATGGACGCATTTAAAATTTTAGTAGACACATTGGCACACAATACAATTATTCAACTGGTAGTAATTGCCGTTGTAATGGATACGCTTTTCGGAGCCGGAAGGGCGCTTAAGCAGCACAAATTTAACAGCAGCGTAGGTATTGACGGCGCAATCCGTAAAATATCTATGCTGGTATCCCTGGTATTCCTGGCAGTTATCGACAGCCTGGTACATATTAACTTAATTGGATTTATCCCGGAAGAAGCCAGGGCGTATTTTCCACAGAGCATTAGCACCATTGGCCTGGCGGAGTTCTTCGGGCTGCTTTATTTATGCTATGAAGTGGTAAGTATCCTTAAAAATATGGCGTTATGTGGGCTTCCTGTTAGAAAACTATGGGAAGCAGTACGCAAGTTCCTGGGTAAATACACGGAAGAACTACCGGACACAGAGGAACAGGACAAGCAGGAAGAACAGCGGCATATTATTGCCGTTGCCACCGACAAGGTACCGGAAGGGGCATTAGACGAAAACCCGGACGGCACCGTAAACGCATACAACGAACAAGGCCAGGTAATTGGAACAATACCAAAAGAAGAAGCCGAAGAAATGGCCGCGAACGTATCGGAAATTAAAATAGAGTAATTAAAGCAAAGCCCTGCGGGAAACCGCGGGGCTTTTTTGCGTAGAAGGGAAGCGAAAATATGGCAAGTGAGAAAGTACAAAGGTTTTTAGAAACAATGGTACCGCTGGCGCGGGCAGATATGCAAAAAAGTGGTATTTTGGCGTCCTTAACATTGGCGCAGGAAATCATAGAAAGCGGCTGGCTAACTTCCGAACTGGCAATAAACGCAAATAACCCGCATGGAATGAAGACGCAATTAAGCGGCAACAACTGGCCGGGTAGCACCTGGAACGGGGACGTATACGAGAAGGAAACCGCAGAACAGCGAAAAGACGGTACATACTATACGGTTGTGGCGCCATTTAGAAAATATAGGACTTTGCAGGAAGCTGTAGCAGACCATAGCGCATATTTGGCAGGCGCCAAAAAGGAAGACGGCAGTTTACGTTATCCCGGAATAGTGGGAGAGAAAGACGCAGCAAAAGCAATACATATAGTGGCGCAAGGCGGGTACGCTACGTCGCTATCATACGAAGAAAAGCTATTAGCAAAAGTAAAACAGTACAATTTAACCCAGTACGACAATGTAGAAAGTGAGGGCGGAACCATGAAAGAAGTTAAAATAATGCTGGACGCAGGCCACTACGGAAAGTATAACCGCAGCCCGGCAGTTCCGGCATATTATGAAAGCGACTTTACGTTTAAGTTTACCAATATGTTAAAGGCAGCATTAGAAGGGTACGGCTTTAAGGTGGGAACGACCAGGACAGACCAGGCCAAAGACCTGGGGTTAACAGACAGAGGAAAAGCGGCAGCAGGCTACGACCTGTTTATTAGTATCCACAGTAATGCGGTAGGCAGCGGGGTTAATAATTCCGTAGACTATCCGGTAGCCATTACAATGGTAAACGACGACAAGGTATGCATTGACGAAGAAAGCAAGGCAGTGGGCGAGATTTTAGCCCAGGTAGTAGCTGCGGCAATGGGTACAAGCCAGGCAGCACGTACATACACGAAGTTAAGCGCGAACGACCGGGACGGAAACGGCATTAAAGACGACGAATACTACGGCGTCCTTCACGGTGCAAAGCTGGTAAGAGTACCGGGCATTATCCTGGAACATTCATTCCATACCAATGCGAAGGCAGCAGCCTGGTTACTGGTAGACAGCAATTTGCAGGCAATGGCAGCAGCCGAAGCGGCAGCCCTGGCAAACTATTACGGAATGAAGAAGCAGGAAAACCAGGAACCGGAACAGCCACAGCAGCCGCAGGAACCGCAGGCAGCAGCAACCTGGTACCGTGTCCGTACTTCCTGGGATAATGCAGCCAGTCAGATAGGCGCATACAGAGTAAAGGACAACGCTATAAAGAACTGCCCGGAAGGCTACACGGTTTACGGGGATAATGGCGCCGTTATTTACAGCAACAAAAAGGAAGACCAGGCAGCGACAAAATGGTATAGAGTACGCAAAAGCTGGAACGACGCAGCAAGCCAGTTAGGAGCGTACAAGGTATACGACAACGCAGTAAATAACTGCCCGGCCAGCTATGCAGTATTCAACGATAAGGGCGAAGTGCTGTATAGAATGGCTGCGGCGTGTGAATATGTGGTTAAAACTGGGGATACGCTGGGGGAAATTGCGAAGAAGCACGCTACAAGTGTGGATAAAATCGTAAAAGACAATAAGGCGAAGTACCCGGACATTACGCCAAACTTTATACGGACTGGCTGGAAGCTGGTTATTAAGTAGGTGCAGGCACATGGAGTATAAAGAAGCTGCGGAACGACTGGCCGCCCTGGTAATATGTGGCGAACAGGTAAAAATTGACTGCGAAAACTGCCCGGCGTATAATAAAGACCTGGGGCGCAAGCAGCAACAAAAAGCCTGTAACGATATGCTGGAACCTGGGAAGATTGCCGAAGCCATAGGCGTGGTAAAAGGATACCAGGCAAAACAGCAGGAAACAGTACCAGGCAGCACAAGTAATTAACACGTAAGAAACAAAAAGCCCGGAAAGTGGCTATTTTAGGCGTTTGAAGTTATGCAAGAGATAATCAGCTGTTCAAACTGTATCAAAATGCTTCAAAAAGCCCGGAAAATCAAGGTTTTCCGGGCTTTTCCTATGCCCTGAATGGCTGATATAGTTTGATGAAGTTTGATGAAACGAGACCCATTTTAACACAATTTTTAGTGGTTACCAAGTGGATAACCGGCAAAAAACAGGCTAAAAAGAGGGCCAAGTGGTTACCAAATAGGATAACCGAAGGCCGTTTTTTGCCCTTTGGAGAGGTGACTTTTTCTTCTCCTTCATCGACCATTTTCATCTGATTAGTTTGAGATAATTTGACCTAATTTGAATACAACAGAATAAATCTAATCGCCAAGCGCTCAGTATTTTTCTACTGGGCGCTTTTTGCGTTTCCGGGGAATTTCATTCCGGGATAAGAAAAGGCCGTCACTTTCAATTTTTGAAGTGGCGGCTTTTTCTATTTCCAGAAGCCATAGAACAATTCAGAAATGAGGTGAAGTCATTGAACACGCAAATCATCGCCATCGCCAACCAGAAAGGCGGCGTTGGCAAGACAACCACCTGCGCGAACTTGGGGATCGGGCTGGCGCAGGCCGGGAAGAAAGTGCTGCTGATTGACGGGGACCCGCAAGGCAGCCTGACCATCAGCCTTGGAAATCCCCAGCCGGACAAACTGCCCTTTACCCTGTCCGACGCTATGGGCCGTATTCTGATGGATGAGCCAATCAAGCCCGGTGAGGGTATCCTGCACCACCCGGAAGGCGTTGACCTGATGCCTGCTGACATTCAGCTCTCCGGCATGGAGGTCTCCCTGGTGAACGCCATGAGCCGTGAAACCATCTTGCGGCAATACCTGGACACACTCAAGGGACAGTATTCCCATATCCTGATTGACTGCCAGCCTTCCCTGGGTATGCTCACGGTCAACGCACTGGCAGCCGCCAACAGGATCATAATCCCCGTCCAGGCAGAGTATCTGCCCGCCAAGGGCCTGGAACAGCTGCTCCAGACGGTCAATAAGGTGAAGCGGCAAATCAATCCCAAGCTCCAGATCGACGGCATACTGCTGACGATGGTGGACAACCGCACCAACTTTGCCAAGGAGATCGCCGCCCTGCTGCGGGAGACCTACGGCAGCAAAATCAAGGTGTTCGGCACCGAGATTCCCCATTCCGTCCGAGCAAAGGAAATCAGCGCCGAGGGCAAGAGCATCTTTGCCCATGACCCCAACGGCAAGGTGGCCGAGGGGTACAAAAATCTGACCCAGGAGGTGATGAAACTTGAAAAGCAGCGCGAAAAAAGTCGAGCTGGCCTCGGTAGATGATCTGTTCTCCACCGAAGAAGGCCGTCAGGATGCCAAGCTGGAGAAGATACAGGAAATCCCGCTGTCTGAGCTGCATCCGTTCAAGAACCACCCCTTCAAAGTCAAGGATGACGAGGCCATGATGGAGACCGCCGACAGTGTTCGGCAGTATGGTGTTCTGGTTCCGGCGATTGCCCGCCCGGACCCGGAGGGCGGCTATGAGCTGGTAGCTGGACATAGACGGCACCGGGCCAGTGAGCTGGCCGAGAAAGAAACTATGCCTGTCATCGTCCGGGATCTGGACGATGATGCCGCTACTATCATCATGGTGGACAGCAACTTGCAGCGTGAAAGCCTGCTCCCCAGCGAGAGGGCGTTTGCCTACAAGATGAAGCTGGAGGCCGTCAAGCACCAAGGGGCCAGAACGGATTTAACTTCGGCCCAAGTTGGGCCGAAGTTGACTGCGGCAGAAAAAATCGCAGAGAACAGCCCGGATAGCAAGTCACAGATTAAGCGATATATCCGCCTGACGGAGCTGATTCCCGAACTGCTGGATATGGTCGATGAACGGAAAATCGCTCTCAACCCGGCTTATGAGCTGTCTTTCCTCAAAAAAGAGGAACAGCGGGACTTGCTGGACGCGATGGACAGCGAACAGGCTACCCCCTCTCTCTCCCAGGCCCAGCGGCTCAAGAAATACAGCCAGGAGGGACATCTGACCCTCGATATGATGCGCGTCATCATGGGCGAGGAAAAGAAAAGCGATCTGGACCGGGTAACTTTCACTTCTGACACCCTGCGAAAGTATTTTCCCAAGAGCTACACGCCCCAGCGGATGCAGGAAACCATTATCAAACTGCTGGAGGCGTGGCAGAAGAAGCGCCAGAGAGACCAGGAACGATGAAAGGAGCCGCCTATGAGGGATATTTCAGCCCGTGAGCTGAAAGGACACAATATTTTGGCCGTAGAGCGTTTTCAGGATAACACCCGCTGGATGATCGAGTTTTCCGTTCAGCGTCCCTGTTCCTACGGCAACCCCGGCGATGAAATGCGGCTGTTTCTCACGGAGGACGGGTATCAGGCCGCCCTTCACAGCCAGAAGCGCCGGGAAATCAAAATCAAGCGGTATGCCCGTGTGATCGAGGGCCATGTTCTCGACTTCAAGCCGGACAAGCGCCGCCACCCGTAAACCCATCATCACTACGAAAGGAAAGGAATGAATATGTGTACTGTCCAGAGCATCAAAGATGCCATCCGGGAAAGTTGTCAGTCCCAGTATGATATGGAATCCACTGACATTGACCGGGTTTTGCAGACCCTCCCGTTTTCGGAGCATGAACCGATGTTCAGTCATCCGCCGAAGTACAAGCGTCCCTACCGGCCCTGGCAGAACAACAAAAACAGCTGAAAGCCACAGTCTTTTTCACGAAAGATTGTGGCTTTTTTCATGCCCTGAAATTAGAAAGGAGTGAAGTCAATGGCCGTTTTTCGCATTGAACGGACCAGAGATTATACTGTGATGAGCAATCATCACCTGCGAAACCATGAACTGTCCCTCAAGGCCAAGGGACTGCTTTCCATGATGCTATCCCTGCCGGATGACTGGAACTATACCACCCGTGGCCTTGCGAAAATCTGCAAGGAGGGCGTTGACGCCATCGGTAATGCGCTGCGGGAGTTGGAAACCGCCGGTTACATCGTGCGGAACCAGCTGCGGGACCAACAAGGTCGGATCAGCGACACCGAGTATGTGATTTATGAGCAACCCCAGCCCCGGCAGCCAGAAACGCCTGGGCCGGATACGGCTGTACCAGATACGGCTTCACCAGATACGGAAAACCCGTATCTGGATAAACCGGATACGGAAAAGCCCGCAGAATTAAATATAGAGAAACCAAATACCCAAAAACAAAATACTCATGGAGCAAGTACCGATTCCATTCCCTTCCGGGAAACAGCGGCAGCACAGCTGCCGGAACGGAAAGGAAGGGATGCGATGTCTGTCTCAGAGATAGAAAATTATCGGGAATTGATTCTGGAGAACATCGAGTATGACTATCTGTGCAGAGAGTTTTCGACCTATCGGGAGGACCTGGACGAGATTGTGGAGCTGATGGTGGAGACCGTTTGCGCCAAGCGTAAGACCACTCGGATCGCTGGCAGCGACTTTCCCCATGAAGTCGTGCGCTCCCGGTTCTTGAAGCTGGATAGCGAGCATATCCGATTTGTCATGGACGGTATGCAGAAAAACACCACAGAGGTCCGCAATATGAAACAGTATTTGCTTGCAGTGCTGTTCAATGCGCCCACCACCATCAGTAATCACTACACCGTACAAGTCAATCACGATATGAACGCAGGCGGCTGGTAAACAGCCGCTTTTCTGTTGCCCGGAAATACCGGGAGAAAGGATTTTGCCATGAAACGACCTCTTGCCTACATTACGGCTCCCTGGAGCAACAACCAGTATGAGAACGCCGAGAACGCTGCTACCTACTGCCGACAGGTGTACGACGCCGGTTATTCGCCCATCTGCCCGGTTCTGTTCCTGTCCACCTTTCTCAAGGACGAAATCCCCCAGGAACACAAGGACGGGCTGGATATGGCGCGAGACTATCTGCGTCGCTCTCATGTGCTGGTGGTCTGCGGCCACGGCATCGACGAGACCGTGAAGAATGACATTGCCACCGCTGAGCGCCTGCGGATCACCGCCACCACCCTGGACGGTATCCTGACCGTGAAGGGCCAGGGACGCGGGAAAGGAGGTGCGCGCCATGGCTGAGTGAAAGGCCGTGAGCCAGCTGTATAACCATCCTAACCAGCTTTGCTGAAAGGAGGCATAGACAATGAAATATCTGTTGAGGCGGTTGGTGGTCCCGCCTTAGTATCAAATGCACCCCTGCAAAAACCGCAGAAAGGAGGCGATGACCTATGCAGGAGGAAGTGGAAAACAGGACTTTGACGCTGGTAGTCAGCGGCACAAAGTTCACCGGGCGTCTGTTTAAGGCCGCCATTTGCAAATATCTTGCCCACCGCAAGGAAAAGAAGCTGCAAAAGCAGAGAAGCCGTGATGCGCCTGTGAAGCCCCAGGGCAAGCAGACGGTGAAACAGCTGATCGGTCAGAACCAGGGTGTTTCCAACATCGAGATTACCGACCCCTCCATCAAGGAATTTGAGAAAATCGCCCGGAAATATGGTGTGGACTATGCGGTAAAAAAGGACCGCAGCAGTTCCCCACCCAAGTACCTGATTTTTTTCAAAGGCCGGGATGCGGATGCCCTGACAGCTGCCTTTACCGAATATACCGGCAAAAAGGTAAGAAAGGCAGAGAAATCCGAGCGCCCGTCCGTGCTGGCAAAGCTGAGCCAGTTCAAAGAGTTGGTGAAGCACGCCGTTGTGGATCGGAACAAGCGAAAGGAGCTGGAACGATGAAAAAGCAGCTTGACATCAAAAAGCTCCTTGTTTTGAACCTGCCGTATATTCTGATGGGCTTGTTTGCCACCAACTTCGGTGAAGGATGGCGGATGGCCGTGGGCGCGGACGCTTCGGCAAAAATGCTCTCGTTCTTCTCCACACTGCCGGAGGCGCTTGCCAGCTGGTGGCCCAGCCTGCACCCGCTGGACCTGCTGGTGGGCCTGTGCTGCGGCGGTGGCCTGCGGCTGGCGGTCTATCTCAAGAGCAAGAACGCCAAGAAGTACCGGCATGGCATGGAGTACGGCTCCGCCCGCTGGGGAACCCATGAGGATATTGCACCTTATATCGACCCGGTATTCCAGAACAATGTGATTCTGACCAAAACCGAGAGCCTGACCATGAACAGTCGCCCCAAGGACCCCAAGACCGCCAGAAACAAAAATGTGCTGGTGATCGGCGGCTCCGGTTCCGGTAAAACCCGGTTCTGGCTGAAACCGAACCTGATGCAGATGCACTCGTCCTATGTGGTCACAGACCCCAAAGGCACCATCCTGGTGGAGTGCGGCAAAATGCTTCAGCGCGGTACGCCCAAGCTGGGCAAGGACGGAAAGCCCATGAAGGATAAGCACGGCAAGGTTATCTATGAGCCGTACCGGATTAAGGTCCTCAATACCATCAACTTCAAGAAATCCATGCACTACAATCCCTTTGCCTACATCCACTCCGAAAAGGACATCTTGAAGTTGGTCACGACGCTCATCGCCAACACTAAGGGCGAGGGCAAGGCCGGGGACGATTTCTGGGTCAAAGCCGAGACACTTTTGTACTGCGCCCTCATCGGGTATATCCACTATGAGGCACCGGTGGAGGAACAAAACTTCTCCACCCTCATCGAGTTCATCAACGCCATGGAGGTCCGGGAGGATGACGAGGAGTTCAAAAACCCCGTGGACCTGATGTTTGACGCATTGGAAGCGGAAAAGCCAAACCACTTTGCCGTCCGGCAGTATAAAAAATACAAGCTGGCGGCGGGCAAAACGGCAAAATCCATCCTGATTTCCTGCGGTGCGCGCCTTGCCGTATTCGACATTGCGGAGCTGCGGGAGGTCACTTCCTACGACGAGTTGGAACTGGATACCCTGGGAGATCGCCGGACTGCATTGTTCCTCATTATGAGCGACACGGACGATAGCTTTAACTTCCTAATCTCCATGTGCTACACCCAGCTTTTCAATTTGCTCTGCGAAAAGGCTGACGATGTGTATGGCGGTCGGCTGCCGGTCCATGTGCGGTGTCTCATTGACGAGTGTGCCAACATCGGTCAAATACCCCGGTTGGAAAAGCTGGTTGCCACCATCCGAAGCCGTGAGATTTCCGCTTGTCTGGTGCTGCAAGCACAGTCCCAGCTGAAAGCCATCTACAAGGACAATGCCGATACCATCATCGGCAACATGGATACCTCCATCTTCCTGGGCGGCAAGGAGCCGACTACCCTCAAGGAGTTGGCCGCCGTGCTGGGCAAGGAAACTATCGACACCTACAATACCGGCGAGAGCCGTGGGCGGGAAACTTCCCACTCGCTCAACTATCAAAAATTGGGGAAAGAGCTGATGAGTCAGGACGAGCTGGCCGTCATGGACGGTGGCAAGTGCATCCTCCAGCTGCGCGGTGTGCGGCCTTTCCTTTCGGATAAGTACGACATCACCAAGCACCCCAATTTCAAATACACAGCCGACGCGGACGAAAAGAACGCTTTTGACATTGAAGCGTTCCTGTCCACCCGGCTGAAACTCAAGCCCAATGAGGTCTACGATGTGTACGAAGTAGACGCAGAGGGCGCGTAAATCTGTTCCGCTGTGAAAGGAGTGATAGTATCTATTCGCCGCAACTGCCCTTATGGGGCCATTGGCGTACAAAGCGGACAATCACCAAAAAATAATAAAAAAAGGAGGACAGCCGGAATCGGCCCCCGGAAACCGGGCGGCAGATTGCTCCGGCTTTTGTATGCCTATGAATGACTAAATCAACCTTTTTCAAATGATTCCGGCTAACTATAATTTATGGCATTTTTCAATCAGGCTATCACCGTTTTGCAGACCCTCGTTATTGCTCTGGGCGCTGGTCTCGGCATCTGGGGTGTCATCAACCTGCTGGAAGGTTACGGCAATGATAATCCGGGCGCAAATGCTCATGTACGGTAAGGAAGCAAGCAACCGAAAACAAGAGATAGACCGCCAGCACTACACTATTCCGAACCAAAGA